>NPIF01007294.1_pt2 | contig 16330 bp, 11 predicted proteins | sample 8637461 | NCBI WGS metagenome assembly NPIF01 (sample SAMN07420641, study PRJNA396082) | bioreactor metagenome | isolation source: sample BR12 brine-fed electro-methanogenic bioreactor BR | place: Japan: Kochi | collected 2016-12-09
GCGCATGGGCCACGCGGGCGCGATCATCTCCGGCGGACAGGGGACGGCGGACAGCAAGATCGCCGCGCTGGAAGCGGCGGGTATCGCGGTGGCGCCGACGCCCGCCGACATCGGTGCAACGATGGCGCAGGCGCTTGCTACGGCCTGAATAGGGGGCAGCCGTGGGCGACGATCCAGATGCAGCCGCCGGTGACCGCGGTGATGATCCCGACATACACGAGATAGATCAGAAACACCTTGGTGCCTCGCGAGTGGCGTCCTGAAAGCGCGTCTTGAAGGGCTTCCAGGGGATTTCGACGCACAAGCGGCGGCCGTCCGCTGAGCGTGAGATCACCCGGCGGGATCGTATGGCCGCATTCGGGGCAGCGGCCGGTCTCATTTCCCGTCAGGTCATAGTCGCAATTGGGGCAATAAGGCGTTACGTTTCCCTTGTGCCAGTCGCGCAGCAGGAACAGCACGCACGTCATGGCGACGATCACCAGCGCAAACCACCCGAGGACCAGAAGCAGAATCGTTCGAGGCGGCTGGATTCTCACGTAATCGAAAAACCAGAACGATGACCCCGCCATGACGACAAGCAAGAGCACGGCGGCGACAAGGCCTGTCTGCTTCAGCCGGCGACGGGTATTGGAGAACTTGCGCATCAGAAACGCCTCCGGCGGCGCCTATCTTCAGGCGTCTGAACAAGTGTCGAGGCTATGGCACATCGTAACAACCTGTCGCATAGCCGCCACATCATGGACGCGGATCATGTCCACACAGTGCATGGCGCAATGGGCGACGATTGCGGCCGTGCCCATCAGTCGGTTCTTTGCGTTCGGCTCGCTCAGAATCTCCCCGATAAAACGCTTGCGAGAAGGACCGACCAGCACCGGCCATCTTCCAGTGATTTCCCGGATGCGCCGCAGGATGTCGAGATTGTGCGCGGTCGTCTTCCCGAATCCGATGCCGGGATCGACGATCATGCGGGACGTATCGACACCGGCTGCGGCCAGCGACTCGGCGCGTTCATTGAAGAACGCGTTGATTTCTGATACGACGTCATCGTAGTGGGGCGACACCTGCATCGTCCGCGGTTTGCCCAGCATGTGCATGACGATGAACGGCACGCCGCGTTCGGCCAGCAGGCCGGGCATTGCGGCGTCAGCCCTCATGCCCGAGATGTCGTTGACGATGTCCGCCCCTGCGTCCAGAGCGGCCGCCGCGACCTCCGCCGATTGCGTATCGATGCTGATCGGAAGCGACATGCCGGCGTTGCGAAGGCGGCGAATGACGGGCAGGACGCGTTCGATCTGCTCCCGCGGCGACACACCTTCTGAGCCCGGCCGGGTCGATTCTCCGCCGATGTCGATGACGTCGGCGCCGTCGCCGGCCATGGCCAGCCCGGCCGCGACCGCGGCTTCGCACGAGAGATGATCGCCACCGTCGCTGAAACTGTCGGGCGTGATGTTGAGAATGCCCATGATCAGGCAGCGGCCGTCGAACGAGAGCTCAGCGTGCGGCGTACGGATATGGCGCGCGCGATGCCCTGAATCGCCGCATCCACCCGGCTTGGCACTTTCCGCGGACATGCCCGGATGATAAGCTCCCTTGCGAGCCCGGTCCAAGAGTCGCAGGTACGGTTCCGTATGACACGCAAACGCAGGCCGAAGTCCATACGAGAATACCTGGAGAACTGGCTTGATTGGACCGGCCGCGTGCGACCGTCGGCGGCGATGTTCTTCTGCGCAGCGGCGGGTCTCGTCATCGGCCTGCCGACCATGTTCGGTGAGTTCCTCAGCGGCGACGACTACAAATTCGCCGTTCACTTCCGATATCTCGACGACCTGAAGTTCGAGAACATCCGGCGGCTGCTGACGATGGTGCACGTCGATCTGTACCAGCCGCTGCCGATGCTCAGCTTCCAGTTGAATCACGCCATGGCTGCTGAGATCCCCGGCGCGGAGCCGGGCATCAGCCCGATCGTGTTTCACCTTACGAATGCAATCCTGCACGCGGTGAACGCGGCGCTGGTCTACCTGCTGGTCAGCAGAATCGCTCGCGATCGCCGCGCAGGCGTGCTGACGGGCTTCATGTTCGCGTGGCATCCGCTGGCGGTGGAGCCGGTTGCATGGATCAGCGGCCGGATGATCCTGCTGGGCACGACTTTTTCGCTGATGACGCTTTGTTTCTGTGCGTATCGCAGGGCAAACGCGCGAGGATTGTGGCCGTTGTGGGCGGGATTGAGCTGGCTGTGCGCGTTGGCGTCGAAGATCATGCCGACGGTGCCGATCGCCTCCGCGATCTGCGACTGGCATCTGAGGCGTCGTATCAATCGGCGTGCAGTCGTTGTTCTTGTGGCCCTGCTGCTGATGGCGATCGCCGCGTCGGTGTTCGCGTATTCGACGACGAACCGGATGGGGGTTTTTGAGGCAACACAGGCGGAGACTTCGACAAGCGCGGTCGTCAAGTTGCTGCTCGCCGCGCGAGCGTACCTCGAAAACTACGTGGTGCCGGTCCGTCTGGCTGGCTGGACACCGCCGCCTGAAGATGTTGCCTTCCTGTCGATGCCGGTGGCTGTTGCTTTGCTGGAACTGGTGGGGCTGGTGCTTCTGACTCGATGGGCCTGGAGGCACAATCGCACGGCGCTGCTGGGAATCGTCCTGTTCGCAGTCCTTTTGTCGCCGTTTCTCGCCGCCACACTCGGGCGCCGGCTGCTGGTGGCGGATCGGTACATGTATCTGCCGATGGTCGGGCTGCATCTGGCTTTGGCGTCTGTCGTTCTTCAACTCGGGACTTACCTGGCCGAGAAGAAAGACGCCGCGCTGGCCTCGCTGGCACTCATCACGGTTATTCTGTTTGCCTGGGCAAGTCTCAGTATTGATCAGGTCGCGTACTGGCGGGACACCGTCGCTCGCGCCGAGCGCGTTCAGTCGGTGTACCCCGATGAGCCGGCGGCATGGGCAAACCTCAGCGCGGCCTACGCCTTTCAAGGCAGACCGGACGAAGCCTTGCGCGCGGTTGAGATGGCCCGCAAGCAATGGCCGGACAACGCCCGGCTCGCCGCCGCGGCCGGCTCAGTGTTCATCGATCTCGGCAGGTATGAGGAAGCCGAGACGGTACTGCGAATTGCGGCCGAGAAGATGCCTCGCCATCCGCGCACGCTGTTTCAACTCGGGCGAAGCCTCGAAGAAAGCGGTCGGCACGATGAAGCCCGGGCAGCATTCCGCAAGGCGCTGGATGCCGCCCCGGGATACACGCCCGCCGCAATCGCATTGGCCAGAAGCCTGACTGACCGCGGCGAAACGAGCGAGGCTATTGCTCTGCTTGAGAATCTTGTCGCATCCCAACCTGAGGATCGCGATGCGCGGCATGAGTTGGCCATGCTGCTGCTGCAAAGACGCGACTGGCAGGCGGCATGCGAGGAGTTTGCCCGACTCCTGGCTGATGATCCGCTCGATCAGCGATCGATGCTGCACTATGCCGTCGCGTTGACGATGTCAGAGCGTCATGAGGTCGCGCTGGAGGTCTATGATCGCCTGCTGGCGATCGAGCCGTCGATTCAGGTCGCCCGCATGAATCGGGCCGGGCTCCTCGCCCGGATGGGTCGTTACGAAGCAGCCGAGCAGAATTACCGGGCGATCCTCGAAGACCATCCGGACAATCGCGACGCCCGCATCGGGCTGCACATGCTGCTCCAGCGGCTTGACCGATTTGAGGAACTCGCACCCTTGTGGGAATCAAATCGCGCGGGGCAGTTCGACGAAGCCGAGTCTGACTCGTGGTTGGCGTGGTCGTGCGCCCTTGCAGGGAGGCACGAGGAGGTGGCAAAAATCACCGAGGACATTCCACCGGACTCGCCTTCGCATGAGTTTGCGAATTGGGCGCTCGCGTGGCATGCGGTGCCAGGCGGTGATGCGGAGGCTTGTCTCTCTCGTCTCGACCCTCCGGTGGTATCTGCTGGTGTGGCGAATTCGCAACGTGAGCAGGCGCGAGCTGTGCTTGCTGCGTTGGCCGATCTTCCCGCGTCAACTCGTGAGAGCGATTTTGGCTATTATCTGCTCGCACGGGCGTTGCTGTTCGAGGGCAACCTGCCCGCGGCGGAAGTGGCGGCGAAGCGACTCAGGGAACAAACGCAGGACGAGACATGGCGGCGGAGGACTGACGCGCTCATCGCTGCGATTGCGGAGGTTCAGGGCCGCCGGCCGGCGACTTCGGAAGCAGACCTGGAGTAATCGTGGCGTCAGTCGGACACAGCCTGGTTGGTTTGTCCTTCGCCGGTTTTTCGGACAGGGAAAGCCGCGGCGGCAAGCTGCCCTATGCGTGGCTAGGCTTCATGGTGCTGATGGGGCATCTCGTCGACGTCGTCGAGTGGTTCGTCGTACTTGTTGCGCCGGAGTACTTCAATCGGCATTTCGTCACGAATTCACCGATGGTGACGGCTGGCTTGGCTGCGCTGGTCTGTCTCGTTCTGTTCATTGTCTGCCGTGTACGAAAAATCATTGTCTACGTTCTGACTGTTCTCGCGATCTTCAGCCATCTCCTGCTCGACGCCACTCCGGTACGCGAAGCCGTCGCGAAACTCTACTTCAGCGGCGAACGGGCCGGTGAAGAGATGCCGAGCGTGACGGAGTCGATTCCTGCCGAAATCTGGGCGTACGGCGGCCTGTTGGTACTCGTGCTCCTGCTGAACGCGTCGCGTCAGAAAGGCGTCCCACAGGGCGGCCGCATTCTGTCTGCCTGCCTGGCAATCGCAGTGATAGGCACGGCGGTGACCCGCATACCTTACGTGTGGGGCCCGACTTATGCGCTCGCCGCACTGCACGCGCTGCTGCTGTATCGCCGCAGTTGGACGTGGCGCATCTTCTGGGGGCTTGCGCCTGCGGCGCCGATGATTCTGCTTCTGGGCTTCGAGGTCTGGTCGGTTCATCTCTATCGCGAGGCAACGCGGCTTCGGCGCGACACGAAATATGCAGCCGCAGAGGAGGCGTACCGCACGATGATTGATGTGCCGACGCGTTCTCCCAAAGACTATGCCCGCGTATATCTGGCGAGTTGCCTGATGAATCAAGGCCGCTTCGGCGAGGCTGAGGCTGAATTGATAGCCTTGATCGTGGCATCCAACAATAGCGATTTTGCGAGAATTACGCTCGTGGCGATGTACATGAGTCCGAATACGAAGGGCACGGAATACCATAAGCTTGGCGAAGCGGCTGCATTGTGCGAGGAAATCCTCGCAGGACAGGCGCGAAAGCACCTGAAAGAGATTGCAAGGCGGCGCTTGAGACAGTTGAATGCCGCCGGTGTCATGGGTCCGAGCGGGCGTCCGATAGGAGACGAGGCCGGCCGCTCCTAGCAGGTAAGCCGCGGCAGGCCGGGGATGCGGACGCCGACGCCGAGTCCGACTGCGCTTTGGCAGGGCGATCCGCTAAACCGGCGCCGGATGCGAACCGATGGCTTGAGTTAGAGACTCGTTTTTCGGACATTCCCGAAGAAGGCTGATTGTAGATGAAAGCACTCATAACTGGCGGTGCGGGTTTCATCGGTTCTCACCTGGCGGATCGCCTGATCGGTGACGGATGGGACGTTATCGCGCTGGACGATCTCTCGACGGGGCGTCGTGAGAACATCGCCGGCTTGCTCGATCACGATCGTTTTCAGTTCGTGTTCGACGACGTTCGCAACGTCAATACGTTGCACGTATTGGTGTCTCAATGCGATGTTGTGTTCCATCTCGCGGCGGCCGTCGGCGTGCAACTCATCGTCGACCAGCCGGTTCGCACGATCGAGACCAATATTCACGGCAGCGAGGTCGTGCTGGCGGCGGCAAACCGATTTCGCCGGCCCGTCCTGATCGCGTCGACCAGCGAGGTGTACGGCAAGAGCGAGAACGTGCCGTTCTGCGAGGATGACGACACGGTGCTCGGCTCGACGAGGTTCTCGCGATGGTCCTACGCATGCTCGAAGGCGATCGACGAATTCCTGGCGCTGGCGTATCACGATCAGTACGATCTGCCCGTCGTCGTCGCGAGGCTGTTCAATACAGTCGGGCCGCGTCAGACCGGGCGGTACGGCATGGTGATTCCACGGTTCGTCGAACAGGCGCTGCGTGGTGAACCGCTGAGAATATACGGGAGCGGCAAGCAGGCGCGATGTTTCGGATATGTGGGCGACGTGGCGGATGCGATGGTACGTCTGTTGAGTTGCAAGCAGGCCGCGGGCCGCGTTTACAACATCGGCTCGACGGAGGAAATCACCATCGAAGCGCTCGCGGATAAGATTATCGCGATGACATCGAGCCGCAGCACCAAGGAGTATGTCTCTTACGAGGAAGCCTACGGCCGGCCGTTCGACGATATGATGCGGCGAATCCCTTCGCTGGAGCGCATCAAGAAGCTGATCGGCTACGAACCCCGAACGAACCTGGATCGGATTCTCGAACGCGTGATCGCGGAGAAGCGACGGCAGACAGCCGCGTCAGGGTAGGCCGGCGCTCAGCGCGTGTTCAGTGTATCCAGCAGGACTTTCTCGAATCGTTCAGCCAGCAGATCGCGCGCGAATTCACGCTCTGCCAGCGCCCGAGCATTGCGTCCCATTTCATCACACAGGGCGCGGTCTTTGGACAGCCTCACCAGTGCGTCGGCCAGCGATTCCGGCTTGTCTGAATCCACGTAGATTCCGCATTGGTTCTGCTCGATCGTGTCGCCCAGCCAGCCCGGGACGTTGATCAACACGGGTCGTCCCGCCGCCAGCCCGTCAAACATCTTGTTGGGAGACCACGTCTGCTCCTGCTTGGGATTTGCATAGATGGTCATGCAGGCGTCGCACGCGGCTACGAGCCGGGCGACATCCGCCTTGTCGGGTACCGGATTGCTGAAGATGACATTGGGCAGTTTGTACTGCTCGACCAGCGACTCAAGGTGGCTGCGGCGGCTGCCGACGCCGTGAAGAATGATCTTGATGTGGTTTTCACCGCGGCCAACCAGAATTCGAGCCGCCTCGACAACATATTCGAGTCCGTTGGCAAGCCCCATCGCACCAAAATAGACGGCGGTGAACACATCACCCAGACCAAGACGCTGGCGGACATCGCTACCGTCAAGGTCGGGATGGAAGAGGCTCAGGTCGGAGCCGTTCGGAATGACCGTGATGCGCTCGCGGCGGATTCCTGTGCGCGCGACGCCTTCCATCATGCCGGGCGAGAGAGCGATGATGTGGTCCGCGGCCCTGTAAATTCGGCGTTCCATTCGGCGAAGGTACCAGATGCCGAACGGATTGCGCAGGGCGCCGCAGTTAATGAGCGCTTGCGGCCAGAGATCGCGCACCTCGAAAACGAACGGTACGCCGAAATGACGTGAGACCCGGATACCGGCCAGGCCGATCGTCAGAGGCGTATGGGTTGCGAAGACGATATCCGGTTTCGGCAATCGCTCGGCCACCTCAGATGCAAGGCGGGCCCAGTGATGGAAGTGTCGCATCCGGTTCAAGCCGCCGATCTTGGTGCCGGTCTGAGAGTTGTTGTAGGCTGCCGCGATGGGAACGACGTGAATCCCCTCGTGCTCGACTTCGGTGAATTCACGGCCTTCCGGAATGCGAAACTGCGGTTCTGCGTTGATGCCGGACATGAGCATCGTCACATCGTGGCCGTGCTCGATCAGGCGCTTTGCGAACTCATATGATCGCGTGCCGGTGTAACCACCCCGGGTCACAAAATACTGATGCATGTACAGCACGCGCACTGGACGATCCTCACCAGGCAATGCCCTCGTAACGCTCCTTGACTCGATCGATACCCTTGATATCGGCAAGATCGAAGACAGTTTTTCCCTCGCTGAGCCATGTGTGGACCTGCGACGCATCAACTCGGGCGTGGTTGATCACGATGACGTCGCAGTTGCGCAGATCCTGCGGGTCGGGCACGAGCAACGTCTCCAGGTGACGGAGAGCGGCGTGGACGGCCTCCTTGTTGCTGCCGACGAGTCGATCCGTCTGAACCGCAGGATCGAAGATGCTCAGCCGGATGCCCTCGCCGATCAGGCTCTTGGCGACTTTCACGAACGGGCTCTCGCGCATGTCGTCAGTATCAGCTTTGAACGCCAGCCCGATGAAGCCGACGTGTTTCGGTCGTTTCGCCAGTACGCGCGACACGAGTCGTTCAATCTGCAGCTCGTTACTGCGCAGAATGCCCTCTAGCATGGGCGTTTCGACCGAATGAACGATGCCGTGACGCAGGATCGCCCGCAGGTCTTTCGGCAGGCACGAGCCGCCGAAAGCAAAGCCCGGCCGCAGATAATGGGCGCTGATGTTCAGTTTGGTGTCGGAGCAGAACACATCCGCAACTCGGCGAGCGTCAACGTTGTTGGCGCGTGCGAGCGCGCCGACTTCATTGGCGAACGTGATCTTGAGCGCGTGGTAGAGATTGTCGCAGTACTTGACCAACTCGGCCTCGGCGAGATCGACGCGGAAACGGGGGGCGTCGTATCGCTCGCCGTAGAGAGCATTCAGCCGCGCGCCGGCGCTGGGGGACGCTTCGCCAATGACAATCTTCGGCGGGTGGTCGAAGTCATGCACCGCCGAGCCTTCGCGCAGGAATTCAGGGTGAAACGTGACGTCTAGGTCTTTACCGACGACGAGCCCTGAGTATTCCTGAATGATCGGGATCAGCACTTCACGGGTCGTGCCTGGCAGCACGGTGCTGCGGACGGCGACGCACGGGCGTTGCGGCGTCGTGGCAAGCCATTCGCCGAGAGCGCGGCAGACGGACTCAACCGCTCTTGTGCTCGGACTTCCGTCGCGATCGGAGGGGGTGCCGACACAGATCCAGACGAGATCGGCTTGCGCCAGTCCGTCGGCCGGATCTGTCGTCGCTCTCAGCAGGTCGGCGGAATGACCCTGGCGGAGCAGTTGCTCGACGCCCGGCTCCTGAATCGGCGATCGGCCCGCGTTCAGGTCGGCGACCTTCCCCTCCGCGATGTCGATGCCCGTGACGCGATGGCCGTCGCGAACGAGGCAGGCGGCGCTGACGACGCCAACGTATCCCATGCCGAAGATGCTGATGTTCATGCGTTACTACTCAACACGCTGTCCTGAAACCTGCAGGTTAACCGCATCGGGCTCGAATTCACAGCCCATCAGCAACGTCGTGTTTGGGTGCCCCGCCGAGAGTGTCAGCTTGGTTTTTCCCGCCGGCGTCATGACGTTCCACACGGCTCCGCCGGACGGCGCCCTGACAAGATCCAACTTCGCCGGCTGCTCCGGCCGCACCACGGTCAACAGGCGAGCTTCCTCCGAGAAGGCGACGCTCGTTTCCAAAGTCGGCGTCGAGAGCAACTCACCATAATACGGCGCGGCCAGACCTTGCACGCGTCCCGGCTCGTTTCTGGCGCGAATGACCTCAAACTTCGCAGCCCGGCCCGTGTCGGAGGCGACGACGACATGCAACGGCCCTTGCTTTGTGTCGAGTCGGACCGATTGCGAGATGGGATCGGCCTCGAAAGAGGCGTCAATCATGTGCCAGCGAAGGATAGCCTGATGATCGCCGCGGCCGCGCAGGTCGTCGAGAATGATCCACATATCATCTGCGAGTGCCAGCACCAGACGCCTGTGGCGCGCCCGCCATGGCTTTCGATCATATGCGAATGACACGCCCTCGAAGCACTGAGTGCGATCATTCAATCGCTCATGTCGGATTCTCTCAGCCTTCGGCCAGGGGAACCAGAGAAAACGCGAAACAAGTTCGAGCGGGTCGCTGCCGTCGATCTCGATGGTGTTGTGGGCGGCGATCGATTTGAAGTAATACTCGAGATCCTTGCGGCCGGGGCAGTAGTAGTGATACGTGCCGCAGTCCTGGAAGATGTTGAGGCCGCGCCACCAGAGGTCGAGTTGCAGCGGGTCGCACTGAGTCGGGCGATCACGATAAGTATGGCAGCGAATCATCGCCCAGCTCTTGTCACCACGGAGCGTGTAATAGCCGCCGGAATCAAAGGCCGCCGTCTGCGGAGGCGCCGCCGGTGAATCCTCGCCTTTGAGAGATTCGTCGCCGAAGAGCCAGACGAGTTGTTCATCCCAGGGCCCGGCCTGCAGCAGTCGTTTGTTGGTCGCCGCATAGTGCGCCGCCTGAATGACAGGGCGGAAGTCCGTGAAATCGCATTCAGTCAGCGGCAGCACATGGGCGCCGTCGTTCGGACCGTATTGCGGCAGCCGGCCTGTGTCTGGGTCCATCATCTCGTAGAGGAACCGGGCACATCGCCCAATGGTCTTGTTGAATTCCCCGGGCATTGGCCGCCCGGCCAGTTGTGCGATTCGCGAACCCAGGATTGAGCCGTCCAGCATAACCCGTTCGTAGTTCATGGATTGCTGGAGGTAGCTGCCGTCGGGATAGACCTGTCGCCGGACCTCATCGAGCAGGACGCGGTGACCCTCTTCAAACCACGCGGCCGACTCGCGAAACTCGGGGAACAGGTGGCTGATGAGCAGCAGCCCGCACGCTTCGGACATCGCGTGGTTGTTCTTCTGCGAAACCGCGTAGTTGATCTGGTTAATCACGCGATGACCCGTTGCCCAGGCGAGTCGGGCGAATTGCGTCCATCGTTGCGGCGTTGTTGCGGGATCGTGGACGAGGGCCCAGAAGCCCAGAGCGATTGCGATGAAGCGAACCGAACTCTCCTGGCCGCACTTCCAGTGGAAGCCCATAAACGGTGGGCAGGCGTCCATCCACGAGTCCACCCATTGCCAGAAGAGTGTTCCGGCGTCGGCTCCGTGGCCGTGAGATTTCGCCCGAGCACAATCCAGCGCCCACGCCGCCCGCGCGGGCTCCCACAACATGCGAGGATCGCCCTGTGTCGGCAGATAGTCCGGAATCTCATACCAGGGCTTATGCGGGTTACTGCGCATGTCGTCGAACGGGTTGTGGTACCAGTCGATCGGCTCCGGCGACGGCATGCGGAAGAAATAGACACACCTGTCCTGTGCGAGCAGTCTCAGCCGCTCATCGAGATCGGGCTGTCGTTCCGGTTCGGCTTGCCGGATGCTCGCGTCGATCCGGGGCGGTCGGCCCTGCGGGAACAGGAATCGCGGCGAGTTTTTGACCTTATACGCGGCGTATTCGTCGGCGTTCGTCGGTGTGCCGCCCCGACAGATCGTCGCGAGATCGATCGCGTCCCAGGGGGTGTGCCGAAAACGCCGCCGCGTCAGGCCGAATGCCTTGCCGAGGTAGACGCCCGCCCGCAATCGGACGACACGCGGTCCAAGGTACTTGAGGATGTTGTATGCCTTGCTGACCGGGCCCATAGGCGTACTTGTCTCGGACGGGATGACCTTGCGGCGAAACTGCCTGTCTGGACGTCATGTGAGGGAGACGGGTTCGCCACTCGTTGCGGACTCTACTGCGGCGAATGTCGCCTGCATGACGTTGTCGATTTCGTCGAAGGGAATCACGGCGCTGCCACCGGTCTCGATCGCTTCGATGAACCGGCGGTATTCCTCGTTGTGCCCCTTGTCCATACTCCGGAGTTTCATCTTCTTGAATCCGCGGAAGCCGTAGCCGTACAACACGCGGAAGTTGTCCATCCGGAGCACCTTGCCGTCGCCGTAGACCTCCAGCGTCTCCTTCTGGTACGACTTGTGACCGTTGCCGAAGTAGTGCAGCGTACCGATCGAGCCGTCCGCGAATTGCAGCGTAATCGTCGTCTTGTCGTCGGNNGATTCGCCGACTTTGGCCGCCTGCACCCGAACGATCGGTGCACCGGCGAGATAGAGCATCAGGTCGATCCAGTGACAGCCTTCGCCGATGATCCGGCCGCCGCCGGTCTTCGGATCGTGATGCCACATATCAGGCGGAATCACGCCCGCGTTGACCATCATGTTCATGCAGAGCGGTTCGTTGCGCGTCGCCAGCAGGGACTTCATCTTCTTGGCGTGTGGAGAGAACCGCCGGTTGAAACCTACGAGAAGCTGTCGATCGGGCGCTTTCTGATGTGCCTCCCGGATTTCGGCGAGTTGTTCTCGATTCAGGCAGAGCGGCTTCTCGGTGAAGACGTGCTTGCCCTCGTTGAGAGACTCGAGCACCATTGGGCCATGAGCGTCGTGGCGCGTGAGCACGACGACGGTGTTGATGCTCTCGTCCTCCATGATCTTGCGATAATCGCTCGTGGTCCGCTCAAAGCCGAACTTGCGGCCGGCGTGCGCGGCGACACCCCCGTTGAGGTCGGCGGCGCAGGCGAGTCGAGCGTTGGTCCTGGCAAGCGCCGGCATGGCGACGAGTTTGGCGAAGTTGCCGGCGCCGATGGTTCCGACGACGGCCTTCTGTGCCGTGCCCTTGGGGGCGGCCGGCCCTGCGACGTTGACCACCGTCTCTCGCGGCGCGGGGGCGTCGGGATAGGTCAGCAGGATGCCCATCGCCTCGCGCTCGTCGGTGAGGGCGGAATAGGCCTGCTGCGCATCGGCCTGCTCGATTCGACGGCTGATAAGCGGGGCGACATCGAGCCGCCTGGCTGCCAGCAGGTCGAGAATGGCCTCGAAATTCCGCTGTTCGGTCCAGCGGACGAACCCGAAGGGATAGTCCTGCCCGGCATTCTCGTAGAGCGGATCGTAGCGGCCGGGACCGTACGAACAGGAAACCTGAACCGTCTGTTCTTTCTCATAGAAATTGGGTCTGCTGAGTTCGAGTCCGACCGCACCGACGGAAACGATGCGCCCGCGTTTGCGGCACATCTGGGCCGCCTGGTTGATGATATCGCTGCTCTTTGCGGCCGCGGCAATAAGAACCGCGTCGACGCCTCGGCTGTTCGAAAATGCCATTGCCGCCGCGACCGGATCGGCGCCGCCGGGCAGATCCACCGTTTGGGCCCCGAACTGGCGAGCCAGCGCCAGCCGGGACGGATCCACGTCGATACCGAGCACGCGACATCCGTTCGCGATCAGGAGCTGGACACTCATCAGGCCGATCAGGCCGAGGCCGGTGACAACAATGTTCTCGCCGATCGTCGGCTCAATGAGCCGGATGCCCTGGAGGCCGATCGATGCGAGAACGGTGAAGGCGGCTTCCTCGTCGGAAACGCCCGCCGGGATCTTCGCGCACAGGTTCTTCGGGACGCAGACCATCTCGGCGTGGCCGCCGTTGCTGACGACGCGGTCGCCGACCTGGAAGCCTTGAACGCCTTCGCCCACCTCGATCACGACACCGGCGTTGCAGTAACCCAGCGGCAGCGGCTCATCCAGACGCGAGAACACGGCCTCCAGCGTCGGCATGAGGCCGTCGGTTTTGATTTTGTCGAGCACTTGGCGGACCTTGTCGGGCTGGCTGCGGGCCTTGGCGATCAGGCTGCCTTTGCCGAACTCGACGAGCATCCGCTCGGTTCCCGCGGAAATCAGGGTGCGCGACGTCTGAATCAGGAGGTGCCCACGCTGGACGAGCGGGCACGGCACCTCGGCGACCTCGATTTCGCCGGTGCGGAGATGCTGGAGTACTTGTTTCACGCGTTGGCTCCTTGTGCACCGAGCGTTCCGCAGCCACTCCGATCGAATGGCGCGGTGTCCGGTTTTTCCCTTGGTCGGGCGGCTCCCAACCCGGGCAATCACTCGGATTTATGCACTAAGTAAGGGCCAACGGCAAGGTAGGTCAAGCCGCTGTTGTTGAAAACGAACAGTGCTTCTTCGGGGCCGTGGACGATCGGGTAGCCGTGCAGATTGAAGGAGGTATTCAGCAGGACGCCCCGTCCGGTGAGTTCCTCGAATTTCTTCATCATTCGCCACACGTCCGGGTTGTGGTGTTCCTCCAGAATCTGGGCCCGTGCGGTCAGGTCCGCATTCTGTACGGCGGCGATGAGATCGCGGAAATTGTGGTCGTAGGTGTCGAAGGTGAGCATCATGTAGGGACTGCGGAAGTTCTTAGGATTGACGAAATACTCCGGCACTCGATCTCTGCGGACCACCGGCGCGAAAGGCATCCAGAAGTCCCGCTTCTTCACCATGCGATTGATGACGCGGACGATGTCGAGGTTCTTGGGATCGGCGAGGATCGAACGATTGCAGAGCGCCCTCGCGCCGAATTCCATCCGGCCCTTGCAGCGAGCGACCGGCTCTCCGGCCGCGAGTAGTTTTGCGACTTCGGTCTCGATATCGTCGAATCGCTTGAAGGGATGTCCGCTTTCCTTCACAACGCGTTCGGCTTCCGCGTCTTCGACATCCGTGCCCAGGTAGAGATCCTCCAGGGGACGGATCTCATCGGCGGCCGCCTGGCCGCCGTGCAGCGCGTGCGCATACCAGGCAACGCCTATGCTCAGCGATTCGTCACCGGGTGACGGTGCGATACCGAGGTAGTCAACTTCAGGCAATTCCATGAGTCGCTTGTTGGCTTTGACGTTCATGAATACGCCGCCCGAGCCCAGAACTCTGCGGATGCCGGTCTTCTTGATGGCTGCTTTGACGAGCTTGACCACGACTTCTTCCGTTACGAGTTGCAGACCGGCACACACGTTGTCAAATCGCTCGCTCATGATGATGTCGCGGATCCGTCGGGCGTACACGATCGACGGTTCAACGGTCTTGCGGACGAGTTTTACGCCGCCTTCGTCTACGTCGATCAAGGCTCGGAACTTCTCTGCCGCGCGTTCCGAGTACTTTGGAGATGCGTAGGGCGCCATGCCCATAAGCTTGTATTCGTGCTCCTGCATGGTGAAGCCCATCTGGCCCGTGACGGAGGCGTAAACCATTCCGATGGAGTTGTTCATGTGTGATGTTGAGATCCGCCGCAGCTCACCCTTTTCGCCAATTGACACGGTTGCTGAGTAGCGATCGCCGAAGCCGTCGATGGTGATGACGAGGTATCGATCGTCCGGGTTCTCGCGCATACCGAAATACGCATGGCCGGCATGCCCGAGGTGGTGGTCATAACGTTGGACGCGGTCCTTGCGAAGCCCGAGTTGGGCGCACTGTTCCATGCGTTCGGATGCCCCGATGTTCGGGCATGCGTAGAAGACCGGGTACCACATGAACCACCTGCGAAAGTAGCCCCAGCGCGTTGCTTCGCGTCTGGCGGCGTAGTTCATGTCGGTTGTCCGCATATGCCGCGGGGTCCGCCGCAGCGCTGCGATGGCGATGTGATCAACCTGCTCCGGACCGATGTCCGCAGCGGCCAGGCAAGCTTCGATAGCCTTGTTGGGCCAGCCGCTGTAGTTCTTCTGACCGCGAATGCGCTCTTCCTGAATCGCGAAGACGATATTGCCGTCTTTCAGAATCGTCGCGGAGCCGTTGTGTCCGTCATGGACGCCGAGAACGTAGTTTGACATGGTGCGGAATCCTGTGCTGCCGTGCGGCCACGCTGGGGCTTTCCGGTTCGATGATGTTGTCCGCCCAATCGGCGGTGGTCTTCGATGCCTCTGTCGGCCTGAGTCTGACGACACTCATTTTAATTAGATATAGTGAGTCCAGCAAAGGGTCGGGGGTCAAAAGTGCTATGTAAAGATTGTTGCCTCCAAAGTTTTAGCGGGACAGGCAAGGCGGTCTCTGAGCGTGCCAGAAGCGCAACCAGACCGTCAGTCGAGGCGAAGACTCAATCTCGTTCGCGGAGGACCTTCGCCGGATTGCCGCCGACGATGGTGAAAGGCTCAACTGACTTGGTCACGATGCTGCCGCCCGCGACGATCGCGCCGTCGCCGATGGTGACCCCGGCGAGGATGATGCAGTTACCGGCGATCCAGACATCGTCGCCGATGATGATGGGCCTGTTGTCGTGGCCGGCGGTCAGAATCGGCTCGTCTCGCGGCGGGATCTTGTGGTTGGATGACAGGATCTGCGTTCGATACCCAACCATCGTTCGGCTGCCGATCTTCACGCCGCCCGAGGTTGTGACGATCACATCAAGTGCCAGATTTGTGTCATCTCCGATTTCAAGCGTTGTTGCCGGAGAGATCCAGACGCCGGGATAGTAGTTCACGCGTTTCCCGATCTTTGCCCCGCGAGCCCGGAGCATCATCGATTTGATCCCGTTGAAGAACGGATAGCGCGGGAGGGCGAAGACGATCCGCATGACCGCCTCGTACGAGACGACGAAGAAATGATGCAGCGAGCCTTTTCTGTTATACGACATCGTCTGACCCGGTCGTTTCAAGCATGCATGAGATTCCGGCCCGTTCAGCCCCCGTTTCGCTGCACACTATCTTAGTGTTCCGTTTGTGGCGGTCCAGTCGATCTGTTTCCGGTCCTGGGGCGGACACGGCCCCAGCTTCTCGGCCTTTTCGATCTCGCGATAGTAAAGCAGGTTCTTCTCCTCGGCGGTCGGATAGGTCGCGAGCTGTCGCGTGCCGGCGGCGAGGAGTTGTGTCCTGAATGCGTCGTCGCGGACGAGCTTCGC
>NPIF01003006.1_pt2 | contig 16287 bp, 12 predicted proteins | sample 8637461 | NCBI WGS metagenome assembly NPIF01 (sample SAMN07420641, study PRJNA396082) | bioreactor metagenome | isolation source: sample BR12 brine-fed electro-methanogenic bioreactor BR | place: Japan: Kochi | collected 2016-12-09
CTTCCGCACGAGCTGGACGTCGATGGCGTCGCGCGTCGTCCCGGGCACCGGGCTGACGCTGACCCTCTCCTCCCCCGCGAGTCGATTGACGAGCGCGGACTTGCCGACGTTCGGCCGCCCGACGATCGCGACGAGGAGCTCCTCCTCTGGATCCGGCCGCCGATCGTTCGAGTCCGCCTCCTCCTCGCTCTCCTCTTCCCCCTCGGGAGGCGGCGGCAGCTCGGCGAGGATGCGGTCGATCAGGTCCTGGACGCCGCGGTTGTGCTCGGCGGAGACGGCGATCGGCTCGCCGAGTCCGAGGCTCCACGCGTCGGCGGTGAGATCCGCGAGCTCGGCGACGTCGAGCTTGTTGACCGCGAGCACGACGGGGACACCCGAGCCCCGCAGGAGGTCGGCCACCGACTCGTCCAAGGTCGTCACCCCTGCCCGCCCGTCGACGAGGAAGACTGCGATGTCGGCCTCGTTCGCCGCGAAGAGCGCTTGGCGCGACACGACCTGGGAGAGATCCTCCTCGGCGTCCGGCACGAGCCCGCCGGTGTCGGTCAGCACGATCGGGTAGCCGTCGAGGCGGCAATCCCGCTCGAGACGGTCGCGCGTGACGCCCGCGCGGTCGTGCACGATTGCCTCACGCCGCCCGAGCAGGCGGTTGAACAGGCTCGACTTGCCCACGTTCGGGCGGCCGACGAGCGCGACCCGGGGGACGCGGCGGCGGGATCTCGGTTCGGACATCGCTGATCCTCGGGAAGGAAAACGCCATTCTACGGAGCTTCCGCGGTTTCGCTCGTGCGAGGGCTGGAAACGTCGCCGCTGCACGAAGTTCGAAAGCACGCTAGACTCTCGCCTCGCAGGTCGCCTCGCGGGTCCGGGGCGCCACCGAAGGAGTCTCCCGAGATGGTGAAGGCCGACATCGTCAACCAGGTCGCCGACAGCGCGAAGATCCGAAAGTCCCAGGCGATCAAGGCGGTTGACGCACTCTTCGACGCCCTGCGCGACGCGATGGTCGAGGGCGAGCGCATCGAGTTCCGTGGCTTCGGCGTCTTCCAGGTCAAGCCGCGCAAGCGTGGCTTCGGCCGCAACCCGCGCACGGGACGCGAAGTCCGCATCCCGCCCGGGCGCACCGTCCGCTTCAAGCCCGGCAAGGATCTGCGCGACATCCAGCTGTGAGCGATCAGGACAGCTCCCCGGCGCCGGGCGCCCCCGAACCCGGGGCGCCGCGGCCCCCCGAGCAAGACCCCCAAGACCCGGCGAGAGATCCTCGGCGAAGCTTCGCCGGGCGTCTCCGCGCGCGTTTGCTCAGCCCGAGCGCTCCCTACGTCTTCGCCGTGACCACCTTCTTCACGACGGTGATGGCCGGGGCGATGATGCAGCTCGAGCCGGCGCAGCTCGAGACCGCGGGATTCGGTGATCTGTTCCGCCACGGGATCGGCTTCGCGCTCGCGATGATGACCTTCTTCGCGGCTCACGAGTCCGGTCACTACCTCGCCGCCCGTGCCTACGGCGTCCGCACGACGCTCCCGTACTTCATCCCCTTCCCGAACATCATTGGGACCCTCGGCGCCGTGATGCTGATGCGCTCACGCATCCCCCATCGCAGGGCCCTGCTCGACATCGGGATCGCCGGGCCACTCGCGGGCCTGCCCGTCGCCATCGCGCTCCTCGTGATGGGCATTCAGCGCTGCGAGGTCGCCCCGCTCCCGGATCCCGAACAAGCCGCTGGGCTCCTGGTCTTCGGCGACAGCTTGCTCATCCGCTGGCTCGCGGACACCTTCGGCCCCGCGGCACCGCCCGGCACGACGCTGATCGCCAATCCGCTGTTCCTCGCCGGCTGGGTCGGTTGCCTCGCCACCGCGATGAACCTCATCCCCGCGGGCCAGTTCGACGGCGGGCACATCTTCTACGCCCTTTTTCCGCGCGCCCACCGTGTCGCATCGTACGTGACCGCCTTTGCCCTCGTGGCGCTCGGCCTCTTCACGCTGGGCGTTCGGAACGAGTTCTCTCTCTGGGTTCTGTGGGGGGCCATCGTCTTGTGGCTCGGCCGGCGCCACCCCCCTCTCTCCGACGACGACGCCCCGGTGGGATCGCTCGGGGGGCTGCGCATCGCTCTCGGCATCGTCGCCTTGATCGTGCTCGCGCTCACCTTCATCCCGTTCCCGCTCCAGGTGAGTCTCGGCAGTCTCTTCTGAGGGCAACCCCTCAAGAACGATCGACGCCCTTTGCGCAGCGACGCGCAGGGCGCCGGCGCGTGCGGTCACCCAGGCGAGCGCGCGTGCCTGCCGCAAGCGGCTCAACGTCTCGGGGTGCGGGTGCCCGTGTTGCGTGTGCTGTCCCGCAGAGATCGCGACGACCCGAGGCCTGCAGGCGGCGAGGAGCGGGGCCCCGGTCGACCCGCGCGAGCCGTGATGTCCCGCGACGAGAACGTCGACGCGGCCGAGTTCGCCTGCCACGAGCAGTCGCTCCTCCGTGACATGCCCGGCGTCCCCCGGGAGCAACACGCGCAGGCCGCCCACCGTCCCCGCGAGCACGAGCGAGCCCTCGTTGCCAGTCGGGCGCGCGCCTGCCGGCGGCGAGAGGACCCGCCAGGCGCCGGCGTCGAGATGGAGCTCCGTCCCCGCCGCGAGCGAGCGGGTCGGAACCCCTCGACGCGCGGCGGCGCGGAACGCGCGCCTCAGCCGCGGCTGCGCGGCCGCCCTTTCGGCGACACCGAGCCACGCGACATCGAGCGCTCGCAACATCGGCTCGGTGCCTCCCGCGTGGTCCCGATCCGCGTGCGTGAGCACGAGTCCGTCGAGGCGATGGACGCCGAGCTGCGCGAGCGCGCTCAGCGCGGCCCGTGCGCCGTGGCGCGTGCGGTCGTCTCCCGCGTCGACGAGCAGAGCGTCTCGTGCGCCGAGGACGAGCACGGCTTGCCCCTGCCCGACGTCGAGCACGTAGAGCCCCACCGGAGCACGGGGGGCGCGCGCGATCGGCAAGAGCGGCCAAGCGCAGCAGGTGACGGCGAGAGAGAGAAGGACGAGCCGGGCCCGAGCGCGGCGTGCCGCGACGCACGCCCCGATCGCCGCGAGTGTCAGGACGATCCATGCGCTCCCGACCGGCGCGGCGAGAGCACCCGAAGCGGGAAGGAGCGCGACGAGCTCCGCGACCTTCTCGATCCACAGCGCCGGGAGGCGTGCACACGGCACGACGAAGGGCATGATGCGAAGCAGCCGCTCCGGGAGGAGCACGGCGAGCCAGCCCGCCGCGAGAGCGACCGGCAGCGCGGGCGCGGCGAGCAGGTTCGCGAGGAGGGTCCACGGCGCCGTGCGGCCGCTGAGCGCGACGATGAGTGGCCACGTCGCGAGCGCGGGGGCGATCGGCACCATGAGCGCCCTCAGCGCCGTACCTGGACGCGCCGCAGCCGCGATCGCGCACGTCGCGGCGACGCTGAGCGCGAAGGAGATGTCCGTCGCGAGATGCGGCGCCACGAGGAGCAGCAGGAGCGCCGTCGTCGCGACGACGGCGAGCGCGGCTCCCGGGCGGGCGAGCAGCGAGGCCGCTCCGATCAACACAACGGCGAGGCCGGCCCGCGAGACTGGGGGCGCGAGCGGGAGCACCGCGAGCAAGGTCAGCGTTGCGGCGACCCCGGCGAAGGCGCTCGCGCGGCTCCGTGCTCCGGCGAGCGCCATGCACAAGCGGCGCGCCGGGAGCAGCACGAGCCCGACGTGAAGCCCGGAGACGACGGCGAGATGGGCGAGGCCCGCCGCGCGCATGTCCTCCCTCAGAGCATGCGGCATCAGCGCGCGGCGCCCTGCCAGCGCCGCGGCGAGCAGGCCACCCGCGCGATCGCCCGGCCCGCGGAGGAGGCGCGCGCGCAGCCGCCCGAGGAGCGCGCCGCGCATGGCGGCGAGCCACGCCGTGCCTCGCTCCCATCCGCGCGCGGGCCGGCACGAGAGCGAGCTCGCGGAGAGCGCCTCGAAGGATCGCGCTCCGAAACGGCGCACGGGGTGCGCGCTGACGACGACGCCGGGGCGCAGATCCTCCGGGAGACGATCGAGCCAGGCGACGCCGCGCCAGGGGACGAAGAGACGCCGCTCCGGGTGTCCCGCAAGCAGGATCTCTCTGCCCCGCGCCGTCGCGCGGATGTCGACGACGATGCCCTCCCCCTGCTCCGTCGGCTCCGTCGGGTGTTGTGGCGGGGCCGCGCCCATCCCGAGGCTGACGAGCCCGAGGGCGAGCCAGCGCGCGCTCGCCGCCTCGCGCTCACACCACGCCCAGCACAACGCGAGCGTGGCGCCGACGAAGGCGAGGAGCGCGTCGCGAGGCGTGAGATGGGCTCCGCACCACTGCCCCGCCCAAACGGCGAGGAGCGCGAAGCTCAGGCGCGTGGCGGCCGGGTGCATGGCCCGAGCCTGCCCGACGTAGTGCCGCCGCTGAGTGGGCGCCGGGACCGGGCATCCCGGAGCCGCGACAGAACGCTCGCGCGTGTTCGGGCCGCGATCAGCCCGCGATCAGAGGCAGCAGAGTCAGCTCGGGCACGGCGAAGCGCTCCCGCAACATGCGCGCGCGCGCCCGCGCGATCGCGTGCGCGAGCACTTCCGGCTCCATGCCGTCGGCGTAGGCGGCCAGCTCCTCACGCGCCGCCTCTTCGAGAGTGTCGCGCTCCGCGGGCTCGAGCGTCGCCAGACACGCCGCGAGGAGCTCTTCCTCGAGCTCGGCGAGGAAGTCGCTCTCGCCCCCCGCGTCCTCGGGGCACCACGCTTCGAGGCGCGCCGCCGCTGCCTCGCCGGCCTCCGCGGGCGCACGCGACGCGCGGAGCGCTCCCGCAGCGCGGGCGAGCAGGTCGGGGATCTCGGGATCGAGCGACGGCGCCTCGTTGCGCCGTCCGACGCGCCCCTCCTCGAGCTCCGCGAACGCGTCGTCGATCGCGGGCGCACAATACGCGAGACTGCGCGGGCCCCCGCGGGAACGGCGCTGCGCCGCCTGGCGGAACACGGACTCCATCACCTCGAGGACGAGCGAGAGCGGGATGTTGCGGCGGTGCCAATCGAGCACGCGCTCGAGGTCCTCGGGAGAGAGCACGAGGGGGCGTGCGCGCAGGTGCTGGAACGCCCGCTCGACGGCTAGGACAAACTCTCTCTCACTGATGACGGGCCGGTCCACGACGTGTCCTCCGCGCCCGGAGCGCGCCGGGGCCCGGAGAGATTACACGGGATACTTGAAAGCGAGCACACGCTGCTCGATCGACTTGCAGAGAAGTTCGAGCGCGACGCGGTAGTCCTTGATCGTCCCGCCGGACGGATCGTGAAGATCCGACTTGGCATCCGGCTCGCGGATCAGCGAGACCTTCTTGAGCTGATCCGGGTGGTGTTCGCGAATCCAGGCGCGATGCCGCTTCTCCATCACGACGATCTCGTCGGCGCCGGCGAGGATCTCCGCCGTCGCGCGACGGCTGCCATGGCTCGAGAGATCGACCCCGCGGCCCGCCATCTCCTTGCGCACGACGGGATCGGCCGGTGCGCTGTTCATCTCGAGGATTCCCGCGGACTCGACCTGAACCGAAGGGACCTCGAAGCGCGCGAGCAGATGCCGCATGTAGTGTTCGGCGGCGGGCGAGCGGCAGACGTTCGCGGTGCAGAGGAAGAGGATTCTCATCGGGAGCGGTTCCTCTCGTAGAGAAGACGCAACCCAAGCAGGGTCAGATCGTCGTCGATTGCATCGAAGCGCCGCATCAAAGGCGCCACGGCCGCGGCCATCCCCCCCGTGACGATGATCTTGACAGCGTGGCCCAGCTCCTCCTCGACGCGCGCGACCAGACCGTCGAGCATCGCCGCGTGGCCGTGAAGGATGCCGGAGCGAATCGAATCGACCGTGTTGCGGCCGACGACACGCGGGGGCACCGACAGCGCGACGCGCGGCAAGCGCGCGGCACGCGCCGAGAGCGCCTCCGCCCCGAGCTGAGGACCCGGCGTGATGATCCCGCCCACGTAGTCCCCTTGCTCGGTGACGACGTCGAGCGTCGTCGCCGTGCCGAGGTCGATGACGACCGCCGGCCCGCCGTAGCGCGTGTGCGCAGCCACCGTGTTCAGGATGCGGTCCGCGCCCACCTCCTGCGGATTGTCGAAGAGGATCCGGATGCCGGTCTTGATGCCCGGCGCGATCTGAAGCGCGTCGATGCCCGCGATCTCTCTCAGCGCCGCGCTCATCGGTGCCGTCAGCGGGGGCACGACCGACGCGATGATCGCGTCTTCGACGCTCGCGGTGTGCTCGCCGAGCAAGCCGCGCAGCATGACGGCGATCTCGTCGGCCGTCGTGTCGCGTCGGCTGGACAGACGCCACGAGTGGGTCAGCTCGCTCCCCTCGAAGAGCCCGACCACGATGTTCGTGTTTCCGATGTCGACGACGAGTAGTGGCACGCTACACCCCAACGCCGCCCATGAGCGACGCCCTGTTCAACCCCCCCTGATCTCCGCGTCCGCACCCGCCTAGCTTTCGACGCGCTCCCCGTAGCGCACCGTGACGACATTGCCCTCGTCGTCGCGAAGCACCAGCGAACCGTCTTCGCTCAAGCCGAGACCCTGTCCGGTGACGAGGCTGCCATCCGGACGCTGCACGGTCACTCGATGTCCCTGTCCCGCCAGCGAGCACGCGCGGACCTCCTCAAGGATACCAGACCACCCCCGGGCGAGTCCGCACGCCGGGACCAGCGGCTCGAGACGCGCGAGGAGCGCCGCAGCCAGCTCCGCGCGGGGCTCGTCGACGTCGAGCCGAATCGCCCCCGCCGGCCCCGCGAGGGCGGGATCCACCGCCGCCGGGTCCGGCCCCACGTTGAGCCCCAACCCGAGCAGGAGCGCAGGTGGGTGGTCGGGAGGGAGCTGCAGATCGAGCAGGATGCCCCCGACCTTCTTTCCTTCGCTCACCAGGTCGTTGGGCCAGTCGAAAAGTGAAGGCGGGCCGCCACACTCGAGAATCGCCTCCCGCGCGGCGAGTGCCGCGGCGAAGCCCACGCGCCAGCTTTCGGCGACATCCTCGAGCGGATCGAGCTGGACCGTGAGGTAGAGTCCGCCGCGTGGCGAGACGAAACTCCGCCCCCGGCGCCCCTGCCCCTCGCTCTGCGACTCCGCGACGACCGTCGTCCCCTCGCGCGCACCTTCTCGGTAGAGCGCACGCGCGCGAAGCATCGTCGAGTCGAGCTCGTCGTACACGTGAAGAGGCCTGCCGAGTCGGCCCGCTCGGAGCCGCCTCTCGAGGGCGGCGCCGAGGGCCGCCCCGTTCACCGCTCCACGCCCTCGATGTCGAGCGAGACGTCCCGCGAGCGCACGGAGTGCGTCAGGTGCCCCATCGACAGCCGCTGGACCCCGGCCTCCGCGTAGCTGCGCAACTTGCCCGGACGCAGTCCGCCGGACACCTCGAGATGCACGCGACCGGCCGCGATCGCCGCGGCTTCGCGCACCTGATCGGGGCTCATGTTGTCGAGGAGGACCCACCCGATGCCGGAGTCGACGACTTCGCGAAGCTCGTCCAAGGTGTCGACCTCGATCTCCGCGTTGGGCCAATCGATGCCGGCGCTCTCGAGCGCCGCGAGCACGGCGCCAAGGCCACCCGCAAGTTCCTTATGGTTGTCCTTGACGAGGACCTGCGCATCGAGACGCGGGCGGTGGTTCTCACCGCCGCCCACTGCCACGGCGTACTTCTCGAGCACGCGGAGTCCCGGCGTGGTCTTGCGCGTGTCCGAAACCCGCGCGCCCGTGCCGGCAACCTCCGCGACCGCCTCGGCCGTCACGCTGGCGATCCCCGACAGCCGGCCGATCAGGTTGAGCAGGAGCCTCTCCCCGGTCAGCACGGCACGCGCATCGCCACGAATCCTCGCGAGCACGGCGCCCGGCGCGACCGTCGCGCCGTCCTGGGCGACGAGCTCGACTTCGGCGGGATCCTCCCCCCGGCGCTTCAGCTCCACAAAGCCCGGCTCGAGGAGCGGCAGCCCCGCGACGACGAGCGCCTCGCGCGCGACGAGCTGCGCCACGACCGGGCACCCCGCCGGGAACACGGCGCGGGTGGTGATGTCGCCACCCGTGCCGAGATCCTCGTCGAAACCCTGGGCCAGGACCGCGCGTGCGGCTTCGAGCGGGAACGCAGCGCTCATGAGAGCTGCTCCAAAAGGCGGGTCACCTCGGCGAGGCGCCCCTCGAGCGTCGCGGCGCGCGCGCGCTCCTTCTCGACGACCTCCGCGGGCGCCTTCTCGACGAAGCGCGGGTTCGAGAGCTTCTTCGTCACGCCCCCGAGCTCCTTGTCGAGCTTCCCGCGCTCCTTCTCGAGGCGCTGGCGCTCCTGCTCGACGTCGACCGCCCCGGCCATCGGCACGATGACCTCGACGGTGTCGAGCACCTGACGCAACGCGGCCTCGTCCGGAGCCTCGCCCTCGAGCACGTCCACCTCGCTCGCGCGCACGAGCGAGGCGATCCGCTCGCTGAAGCCCTGGAGGGCCGCGACACCTTCGTCGCGGCGCGCGCGAAGGCGCAGCGTGATCTCCTTGCCCGGCGCGATGCCGGCGCCCGTCTTGAGCGAGCGGGTGCCGGAGACCGGCGCGATCAGCCAGTCGGCGACCTTGCGAAGCGCGTCTTGACGCTCGATCTCGAGCTTGACCGGCAGCGCCGGATCCTCGGGAGTCGGGATGCGCGCGATCGCGAGCTGCTCCGGATCCTCCGCGCGGCGCGGGAGGCTCTGCCAGAGCTCCTCGGTGATGAAGGGCGCGATCGGGTGCAGGAGCCGCAAGGCCCCGTCGAGCACGTCGAGGAGAACGCTGAGGCGCACGACGGCGCGCCGCGACTCGCAGCCGTCTGCGAAGTCCGGTTTGGCGAGCTCGATCGACCAGTCGCAGTAGCTGTTCCAGAGGAAGTGGTAGATCGCCTCCGCCGCCTGGTCGAAGCGGAACTCCTCGTAGGCCCGATGCACCGAGTCGACGAGCTCGAGATACCCGGCGAGCAAGTAGCGGTCGAGGTCGTCGATCTCGTCCGCGTAGTCGCTCGCGCGCTCGAAGCTCCCGTCCTCTGGCAACTGCATCAGGAGGAAGCGCGTTGCGTTCCAGAGCTTGTTCAAGAATGCGCGATAACCGGTCAGCCGCTCCTCGGCCAAGTTGACGTCGGAGCCCGGCGAGGCGAGCGCCGCGAGCGTGAAGCGCAGCGCGTCGACGCCGTGCTCGTCCATCACCGCGCCGGGGTCGACCGCGTTGCCACGCGTCTTCGACATCTTCTTCCCTTCGCCGTCGCGAACCATGCCGTGGTAGTAGACGGTCTTGAAGGGGACATCGCCGGCGAGCTTCATGCCGGACATGATCATGCGGGCGACCCAGAAGAAGATGATGTCGAAGCCGGTGACGAGGACGTCCGTCGGGTAGTAGCGCTCCAGCTCCTCGGTCTTCTCCGGCCAACCGAACACGCTGAACGGCCAGAGCTGGGACGAGAACCACGTATCGAGGACGTCGGAGTCCTGCTCGAGCGCCGTGCTCCCGCACTTCGAACAACTCTCGGGCGTCTCGCGAGAGACGACGAGCTCCTGGCAGTCCTGGCAGTACCACGCCGGAATGCGGTGGCCCCACCAGAGTTGCCGCGAGATGCACCAGTCCTGGATGTTTTCGAGCCAGTGGTCGTAGGTCTTGATCCACGACTCGGGCACGAAGCGGATCGTGCCGTCCGCGACCGCGGCAAGCGCGGGCTCCGCGAGGGTCTCCATCTTGAGGAACCACTGCGTCGAGAGCCGCGGCTCGACGATCGCGCCGCTACGCTGGCAGCGCCCGGGGGTGTACCAGTGCTCCTTGCTGCCGCGGAAGAGCCCCTTCTCCGTCAGCGCTTCCTTCACCGCCTCCCGGGCCTCGAAGCGGTCGAGGCCCACGAACGGGCCACCCTGCTCGTTGACCTTGGCGTCGTCGGTGAAGATGTCGATCATCGGCAGGTCGTTGCGCTGCCCGCACGCGAAGTCGTTCGGATCGTGCGCCGGCGTGACCTTGACGGCGCCGGTCCCCGTCTCGGGGTCGGCGAGGATCGGGTCCGCGACGATGCGGATGTCGCGCTCCGGGAAGAACGGGTGCACGACGCGCTTGCCGATGGCGTCCTGCCAGCGCTCGTCGTCGGGATGGACCGCGATCGCGGTGTCGCCGAGCATCGTCTCCGGGCGCGTGGTCGCGACGACGATCTCTCCCCCGCCCTCGATCGGATACGCGAAAGACCAGAGCTCGGTCTTCTCCGGCTCTTCGCGGTCGACCTCGAGGTCGGAGATCGAGGTGCGCAGCGCCGGGCTCCAGTTGATCAGGCGCGTCCCGCGGTAGATCAGCCCCTCTTCGTAGAGGCGCACGAAGGTCTCGCGCACCGCAGCGGAGAGGCCGGGGTCGAGCGTGAAGCGCTCACGCGACCAGTCGCAGGAGCAGCCCATCCGCTTGAGAGTGCCGACGATGCGATCGCGGTGGTGCTCCTTCCAGCGCCAGACCTCTTCGACGAAAGCTTCGCGCCCCATCTCGTGGCGGTTCTTGTCTGCCTTCGCCAGCTCACGCTCGACGACCATCTGGGTCGCGATCCCCGCGTGATCGGCGCCGGGAACCCACAGCGCGTCCTCGCCGAGCATCCGGTGCCAACGCACCAGGATGTCCTGCAACGTGTAGTCGAGCGCGTGGCCGACGTGGAGAGAGCCGGTCACGTTCGGGGGCGGAATCACCAACGAGAAACGGGGACCTCCACGCTCTGGCCGAGCGGCGAAGATTCCCGCGTCATCCCACATCTCACGAACCCGGGACTCGTAGGTCTCGGGACGGAAGGCCTTCTCCAGCTTCATGAATCCTTGTCTCCGGGGTATCTCGGGTTGGGGGCGGACTCCCGAAGGAGTCGCTCGAGCAGATCCGGAACGACTTCCCAAGCCACTTCGCGGACGATCTCGGGCGCCAGGCGCTCGATGCGCTCGCGGATCTCCGCGCGAATCTCGTCGTCGAGCGGCGGAGCCGCGTCGGCGGCGTGCGCCTCGGTAGCTGCGACTGCGGGCGTGGGTTCCGGGCTCAGGTCGAAGTCCGCGTCGCCGGGTAGCGGGACGCGCATCCTCTCCCAGTCGGCCGTCGCCGCTTGCTGCGCCGCATCTTCCTCCACGGCGGGCGACTCGAGCAGAGCCGCCTCGTCGGGACTCAGCATCTCGCGCGACGGCGAGGGCGTGGGAGAGGGACTTTCCATGTCGATCACGGGCACGGGTGCGGTGGTCTCGGTCTCCGAGACGAGCTCGACGCCACCGAGCGGTTCATCCTCGGGCGGGCTCGCGGCCGCGGGGAGCTCCGGAGCTTCGTCGAAGAGCGCCCCGAGCGGCTCGTCCTCCGGCGGCGGTGGCGGAGGAGGAGGCGGGGCTTCGCTCGGCGACTCGCGCAGCAGAGACTCCACCTGCTCGAGCAGGCGCTGCGGGTCGAAAGGCTTGCCGAGAGAACCGCGCGCACCACACTGGGCCGCCCGCCCCTCGTCGAAGGGCTCGAATGCGCCGGTGAGGAGCAACATCGGCACATCGCGGAGCGCCGCGTCGCGCCGCGCTTCCTCGATGACTTCGTACCCCGTGAGACCGGGCATCAGCACGTCGATGATCGCGAGCCGAGGGCGCTGCTCCTTGAGGACGTGCAGCGCCTCGTGGCCGTCGGAAGCCACGAGCACCTCGATGCCTTGTCCACCGAGCGTATGCCGCACGACTTCACGAATCGTGGAGCTGTCGTCTGCGATCAGGATCGTCTGGTGCATGGTCCGACCCGCCTCGAGCTCCCCGTGTCCGACGCCTGGCCTCTTCGGCAACGAGCCTTGACCACGCTCGAACGAGCCTTCCGGGGCTCCGCGAGACGTCGGCCGTTCCGAGCGTTCGCGCCCTGAGGCCGGGACCAGGGGGAAAGATGCCGGACGTTAGCACCGCCCTTTGGGAGTGTCAACGAAGACGGGGCTTCCCGGCGCTCGGGTGCGTGGGCGCGCAAGCTGCTGGCTCCACGCGAGCTAGCGCTCTCGGCCGCACCGCGGAACACGCGCCGGCGACGGGGCGCCGCCACACGGCCCTATGGGCCCACGATGGACACTTGTGAGGGCCCACGGTCACGCGACCCTGGGCCCCACACGAGGAAGCGAGATCAAGCTTCCCTCAAGCCGTTGTCAAGCCGATATCAAGCCGCAATCAAGCCTCTTCGGGCAGGATCGCCTCTTCCTGGCGACGGATCGAGGGCGCGCCGCCGCGGCGGCTGGCGAGCTTGGCGGTCTTGCTCTTGCGCAGTTGGCGCGCAAGGATGTCGACGGCTTCGTTGATCGCGGCGAAGAGATCCTCGCCCGCGGTCTCGCCCGTGTAGGTCTCCCCTTTACCCCGGGCGACGATGCTGCATTTCTTGTTGTGCTTTTCCGAATCGAGAGTTACGTGGAGCTCGAGGTTGTCGACGAGGCGCCCTAGCTTGCTGATCTTCTCCTCCGTATGGGCGCGGATCTTGGGCGACAGTTCCATGTGACGACCGGTGAGCTCGATGGTCATCCTGCTCCTCCTAGAAAAACGAAGAAACGACGCCATGACACGTTCCCGCTCGCTCCATCGGTGGTGCGAATGCGGGCTACGCGGGCGCGGTGGACAAGCACGTTCAGCGGGCTCTCTTACGTTGTGTGGATGATGGGATGCGCAGCTCTTCGCGGTACTTCGCGACGGTGCGCCGCGCGATCTTCAGGCCCTCGACGCGAAGCGCTTCGGCGATCGCCTGATCGCTCAGCGGCTTCGAGCTGTTCTCGTCGTCGACCATCTTCCGGATCTTGTCTTTGACGGTCAGCGAGGAGATCGCCTCTCCACCACGGGAAGCCAGGCCGCTGTGGAAGAAGAAGCGCATCTCGAACAAGCCACGGGGCGTGTGCATGTACTTGTTGTTGACGACGCGGCTGACCGTCGACTCGTGCATGCCGATGTCTTCGGCGACGTCGCGTAGCACGAGTGGGCGGATCGCCTCGATCCCGGTGTCGAGGAAAGGGCGCTGGAACTTGACGATGCTCGTCGCGACCTTGTGGATCGTCCGCTGACGCTCCTCGAGCGAGCGGATCAGGCGGAACGCCGCTTTGACCTTGTCGCGGACGAAGCTCTTCGTCGTCGCATCCTGAGGCTCTGCGGCCGCGTCGTTCGCCTGCTCTAGCAGTCGGCGGTACGCCGGCGAGATCCTCAAGCGGGGCAGCCCGTCCTCGTTGAGCAACACGCGGTATTCGTCCTCGTCCTTGATGACGTAGACATCCGGCGTGATGTAGGTCGTCGTCTGCGGGTTGTACTTCTCTCCCGGGCGCGGGTCGAGCGTACGCACGACCTCGAGGACCGAGTCGAGCTCTTCGGGGCTGAGACCGAGGGCCTTCTCGATCTCCGCGTACTTTCTGCGCTCGAGGAGCTCGAGGTGATCGCGCACGAGCGACGCAGCCGTCGACTCCTCGAGTCCGGCGATTTCGAGCTGGACGAGCAGGCACTCGCGCAGGTCGAAGCTGCCGACACCCACCGGGTCGAAAGCCTGGATCGTGCGGCGCACGCTCTCGAGCTCCGCCTCCGTCCAGGGCTCGTCCTCGGGGCCGAGCGCGAGAACCTCGGCAACGCTCGCCTCGAGGTAGCCGCGCTCGTCGAGGTTACCGATCACCGCCTCGCCGATCGCGCGGTTGCGATCGCCGACGATGTTCATCTCGAGCTGCCAGGTCAGGTGGTCCGACAGATGGTCCTGGGTGCGCAACACCTGATCCATCGTCGGCAGTTCGTCGGCACCGCGGAACTCCGTGACGCCACGGGTCGGACGGTAGCTGTCCTCGAGATCGCGGAAGTAGGACGCGTAGTCGAAGTCGTCTTCGCCGCGCACGGCGTCATCGCCGGTCTTGACCTCGCGAACCGGCGCGGCGTCACCCGTCGCGCCCGGAGTCGCCGCGGTGGCGGGCTCGGTCGTGGTACCGGCTTCTTCGAGTGCGGGGTTCTCGACGAGCTCCTGGGAGATCTCTTCCTGGAGGTCGAGCTTCGACAACTGCAGCAGCTTGATCGCCTGCTGAAGCTGGGGAGTGATGATGAGCTTCTGAACCAGCCTGGTTTGGAGCTTCTGTTCCAGTTGCGGCATGAGACTCCGTACCCGGTTGGGATTAGAGCGGCTGGCACTGGGCCCGAGAGGCGTTCCGTCTTCGCCTGAAACCGCGCGTCACACTCAGTTCAGGCGGAAGCTTTCGCCCAGGTAGATGGCCCGAACATCAGGGTCGGCAACGAGTTCCTGAGGGGTGCCGCTCCTGAAAATCTTCCCTTGGTTGATAATAAAGGCGCGGTCGGTTATTTGCAATGTCTCCTGCACGTTGTGGTCGGTGATCAATACGCCTATCCCCTGTTCTGACAAGCGTTTCACGATGCGCTGGATCTCGCCGACCGCAATCGGGTCGATGCCGGCGAAAGGCTCGTCGAGAAGCAGGTAACGGGGCGCGATCGCCATCGAACGTGCGATCTCGCAGCGCCTCCTCTCACCCCCCGACAGGAGGTAGGCGGGGCGGTCCGCGACACCCTCGAGGCCGAACTCCTCGAGGAGTCGCAACGTCGTCTCGTGAATCTCGCTCTCGTCGAGAGCGAGCGCTTCGAGAACGAGCTCGAGGTTGCCGCGAACGGTCAGCTTGCGGAAGACGCTCGGCTCCTGCGGGAGGTAGGCGATGCCCTTGAGCGCACGCTGATGGAGAGGCAGGCGCGTCAGCGAAGTGCCGGCGAGTTTGATGTCGCCCGCGTCGGGATCGAGCAGACCGACGATCATCGAGAAGGTGGTCGTCTTGCCCGCGCCGTTGGGCCCGAGCAGTCCCACGATCTCCCCGGCTCCGACGGTCAGCGAGACATCGTCGACGATCCTGTGGTTGCGAATCACCTTGAGCAGGCCGAGCGCTTCGAGGCGCTCCGCTGGCTCCTTGGAGCTCTCCGTCTTGTGTCGCTCACGGAGCTCGGGCTTCGACTCGCTGCTCATCGTTGATCCTCGTCCCCTTCGTCGCTTCCGCCCGTGTCGCCCGCATCGTTGCCGCTGTCGGTCTCGCCCGCTCCGCCCGTCGTTCCCTTGAGGAACGAGCGGCCGCCGCGCGCGTCCGTGCTCACCGCCTCGGTCTCGACGTCGTACCGTATCACCACGGCTTCGACCTTGCCCCGCCCGGCGGCGCCCTCGAGGCGCGCGAGCTTCGTCTGTCCGATCAGCTCGACGACCCCGCTCTCGCCGCCCGTCCAGATCATCCGGTCACCGAATCCGCGGACGTCGTCGAAGACGAGTCTGACGTTGTTCTCGGCTTCGAGGCGTTCGACACCGCGCGTCGCGGCGCGCCTCAGCCAGATGCGATCGGCGAGGATCCGGCGCCCGGGCCTCTCGAAGACGGCCCTCCCGATGATCTCCGCCGTGCGTCCTGGGTCGTCGTAGATCAGGCGGTTCCCGCGCACCCGAATCGTCTCGAGTCCTTCTGGCGTCGCCACCTCGACACGGACCGCGACCTTGCCTTCGGCCTCGAGCCGCTCGGACTCCTGGTCGAGTCGCATGCGCGAGGCGCGCATGTAGGTCGTGCCCTGCCACGCCTGCGCCGAGCCTTCGAAGCGAACCTCGCGACCACCGCGCCGCGACAACGGGAGATAGACGCGCTCACTGCTGACGCGGATCGGCTCGTCGCCGTGGAAGAGCANNGAGCCCTCGCGGCGCCGGATCGAGGCCACCTCCGTCACGGCGCGCTCCTCGCCGACGAGCATCTCCTCTTCGAGGAGGATGACGAGACGCGGCGCCTCGACGAGCTCCCTCCCCTTCCAGGCCCGCGCGCCCGGCTCTCCGATCAACTCGACGCGATCCGGACGTTCCGCGCTCCAGTGGAAGCGGTCGGCCTCGGCGACCGTGCCGTCCGCTCCCTCGAAACGCACGGACTCGCGCCCGCTCACCTCGCTCAGCGCGCCGTCGCTGCCGTGAACGACGTCGAGCCAGCGCCCGACGAGCCGCGCGGACTGCATCCCTTCGTCGCCGGCGACGGGGGCTTCCCAGTCGATGGTGAACGACGGACCTCCACGCAGCGTCCACGGCTGACCGCGTTGCGGCTCGGCCGACCAGCGCGCCGCGTGCGCGCGGATCGTCCGCCGGCCTTCGTCCGTGGGGACGTGGTGCACGATCGTCGCCGGGTCACCGACCTCGAAGTGGCGCGGCATGATGTCACCGGCGAAGTGGCCATCGGCGCTCAAGCGCGCTCCCGCGAGCTGCCAGCGTGCCGCGTCGCCGCCACCGAACGCGAGCACGGGGCCCTCGCCGCGGAAGCGGCTCGGCGCGCCGTCGCGCCCGAGCGCGAG
>NPIF01002043.1_pt1 | contig 16198 bp, 13 predicted proteins | sample 8637461 | NCBI WGS metagenome assembly NPIF01 (sample SAMN07420641, study PRJNA396082) | bioreactor metagenome | isolation source: sample BR12 brine-fed electro-methanogenic bioreactor BR | place: Japan: Kochi | collected 2016-12-09
CAACAACGCCCCGTCTGATCCTGTCAGACGGGGCGTTGTCGGTTTTGCACGTGTCGCGGCTAAAATTCGATGCGGAGTTTGCCGGTGACGCTGTGAGCTTTGAAATCGTTACGGCCGGAATAATCGTAGCCGAGGCGGAAGCTGAGGTTCTCTTCTTCCAGGCCGGCCAGGGTCAGTGCCACGCCGAGATCCCAACTGGTCCGGGAAGGCTCGATTCCTTTGGCGACAAAGGAAGTGCTGCCGCCGACGAAGTTGGCGGTGGTGACGATGCGATCGGTGATCAGATCATGGTTGAGCAGGGCGTAAACCTCGGGAGTGACAAAGCCCCAGCTGCGCTGAAAGTCTTTATGGGTCTTGGCACCGACGCCCAGTTTGAGCACATCGTAGTCCTGCGAACCGATACGCAGGGCCAGCTCGTCGCCCTTTTCGCTATAGCTGTCATAGGTTTTCCGGGAATATTCCGTGACCACAAGGGGATTGATCTGCCAGCCCTGGGCGGCGAGTTTCAGCCCGGCTTCAAGTTTGGCGTTGGTGCTGTGGCTGTCAAAATCGCTCCTGTAGACCTGGGCGCCATTGATCCGTTTGCCGTCCACATCGCCGAAACCGACCGATACAATAGCTTCGCCGTACCAGTTAAGGGCATCGTAGCTGCCGTACAGACTGAACAGATTGTCCTCCATATCGAATTTGGAGCGACGATCATCGGCTTTGGCGTCGGTATTGCCATGGGTGTAGGCGAGACCCAGGATGAGATGCTTAAATTCCCGGTCGTAACCGATGCTGAAGGCGGTGGTGTCGGCAGAAAAACCGTCGATGCCTTGGCGTCGATCCTGATCTGCGTCGGTATAACGGGCGCTGAACCACATCCCCTTATCGGCGGTCACCTCATCGCCGCTGTTCAAACCCATTAATCCGCCCAGGCGATTGCCGATGTTGACCTGGGAGTTGGCCAGGGACTGGCTCATGCCGGCAAGAAAAGCGCCGCTGACATCCGGTACCCAGGCTGAGGGATCGCTGGCAAAGGTAAACCGTGCATCCGCCATAGCCGCCTCAAAAGCACGGGTGGCATTGGCCGACAGAGCAGCTTGCTCCGGGCTCAGGAAGGTAGCGGTGGCGATGAGCTGGTTGTCATTGGAATCGGCATGCCAGCTCAGGCCCAACAGGGAAGAGTTGTCGGTTGAAGTCAATTGCAGATTGGCCTGATTCCAGTTGCCGCTGCCGGTCTGCAGCAGGGCATAGCTGGCGGCATCGCCAATGGCGTTTAAACCGAGATTGTCGGTGGGATTCATGCGCACGGTGGAGCCGTCGGCCAGATTGGCCGTATCGGCGAGGAAATAAAAATGGTCACCTTCGCCTGTATAAACATGGTCACTTCCGCTACCAAAGGTGGCTTGCAACACGCCGTTGTTGCTGTTGTTTAATGCGGCAACCTTCAGTCGTCCGTTCAGCAGGCCGCTGTTGTGGATCGTCGTGGAGCCGGTTTCATCAAAAACTGCGTAATCAGCCGAGATGGCCGAATTGGGATTGAGGGTTAATGTTGCAGCAGAGGTTCGATTATACAGACCGTATGAGAGGGCTTCCCCGGTACCGGTGGTTTGCGCTCTGGCGACAATTTCCGATCCGTCCGTCAGGGCAATGGTCGCGTCTTTGACATCCTCGATCCCAATGCCAACCGCGTAGCTGGAATGATCCGAAGAGTCGCCAAGCGCAGAAGAAGAGACCCTTATCCCGGCATCTCCCCGCAATGTCACCATCGCTGAATCTATCTGCCGGAGACCCAAACCGAAAGCGTAGGGGGTGGAGCTGCTGCTGTCCGCAATGTGAGTAGAGAGCAGCTGAGAACCGCTTTCAAGGGTGACGGCCGCTTCGCCAACGGTTCGAATGTAGAGGGAGACTGGATCGATCCACCCTGAACTTTCCGAAGCGATGCCTGTTGCCTGAATCACCGAGTTATTGGCCATCGTCACCTCGGTTACGGAAGCCCGGCCAAGACTTAGTCCGTAAACCCTGCCGCCTGTTCCGGTGCGGGTGGCTTTGGCCTCAATTTTTGATTGATGATCCAGAGAAACCCGCAACTCTCCGTCCTTAGTGCCCGAGGCATAAACACCGCGAGTATCATAATTGCTGCTGCTGCCGTTATCCAAAATCTCCAACTCGATAAGCGAACCGTTATCCAGTGAAAGGTCAAAAGCGTTCGATGCTTCGGCATAAACTCCATGGGCCGAACCGCTTGATCCCACGTCAGATCTTATGGCCTTGGCCAGGATATTCGATCCGTGGTCCAACGACACGGCAACGATTTCGCCTGAGGCTTTTACACCATAGGCCGAAGCCTCCGATTCACCCAAGTCATTGTCTCTAAAGGAAACGGCTCCGGCAAGCAGGGACGATTCGTTATCCAGTTTCAGCACCGCATGGACATCGTCCATCATTTCCACGCCCACCGCCTCGGCTGAAACACCAGCCGCCACCGCCTGGACGGAGGAACTGTTGTCCAGGGAAACAATTGCGGTCCTTTTATCGGTCACCTGCCCAAGGTGGATGCCCGTTGCCGCCGCTGCGCCGTTCATCGCTCCGGAAAAGGCGGTGACGGAGGAATCCTGATCGAGAAACACCTCAGCGTGATCAAAGAGTCGCGCATGGATGCCATAACTTTCGGAATCGTTTACAGACAGGGCCGCCGTGGATATCGACGAGCCTTCGCTCAGGTTGATGGCGAGGCGGTTGGTTATTTCGGTACTGACAGGCCCTCCACGGCTGGAAATACCGGCGGCCGATGTCGAAGGCCGTTCCACCGTCCCGCCTTCATTCAACCCGGTTTCAGCTGTTGCCGTTATTCGGGAGCCGCCGGCCAGAGTCACTTCGACCTGGTCGCTGGCAACAATTACGCCTTGCGCCAGCGCCCCCGCCTCCCCTGCATAACCGCCAGCGGTTGTTGCGATGGCTTCGACGGATATGGAGGATTTGTTATCGAGGGCTACTTTGGCGTGGACGTTGTCAAGTAATGCAAGGCCAATCGCTCCTGACCTCGGGTTGTCCCCCACGGCCTCGGTTAAGATGGCAAGGGAACTTCCTTCATCCAGTTCGATAGAAGCCGTATCGGGCGATGAAATATTAAAAAGGCCAATGCCAATACTCTGCAACTCTGCGGCTCCGGACAGCCCGATGTTGACGATCGAATCGTTCAACAAGGAAACATGGGCTTCATCAAACTGGCCTAAGGCAATGCCTGCTAAATTAAAATAGGGACTGTCGGTTTCATGAATCAAATCCAAACGCGAACCATTGTCCAGAACAACACTTGCCAACTCTTCCTCGCCAATGGGGCTGAAATAGACGCCATAGAAGGCGAAATATTCGTCTGAACTTAAGGAATGCCAATCGATTATCAATGATTGGTTGTCCAGGTTTAGCTCTGGATCGGGTAAAGCCTCCCCCGGGAAGCTGACAAAAGGGTCATCAGGGCCGTGATATACCTGGGCAAATTCAGAAAGGGAAATGGCTCCCGCGCCACCAGGAATCCCCGTGAATAAGATTCCGCAGAACAAAATCGTTTGCCAGAATAGCCTTTTTTTGAATGACATAGTTCCCTCCCCCTTTTTGATAGGCCATGATCAGCCAGGACCGATCTTTCGCTGATTATGGCTGGTATGAAGTCTTGTTTTTGCTCTATGCTTTGAGCGGTAACGGAAAAAGCCGTCTCCGGAATGGAGGCGGCTTGTCCAGGTATGGTCACCTTGGCAACCCGGCCATCCCCGTGGGATCCGTGGTTTTGCGTCCCCGGGTTTCCCCGGGTTTGCTCTTTTCAAGTTGGTTTTTTTGGGCAGATGGACAATGGTCCAATTGAACATACCTTAGCATATCCACTGTTAGGGGAGCGTTAGTCGGGAAAACCGATCGACCCAAGACAAAAAAATATGAGTTGAAAACTTTTCCCCCGATAGAAAAGCCGGGCCAACGCAGAATCATCGTGTTTAAATTTATTCCGTATCAAAAATCTGGCTAAAGGGTTCAGGGTCCGGTAGAATTCCAGGATTGCGGCTCTCAGGAGAGGGCTTTCAAAGGCCACTGGCGAGACTTCTATTTTTTCGTAACCAGTTTTTGGAAATCTCTTGACATCTTTGACTCGTTCCGCTAGCTTGTTGCCTTCTGTGAGCCCCGTTATCCATATCACAGTATTTGACATATTGAGAGGAACTCGATGAGCACCCAAGTAGCCAAGAAAGCCGATGTGACCAGGAAGTGGTTTGTTGTTGATCTTGAAGGCAAGGTCCTGGGTCGGACCGCCACCGAAATTGCCCGTGTATTGCGTGGCAAGCATAAAGCCATTTATACGCCGAGTGTTGATACCGGTGACTTCGTCATTGTGCTGAATGCCGACAAACTGAAATTGACCGGCAACAAGATGGCCGATAAGCAGTATCATCGCCACACCGGTTATCCCGGCGGTTTGCGCACCATTAATGCCGCTAAATTGATGGAAAAGAAGCCCGAAGAACTGGTCAAAAAGGCTGTCCGGGGTATGTTGCCCAGAAACACCCTGGGTCGCGAGATGCTCAAGAAGCTGAAGATCTATGCCGGCAGTGAGCATCCCCATGCCGCCCAGCAGCCCAAAGAACTGGTCATTTAAAAGCTAAGATTCGCATCAGGAGATAAAGATGGCAGAACAGAGGTTCTACGCGACCGGCAAAAAGAAGACTTCCGTGGCCCGGGTCTGGATTAAACCCGGCACCGGTGCAATCGTCGTCAATCGCCGGCCCCTTGATGAATATTTCGGGCGTGCCACCTCCAAGATGATCGTGTGCCAGCCCCTTGAACTTACCCAGAATACCGGAAAATTTGACGTCAGCGTCAACGTTGCCGGCGGCGGTCCTTCCGGTCAGGCCGGTGCTATCAAGCATGGTATCACCAAGGCTCTGCTGACGGTTGATCCCGAGCTGAGGGCGGTCCTTAAAAAGGCCGGTTTCATCACTCGCGACAGTCGCATCAAAGAACGTAAAAAATACGGTAAAAAAGCTGCTCGCGCCAGTTTCCAGTTCTCCAAGCGTTAAGCAGTTGCTGGTCGTACAGCGACCGGCGGATAGAAGATCGCAAAAGGGGAACCCACGGGTTCCCTTTTTGCTTTAAAGAAATATATATCGGCCTGGGCTTGTTGCTATTATCGGACACACTTGGAGGACGTCATGATCAAGGTTGCCATTGTCGGAGCCAGCGGTTACACGGGGGTGGAGTTGCTGCGACTGCTGCTTAACCATCCGCAGGTGGAAATTACCTGTGTGACTTCCCGGCAGAACGCTGGATCTCCGATCTGCAGTGTCTTCCCCTCCCTTATGGGGCGGACCAATCTGATTTTCGACCCCGTCGATGTGGACCTGGTCAGTTCCCGCGCCGAGGTGGTGTTCACCGCCCTGCCGCACAAGGCGGCCATGGAGGTGGTGCCCGATTTGCTGGACGCTGGCTGTAAAGTCATTGATCTGTCCGCCGATTACCGTCTTAAACAGGCGGCTGTGTACGAGCAATGGTACCAGCCCCATACCAGTGGTGAATTGCTGGCTGAGGCGGCCTACGGTCTGCCCGAACTGAATCGGGAGCAAATCAAAAACGCTCGCCTGGTGGCCAACCCCGGTTGTTATCCCACCAGTGTGGCCCTGGCGCTCGCGCCTCTGATTCAAGAGGGGCTCATTGAACTGACCAGTCTGATTATCGACAGTAAGTCCGGCACCAGCGGTGCCGGTCGGTCGGCCAAACTGGGCTCTTTGTATTGTGAGGTCAACGAGGGATTCAAGGCCTACGGCGTTGCCAGTCATCGGCATACACCGGAAATCGAACAGACGCTGAGTCAGCTGGCAGGACAGCCGGTAGAGGTCTGCTTCACTCCCCATCTTCTGCCTATAAGCCGCGGCATCCTTTCAACCTGTTATGCCCGGTTACTGGAAAACCGGTCTACCGGAGAACTGGTTGCGCTCTACGAGGAACACTATGCCGACGAGCCCTTCGTGCGGATTCATTCGGAGGGTGACTTACCCAATGTGGCCTATGTGCGGGGCAGTAACTATTGTAATATCGGCATGGTCAGTGACTCTCGTACCGGCCGGGTGATCGTCGTTTCCGTCATTGACAACCTGCTCAAGGGCGCTGCCAGTCAGGCGGTACAGAATATGAATCTGATGCTTGGTCTGGATGAGGGCTGCGGTCTGCAGGATCTGCCCCTGTTTCCCTGAGCACGGCAGGGTCTTCTGCTGTCAGAGCACCGGGGGCACACTTGTTTCTGGAAATTCTCGCTAAGGAAAACGGTCGCTGAATATTACGGATAATAGCGGATTTTTACCTGTCTGCCGGGAGGATATGGACCGGCGCGGCTGGGACCAGCTGGATGTGTTGTTTGTCTCCGGCGATGCCTATGTGGATCATCCGGCTTTTGGTGTGCCGCTGTTGGCGCGTTTGCTGGAAGCCGCCGGTTACAGGGTGGGTATTCTGGCTCAGCCCGATTGGCGAGAGCCGCAGTCGATGCAGGGGATGGGTCGCCCACGGTTGTTTGCCGCGGTTGCATCCGGCGCCATGGACTCCATGGTCAATCATTATACGGCGGCTAAAAAGCTTCGCCGAAACGATGCCTACACCCCCGGTGGACACAGCGGCGCCCGCCCCAACCGTGCTGTTATTGCCTATACGGCCGCCCTTAAAGGGGCATTTAAGGGGCTGCCGATCGTGATCGGCGGTATTGAAGCCAGCCTGCGTCGTTTGGCCCATTACGATTACTGGTCCGATTCGGTGCGTCGGTCTCTGCTGGTGGATAGTAAGGCCAGTCTGCTCCTGTATGGGATGGCCGAGTCAGCCCTGCTGGAATTGACCCGTCGCCTGGCTGGTGGTGAGGCGATGGAATCCATTCGGGATCTGCCCGGCAGCGCCCTGTTGCTGGCCGAACGACCTGCTGAAGGGATCGAGCTTCCCAGTTATGAAGCCGTTGCTGAAGATACCGCCGCTTTTGGCGAGGCTTTTCGCCTGGCCGCCGGCGAACTCAACCCTTACGCCGCTCGTCCATTGTTGCAGGCCCATGGAGCCCGCTGGCTGCTGGTCAATCCGCCACCTCTGCCTTTGGAACAGGCCGAGCTCGACCGTATTTATGGCCTGCCATTCCAGCGTCGGCCGCATCCTGCCTACAATGAGCCAATTCCTGCCTTTGAACAGATTCGTCACTCGGTAACCAGCCATCGAGGCTGCTGTGGCGGCTGTGCTTTTTGCGCCATTGCTCAACATCAGGGCAAATTTATTCAATCCCGATCCGCACACTCCATCTGCCGGGAAGTTGAACAGCTGACCAGGGAACAGGGGTTTCGCGGCACGGTGAGCGATGTCGGCGGTCCCAGTGCCAATATGTATGGCCTGCGGTGTGGTAACCTGGAGGCCCGGCAACAGTGCCGTCGCGACGGCTGCCTGTTTCCCAGGCCTTGCCCGCATCTGCTCATTGATGACCGAACCACCGCACAGCTTCTTAAACGTTTGACGGCCATCCCGGGGGTACGTCATCTGTTTATCGCCTCCGGGGTCCGCCTCGACCTTTTGGAGCGTCAGCCTCATTACCAGCAGCAACTCATTGCTGAACATGTCAGTGGGCTGCTCAAGGTCGCCCCTGAAGCCCTGTGTGAAGAACTGACCCGGATAATGCGCAAGCCCGGCCCACAGGTCTTCGAGACCTTTCTGGCCCAATTCCGTCAGCAGAGCCAGCGCTGCGGCCGGCGCCAGAGCGTAGTGCCGTATCTGATCGCCGGTCATCCCGGATCGACCCTGGAGCATATGGTGGATACGGCGCTTTTGCTCCGTCGACTTGGGCTCCAGGTGGAGCAGGTTCAGGAATTCACCCCCACTCCCGGGACGTTGTCCTCGTGTCTCTACCACACCGGACGTGATCCTTTTACCGGGGCACAGGTGCATGTGCCCCGCTCGGACCGCGAGCGGCGCCTGCAGAAAGCTTTGCTGCTTTCTCATTTGCCCGAAAACCGGGGCGCGGTGCGGGAGGCGTTGCAGCGCTGCAACCGGGAAGCGGACGGCCCCCTGTTGCTCGGTGCTTCTTCTGCGGGCGCATCTCCTGCCGGGCGGCGGGGCAGGGTGCTTGACAGGCGTCGGGGCAAGGCTTAACATGGCCGACCGCGAAAACTGAGAATATCCCCATGGATTTCTGGTTGAGGGCCGTTGGTCTGATTCTGTTTATCGAAGGCAGCCCCTGGTTTTTACTGTCAGTCGGTTGTTTCAAGCTGTGCAAGTGACTGGAAAAGCATTGACTTTACCCATTATCTGTGTTTGATTAAGCCCGTATTGGCTGCCTGCCCGCAGCCCGTGGATCATCATATATGCGTCTGAGCGACTTTGATTTTGATTTGCCCGAAGAACTGATTGCCCAGGAGCCCCTGTCCCAACGGACCAGTTCCCGATTGATGGTTCTCAACCGAGCCACCGGCACTCTGGATATCGGTGGATTCAGTTCGATTGTTGATTATTTCCGAGCCGATGACCTGTTGGTCATTAACGATACCCGGGTGATCCCGGCCCGCCTGCTCGGGTGCAAGGAATCAGGTGGCAGGGTTGAAGTGTTGCTGGTGCGACGATTGGCCGGGGACCAAGAGACCTGGGCCTGCCTGACCAAGGCTTCTCATGGCCCGGCGGTCGGAACCCGACTGCTCCTTGGCGATGGCTTGACCGGCACCGTCATCGAAGGCGGAGAAGACCCTTACAAGCACATTCAATTTACCTGCGAGGGCGACTTTCTACAACAGGTGGAGCGGGTCGGTCACATTCCCTTGCCCCCTTATATCCGCCGGGGTGACGGCGAGTTGGACAAAGAGCGCTATCAGACGGTATTTGCCCGAGAGGCAGGTGCTGTCGCCGCACCCACGGCAGGACTGCATTTTACCCCGGAGCTTTTACAACAATTGCGGGACAAGGGGGTGGAAATCAGGGCGCTGACTCTGCATGTCGGATTAGGTACTTTTCTGCCGGTGCGGGTTGAGAATATTCAGCAGCACCGTATGCACCAAGAGCGATACAGCGTTCCAGCGGAAACAGCCGAGGCCGTTAATCGGGCCCGGGATGCCGGCCGCCGGGTGGTTTCCCTCGGCACCACCAGTACCCGAACCCTGGAATACGCCCTTGACGCCCAGGGCCGCTTGCAGGCCGGGGCGGGAGAATGTGATCTGTTTATCTATCCCGGTTACCGGTTTCGTACCGTGGATGCCTTGCTGACCAACTTTCATCTGCCCCGTTCAACCCTGCTCATGCTGGTATCGGCTTTTGCCGGACGCGAGGCGACCCTGGCCGCCTACCGGCGGGCGGTTGCCGAGGGATTTCGTTTTTTCAGCTACGGCGACTGTATGCTGATTTTATAAGGTGCCACCATTGAGTTCCTTCGGTTTTACCCTGTTGCAGACAGATCCTCATAGTCAGGCCCGTCGCGGGCGGATCCAGACTTCTCGGGGGGCTATCGAAACCCCGGTTTTCATGCCCGTGGGAACTCTCGGGACGGTTAAGGGAATGTTGCCCGAAACCCTCAAGGAAGAGGGGGCCGAGATCATACTCGGCAATACTTATCACCTTTTCCTGCGCCCTGGTCACGAGCTGGTAGCCCGCCTCGGCGGCCTGCATCGGTTCATGAACTGGGACCGACCGATTCTTACCGACAGTGGGGGGTTTCAGGTCTTCAGCCTCGGGAAATTGCGCAAGATCAGTGAAGAAGGGGTCCGTTTTCAGTCCCATATTGACGGTTCCCGCCACATGCTGACCCCGGAACTGTCTATTACCGTACAGGAAGCGCTTGGGGCCGATATCATTATGGCCTTTGACGAATGCATTCCCTATCCCTCGAGTCGTGACTATGTCGCCGCGTCCACCGCCCTTTCGGGACGCTGGGCCCGGCGCTGTAAAGACGCCCGTCGCCAGGATGACGGCTCCGCCCTGTTTGGTATAGTTCAGGGGGGGATGTACGCCGATCTGCGGGCAAGGAGTGTCGAAGAACTGTTGGAGATCGGTTTTGATGGCTACGCCCTGGGCGGTTTGTCCGTCGGCGAGGAAGCGGCGGCCATGTACGATATGATGGAGGCGGCGCTGCCTCTGCTGCCCGCCGCTCAACCCCGTTACGTAATGGGGGTCGGCACGCCGGAGAACCTGGTGGAAGGGGTGGCTCGGGGAGTCGATATGTTCGACTGTGTGATGCCGACCCGTAATGCCCGCAACGGGGTTCTGTTTACCCGGTTTGGCAAGGTGGTGATCAAACAGGCCCGTTATGCCGAGGATCCTCTCCCGATCGATCCAGACTGCGACTGCTATGTGTGTCGCCACTATAGCCGGGCGTATTTGCGGCATCTTTACCTGAATAACGAAATTCTGGCCGCCATGTTGAACACCCGGCACAACCTGCATTATTATCTTGACTTGATGGCGGCAGCGCGGGCGGCTATCGCCGCCGGACGTTTTACCGAATACCGCCGGGAATTTTATCGCCACCGTCAGCCCGAGTCTGCTGCATAATTCCGACTCGGGAGGTATTACCGAGCCTTCAAGGCTTTTTTCAGTCGCCCTTTACGCACTTATCAAGGAGGTTATTCATGGTTTCCGAAGCATTTGCTTTTGCCGGAGCGGCCGGCGGTCAGCAGGGTAGCAATCCCTATCAGGGGATCATCATGCTGGTGCTGATGTTCGCTATTTTCTATTTTTTGCTCATTCGCCCCCAACAGAAAAAGGCCAGACTCCATAAAGAGCTGGTGGATGCCCTCAAGATCGGTGACACGATTGTGACCATTGGTGGGATTTTCGGTAAAGTGGCCGCCATTCAGGAGGAAATTCTCACCGTTGAAATCGCCACCGGAGTCAAGGTTAAGATAACCCGCACTTCCGTGGCTTCCGTTACCAAAGAATAATCATCCGATCTGCAAAGGAGCTCGTACTCTCATGTCTAAAAGCATCAAGGTGCGGGGCGCGATCGTCCTCGGCTGCCTCCTGCTGTCGCTGGTTTCCCTGGCGCCGACATTTTTCAGCGGCAGTCTGCCATCCTGGTGGCAGAATGCCTTTGATCCTATCCGTCTTGGTCTCGACCTGCAGGGGGGCATGCACCTGGTGCTGGGAGTCGATGCCGAAAAAGCCGTCGAAAGCCGCCTGGACGCAATTGCTGATCAGTTCGAGGGGCTGCTGCGTGAGCAGGATGTGATCTTTCAGCGAGTCAATCGCCGGGCCGGTCAGAGGCTTGCGGTCACTGTTTACGACACACAGGCCGGTGATCAGATCGACAGCCTGATGGAGACCAACTTCCCCGATCTTGAACCCCTGACCCTGCCTGCCGAGGGGGGGTATATCGACAAAAATTATCGGCTCAGCGATAGAGAGGTCGAACGCATCAAGAATTATGCGGTCCGTCAGGCCCTTGAAACCCTGCGTAATCGTGTCGATCAGTTTGGGGTCAGCGAACCGACCCTGCAGTTGCAGAGCGGGAATCGGATCCTGATTCAGTTGCCGGGAGTCAAGGACCCCCAACGCGCTATCGCGTTGCTCGGCAAAACCGCCCTTCTGGAATTCATGATCGTGGATGAGAAGGCCGACCTGCAAAAGGCAGTGCAAGGCAATCTGCCGCCCGGCAGCAAACTGCTGTACGAAAAGAGGGTGGACCCCCGCAGTGGAACGGAAACGGAGATTCCCCTGGTGGTCAAGGACAAGTCGGTGATGACCGGCGATCTGCTCTCTGATGCTCAGGTCCGTATCGATCCCCGTTTCAACGACCCTTACGTATCCATCGACTTCAATGCCGTGGGTGCCAAGCGGTTCGATCAGATCACTGCCGCTAATGTCGGCAAGCGAATGGCTATCGTATTGGACGACTCCGTCTATTCGGCTCCGGTAATCCGTGAGCGCATCTCCGGCGGCAGTGCCCAGATCAGTGGTTCCTTTACCGAACAGGAAGCGACGGATTTGGCCATTATTCTGCGAGCCGGTTCTTTGCCGGCTCCTGTGAAGATTCTCGAGGATCGCACCGTCGGTCCTTCCCTTGGCCTTGATTCCATCCGGCAAGGGATTATTTCCGTAGTGATCGGCTCGTTGCTGGTTCTATTGGCCATGGGGCTTTATTATAATCTCTCGGGTCTGGTGGCCAATATGGCACTGATTCTTAACCTGCTGTTCGTGCTGGCCATGCTCGGAATGTTCAAAGCGACCCTGACCCTGCCGGGAATTGGCGGCATCGTGCTGACCATCGGTATGGCCGTCGATGCCAACGTGCTGATCTTTGAACGGATCCGGGAAGAACTGCGCGTCGGCAGGACCGCTCGCGCCGCTGTAGAAGCCGGATACGCCAAGGCCTTTTCGACCATTATTGACGCCAACGTGACCACCCTGATCGCTGCCGTGGTGCTGTTTCAGTTCGGTACCGGCCCGGTCAAGGGCTTTGCTGTGACTCTTTCGGTGGGTATCCTGGCCTCCCTGTTTACGGCGATTTTTGTTACAAGACTGGTCTATGATTTTTTCTTGACCCGCTACGACATCAAGCGGCTGAGCATCTAGGGAGAGCGGCATGCAACTGATCAAATCGGATATCAATCTTGACTTCGTCGGCAAACGACGCATGGCATTAATCTTTTCCCTGGCATTGATCCTGATCGGCCTGTTGTCCCTGATTGCCAGGGGCGGTCCTAACTACGGTATCGATTTTGCCGGGGGCAGCCTGGTCCAGGTCAAATTCAGCGAGGCGACTACCGCTGCGGATATCAGGGGCGCTTTGCAGGATATCGATCTGCGCGGCCTGACCGTGCAGCAGTTTGGAGACCAGGCCAACGAGTTTTTGTTGCGGGCCCAGGAATCGGACTCCAGGTTGGAAGGGCTTTCCCGGGCCATCGGGGACGCATTGGATGCAGCCTACGGTGCCGGTCAGGCGGAGATTCGCCGGGTCGAAATGGTTGGTCCCCAGGTGGGCAAGGATCTGCGCAAAAAGGGTCTTATGGCTATTTTTTATGCCATGATCGGGATGNNAAGCTATGGGCGACCTATTTTTTTTTTTTTTTTCGGGATCCTTATTTACGTCACCTGGCGCTTTGAGTTTCGCTTTGCTGTCGGTGCCATCCTGGCTCTGTTTCACGATGTCATCATCACTCTGGGCGTTTTTTCCTTGTCGGGCCGTGAAATCGACCTGCCGATTATTGCAGCTTTTCTGGCTATTATTGGCTATTCGTTGAACGATACTATTATCGTTTACGACCGGATTCGTGAAAATCAGGGCAAGTATGGCAAGGAGGGCCTTGAAGTTCTGATCAATCGGTCTATTAACGAAACCCTCTCCCGCACCCTATTGACCTCCGGTACCACGCTGCTGGTGGTGTTGGCATTGTTTATTTTTGGTGGCGGGGTGATTCATAACTTTGCTTTTGCCCTCCTTGTCGGGGTGTTGATTGGTACTTATTCATCGATTTTTGTCGCCAGTCCGCTGCTGATCTTCTGGGAGAAATATTCGGCCCGGGCCAAGGCCTGATAACGGTATCTCCTCGGTTTTAGAAGCGTTTGTTGCATTTTTTTCCCAGGCGGGCCGGAATGAGAATATTCCGGCCCGTTTTTGTTTACAGGATTGCAGTATGTGCCCACAATTGACCCATCACTGGGTGTGCCGCGGCGAAGAGGACGGGGCGCTTACCGGGGTGTTGACGGACCAGCTTCAGGTCAGCCCTCTGGTCGCCGTTTTATTACAGAACAGGGGCATTGCGACTCCTGAACAGGGCCGCCAGTATCTCTCCAGCCGCCTGCTGGACATGCCCGATCCTTTTCTGCTGGCGGGAATGGAACAGGCGGTGGAACGCCTTTGTCGAGCCCTGGTGGCAGGGGAAGCGATCGCCGTACACGGTGATTATGATGTCGATGGTATAACCGGCAGCGCTTTGCTGGTAGAGAATCTGCGCGCTTTCGGGGCACAGGTTGATTATTTCATCCCTCTGCGCTTGGTAGATGGCTACGGTCTTTCCGCTGAAGCCTTGCAGCGGGCCATTGCCGGCGGCGCCAAGCTGGCGGTATCGGTGGATTGCGGTGTATCGGCTCATGCAGAGGCGCGTTTGGCCGGGGAACTAGGTCTGGACTTGATTATTACCGATCACCATCAACCCCCCGAAAACCTGCCCGAAGCACTGGCGGTGATCAATCCCCACCGGTCCGACTGCGTTTTTCCGGATAAAGGCCTGGCCGGAGTCGGGGTGGCTTTTATGTTATTGGTCGCTTTGCGCTCCCGGCTGCGGAGCACCGGTTGGTTCAAAGCAAGGGCCGAGCCCGATCTGAGGCGTAGTCTCGATCTGGTGGCTCTTGGTACGATCGCCGATATAGCGCCCTTGACGGGTCTTAATCGGATTCTGGTGAAGGCAGGTCTGGCGATGCTCAATCAGGGCCAACGGCCGGGCATAGAGGCTCTCAAACAAGTCGCCGATGTCAAGGAGGTCGATTGTGGCAGTGTCGGTTTTCGGTTGGCGCCGCGCCTGAATGCCGCCGGACGGCTGCAGGATGCCGCTCAGGGCGTGGCCCTGCTCCTGGAATCGTCAGCGGACAAGGCCCTGATCAGCGCTCGCCAGCTGGAAGAGTGCAATCGGCAACGCCAGTCCATCGAGCAACAGACCCTCGACCAGGCATTAGAGCGTCTGTCTGACACCTACAGTTCACGGCAGCGCAGTATTGTGCTGGCCGAATCGGCATGGCATCCGGGGGTTATCGGTATCGTGGCCAGCCGTCTGGTCGAACGCTTTCATCGCCCGACCGTGCTTATTGCCGTAGACAATGGCTGCGGCAAGGGATCGGCCCGTTCTATCCGCGGTTTTCACCTCTATCGGGCGCTGGCTGATTGCCGGAAGCATCTGAGCGGCTATGGCGGCCATGAATTTGCCGCCGGTCTCTCGATCCCGGAGCCGGAAATCCCGGCTTTTGCCGCTGCTTTCGAAGCGGTGGCCCAACGGGAATTGTCTGAGGAACAACTGCAACCCCGATATTTTTATGACCAGGAAGTGCTTCTGCAAGAACTGACTCCGGAGGCGGTTGTGGAGCTGGATCAGCTCGCCCCTTATGGGCCCGGCAATCCGCAACCGCTGCTGGTGGCTCGCAACCTTCGTGCCTTGCAGCCGCAGGTTCTTGGCGAAAAACATCTGCGTTTTACCGCTCGCCAGGGAGGTTACAGCCAGCCCTGCATTGCCTTCGGCATGGCGGAGCGTTTTGACGAGTTTGCCGGGGAATTTGACCTGCTCTTTACCCCTACGATGAATGAATGGCGGGGGAGAAGCACCGTGCAGCTGAAGGTAAAGGATATGAGACCGGCTCAGGCACTGGAGTTTCGCACAACACCGGCTATCTGAAGGAGGTGTGGGTGTGACTCGTCTTGATCTTGTTTAACCAACATGGTAGGTCTGCATCAGGATCCTGAAACGATTACCACCCCGATAGTGTTCTGAATTTCAAGATTTATCGGACACATAGAGCCTATTAAGTAAGGAAAAATTAAATTTTAAGCTGTTTGGCCCTGACCATTCAGGGGGCAGGCGGCGAGAAACGCCAGGGCGGTTGGGGCGTGGCGCCGGGCGACAGGGGTAAGTTTTTAAATCTCCCAAAGGGGGCAGAAATGGGTATGAAGAGAGTGAAGTCGGCAATTCTGGTGATTATCGGTCTGGCACTGATGCTGCTCGTGGTGCAGAATACCGCTCCGGTTCAGACCCGTTTCTTATGGATGGTTGCGGACATTCCTGCCGTCGTCCTGCTGTTCCTGGTGGCGACAGGCGGTTTCATCGCGGGAGTGCTCGCGACCTGGTTGCTGGGGCGGGGCTCCAAAAACAATTCGGGAAAAAGTTTCCGGAGCTAGGGTGTGTTCATGAGGGATATAAAAAGCCCGGCGCGAAACTGCGTCGGGCTTTTTCCAAACCAGTATGTTGCGGTTTCATGATCCGCAGAGAGTCAGCCTAGCCCTGATTCCTGCGCCAGCTTTTCCCAGGCGGGAAGGCTGCGCCGAATCATTTCCGGTTCGACGCAATAGGCGATGCGGAAGTGGCCCGGGGCGCCAAAACCTTGTCCCGGAACGACCAGGATATTGTATTTTTGGGCCAGACGGGCAAAAGCCACATCGTCTTCCAGGGGGGATTGGGGGAAGAAGTAGAAACCGCCCTGGGGTTTTACCATCTTGAAGCCGAGACCGCTCAGGTGGTCGTAGAGCAGG
>NPIF01003733.1_pt3 | contig 16176 bp, 14 predicted proteins | sample 8637461 | NCBI WGS metagenome assembly NPIF01 (sample SAMN07420641, study PRJNA396082) | bioreactor metagenome | isolation source: sample BR12 brine-fed electro-methanogenic bioreactor BR | place: Japan: Kochi | collected 2016-12-09
TGACGAAACCCTCAGTAGCTTCTTCTTCTTCCTCAAGTATAGGTATTAGGAAGATATCTAATTCCTCTATAAGGATTGGAAGGGGGGATACATATAGTTCAACAGTAGAACTCATTTTGCAAACACCGATCCTTTCTTTCTTAACTATAGCTCCTACATCTCTACTTTAGCTATAGTCAGAGTTATGCACTCGTTAAGAGTGGTGTGATCTCACAAAGCCAGCGGATTAGAATTCCTCTGGCGCTATTCATATCTCGGTCTAAAACAGTGTTACCATCTTTGATTTTCTTAGCTGACCCAATCTTTTTCATCTCGCCATTCCAAGAGCATGTTTGGGAAGTATAAGCTTCAGAAACGCGCAAAACTGTCTTCCCGTATTCGAAAGCTTTTTGCTCTAGTATTTGTGAAAATTTGTAAAAAGCAAAGGAAAGCAAATTACGAACAGTTTTTGACCTAATCTTTCTCTTAGCTTTAGTTGTCATGTTAGAAGTTTCAAAAGTTGGGAGAAGAATTACATCAAAATTCTTCACAAAGAACAGTGCTGTTTTGAAGTGAAGTTCTTCTATGAGGTCTTTTAACTTTAACCTCATTTTTCTGACTGCTCGTTGCATCCTTTGCTTTTTACAATGTGTAGCTTTTGACTGACGACTGATGAGATTATCCAAATGAGAGCAAAGTCTTTGAATTCTTGAAAAATCTGATATGCCTAGCTTTCCACAATTGTCCTCTGAGAAGAATGTTGTGAAAGTCCGCACCCCGGGATCTATCGCTACAACTCTTCCTTGGTTTTCGGATATAGAAGTTGGCGAAGAATATGGTACAGACAAATAGAACATTCCATGTAAGAAGACAAGGCGACTATCACATATGTCGTCAGGAAGCTTTTCTGCATATCGAATTTTTCCAAGGAGGGTATGGTACACTCCTCTATCTTTTACAGCAGACTTAGGAACATAAATAGACTGCTTTGGTGCTTTTCTTCTACGAAACTTAACTTCGTTAAACTTTCCAGTTACTTTGAACTTTCTTTTTGCTGCTTTTACTGCATCACAAGCATCTTTAACAGCTAAAGACTTAATTTGGTAAGGAACATCCTTAGCCCACTCAGGAGCCTTTTGAATTAGCTCAGTTTTTAAAGCTTTCCAATTAGCTTGTGACTTGTGATTTTTAAGCAGAGCTACTGTTTTGTTATATAGGAACCTGCTTGCACCAAACCACCTAGTCAGAATCCTTTTCTGGTGTCTCGTTAAATAGAGCTTTATCCTCTTTGACTTTTTCATGGTATCTTCGTAGTCCGTGCATACGGCATGAGAAAACATGGAGGATAGTGAGAAGGTCTCGTGTAAGTTCTTCCTCTGGAGACAATGTAACTTCGTTAAGAACCACGAGTTTTCCACCATTTTTGTTGATGAGAAACTCAATGGTATCTGCTCCAAATCTTGCAAGGCGATCTCTGTAGGCAACCACAACAGTGAGCTTATCTCCTTGCAGGAGTCGTTCCAAAATGGAGCGTAAGCCTCGTCTTTTGCAATTAAGCCCTGAGCCAATGTCTTTAATGATCTCTGCGTCAGGATACTTTTGTTGCATAAATTCAATTTGTCTATCCAAGTCATCTTTTTGCTTTCTACTTGAGACTCGGCAGTAACAAATTGTGTGTTCAGAGGAGGCTGACTCAGGAAGTCTCTCTGATATGTCAACCCTTCTATGCCCTCCTTTTGTTCGCACACTTGGAATAATTCCTTCATCAGCCCACCTCCTCACTGTGTTAGGGTGTAGCCCTAAAATATCCGCAGCTTTGTTTACAGAGTAAAGTTTTTTCATGGGTTTAGTATATACTATTAGTAGTATTTGTCAAGTAGTGTTACTTATAAAAGTACTATGACTTTCCCTCTTCTTATTTTTAGGTAGAATTCAAGTTTATTACTTTCGCTTTTACATTAGCAACTCCTATTGTGTTGATATTAATAGCCCCTGTACATTCGATATTTATATAACCTCTTGTGTTTAATCTTTCTATTTCTGCATCACTTGCTTCTGCAGTACCATACACACTCTCTTTTTCTATTCTTTCCTGATCTGTAAACTCTCCTGCCACTTGTATGTTTATTCCATTAGTAACAGCTTCTAAAAGACCCTGATTTATGACAAGGTTAACTCTTTTAAGTTTACCCTCAGTATGTCTTTTGTCGGCTACAAGATCTAGAGCGCCTTGAATATTGAGAAATATATTACCATCTTTATCTGAGTCTATAACTTGTCGTGCTTCTCTTGTTTTTTCTGAGAATATAACACGCCTTGTTAGTATATCTTGGTCACTTTTACCTAATGAGTTTAGGGAGTTGTTTTCTATTGCTTTTCTTCGGTCCTCCATAGTAGGGTCAGTAGCAGTATCCCATGTTTTTTTGATGGCTACATTTGTTCGAGGAGCTTTTGTCTCTGAGTTTATGTCATTAACTTCAGCTCTATAAATGACAGGTCTAGTTTTGTCTTCTTCTTCAAGTTCATCATCTTTTGTAACTAAAGTAAGGTTTCTGAAGGACTCCGCTTCTATAATAGACTCTGCTAGTCGCTTATAGTAGCTTCGAGCTTTAGGAGCGTCTCTGGATATACTATACAGAGTGGAGTTTTTAGTAGTGTAGTAATCTTGAGGCTCTTCTTCATCCTCTTCATCGACTTTAGGTTTTAAGCTATTTACAATCTCTTCAGTCTCTGGGTCCTCTCTCTTCCATATACCGGAAAAAGAAGCCTCAGCATCTGTGGAGGTTATAAGTTGCATAGTTTGAAGGAGAAGGCCTCCATAGTCTTTATTAGAAATTAATCCAGATAGTGCGGAGTCTGTAATAGCGAAATTCCCATAGTTATCAAACTTCAACAATTGCTGCTTAGGTCCTATGGTTTTATTTTCTCCGCTTTCCTGAGGAAGTCTGGAAGCGTCTCCCTTTAGTGTTTCTGTGGTGTCCCCAGGTTCTCCTGCTACAGGGTATGACACATTAGTTAGGCACCCCATGTAACAAGGTATCTTTCCAGGAAGCCAAGAGATAAGGACTGTAGTTCCTTTTTTAGGAAGATTGGAAGAACCTGATCCATTACTATATGTAGGGAAGTAGAAGTGTTCAACATACACAATATCTCCTGAGTATGTAAGGAATACCTCAAGAGGTCCAGAGTCAGCTACTTCTTCCATTACAATTCCTGGTTCAAAAGGGAATTGACTTTGTTCTGTAATTACTTGCCCGTAGTCCATTAGACGACTCTCCTTTTGTACTTTCCTACGTCCATTATATCTCACCTCAACGTGCTATAATTGGGTTGTAGTAGCATCACTAATTTTAAGATGGAGGCGATTTTGAAATGGCTAGTGATATCAAGAAACCTGTGACTGATGACAAAGATTGGATGAAACTTTTCGAGGAAGCGTGTGGAGGTGAACCTCTCTCCAAGAATGTCAAACTTGGAAAGTGTTCTATTAAGATAAAGGTATTGACAGAGGCAGATGAACTCAACCTCTTAATGAATATGCCCTCATCTCCCTCTGTCCTTACCCAGACCAGATTTCAGAAGTTCTATACTATCCTCTATTCTATCGCAGAAATTGATGGCTATGCAGTAGAAACTAATGAGGAAAGGAAACGTATTAGTGAAATTCTTATGAGATCTACTTCTGGTATCCTTGATTCTCTTTGGGAAGCCTATATGGACTTAGTGCAGAAGTATAACAAGACTCTTAAAATTGCTATGGACGAGGAAAAGGCCCTGGAGGGTTCTGAAGAGCACCCTTTTTCAAAGACCGCTTTGAAGGTTTAAAGGCTGAAGTCCTAAGCTTTTTTAAGGTTCTTCGTACAGACCCTCTAGTCAAAAACTTCACCAAAGCTGACTGGGTATACCATTACATGGTTTGTACAAGAAGCAATAGAAAAGTTCTTAGAGATGAAGCCGCCAAACTTGAGGTCTTGTACAGATTGCTAAGTGAAAGTGTATCTTCTAAGACACTACTGAAATACATACTTATCTACTTAGCACCTCAAGGCGGTCAGCAACGCCTCATGGATGTACTTTTTGATAAACCCAAGGAAGAAGACGAAAAGGAATCCCAAGAAGAATTTGATGTTGAAACTCTGTTCGACTCAGGAATGAACCTTGACTTCTCCTCAGCTTTAGAAGCTATTGAAGAGATGGAAAAGGCAAAAGAAGACAACGAAGAGAAAGATGAAACAGTATCTCAACTTTTTTCATTTGGAGAAGATTAAATGGGAATTACAACCATAGGTAATCTTAGACAAGGGGCAAGAATATACGCAGGAACCACAGATATCACTCATTTGGTGGAGAGGTATCAGGTCCAACTTTCTGTATATGGGGATTCTAAAGCCAGCCTAAACCTTATCTACGACTACGACATTGTTAAGCTTATCGAAAACCCTCTAGAGAAAGCTCATGCCTTCAGTTATGGAAATAAAATAGCCATATACGTGGAGCACCCTTTCGCCCCCGGGGATTATCTTCAGATATTTTATGGGGAAGTTTCTGGAGCTGCTATATCTAGGAGTAAGTATAGAGCAGAAACTGGTATATCTATTACATGCACGGGGTTTTTACACCATTTACCAAAGATACAGTTCCCGTATGGTATAAGCTCGGCATCAAAGAATGTTGAGAACTTGTTATTTTTGATACAGACAGGGAGTGACCCTAATAAGGTTACTCCTGAAGTACTGAAAATGTATGCCTCTTCTGAAGAGCTTTCTAAGTTTATACGTAATATACTGCAAGGGAGTACATCAAGAATTTCAGATCTCGTCAATATAGCTCTTATGAGTGTTAATAGCTTCCCTAATGTTGCAAATTTGAGGAGTTATCAAGCTATAAAGGATAGATTTTTGTATGTTCAAGACGCTGAGTTCCCTTCTATATTACAGAAGAGTTTACAGCAGCTTTTGAATAATAAGCTACACTTGCAAAACCTAGGAGGCTTTTTAAAGGTAGCTATAAGTTACCTTCTTTGTGAGATGTTTAGTGATTCTAATGGTTCCATAGTCATCAAGCCTCCTTGTTGGAACTTTGGCATCCCTAAGTCTCATTTTATCCACCCTATGCTTATACAGTCGATTCATACAAACGAGACAAATCATCTTAAGTATACCCGAGTTCTTATACGTAGTAATCCTACAACTGTAGCGGCTACTAGTGGTGGGGAGAATGTTTTTTCTTATCTCTTTGGTATTTACAAGGAGGATGATACTCGTGTCGCCTACGATGTTAAGGGGGATACTCCCCTTCAACTTGGAGGTATTACTAGCGGTAGGACTTCTAGTAGGGATGCTCATAGCGGTGGAGGGGATGACCCAGGGGTTGGAAAAAGTACGATTCAAATAGCTTCCGACAACTTTATTAGTGGTAAATTAGGTATTGAGGACTCTAACCTTGGCCCTTCTGAATATGAGAAAGTGTATGGGATTTCAGTGTACGCCCCACAGCCATTCATACATACTTTGAATGATACAGCACAAAGGGAAGCCTATGTTAACGATGTTCTGTATCCTTATGCTAAGTATATGTTAAGTAGTGCTAATAAAGAGGCAAGTACTGCGTCTATTCAGACAGGTTGTGTAGTTCCGTGGCTTAGGGTTGGATTTAACTGTATGCCTATTCCTTTTAACAAGGTTTACTATGTTGCTGCAATATCACATACAGGTACGCCAGGTAAGGGTGGGGCTACTACTATATCAGGAAACTATGGGTCTTCTTTGGAAGCTTTAAAGAAAGCAAATGAGAACAAAGTACATCATTTCGCTACTCCTGATGGATTTTCTAGTCTAACTATGTCCTCATATACAGATGACTTGTTGCTTGAAGTGCCTGAAGAGTGTAAGAGGTGGTAACTCATGGATAGTAAATTCAAGTCAGTTGATGATTATTCTTTCCTGTATGCCAGCTACTCTGGTGATATTAAAAAAATAGGTGCTGGAGATGCTCAGGAAGCGGATTCGAAAAGTTCACTTTGCTCTGCTGCTCCTGAGGGTAAAGTAAGTGACTTTGAGATTAAAGGCGATAAAGTTCTTCTTAAGGGGGAAGAAGGTACAGCTTCTTATGAAGAGGCAAAGAAAAAACTTGCTAACGAATCGTTTGTGCCTCCATGTAATTCTAACTATGTAGTTAAAAGTGAATTCGGACATAGAGATATTGATATAGGGAGCTCTGAGCATAAAGGGCTAGATATAGCTCCAAGGGATATTAATGGTAAGGCTTGTGACGAGGGTACTGTCCAAGCTGTAGCAGTTAATGATGGTAAAATAGTAGCTGCTAGGACACAGGCTGGAGGTATAGGGTACGGTAACTATGTTGATGTTGAGCATACCGCTTCTGATGGTACAAAATATGTAACTCGTTATGCTCACCTTAGTGATAAGGAATTTAGTTCTATAAAAGATAAAATTGGTACTGATAGTGCACTTATTAAAGCTGGAGAAAAAATAGGTTGGATAGGTAGTACAGGTACAAGCACAGCGCCTCACCTTCATGTAGAAATAATTGTAGACGGGCAACGAGTAGATCCTAGACTTATGGGGTGGTGATTAGATGAGAGCTGACGCTTGGACAAAGGGTAATGTTATGGAAGCTTCGAGTATGATGAACAATGCACGAAGCTTAACTTCTCTTTGTAATCAACTTAGCAAAATAGATTATATGTCAAATTCATTTTCAATATCTTCTTTCAAAATCCTAATTACTTCTATCAGGGATATCTTGTGTACCTTGTATGGTGTTCAAGGTTTAGGTTATACAGCAGACGGGCGATTAAACAAAGCTATTGCAAGTATAAAAGGTTCCATTGATCTATCTGAAGGCGAGCTGACTCAAAGCACAAGGTCTCAGTTTAAAAAGAGAGGTTTAACTTTAGTTTCAGATTGTATCTATATATCAGGCTACTTAACTACACAGGCTACCTATTATATGGAAACAGCTACTGAAAGCTTAGCAGTACCTTCTGTACCCAACAAGTACAATTTACCTGCAACATCTACTGTAACTGAGAACAAAGTTGTACCTCTCTCAGAAGGTATGTCAGATGCTGCTCTTTACTATGCTTATGGAATAAAAGGCAGAGGTAAAACAGGCTACTCAACGCAGGAAATTAGAAAAGGTCTAAAGTCGGAAGACCTCTCCCAAAAGCTTATAGGAGTAAAGGATAAGACTGCAGATGAAGTCAAGCAAAACTTAGACTACAAGTCAGAAGCTGAAAAAGCACTTGAGGGTAAATTAGAAGGCTTGGCAGCTACTGTAATTTCAGGAACTCTTAACGATGCTTCTAATGCTTTAGGGTTGTCTAAGTATGGGGTATCCCTATCCTCTCTTATTTCAGGTCAAGGAAACCCTTCTCAGATGATTGGCGGTATAGCTCAAAACGTTCTTGGTAAAGTAGTTGGTAATGCTTTAGGAAATCTTGTACCTAACTCTTTAGGAGGTCCTGTAGGCTCTATAGTAGGGCAGGTAACAGGAGAGATTCAAGGAGCAATAGGATCTTTGGTTGGTAATATTTTCAAACCTGGAAACAACTTTACACCAGATATCATATCTGCTACTAACCCTGCTATAGCTGCTGTAGGTGATAGAGTATCTATGGTAGATAAGCTTATGCCGGAGAATAGTGTTATCCCATCTCCTAAAACAGGGTGGGATGCTATAAACCCCACAGAGAGTAGATGGGATGCCATAAACCCAACACCAACAGATGAGTTCGATTTATCTGGAGGTTACCCAGGACAAGAAGGCTTTGGAGCTAATAATGATTCATGGGAAGACTGGTGTCGTGACAACTACGAGTACGATGCTCAAGATGTTTATGGCTTCGACCCAGATGTAGAAGTTTCTGCAAATGATGGTCGTCTAGGAGATGGTACACGTCCAGACCCTACTACAGAAACTGTAAATGACGAAACCTTTGCAGATGAGGCAGAGAAAATTGACATGGAAGCTCCTTTAACCTCTGAGAAAGAGAACTTAGATCTTCCTGACAAAGAAGCTCCCTCAACCCCGGGGGATGGAAGTTCAGACCCTCGTCCTGGTGAACGCTCCTTAACGCTTCCTGACGAACAGAAGAGAAGAACATATGCACATCCTAAGATTACGTATGATGGTGGTGAGCTTATACTTCAAGTACGTCAGAAGCAGGTTACCGAGGGGGTAACACCTGCAGTAAAGAGGACTTTTGGGGCACGTCTTATTTTTATTGAAGAGAAAAGTCCTATATCTGTAAACTTATCAGGATTTCTTATTGACTATGAAGGTATGGATAATGTTGATACTTTTCTTGAGTCACTAAGGAAAGCTAGTATTGTTGAGTATGATGAATATTTTCAGGCTAAAGTTCCCAAGCAGATCACTCTTAAGATAGAGGGTAATGAATATAAAGGTATTCTTACAGGCTTTGGTTATGGTAAGTCTGCAGATAACCCTTTCATGTATCAAACAAGTATGCAATTTATTGGGTATGAGCTTGGGGAACGAGATAAAGCTAGTGGTGGAACACAAGCTAAAGGGAACCCTACTACAGCAAAAGTACGTACAGTAACTACTCCTATGAATCCTAGTGATGTTAAAGATAAGATGAAGCAACAAGCAGATAGTTCTGCTATTAAAGCTCTTAGGGACAGAGTAAATTCTGTGGAACAGGGTATTCCTCAACTTTCTCAGTCGTATCTTGAACAGTCTGTTTCTTACGACTATGCGTATGATGGTTCTTCTACTATGATTCCCATTATGCCTAATGATAGGCCTATTACACAGTCACCTTCTTTTAATTCTGTATCCGAATCTTTTGTGCAAGATGTAAATAGGCGTGTAGGTATGCGAGATCCAGACTATGCTAGACAGCTTAGGGATATAGCGCCTTCTAGAGATTCTTCTTCAACAGTTGCTGTAGTCCCTAATAGATAGAGGTTTGCAGATGAAAACTAAAAAATATGAGCAGCTTAACGACTACAAACAGGCAGGTGAAGTAGACCTTATTATGAACTCTCGTAAGGGTGATAGGGTAGCGGAGCAAGAGCTTCTCCGACGTTATCAGCCTCTTGTACACTCTATCATAAGGTCTAATAACTTTAACTCTACAAGGATTCCTCTTCCTGCTCTTAAAGCAGAAGGGACCTACTGGGTTAAGAATAGCTTAAATAGGTTTGACCCTACTTTTGGTGTCAAGCCTTCTACCTATGTGTATTCTTCTGTGGAGGGAAGGCTTAAAAGGTTTGTGCACGAGCACCAGAATATGGCTCGTATTTCTGTTGGAAGAATAGGAGCTATTGGTGCTATGCAACGATGCCTTGATGAATACGAGAATAATCATAAAAGGTATCCATCAGATGAGGAGATAAAGGATTACCTTGAAAAAGATACAGGTAAGAAGTGGCCTCTTATAGAGGTTCAAAGGCTTAAAAGAGAGCTAAGAAACGACTACTCTGCTTCAGAACTTCTTGACCCTGAAGGTGGAGAAACTTTAGGCTCTCTTAGTATGGTCTACGATCAAGACTATGATACCTTCCTCCTTATTGAAGATGAGATTGACTCTATTGTAGAGGGTTGGAATGATCCCAGACTTGCAAAGCTTGCTAAGGACTACTACAGAACTCGTAGTTTTCAAGAAACAGCTCAAATGAATATGGCTACAGATGTTGAGGTAAAACAAGCGGTTAAAAAGATGACTACTGCTCTTCGTAAAAAAGGAAAGGCAGGGTTAATATAATGCCAGCTTTACCTTCTATTGATACAAGCTCTATGGACTCTTTTGATAAGTCTATGGAAGAGTACATGAATGCTGTTGGTGAAGGCATTTACAATGATTTTAACGTTGATAAGTTTATCGCTGACAATAGTGATATGGTTCAAGGCATAGCTAAAAATGGAGTAGGTATCGTAAAGGAAGTAGCGGATGAAAAAGACTTGGAGGGCCTTGTAAATAGTGCTGATAATACTTTCAATAGCTTCTGTGCGCAGTTTGATGCTAAGGCTAAAATGCTTGACCGTATGGCTCAGCAAGTTGCAAATAATGAGCTGGAGCTTAGTGCTTTAACTAAAGTAACTTTAGGTGAAGTAGAGGGATTGACGGAGAACATTGATAAAATACAGGCTTTATCTATGGCTGCTATGGTTGAAAATGGAAGTGAGGCTAAACTTCTTCCTGTAGCTAAGTCCATCATTACCCCTGCCTTAAATCAAGCCAATACTGTAAAAAAGCAGCTTATAGCCAGACAAAATGATCTTCTATTAGCTACGCGCGCAGTTAAACTAGAAGCTGCTACTGTTTTGCAAATGGCAGAAGAGATTGAAGAGCTTGGGTACAATACAGCAGCATTAAAGGTTGCTAAAGAGACCTGTGGAGTTCTCCAAAACTTTAGCTCCCAAGCACAACAGACTCTAGCCAAAGAGATAGGTAACGCCACAGATGTTAAAGGGTTGCTTGGCAAGCTTCCAGGTATTATGCAAAAGGCGAATGTACAGTTTATGGGATCTATCCTTGAAACCGGAGTTCTCCAAGCTGCAGGAATATCTATAGATGGTATTCTAAGTTCCCTTGGTATATCTGGAGTACCTTCTTTAGGAGACTTGCTAGGAAATATAGGTTCCAATCTTGAGTCAGCCATAAGCAATATCCCGGGGTCTATGCAGGATGAGCTGAATAAGGCTATATCCACTGTGGCTACTAAAGTCCCAACTACTGGGGTAGCAAAGCTTAACAAAGATCAGTCTAAGAAGTTCATAAAGACAACACTAAACGGTGTGGACACTAATAACATGGGGCAAGTTCTCGATGTACTTGCTCGTACAGCGTATAGGAGGTAGTCATGAACCTCTTACAACATGTGTTTGGATGTAATCATACGTATGAGACCATTAACTTCTACAAAGATGTTATGGAGATGGAGAGATCTCAACTTCCTTACGATGAGCTTCCTGATATCGTTGAAGAAGTCTTTTCCATATCTACTCTTGACGGAGCAAGGGTCTCAACTGAGGCGTATACGTTTACGTTCCCTCGTAAGATTACTTGGAATGAAGATGTTATACCTCTCATAACAACAGACCGTAAGTATAAGGTTGTAGTTAATAGGAAAGAAACTGTATCTCGTCAGTATAGCTCTCGTGATTGTCCTATGTGTAATGGGAACGGATGGTATACTGGAATTGTAACGGTGGATGGGAGAAATGATGCTTCCCCTCCTCTTTTGTATTTAGGGGAGAAGGTTCTTCATGCACTTCTTACACCTAAAGGGTCGCATAGTTTTGATAAAACATACGGCTCTAACCTTGTAAAGATGATAGGTAGGTCCTTCTATAATAAGGAAAGGCTACGTGAAACTATCATTAATGAGGTTAAGAGTGTGGAGAAATACATCATTAAGTATCAAGCACGACAGCAAGTAGATGGTAGGAAGATTTCTTCTCATGAGCTTCTCAGGTCTGTAGAAATAAAGAGTATTGAGTTTAACGATACACTTCTTGAAGTTAAGGTTACTCTTATCATCTACTCTATGGATGGTAGCCCCCTTACCGTTCGTGTTTCCCCTCTCTTTGTGGGAGAAGATCTGCCTGAGGGAAGATCTGTATTTTAGCAAATGAAAGGAGCATTAATTAATGGCTATTACATCAAATCTTTCCTCTTTAGCAGTTGTAACTAAAGAGTACATTCTAAAGAATCTTAAGAATAGTTTCCCTGAGCTGGATCTTTCCCCAGGGTCTCCTACTCTTGACAATGTTGTAGTACCTGCCTTAGAGCTTCTAACCCCTATTCTAAGTAAGCTTGTTAGTTTTGACCTTCTTCAGGATTTGGAGAACGCCAAGTACCTTACTACTGAGGAGCTTATGTACTTTGGCTCTAGATTCCGTATCTACCCTAGAAAAGGAACAAGAGCTTATGGACAGGTTTACTTCAGGGTTGCTACACCACCAAGTGGTAGCTTGACGTTTCTTCAGGGTACTACGATTGCAGGTACAAATCCTGTTACAGGAACAACTCTGGACTTTGCTGTAAGAGAGACCACTGTTTTTGAAGAGGATACTTATATTCTGTTCAAGAATGGTAGGACAGATCTTTATGACTTTCCTGTGTGGGTTGAGGCTGCCAGTTCAGGTTCAGCCTATAACATAGGTGTTAACAGTACTTTTGAGAAAGTTTCTGTGTTACCTTTAGTGAAATCTTTAGCTCCAGTAGCTGACTTTACTGGGGGTACAGACCAGGAAAGCAATATAGCCTATGCAACCAGAATTAAAAGAACATTTCTTGGTCATTATCTTGGTAATGCACCTGGGTATGTTCGTAGAATACTGGATGCTTTCCCTGAGGTTAATGACGTATCTGTAGTGGGATATCGAGATGCTCTTATGAATCGAGACATCATAGGTAGTAAGAATGTAGGAGGTAAAGTAGACCTCTGGATTAAAGGTAAACGTCTTGAAAGTCATGTTGATAACTCTGTGGATAATGGGAAATTTCGTTATGCTCTATCTCCTTATTGGCTAGGGGAACATGATGGGGCTAAAGTAATGGATGGCACCATGCCCTACCTTACTTTAGACAATTCCCCTACAGAGGTTATTGGAACCTCTACAAGGCTTCTTCTTCATTGTGACGACTCCCAATTTGAAAATGTTACTGATGAGTCAACGTATGAGAATAATGGTGTTCTTGTTGGTGAAGCCAGATGGTTTGATGGGGTCAAGGAGTCTGGCATTTTCTTGAATGGGTATAATGCAGGTGTTAAAGTTGATTATGATGACTCTCTTAACTTAAGCAATGATTTCCTGTTCTCTATTACTGTCATTCCAGCTAAAGTTCAGGAGGGTACAGTAAACCTTATTGCTAAGGGTAAAGAAGATGGCTATACATACCAGCTTGCATTAACAGATGGTAAACCTTCTGTGTTTCTAACCTCTGCTGGTGTAACATACAGATACATAGCGCCTGAGGACACAGTAAAGCCCGGGGTGGCACAGACTATTACAGCTACACGTAACGGAACAACAATCCATTTGTATATTAACAGTAAGTTAGTTGGTAAGTATGTATCTTATCGTGTTATGGACTTGTCACTGGATGACCTATATATAGGTTATTCAGAGCCTAAGGGCGAGTTTTTCCACGGTGTTATTGATGAGGTTGTAGTTTCTTCCTCTGGAGCCTTTTCTCCTGAAACCTTTCCTTTTGGAGGCAAAGAGGAGGGGCTATATGTATCAAATCCATACAAAATAGGTACAAACTTTCTTATGTGGAACACGTTGGTAACGTCAGGGGAACTTGGCAACACATCAGGTACAAACTACGCTGCCAACTATCTTGGGGCTACTATCTACAACACTACAGGAGATCTTGAAGGATACCCTGCTTCAAACATTCTTCAAAAAGATGGGGAATGGCGTGTATCCTTTGAGGAGGCTAAGCCTGCTATAATGACCGTAGACTTGGGGACTCCACGAAGACTTACAGGTATAGAGCTTTGGAATTCTGTAGGGGATATGGGAACCAAGGTGTATGAAATTAAGGCTTCTGCGAATGGGACAGATTGGTTTGACCTTACCCCTGCTGAGGATAATACACTTCCTAAGATTAAAAGGAGATCTGAAACTCCAGCAAGGACTATCCCTGTCCCTCTTACTTTCGCTATAAAGTACCTTCGCTTGTACATACATGAGGGGTACAATCCTGATTATGCAGGTCTTGAGAGAATAGTAGCAAGAGACTTTGTATTAACTTCTGTTGAAGTTTACTTGAGAACGGCTACTACGGAGGATGGTTTAAAAGACTCTACGTGGGCTGGTCCATACCTTGATCTTAACTCTGAAATTGATATTACAGCTTTGGGAGGAAGGTATATTCAAGCTAAGGTATCACTAGGAACTTCTCATCCTTTTGTGAAACCTACCCTTTCTAATGTTACTCTTGAGTACTCTTTAAGGGACACCTTGCTACTTTCAAACAAACCCTTAGACTCTATTACAGGTGTCTATAACAGAACTACAGGGGAAGAGATTAAGGACTATGAGCTTCTATATGTAGACTCCGACCCTGAGTACTTGAAGGATACAGGGAGAAGTTACTATGAGTCTGTGTATGTCACCCTTCCAAGGTCTTCTTTTACTCAAGGTGATGAAGTAGATGTACAGTACACAGTAAATACTTTGGTGTCGGATATTCAGAGCTACATGGACACCCCTCAAAGAATGTCTTTGATATCTGATAACTTAGCAAAGAATGCTTTCCCAGTATTCCTTAACATTGAAGCAAAGGTTGTTCTTAAAGAAGGTATAAAAGATACTGCACTTCTTAAGAACACCATCATTACAAATCTTCAGAAGTTTATTCAAGATGCTGTTCTCGGTACACGTATAGACCAGTCTGAGATTGTAAGTGTTTTACAGTCTAGTAGTGGTTATGTAGAAGGTGTTGAGCTTCCATTGTTGAATTTTTATATATCTGACACTAACCAGACTTACTACATGAGTAAATCCAGTCAGTTCATTCAACTTAAAAAGACACAGTATCTTGTTCCTGGATTAATTCAGGTTCAGTTTGAGTAAAGTGAGGTGTTGTAAATGGTTAATGCAGCTGTATTAGCAGCTTTCCAAGTACCTACGATCCTAAAGAACATGGAAACCGCAACTAAAGGACTTAGCACACAGGCTTTAGGTCAGGCTAAGCAGGTTACAGGCCAAGTTAAAAATTTAGCTACTAAAGGCCAAAAGCTTTCTAGTTATAATCCTGGGTCATCTGTACCTAATATACCTAAACCCTCTAGTCCAACTTCTGTTTCGAAAAAGCTTTTTAATATGGTTAATTAAGTAAGGGGCGCTACTTATGTTCATTCGCTACGATGAAGAGTACCTATGGAAGCTATATGATGGCTTTCATAAAAAATATGCAGGTGCTCCAGCTCACTACTTAACTTACTTGGAGACACTAAACAAAACTTACATGAAATCTGATGTTAAGTTAAATCAATTGTTTGGTGACTTTACCCCATTAACTACTGAACTAGCTCGCCAGCTCCCTGAGGTATACCTACCTCTACCTGAAAGCCTTTATGGAGACATTCAAAAGCTAGTATCTGACAATAGTTCTCTCAGTAAAGACGAGCTTGTATACCTTATGGACTCCAAAGGTTTATACATAGAGTTAAAGACTTCTTGTACGGAGCATCCTGATGGGGGGACAGTTCAGTATGTAAGGATCCCTGATGCTGAGTTTGGATCTGACTTTGCTATATACCAGAACAAGTTTTTTATCCTGAATCCTCTGAAGTTCTCGCCAAACTACATATTTTGTTCTTTTATCCTCATAGACTACAGAGTGTTGGAGAGGGTATGGGGATCAAGGCTTAAGCTTCCTGAGTGCCCTTGGCAGGATAAACTTACCTACCGAAGTATACTGGGAGGCCTCCTTTACTCTTACTTCGAAGGCCCGATAGGTGGAACTGTAGACACCTTGGTTCGTAGGATTTCAAACCTTAGAACTATGGGTGTTTTAACGAAACGAACAGGTTGGAACACGGATTTTGGTTTTCTTTGGAAGGACAAAGTACTTCTTGACTTTGATTTTGTACTGGCAGTAAATGCTTTTGATATCACAGCAGACAACTATGACAGGCTTCAAGCTACCGTAACCTATGTAGATACTATCCGAGAGTCTTATTCTAACTTTTACCCTATAGGTCTTATGGAAATAGAAGATGAAAACTATGGGAAAACAGAGCCTAGACTAATACCTCATGCATGGTTTGAAGACTGGGATAAATGGGCTAAGTGGTTAGACGAGGATACTTTCAAAACAGATACAGGTTACGATATGGATGTTCAGTCCTATAAGGACCCTGTACTGAAGGATAAAGGTGAACGCTGTGACACACTGGAACTTACTGTAAACTCCGCAGTTACTCCTCATGAGTCTCTTGTAGTTGAGCGAACAGAAAGACAAACAGAACCATTTCTTTTTGATGAAATAGAGATATTTGATAATACTCCTGTAGAATACTTTGACTACAACCATGAAGAGGGGTCATACAAAGAGGTAGAGATAGTACCTCCCCACACCCCGGGGGATGGGGAGCAGACTACTTCTGTGAGCTTTAACCAGATCTTCCAAGAGATTACAGAGTCTCATACAGATGACTCCTTATCTATGGATGAGGAAGT
>NPIF01002106.1_pt2 | contig 16171 bp, 9 predicted proteins | sample 8637461 | NCBI WGS metagenome assembly NPIF01 (sample SAMN07420641, study PRJNA396082) | bioreactor metagenome | isolation source: sample BR12 brine-fed electro-methanogenic bioreactor BR | place: Japan: Kochi | collected 2016-12-09
CGGATCGACAGATGGCGGAAGCAGGGGATTCGGGGTTTCACGACCTTGAGGTCACGTCAGATAACAGCTTTTTTTCTTGATGTTTTGAAACAACCTGATTAGAAATAAAATCTTGTTGTCGAACCGGATCGGTCATCGCCGGAAGCGCGCACCGCAAAGGTCGGCCGGATCTGTTAATCAGGACCTACTTCTGCAATACCGGTGTTTCTCAAAAGAGCTGTATCCATGCGTTTCGCCTTTGCCGTACCGACTTTTTTCTTTTATGTTTTATGGCTTCTGACCGTCCCCATGGAAGGGCCCCTGCTCATAGAAACATCGGCGGCAGGCGGCAGCCGTTATTTCATCCTGTCCCATCTGGCAACATTACTGCTCATTGGCCGGGTGGGAAGGCCGACCTGGTTGCGCCCTTTCGCCCTTGTCGGCTCCTTTCTCGCCACGCTGTTGACCCTGCTGCTTTTCTACTCAGGGCAGTCTTCCGAACTGATCCTCACCGGGCTCGGCATGGTCGCCGCTCCGATTGCCGTCAAAAGCTGCTTTGATCTGCACTTGAACCAGCACCCGGTCCGTGCCGCAGCCCTGAGTCTGGTGGGCGCCAATTTTCTGTTGGGCCTGATACACGCCTCACCACATCTGCGGATCTGGGTCCCTGTGGCGATACTGTTGCCCCTGCTGACCCAGCCCGGATNNCTGCGATCAGGACACCCGGTTGCTGGACAAGAACTATCCGGTCTTTATCTTTATTTTTCAGATTGTCAGCGGGCTCATGTACTCGGTTCTTTTTCCGGCCTATGCAGAACATGCGTTTGCGGCGGGGCTGGAACTTCCGTTTTATATGGCTTCGGCGCTTTTCTCGGTATGGTTTTATCGGCGGGATCGTGATCTGTTGCTGGCTGGCGCGCTGACCCTCGCCATGACGGCTTTTGCTCTGTTCCAGATCGGCGGGGCCGTGGCCATCAATATCAGCCTTTATGCGATGCAGGCTGCCGCAGGCTGCATCGATGTCTTTCTGCTGTCATGGATGCTGTCAAACACCCGCTCCTGCGCCACCTTTGGCTATGGTTTGGCGGTGCTCTGCGGCGGCATTGCCTCCGGCCAGTTTTTGAGCCTCGCCCTGGGGCCCGCCTCCCTCAATGCGGGGTTGGCCGGCAGTCTGATACTCAATGCCGCCGCTCTTGCTCTGGTTATTCATAAGCATCGCCAACAGTCGCGGCTTGCTCCGCTGCCTGAAGCGAACCTGCCTGCACCCCCTGTTCTTCCAGGGACCATATCCTGCCAGCTTTCCGAACGCGAGGCCAATGTGCTGACCCTGGTTTTTCTGGGAAAAACCTATCGCCAGGCAGCGTCGGAACTCTCCATTTCGGAATCAACGGTCAAAACTTACATGAAACGCATCTGCGACAAACTCGGCGTCTCCAATCGCCTGGAATTACTTGCGCATCTAAACGCGCTCTCTCGATCCCGGGAAGACTGAACTCCCCCATCTATCCTTTTCCGCCATCCTGCGCTTTTTTGTGCTCCCTCGGTGAAACCATCAAAACTCCCTGAAAAACCGGCAAGGTTTACAAATAGTCGACATGACAGACTGTTGTGCCCATGGGTATTCTGCTGCGCATGGACGGCTGCGATGCGACGGATACAGACGTTGTGCCATAGCGATTATTTGCATTCTGTTTTTGCAAGGAGGATTGAAATGAGGGAAAAATTGCGAGGGAAATTGTGTCTGTTTGGCCTGACCGGCATGCTTTTTTTATGGGCCTGCCCTGCCTTGGCGGCGGATTTTTCTCCAAGCTATACCGGATTGCATGGCGGGGAGGAGGTCTTCGGGGTGGACGCCTCGCTGGAACCATCCCCCTTCGTCAATGCCGATAACTATTCCATCCTGGCCCGCGGGGATGATTCGGAAAGCTATACCAATGCTCGTTTTTTTGCCTACGGCCTTTATGCTCAAGGCGAGGTGGATCTGGACAATTCCGGGCGGATCGACTTGACCGCCAGCGGCGGAACGACCGCCGATGATTTTTCCGCCTATGCCGAAATGAGCGTTTTCGCCATCTCCGGCGATCGGACGGTAAACAATAGCGGCAACCTCACTCTGACCGCCACCGGCGGCACCGTCGACAATACCGGACTCCATGCCTATGCCACTCTCTCGGCCATGGGGATCGACACCGACGGCCAGGTGGACAACAGCGGCGAGATCGGCATAAGCGCGACAGGAGGGGATGCCACGGCAACCCACTATTCCTACGCCTATGTCGACGCCACCGGCATCGAATCCAACGGTTCTTCCTTGATCAACAGCGGTGCGATCACCCTGCAGGCCTCGGGGGGAACCGCCAGCAGCAGTTCTGACTACGGCAGCGCCTCGGCCCATGCGGATGCAGTAGGCATCGAGTCGGAATCCTCGGTGGGGAGACTGACCAACAGCGGAACCATTGCTGTGACCGCCATCGGCGGAACCGCCGAAATCATCGGAGATCACGATTATTCTTCCGCCGGAGCGCATGCCTATGCCGCAGGTATCTATTCGCAAGCCGAAGACGAGACCACGATCAACAGCGGGGGGATCACCGTCACCGCCACCGGAGGGACCGCCACCAGCAGTCAATACAGTACCGGTTCACAGGCCCGGGCGAAGGGCATCAACGCGGATGGCGACGTCGACAACAGTGGCGGCATCGACGTGACGGTCACGGGGGGAACTTCCAACAGCAACGAGTCGGCTGCCTTGGCTTATGCCTATGCCTATGGTATCGATTCCGACGGCACCGTGACCAATACCGGCCCCATCAGCGCTGTTGCCCGGGGCGGAATATCCAATGGCGGCATCTCTTCCGAGGATGGCGTGGCTTATGCCGATGCCTGGGGGATTTATGCCCGGGAAGGCATTGTCAACAGAGGGGATATCCGGGTAGAAGCTATCGGAGGAACGGCCACCGCGGATTCCGCGGAGCCTTACGCTCTTGCTGTCGGATTACAGAGTTCGGGCGACATCGTCAACTCCGGCGGTATCACCGTCAACGCGATCTACGGAAACGGTACCGGAACGGACCCCTTTTCCACTGAACTGGGCGATGCTCATGCCGGCGCCTGCGGCATCCTTTCCCTCGGCGGCAGCGTCAACAACAGCGGCCATATTGTGGTGAGCGCCGAAGCCCCCGACGCTCTGGGTACCGCGACCGGCGGCATCTTTCTTATCGGCGGCGGCGCCCTGACCAACACCGGGATCATTCAGGTGTCCGGCGATCGGGCGTATGAGGTCGGTATCATGTCCGGTTCCGCCCGGCTCGAGGGGGTCTACAACATGACTCTGGACGGAGACCCGACGATCGGCTCAATCTACATCCATGATGGCGCCACCCTCATTCTCAATGATGCAACCCTGCAGGTGACCTCCCTGCCGGAGGTAACAGCCCTGGATACCGAATACCGGATTTTCGCGACGGAAGAGGGGACCGGAGAGGTGAGCGGCGCATTCGGGGGCGTCCTTGCGGCGAATCCCGATCTGGCTGCGGTTTATCATGACCAGTCCACCCTGGACAGCCTCGATGATACCGTCTCCCTCACCTATCGGCCCCTTACCTCTCCCCGTCTTGAAGCGGTGGATTTCGCCAGGAAGGCGGTCACCCTGTCCGCTGATCTGGTCGGACAACGGCTTATGACAGGTTTCATGCAATCCCGGCTGCTCGCGGGCAAGCCAAAGATGTATGCGGACGCCCGAACGGTTGTCAGCGATGCCGGGCCTCAGGCAGGTGTGGCGCCGACCGGAGGATTTTTCTTCACGCCCTATTACGCCAACATCGAAAAAGATGCGGAACCCGTCGGATATGATGCCGATCTGGTCGGATTTGTCACAGGACTCGAACGCCGCGAGCGGGGCAATTTGTACGGTTTCCATCTTGGTTTCGGCCATGCCAATCTCGATTTCACCGGCCGGGGCTACAGCGATAACAAAGAAGATCAGGAGCTGCTCTCTGGCGGAGTCCATTTGATGGGCAGTCAGGGCAACTGGACCTGGCGCGGCCAGGTGACCGGCTTTTATGGCTGGCATGATTATGATGGACGCACCGGGGCAGCTCTGGAAATATCTGAAAAAGCTGACTATGACAGCTACGGCATCCGTACCACCGTCATGGGTGGACACACGTTCAATCACGGCGCGCAGATGCTGCTGCCGGAAGTCGGCGTGGAATATCTCTGGATGCATGCCGAAAGCGTCACCACCGATGCTGCAAACTCCCTTTGGGACAGCCACGGCTCCTCTGTCGACGAACATCAGGTGAGTGCCCTGGCGTCATTGCGGTGGCTCACCCGCCGGCAAGCCAACGCAGTGGACATCATCCCGTCTCTGGCGGCCGGGTTGCGCCTTCTGCTGACCGACGATGAGTTGGACGCGGCCCAATCGGTGGCCGGCAGCGCCCCGGTGACGATCCGATCCGATCAGGACGAAGTGACCGGGTCACTTTCGGCCTCGGTGCGCTTCCAGAAAAAACAGTTGGCCGCGGAAATCGCCTACGGGGGAGAATTCGGCGGTGATACTACGCTGCATGCCGTCTCCGAGAGGTTGCGTTACCTTTTCTGATTTTCCAGGTATTTAATTGCTCCCAAAGGGATCGCGTCCACTCCTTCAACCGGAAGCTGTGGCTGCGATCCCTTTTTTTCGATAAAAATGCAAAAGTTTATTCTGGGCTATAATGAAACATAAAATAGCAAGAATCCCCAGGACCGGGCGCAGAAGTGTTTTGGTTCACCTTAAGTTGGAGAATCCCGACGTTTGAGTTTGACTACGCGCACGGAGAAATACACCATGCCAAAGAAACGGAAAAATTACACGGCCCAGGAGAAAGTCACCATTCTGATCGTACTCAGATCCTTGTGTCCCATCAGCTCCTAATTTTCAAAGGAATCCGCCGATGAAAGCCATTCTCGTACATGTACTGCTGTTGTTGCTGTCGCCCCTGGTCCGGGCTGGGGACGGCGATATGCTTATCGATGACTTTGAAAATGGCTTGCGGCCGGGGTGGCAGGAAAAATCTTTTCAGGGACGCACCGAATACCGGGTGGTTCAGGATGAAACGGGCTACGTACTGGAGGCTACCTCTCAGGGGACGGCTTCGGCGCTGATCCTGAACCAAACCATCGACCTGAAGGCTTTTCCGGTGCTTTCCTGGCGCTGGAAGGTCGAGAATATCCTGCCCCGGGGGGATGCCAGAAACAAGGCTGGGGATGACTATGCGGCCCGGATCTACGTGGTGTTTCCCCACTGGTTTTTCCCCAAGACCCGAACCATCAACTATATCTGGGCCAACAAATTACCCGTGGGAGCGGTAGTCCCGAACCCCTTTACTTCTAATGCGATGATGGTCGCGGTGCAAAGCGGCGAGGACAAAGTGGGAGAATGGGTGCAGGAAAACAGAGATGTTCTGGCCGACTATCGGAGAATTTTTGGTGAGGATCCGCCTGTTGCGGGGGCCATCGCCATCATGACCGACACGGATAACACCGGCTCCTCGGCGGTGGCCTGGTACGACGATATCCGTTTGCGGGGAGCGACGGCCGCTCCGTGAAAGGAGCGGCAAACAGCCTTCATCAACACATCGGATTTCCACCCTTCCCCACAGCCTGGTCCGCCTCGCCGGCCCCCGGGGGGAGTACCAGGCAAAGCTCGCCGTAGGTGGCCTGAAATTCACCGGGCAATTCGCCGAGATAATCCCCATCGAGCTGGACTGGCACATTGCTGCCGGTAACGACCACCCTGCGGGTCTGCAGCTGGATGGCCTCATCGGCCAGCAGTGGCCGGCCGAGGGCTATCTTGATCATGCTGAGCAAAAAACCCAGGCGGTTTTTGCTCAGCAACAGGCACAGGCTGAGGGTTTCGTTATACAGGGAGGCACCGGGCGACAGGACAAAACTCCCGCCATAGAGCCGACTGTTGCAGATGACAACCCCGTAAGCCAAGCGGGATACCCCGTCTTCGGGCGTCACTTCCAGGGGCTGCGGCCGGTAACGGCACAGAGCGCCCAGACCGCTGACCAGATAAGCGAGTTTTCCGACCCGCCGCTTGAGGCTCAAGCGGACTCCGCGAACCACTTCGGCGTCGAAGCCGATGCCGGCCATGAGTAAAAACCGCTGCCCATCGGCCTGTCCCAGACTGATAGGGCGGGGCGCTCCGTCCAGCACCAGGGCGCAGGCCCGCTCCAGATCCAGGGGGATGTTTACCTCCAGAGCAAAAACGTTGGTGGTGCCCAGGGGAATAAAGGCCAGGGGGATCTCGCTCGGCGCCAGCCCATTGATCACTTCGTTAAGGGTGCCATCCCCCCCGGCGGCGACAACCCGATCGAAATCGCCGAATCGTGCGGCGGCGGCGGCCTTCCGGGCATCGCCCCGCGCCTGTGTCAGAGTCGTTTCAACAGCCACGCCCCGGGCCTGCATCCAGCTTACAATCCGGTCGATTTTTTTCCGTGCATCGCCGCCCGCTACCGGGTTGGCAATCAGCTTAATCTTCATCCCTCTCCCCTGTTCCATCCACTCATCTGTTATTGCCCGCCATATTGCCTCAGGAGGCTAGCGGACCAAACATCCCTATCGATCCTTTGCAGGAAGCATTTTAAGGTCGCCAGGGCGGACAGATCCAGTGTAAAAAGAGGCAACGCGCAGATTCGGCAGGCTTCCGGGTCTTTGCCTCATCCCTTTAACAGTAACAGGGCGGATGCCGTCCCTCGGGAGAACATAGTATGGAAAAGATTTTTGAATTTGTTGGGTATGGTTCGATGGTGACCTTCTATGACCATGGCTCCCATGTCGTCGAAGTGTCCCTGTTTCTTGATGAAAGACGGACCCTTGAGCCTCTCTCCGAGGTCCTGACCCATGAACAGGCCAAAGAGAAGATTGCCCTTTTGCGGGAACAAACGGCGTGATCCGGGTGCCTGGCCTCGCCTTGAAGGCGGTTACAGGCGCAGCTCGGCGATAAGAGGCAGATGGTCGGAAGCGACCATGGTCAGCTCCGAACGAGGCACCTCGGTTCCGGCCACCGTCAACTTCTTGCTGATAAAGATATGATCGATGCGGGTCATGGGCAAACGGCTGGCGAAGGTGTTTTTCGGCCGCTGCCGACCGGTGCCGGACTGTACCTCCCGCAGCCCTTCGCTGATCCGGCGAAAGACCGGTGAAGAAGGGCCGGCGTTGAAATCCCCGCACAGAATCAGCGGCGTCCCGAGGGGACAACCGCCGAGCCATTCCGGTCCAAGCAGGGCTTTTATCTGAGCCAAGCGCTCTGCGGACAGCAGCCCCAAGTGGGTGTTGAGGATCTGGATTTCGGTCCCGTGCCAATCGATGGCTACCCACAGGGCGCCCCGGGGCTCCAGGTAGGGCTTGTCGGTCACGGTCGGCAGCGACCCGGCCTTGATCAGCCGCAGGGGCAGATGGGTCAGGATGGCGTCGCCATAGCGTTCTTCTTCCAGATGCAGGGCGGGATGGAAATGATAATCCATCTCCAGATAATGGGCGATGCGATGGGCCTGGTCCATGCCGCCGGACCGGGCCCGGCCCACATCCAGCTCTTGCAAAGCCACCACGTCGGGACGGGTGCGGGCGATGACCCGGGCGATTCGTTCCGGAGCCAGCTTGCCGTCCATGCCGATACAACTATGGACGTTATAGGTCATGACCCGTAATCGCTCCTTCGTCCCCCGGTTTATTCCGCTCCGGCCAGACACAACCTGGATTTTTTCCCGACCAAGATGTTGCAGGGCGGCCCGGCGAAGATCCAGAAAATCCAGGTAGGTTTTTTCCGTGGCCGGGAATTTCGTGTCCTCGGGCAAAAGACTGAAGGCTTCGGTCTCTTCGATACGGATTCCGGCGTGGGCCCCCCTTTCCATGGCAAAAGAGACCCCCCTGGCTCCAGAGCTCCAACCAAGCAGGGTGAAGGTCCCGGCTCCCGGATGTCGACACAGCGCGGCCAGGTCCTTTTCAATGTCGCCGAGAAAGGGATGGTCCGCACCGAACAGGAGCTGCGCCTGCTCGGCCAGGTCGAAATCACTCCCGGCCGTACAGACCTGCAGTCTCCCTTCTCCCCGCTGAAAGACCACCGCCGGAACACCGTGCTTTCCGGTCAGTCCCCGAGCTACGAATTCGCGCTCGGCAAGGGTCAGCTCCTGGTTCGGATAAATAAATCCCACCGGCCCCAGGGCCACTACCGCCGCCAATTCTTTGGTATCCTCAGGAGGTTGGGGCGGTCGCCGGGGAAACAATTTCTGAAATCGGTCGCCCCCCAACAGGCTGACCCGCTGGGTTTGAATCGTCTCAGCCCCAGCGGCCCAGGCCACTTCGCTGGCCTCATCCAGATGCTGAAAGGTCTCCTGGACAGCCTTTTCGATCGTCAGTCCCTGGCTCTGCTCATAGGAAACCACCCGGGCCTGGCCATGATCGGAGTACACCCACACGTCATAGTGACGCCATTTCGAGCGACCGGCTGCGGCCCACAGGCGTTTCACGGCGTCATCGATGCCTTTCAGAGTCCAATGGGCAAATTTGGAGTCGGGACCGCGACGATGCGCCTGTTCGTCGTAACCGAGAAAGTTGAGGTGAATGATGGGAAGCCCCCGAACCATGTCGATTTTGGCTCCAATGACAATTAATTCGCGCAACAGGATGCAGATGGCGACCCGGGTCGGAACAAACTTGAGCTCCTTGAAGAAATTGTGACCAAGATTGACGCCACGGACGAAATCGACGAAAGCCAGACCGAATTCGAGGGGCAGCAACACCGCCGTCCGCAAAAAACTGTAGGCATTGGTGATTAACAACACCAAAGTGACAAGGAAATTGACGCGACGCAGCGAGGGCCCCCAGCCCAGGGCTGCCGGACAAAAATGAGCCTCGGCGGCCCCTCCGGTATAAATATCCGAATAGGCGCTCCCTTCCCGCAGCAGGGGCTCGTCGCCTTCTGCCATCAGCCTTTTTTCCACATGGGAAGCCGCCTCCGGCTCGAACATCCGAATGATTCGCTCCAGTCTGGAATCTTTAAAAGAGAATGCCGGGACCGCCTGTTTCACCCCATAAAAAAGTTCCGCCTGAACCGCCGGGGTGCTTGAAGGCAGACCGGAATACAGACTCTTGAGCTGATAGTGTTCACGCTGCAGCAGACGCTGCAAAAAAGGCAATTCGCCATTAGCCAGAGCCTTTTCGAACTCTCGGCGGGACAGACCGTCGAGCTGGATCATCAGCAGCCCGGGCCGGGAGGCGGCCCCCTCGAATATGGGGAGCTTGAGCCAACGCGCCAGCCATTCGCTGCGGCTGAAAAAGCGCCGGGCTCTCCGCAGATGTTTCTCAAGCTTTCCAATCATGATTTAGGCCTTTTGACTGGCCCGGAACCGCTTAAAGCCGCTCCGGCAGCGCTTCCGGCAGACTTGAGAATATCCCATTCGGTTTTGATCAATCTGAGGCTCGCCTCCCAGCTTTCTTCGAGATCGGCCCAGCCGACAGGCTTGTGAGGCTGAAGCGAGGCGTAGAGGCCCAGAATTTTTTCGGCGGTCCGGTCCATGGAAAAGGTTTCAGCGGTTCGCCGGGCGGATTCCCGCAGCTGCCTCTGCCCCGACACCGGCTGCCCTGCCAGCGAAGCGAGGGCGGCGGCAAACTCCTGAACCGATGCCGTCTCCGGCAGCAGGCGGCCGTTTTCCTGGTCCCGGACCACCTCCCGGGCTCCCGGTGCGTCCAGAGCCACCACGGGAAGGCCGACCGCCATGGCTTCGGTCAAAACCATTCCCTGAGTCTCGCTTTTTGAAGAAAAGGCGAAAACATCCATGGCGGCCAGGGCATCGGCCAGCTCTGGTTGCTGCAAAGTACCGAGCATATGCAGCCGGGAATCGAGTCCGGCCTCCCGGAAAATGTCACGGATCCTGCGCTCCTCGGGACCGGTGCCGATGACCAGGAAAAAACAGGGGCCGGCACATCCTGTTCCGGAGCTCGGAGTTTTAGCATTGCCGATAAACTCAGCCACGGACCGGGCCAAAAATTCGATATTTTTCTCCGGAGCCAGGCGGCCCAGATGCCCGACCACATAACCGTCCTCCGGGATGTTCAGCTGCCGGCGGACCTCTTCGCCCTTTCCATGGCAAAACTTCTCCAGTAAAACGCCCGTCGGCACAATTTCCACGGGGCTGACCACCTCCCGCTCCCGCAGCAAGCTGCGGATGCTTTCACTCGGAGCGATCACCAGGTCCGCCAGATTGGCATACTGGGTGGCGGCTTCAATGATAAACCGCTTCATTGCCGGAGAGTCGCCCGGCACATAATGGGAATATTCTTCGTAGCGGGTGTGGTGGGTAAACACCAGGGGAACGCCGCGATAGCGCGCAATACGCAAGGCCGTCACCCCAAGCAGATAGGGATGGTGAGAGTGGATGATGTCCGGCTTAAAAGCGCTCATTTTTTCCGTCAGCAGACCGGACACCGGAAGCACCAGAGAAAAATCGCTGCCATTGAAATTCTGAATGGCCGGGATCCGCAACAGATCTTCTTCCTGATCGGCCATTCCGGGAAATTCCGGGGCCACAACCAGGGTGCGATGGCCTTTGCGGCGGTATTCCCGGGTAAAGGATTCAACGGAACGCGCCACCCCTCCTACGTGGGGGGTGTAGGTATTGGTAAACATGACAATATTCATGGCTTCATCCTGGCAAGTTGGGTCAAAGAGTGTCTCGAAAGGCCACCGCCCTCTGCCTCAGAGGAGCTGTGCGCCGGGAGCTGTACGGGGACATAGCCGGGCAGCCGGATTTCAATGGCCGGCGGACCACTTCCATGCCATTGGCCGTGCCAGGTCATCTGCAGCGACTGCCCCTCTTCCACGGGCGGTTCGATGCTGATGGAGATCGTGCCGAAAGCCGTCGGAGCCGGGCCGAAGCGGATCGTCTGCCCACTTTGCAACCAGCGTATCGGCACCCCGGCGCCCAGAATCAGGGTTTCGCCTTCTTCCCGCACAAAACAGTGACGGATCATCATGAGCCACTCGGCAGAAGCCCAGACATGGTGGCCGTCCCCCATGCAACCGCCGCCGGTTTGCGGATGAATCGCCTCGGGCCACTGCCCGGTGGGCGACGCCAGAGCGGCCACCGCATCCATCAACCGCAGGTAACGAGCATCGCCGTTGCGCAACAGCACCTGGGCCACGTGCAGGGTCAGATAGGCATTGAGACCGGAATGAATCATATCCTGGAAAAACGCCTCGTCGAGGAAGCAATGCTGCAGCAAAAATTCCACCGTATCCAGCAAACGAGGATCGTCGGGAGGGCATAACTGCAGGGGGTAACCGGTCACCAACGAACCGATGGCACCGGCATCCAGCCGCCGGTAGGGAGAGGCCGGCATGGCGGGGCGACCGAGCCGTTCTTCGCACTGGGCCAGACTGCGCTCGACAGCAGTCTCGAAATCCTCGGCACCGTGGATCAATCCGGCGCTGCGCTCTTCATCAAAGTCGCTGCACAAGCTCGCGGCCGCGCGCAAACCGGCGATGGCCCAGAAATCATCCCAGAAATAATAATCGTTGGGTCCCAGGTGCTCGGCGCTGAACCCGGCCGGCAGCAATCCCGCGTGGGGCAGGCTTGTCTCCATGTCCACCCGCTTGCGCAGAATCCAGCGGGCGCCCCGCAGCACCGGACTCTGCAATTTCGCGGGGAGCACCCGGTTCGTAATTTCCCGGAAACGCTGCAGAATCCACAGGACCTCGCCGTTGGAATCCCACTCCCCTTCCTGGGAGCGAAAATAACCGGCAAGGGTCTGCCGTTCCGGAAACCGCAGCAAGGCTCTCTCCGCCTGAGAGATCAACCCCGCACAGAGCAGCGCGTGAATGATAAAGGCCGCGTCACGGAACCAGAAACGCTTATAGGTATAGGGCCCGGGGTAGACATCGTCCGGTGAATGCAGGATCAGCGAGACGATCGCCGCATCGTACAGGGACTGATAGGCGGGCTCGGGGCATTGTAGTTGGCACAGATCCCTGTGGACCTGTTGCCAGCTGTCATCGGGCAGCGCCAGGGAAGACTCGCCGGGCAAGGGGATTCTGACCTTGACCCGACCGGTTTCTCCCGCCTTCAGCGGAAACATGGCCGCCGCAGTGATCAGTCCCACATCGCAGATCCCGCCGGGCTGATCCTCGCTGTCCCGCAGATGAATGGCGACGTCACCGTTCCGGTAATCCGACACATGATGATGCTGAGCGGCCGCGCTGAAAAAAACTTTTTGCCGATCGTCGACGGTCCAGTCTTTGCGAGTCTCAGACAAACGGACCTCATGAATAAAGCTGACCCCTTCCGGATTCTGCGGCCGCAGAGCCAGCACCAGCCAGCCATCGACAGCAGCCTGCCCCTGCAGATCCAGGGTGCAGACGGGGTGGCCCGATTCAATGCTCAGCATCGCACAGCTGTGCAGGCAGAGGTCGTCCTGACGGGTTTCCGTGGCCACCCACAGATTTTGATCCAGCCCCTGCTGCTGGCTGGCGGTCTCGGCCCGGGAGGGGAACAGACAACGTCCGTCTTCGGTCAGCAGCCAGCTATCGAGGGACCAGCCGTCATAAAAGGGCGTCAACAGCCCACGGGGATCGACGATCGGCAGTTCCGGGCAATCGGGATAACCAACGGCGGTCCAGTTGCGGTGGGTCAGGTTGATATGGGTGATGGAAAAGGCCCGGGGGATAAAGGCCACATCCCGTGGATTAAACTGACGTTCGATCCAGAAGGGCCAGACCCAATCAAGATTATGCTGGATGACGCGACTGTTGATCAGACCGCGGGCATGGAAAACCACCCCCGCGCGGAGCAGCTCCACCGGTTCGGCCACCTCGGAGGGCTGGGCAAACCGGTGCAAGCGGGCCAGCAAAGCAATGGGATCGATAAATCCATGGCTCCGTGCGATGCGGCTGATCACCCAGCGCCACGGGGCCCATTTCAACCAGCTCATGGAGTCACCTCGTCAGATTTTTCTGGCAACTGGCGGGCCAGAGCCCGTCGTGCCAATCGGTTCAGATAGATTACCGTACACACCGTGGCCACAAAACCCAGCCCATAAACGCTCCACTCCAGAGGGGTCCGCTGTAGATTTCGCTGTTTCAGAGTGACGATGTCGGCAGCGAGGGATCCGAGATACACATTGTGGACCGAAAACGGGATAAAACCGATTAAGGAACCGAGGAGATAGCCGCGAAAAGAGAGGGAGGTCAGCCCGAAAAAATAGTTGGAAACCTTACTCGGAAAGAACGGGATCAGGCGGGTCAGCAAAACGATTTTCCAGCCTGCGTCGCTGAGTTCCTCACCCAGCAGCCGCAACCGGTCGTGTTTTCTCACAAAGCGTTCGGCACCTCCTCTGAACAGATAGCGTGCCGCCAGAAAGGCGGCCCCGGCACCCAGGGTCGTTCCCAGGATCACCACAATCGATCCTTCCACAATGCCGAACACAAACCCGGCCCCAGTGGTCAGTAGAGCGCCCGGCAGCAGCAGAACCACCACCAGGACCATCACCAGGATGAACAATAGCGGAGCCCAGAACCCCAGAGTTTCGAACCACTGCAGCAGCTGCAGAATCTGTTCATGGACATCAAGGTAGACCAACAGAGCCAATATAACGGCCACCGCCAGAATCCCGCCGCCGATAATGGCCGCCGGTGATTTCAGCAGGCGATTAAATCCCTGCGGATTTTCAGCTTTTTGTAGCGACGGCATGGAAAAACCCTGTCTGCCCCCTCAGGGACCGCAACTCACTGTCTAAAGACTACCAGCTCTACATCGTCTGTTGCGCCGCGGGGAAAATACAGCGACAGACCGGCCCCGATCTCCGGGACTCTTCGGCCTCCTTAAGAATCCAGTTCAAAGCGCAGCGACTGCCCCGGCGACAGGGAATACACCGTGCCGCGAAAGGACACCTTGGCAGGCTCCACCTCGCACTTGCTGGAAGCAACGGTCATCGTCTTCGGGGTCAGAGTCAGATCGAACCAGTTGCCCCGGTATTTAATCCGCATACAGAGCCGGGGCAAACCTTGGGGGATGTTCGGGTTCAGGTAAACAACGTCCTCGTGAAACTCCAGCCCCGTATAGCAGCGCTGCAGAATATCGACGGTACCGGCCATGGCACCGAGGTGAATGCCCTCATGGGTGGTTCCGCCCTGGATATCGGAAATATCGCTTTCCAGGGCCTTATATAAAAGATTCAGGGATTTCGCCCGGTCCGAGCGGGACAGCACCCAGGAATGCACGATGTTGCTCAGGGTGGAACCGTGAGAGCTTCGTTTCAGATAGTAGTCGATATTGGCTTCTATTTTATCAGACCCGAACTCGTATCCCATCAGGGCCAAGAGCTCTTCCATCTGCTCGGCGGAAAACAGATAAAACAACATCAGCAGATCGGCCTGTTTGGATACCTTGTAGCGGTTGGGGGTATCGCCCTCGGCCTCGAGAATCCGGTCCAGACGCTGGATATCGTCGTATTTTTCCCGGTATCCTTCCCAGTCGAAATCCAGAAGCTCGTCGTAGCCTTCGAACTGGCTGACGATATCCCCGTCATGGAAGACCACCCGCATCTTGCCCATGATCTGTTGCCAGCGATCCAGCTCCGGTTGTTCCAGAGCCAGGGTCTGCAGCAGGTCACAGCGCCGACCGGGGGCAAGGGCCTCGATGGCCTTCAGGGCCGTCTGTAACACATAGACGGTCATGATATTGGTATAGGCATTATTGTTCAGACCGGGGCTTTTTGCCCCGGGATAGGCATCGTGATATTCGTCGGGCCCCATCACCCCGAGAATTTCGTAACGCCCCAAAGCCTCGTTGTAGGTGGTGATTTCCGCCAGAAATCGAGCGATTTCCAGGATCATCTCGGCGCCGTAGGTTTGCAGAAATTCACGATCGCCGGTGACCTTGTAATACTGCCAGACATTATAGACGATGGCATGATTGACATGGCGCTGCAGGTGGGAGTTGTCCGGCAGCCAGCGGCCCGATTGGGGATTCAGATGCAAATCCTGGGTTTCTTCACGGCCGTTGCTACCGCTCTGCCAGGGGTAGAGCGCCCCACGGGCCCCTTCGGCCCTTGCCGCGCGCCGGGCCTGATCCAGGCGCCGGTAGCGGTACAGGAGCAGGGAACGGGTGATGGTGGGAATTCTCAGATTGAGATAGGGAAAGATAAACAGCTCGTCCCAGAAAATATGTCCCCGATAGGCCTCGCCGTGCCAGCCCCGGGCGGGAACCCCCACATCCAGATCGATGGAATTGCGCGAGATGGTCTGGAGCAGATGAAAAATATGCAGGCGCACAATGGTCTGGGGCCGATCGCCGTCTTCCAGCTCGATGTCGCAGCGCTTCCAGAGATGCTCCCAGCACATCCTGTGGCTGTGCAACAGGGCTTCCGCGCTCCCGGCGTGACCGACAGCCTCAACGGCATCCAAGGCGGGTTCGGAGATGGCCAGATCTCTGGAAGTGAAAAAAGCCACCACCTTTTCGATGGTCACCGATTGCTGCTCGGCCACCTCTAGCTCCCATTCCTGGCCGATATAACCAGGCCTCTGTACTGCCTTTCGTTCCGGTTCCAGCGCCCCTTCCTGCCCATAGATTCGGGTTCTGGCCGCCTGGGCGATCCGCAGCCGGGATTGGCTGGTCTTTACCACCAGACAGATGGTTTCAGGGTCCGTCACCGTGCTGCTGACCGGCAGCAGATGTCGGCTGTTAAGTTTTCGGTAGCGTTCCACGCCCCCATTGATCACGCTTCCGTCCAGGCTGGAGAGAACCTGCAGCCGGCCGGACCAGTTCTGCGGAATAATCGTGGTTTCCAATACGGCCAGATGCCTTTCGGCCATATGCACGAAACGGCGCTGAATCAGCCGGGTTTCCCGCCCCCGGTGATCCCTGAAGGTCACCTGCCGGCAGAGCAGGCCCTCGCGCAGGTTCAATTCCTGACGATAGTCAAGGATCTCGACAGCATTTAAATGAAACCAGTCGTCCCCTTCGATCCGAAACCGGGTCAGCAGCCAGTTGGGCATATTGACCAGATCTTCATTTTCGATGACCCGCCCGGCGATTTCGGTTTTAAGACGGTTGTAGCCCCCCGCCAGATAGGTGCCCGGGTAATGAACCCCTGCCGCAGGGCTTTCAGGAGCCGCCCCCCGGGTGGCAAAATAACCGTTGCCCAGGGTGCA
>NPIF01000708.1_pt1 | contig 16142 bp, 10 predicted proteins | sample 8637461 | NCBI WGS metagenome assembly NPIF01 (sample SAMN07420641, study PRJNA396082) | bioreactor metagenome | isolation source: sample BR12 brine-fed electro-methanogenic bioreactor BR | place: Japan: Kochi | collected 2016-12-09
CGAAGGATGCCGTCCGCATCGAGGAGCTCGTCAACTACTTCGACTACGACTATCCGCTGCCGGAAACCCGCGAGGAGCCGTTCCGTCCGTTCGTGACGGTCTATCCCTCCCCGTGGAACGCAAAGGCCGACATCCTGCATATCGGGATCAAGGGGTTCGACGTGAAGCAGGAGACCCGCCCGCGCGCCAACCTGGTTTTCCTGATCGACATCTCCGGGTCGATGAATAGCCAGAACAAGCTGCCGCTTCTCAAGAGCGCTTTCCGCATGCTGGTGCAGAAGCTCGACATTCGAGACAACGTTTCCATCGTCGTCTATGCCGGGCGCGTGGCGACCGTTCTCAATCCGACGCGCGGCGACAAGAAGGGCGAAATCATCGCGGCTCTCGATTATCTGGCCGCGGGCGGCTCAACGGCCGGCGCCGAGGGAATCCGGCTCGCCTACCAGGCGGCGGAGGCCAGTTTCCGGGAAGACGCGGTGAACCGCGTCATCCTTGCCACGGACGGCGACTTCAACGTCGGCATCAGCGATCCCGAAAAGCTCGAGGAATTCATCGAGCGCAAACGCGACAGCGGGATCTATTTCTCGGTTCTCGGGTTCGGCATGGGTAATCTCAATGACCACCTGATGCAGAAACTGGCTCAGGCCGGAAACGGAAACGCCGCCTATATCGACACCCTGAACGAGGCGCGCAAGGTGATGGTCGACGAGATGACCGGCACCCTGTTCACGATCTCCGACGACGTGAAGATCCAGGTCGAGTTCAATCCGGCCCTGGTTTCCGAATACCGCCTGATCGGCTACGAGACGCGCCTTCTGCGACGCGAAGACTTCAGCAACGACAAGGTCGATGCCGGCGACATCGGCGCCGGTCATACCGTCACGGCACTCTATGAAATCGTCAAGCCGGGGGGCGGAGGCGAGCGGATCGAGGGGCTGCGTTACGGCGACGTCAAGCCGGCTCCCGTTTCCCCTGGCCATACGGATGAGATCGCCAATCTGCGGATCCGCTACAAGCTGCCGGGTGGCAAGTCGAGTTTCCTGATCGAACGGCCGGTGACGCTCGACGACCGGCGCCGCGAAATCGGCGATGTTTCCCCCGACGTACGTTTCGCCGCCGCGGTGGCGGGTTTCGGGCAGCTGCTGCGCCAGGATCCGTGGATCGAGGACTTTACCTACGATCACGTGGTCGAACTGGCCAACGATGCCAAGGGCAAGGATGAATACGGCTACCGCGCCGAGTTCGTCCAGTTGGCGCGAAGCGCCGCGGTGGCGGCCGCCATGCCGCCGCTGGCCGGCGGCCATCCGCCGATGCCGGAGCCTTTCGTTCCCTATCGGCAATAATCCGACCCGGAGCGGTGGAAATCCGCTCCACCGGTCTTTCGGCTGGGCCCGCTCCCGGATCTTCGGGGCGGGCCTGGATTTTTCTGGCGCGTGACCGTGTCCCGGTTGGCGGCTTCCTGTTTTCAGGACACCGGAGAAGACAGGCCGGTGGCCGGAGCATATCCGGACTTGAGCTCGCGCATGATGGCTTCGGACATCCGGTCGATGACGATGTCCTCGATGTTGCGGATCCGGCGAACCAGGCGAAGCCCCAGGCCGATGACCTTGATACCGCTGTCGAGTTCGGCTTCGTAGGGAAGATGGTGATGGCCGTGCACGATCAGGCGTGCGCCGAGTGTTTCCGCCAGGCGGTCAAGGGTCTGGAATCCGTGCTTATGGACGGAGGGCGCCTCGTGGGTGATCAGGATGTCGGCTTTCTCACGCGATAGATCCTCGACGTCGTCGGGGAAGATCGTCACGCGATGCCGTTGCGGCATGGTGCCGTTGTTGTGCATGGCGAAGTCGGCACGAGAGTAGAAGACGGGCTTGCGCGCGATCCGATCCGGCATCCAGATGCGGCCACGAAAGACGCCGCCGAGCCCGGCGATGCGGTAACCTCCGGATTCGACGACGCGGGCATGGATGTTGCAAGGCCCGAGAACGGGATCATCGAAAAGGTATTTTTTGTAGATTCCCTTGTCGCCGTCATGGTTTCCGGGAATCCAGAAGACCGGGATTTCCTGGTCGATCAGAGGAACGAGAAGGTCGGAAAAGGCGCGGTCGGGATCGTAGTCTCCGACCATGAATACGCCGTCGGGCCTGTCGAGTTCGCAAGCCCGGAATATCTGGTCGAATTCGCCGTGCGGGTCTCCGCAAAAGAGATTGTTCTTCATGTCTAGGATATGGGTGCGGTTCGGAGCAATGGTCGCCGGAAGAAATTGATGGATTCGGCAATGAAATTTTTGGCAAAAGATCTTTTGTCGATTGGCCGCCGTCGAGCCAAGCGATAGCGGCCCGCGAGAAACCGCGGGCCGCTATCAGGATCGTTTCCTGTCGATCCGGGTTTCAGTTTTCGGCGGGTTCGCTCAGGCGGGCCGCCATCTGCCGGATCGCGATGTCGGCGTCCTGCTTGCCGGTGAATTTTTTGGTCAGCTTCTTCTTGTCCTTTCGCAGGCTATTGGCGAAAAGATCGGTCATGCGGTTGGCGCCGGCGCCTACCGGATCGATTTCGGAGTTGCCCGCGATGTCGTGGAACTTCTCGAAAAACTCCATGTCGTGCTGATGGTTTTCCGTATCGGCGTCCGAATGGAGATATTCATGCAGAAGAAGCAGGGCGATCTGGTAGAACCCGGCATATCCCTTGTCGGCAAGAGCCAGCTGTTTGCGCTCGATCCAGATGTTCGCCGCGGCGTCCGTCCAGGCATCTGCGGTCTCGGAGAATCCGGGACGGAGCTTGCGGCGCGGCCCGGGGTCGAAGCCGGCGATTTTCTCGAGCGCGATCCAGATCTGGTCGCATCCCGAGGAGACGGCGTCGAGTACGACCTGTTCCTTGGCTGAAAGGTCGCTTCGATCGAGAGGAAGATGTTTGTCGGAAATGATCGAGGAGAAATAGTCGCGATCGACGATCTCGATCTTGTGAAGCTTGGAGATGAATCCATCGCGGGAACTGGAATAGAGATTGCCAGTGTCGCAGGACTTGAGCCCTTTCAAGATCCGCTTCATGAGATCCTGCGGATTCTTGGCCTGGAAGCGATCCAGGGTGTCGGTCGAAAGAACGAGGGCAAGCCGCCGCCGGTGTGCCATTTCGCCGATCCGGTCGCCGCGTTCCATGAAAGCGACCCGATTCTGGTAGCCATAGGCGGATTCGTAGAGCGAACGGATGCTTTTCGGGCGTCCGTTGATGTCGGTCAGGATCTTGAGGTCGATCAGGGTTCGGTAGTCGAGATCCCCGGAGATGACTTGCAGAGCCAGGTTTTCCTTCTCGGATTCGGTCAGGCGCGGCTTCTTGAGCGTCTTGCTGTTGGTTTCCTGCTGCAGGCGCTTGGAGATCTCTTTCCAGACCGGGCATGAGGACTGGATGTCGTTGCGCGCGAAGTTGACCTCGAGCGATTTGCGCGAGACGACCGTGCCGCCGGTTCCGAGCCTGTAGGCCGGCTGACGGGTGACGAGAACACCGAGATTGTAGACCTTGAGGGTTGCCTGGTTCTGGTTGAGCTTGATGTAGGCTTCGTCGGTGACGATGTCCCACTTGGCTTCCTCGGGCCGGGCGCTGGAGATTTCGCCGTTGATGACGATCGGGATTTGGGCCCAGGCGACAAATTCGCGCAGTTCGCTGAGAGTGGCGTCGAGCTGCGAGGGAAGAAGAGGCTCATAGAGCCGGCCATGAATGGCGCATCCGGAAACCGGGGTCTCGAGATCGGTGAGGTCGTAGTCGAGGCCGCGGTTCTTGATATCGACGATCATCTGGAAACCGTTGCTGGTCCAGGTGTTGTGAGCGAAGGCGAACAATTGGCCTCGCCCCATGCGGAAGCGGCCGTACCGGGCATCTCCTTCTTCGTGAGGCGTACCGAAGGTTTCGAAGAATTCCTCGATCTCCTGCATGGAGACGAAACCGCGGCCGTCGTCGACGATCCGGAAGTGCTCGGCCGTAAGCTCGATCTCACAACGGCTGGCGCCGGCGTCGATGCTGTTCATGACGGCTTCCAGCAGCCCCTTGGAGACGCTTCCGGCCTGACGTGTGATGACGTCCATGAGAAGGTTGGGGTGCATGCCGAAACGGCGCATGCGGGTCTTGGCGGCGGTATTTTTTGTCATTGGTGGCGTTCCTCGATCGAGGACCGGCGGCGAGGCTCGTTGTTCGGGCCTGGCCCGCCGGTCGTGTTCGTTCTGTCAGCGCGCGGCTATTCCTCGGACTTGCTTTCAAGGAAAACCGAGACAGGAAGACGTTTGGCGTGATCCGGATTCGCCTTGGCAAGGGTGTCCACCTTGTAGGCGATGTTCCAGAGGATCACCGAGAGGCAGGAGCGCTTCGGGTCGGCCTCGAGGGATCGTTTCAGCCAGTCGGCCAACTCGGGCATCCGGGGCCGCCATTTTTCTTCGAGCGTGTCGATACGCGGTCCGGGATAATTGAAGCCGAGATCGAAATCCTCGAAGCATTCGATGGCGATCGGTGTTTCGAGGGTCGAAAGAACGGCAAGAAAATCGGCTGCGATCCGCTCCCCGAGAGCCTTCTTGCGATTCTCGTCGATCATGAATCGCATGTCCCAGATATCTTTTCTGGTCTCGAGTCCGAGGCGCCGGGCGAGGGCTTCCGCCGCATCGACGTCTGCATCGGATACGGCGTCAGCGTATTTCTTGCACTCTTCCGGATCCTCGAGGAGACGCTCGCGAAGCCGGGCGGCTTGCTCGGCTTCGTTTGCATCGCGCGCGACAGCGCGGGCCGAGCCGGCGGCCGGTGAATCGGCGAGCGAGGCCAGGAAGAGAACACGGGCTTCCGGGCTCAGGGCGGCAGCCTTGCCGATCTCTTCGGCCAGATGGCCTTTGAGCAGCCTGTCGAGAGCCTTGACGGAATCGTCGGGGTCGATGGCATGAAGGATCGAGCACAGGCGGTAGTACGCTTCGCTGCCGAACAGGCCATAGGGCAATACGCTGCCGGAGGAGGGATGGTAGTCGGCGCCCAGCGGGTATTTCTCCTGATCCTCGTCCCATTCCATGAGATCTTCGTCTCCGACGATCCCCAGGGGATTGAAGCTCTGGTCGCGGACGCAGACTGGGCGCACGAGATCGATCAGGGTCGCCGCGAAGGCGCTGCGCACGGCTTCGCGGTATTCCGGAACGGCTTCTCTTTCGCATCTGGCGGACGGCGTCTCGTCCTTGGGGGCAGCCAGGAAACAGACGAAGCTGTGCCACATGCCGGAAAGACTCGGCCGCACGAGAATAAAGACATCCGGGTTCGGTGAATCGAGCATCCAGGCGGCGCTCAGATCCTTGTAGTCGTCGCCGGGAATGTTCGGCGGCCCGAACCGGCGGTGCATGTAAGCATGGAGCTCGGCCCAAAGGGCATCGCGCATGGGGGTATGGTTGAGAACGAACTTGTCGGACAGGCTATGTCCGACCATGCCGTCGGCCGAGTGCAGCTTGCGTCGCGGAAACTTGGCCAGCGCGGCCGTGAAGGCCGGATCGGGGCGCATGCGGGCGACCTCCTCGTCCGAGGGCTTGAGCGGCTCGGCAAGGCGCGCGGCGGCCGCGGCACGATCTTCCGGCGTGCCGGTCGAATGCGGCGGTGCCTCGATATCCTTGCGATTGCCGATCAGGCCGTAGAAGCCGGCCCGTTCCTCGTCCGAAAAGGCGACGGCTTCGTCCGGAATGAGAGCGACCTCGATTTCGGCGTCGAGACGGCGACTGGATTCGCCGGCATTCAGGCGCTCGATGAGCTTAGGGCGATCGACATACATGATGATTTCCTTCAGTCGCGTCAGGCGGCGTTGAGTTGTTCGAAAAGCGGGCCGGCATCCTGGCGCCGATCGGTGGCGGAAGAGGACGAAACCGCGGATATCGTGGATTTCCTTTTGAGCAACCGATGTTCGGTGTCGCTGATGGACCCGTCGGGATATTGCCTCGTTCCGGCAGGCGATATCCCGCAGGCGGCCAGCAGTTGGCTATGGCGGACCATGTCATGGCTTTCCCGCCCCCGCCCCTTGGGGAGGGATACGGTGCCGAACCTGAGATAGAAGTCGGCTGCCGCCGCCGGCAGGCTTCCACCCGCGTGATGGTTTTCAAGAAGCCTGTCGGCCTCGTAATCGAGAACGAAGTAGGCGCTTTCGAGATCGACGCCGATGACGTCGCTCGTGCGATGGGCTGCCATCTTCGTGCCGTCGGCGGTTGCGACGGCGTAATCGGCGGGGCAGGTCTCGCTGATCGCCTCGATGATGGGATCGAAGAGACCCTGCATGTCGGCGGCCGATCCGGTCGCCGGAATCCAGCGGGGTGTCGGGGTCGGTGATTTCGTCGCCGCCGGCAGGCGCGGCGGATCGACGCGCAGGCCGNNGATAGATGTCGCGGTAGATGGAGAGCGCATGGAACGGCGGATGTGAGCCGTAGCGCGACCAGACGAAGTCGATCAGAATGAGTTCGCCGGGACCGATGAGCTGGAACTGGGTTTCAGCCATCTCGCGGGCATAGGGTTCGTCGAACTTGCCCTGCGCGGCAAGTTCGGCCAGGTGCGGATCCGGCCATTCGACGCTTTCGCCGGCATCGTGACGCGCCAGGGCGGCGCGCAGTCTCTCGGCGCGTTCGAGCTCGCGGATGTCGAGCGTCATGGCATAGGCGAGGATGTTCGCGCATTCATCCGGATGGAATGTGTCCGGTGCAATCCGGATATGACCAGTGTCCTTGTCGATGCTGCGCGGCGTCCAGCGGCGCTTGTCCCAGTCGTAGCGGGATTCGACGAGGTAGTCGCGAAGCCGGTTGAGACCTTCCATGTGTCGGTAGCGACTCTGGACCAGCATGGTTTCCATGCTCTTGTCGGTCGATCCGGCGACGGTGCACAATGCGCAGCCATGGCGGCCGCCGCAGGCGGCTGGCTGCTTCTCGGCGCGCAGCCCGGCGACGATCACGCATTCGCCGCTGGCGTCGCGATAGATGGTCACGGTGTCCTGGAAATTCGGCGCGAAAGCCCGGTAGTCGAAGCCCTCGCCGGTGCCGGCATTGGCCAGGTATTCCCAGACGTCGTCGAGAGTGAAGTCGGCGATTAGGGGCAGAACGTCGAACCCGTCCTCGTTGCGCGTGATCGCGCCGGCAATGTCGCCGCGCTCGGTCATGCGCGCGTCGCGCGAGGCGGATTCACCGAAGCGGGTACCGACGATGGTCAGGGGCACGATATCGTCGAGAAGATTGCGCAGGTGGTTCATGCGCCAGTACGCGTCGCCGCCGAGCTCACCGACCCGGTCGGACAGTTCCTTCTTGAGACCGGGTACGATGCCGCGCAGTGCCCGCTTGGAGGGCTCCCGCTTAAGGTCGATGGAGCAGGAACGGTGAGCGGAATTGGAGAAGACAGGGAGACTGCGCCCGCCGATGACCTGGACCGGCCAGGAAGAGGCCAGGGTCGGGCGGGCGGTCAGGATGCGGATGTCGATCTTCTCACGCTCGGCGTAATGCTGAAGGTGGCTCACCATGCGACGCTGGTAGGCGTTGACCGCCGGATTTTCGATGCCGGTGTCGGCGGTCACGACATAGAGCGGGAAGACGATCTGTTCGCGTGCCGCCAACTTGTAGCCCTCGATGGCCAGCGACAGGGCGACGGTACTGTCTTTGCCGCCCGACCAGGCGACGGCGAGAAGGGCGCCCTGGATCGCGAGATCGCGGATGATTTCCTGTCGTTCCTGGATGATGTCGGCCATGTCCTTGGTCCCTGGATATGATTTGGGTTCAAACAGAAGATCCGATGCAGCCGAACCGGCCGCGCTCATTCGCAGGCGCGGCCGTTCGGCAAGACGGGCTGATCTGTTGGTTATCGGGTGTCAGGGTGACCGTTTCGAGCCCATTCCCGCATCATCTTGGGGAAGCTCTTGCCCTCGGGTTCGGCGGTGGCGGAAAGATTCATGGGGATGATCGGCTTGCCCATGGCGAAGGCCATTCCGAGATCGAAATGCGATCCCTGGCTCTTGGGATCATAGACGACATGGACATAGGGCCTTTCCTTCATCGCGGCGCGATTGTCCGCGCAGATCCTGAAACCGGTGCCGTCGATCTGATCGGTATCGCGTGGCGGCCAGTACACTTTCCACCCGACTTCCTCGAGCTTTTCGGCGTACTTGCGAGAAAATTCCGCTCCGACGCCGCGCACCGGGCAGATCAGGAAGGTTTCCATGGGCTTCGGAACGGAGGTGCTCTGCCGGGATTCGGCTTCGTACATCTCGGCCAGGGCGCCAATATGTATCCGGGCGACTATCCAGTGAACGAAAATGATGATTGGAACCACGACACCGAGAGCGATCATGGCGGCGGATGGCGCCCAGTAATGAGCCTGGCCGAGCGCGCCGCCGGTGACGTAGTCGGTGATCACAAGGGAGCCGCCGGCCACGGCGAGCAGGGACGTCAGGGCGAGAAGCAGTGCGATGGCCTTGAGGGCACGAAGAATTCTGATCTTTGGCATATAGACCGTCCGTGAAAGGAATATCGTGGAAGTCGGAAGGAAGCCCGCCGGCCCCCATAAGAATATGGGTTCGGCGGCTTCCTTCGGTCCTGGTCGAGAAAAATGCCGATGATTGTTTTGAAGAAATACTGACGGTTCAGAAAAAAATAGAAAATGGATTCGGATTTACCGTTTTTTGGTTTCGAGCCCATGTCTCCCGGGGAATTGAGGCAAAAATCGTGACATGATCGGATCACCGTTCACGGGCAAGAAATATGCCTCGCCAAAGGCCCCCTTAGTTTCAAAATACGCAAGATCGAGTTACAGCGCACTGTGAGGCTCAGTGGTCACTCGGCGATTAAAAATACCGACTTCCTGTTTATTGTCCTGTTTCGGAAATATATAGGGCGAAGAGCACTGGCTCAACGAGAAGCGGCGACTTGAAAATTCGCGGGATGGCGGATCTGTCGACATCAAATTATCGGAGAAGATTATGTTGCATACGATGAGCAATTTTCGAGGGAACGCTTTGGGTTCCGGCGGTGTCGAATACGGAATGCTAGTTGCGTTGATCGGCTTGGTCTGTATGGCCGCCGTCACGTTGACCGGCGAAACCGTCGAAACATCCTTCGACCGTTCCGGCGGATCGGTCGGAACGGTGGCTCAAGCAATGCGGGGGACGGGGGCTCCGGTACAAGCCGGCGAGAACGAGAGCGACACGAATCCCGATCCGTTTAACATCCCTGCCATGAATCCGGTGCGCGCCACTGCTGTTGAAGTGGAATCGGCACCGTTCACCGTTACCGGCTTCGACGATACGCTCACCATGAGTGTAAGTGGCGGTTTCAATTCCTTCCTTAGGGTGAATGGCGCCGACATGGGGAGTAGCGCCGAGGTTCACGCCGATAGCGACTCCATCGTCCTGGTTTCTGACGCTCCAACATTCCCGGGATCTTCGGTCACATTGACCGTCGCGCTCGGTTCGCATGGCGATACGGCCGAATGGACTTTGCCGACGATCGGGTTCGGGAATGTTCTGACTGACGATTTCTCTACACCCGGCTTCATTGATGCTCTCGCGTCATCGGGAGAAACACATGACGCAACTTCGGGAAGTTTTTCCAGCACGGCGCCTTACGAGGCTGGACAGGATTTTTGGGACGGAGGTTTGGCGTCCTACTTGAATTGGTCCGGCAATAGCTTTTCAAAATCTGGAACATTTGCGGGCGCATTCGATCGCACGTTCTGGGACAGCAGTCAGGCACTCTTGGGGCAATTTTCCGTTGATTTCGATTATGTCGATGGCTCGGGTTATGCGATGGCGGAGTTCGGCATCGGTTCGGGTTCATATATTTCGACCCTGTCAGGAACTGCCGATATTCATCCCACCGCGCCGTTTGTGATCTATTTCGGTGGGGCAACCGGTAATCAGCTCGGAATCAAGGAAAACGGAACGGCTATGGCAACGCTTTCGGTTGCCAAGAATTCACACATGTCGATTCGCCGAAATGCTTCGGACCACCTCGAAGTCGTCGACGATGGAAGTGTGGTCTATACGTCGGTTTCGACGTATGACGGCGCTCAATATCCGGCCGTTTCCGTTTCGTTTGGTTCCGCTGCCGTGGTTTACCGCAACGTGGAGATCGAAAATTTTGTCATTCGATCGTCTGGCGGTCCCATGACACTTGTTTCGTCCCCGATCTCCCCGGACACCCAACCGACCTTGCTTCGCGTTAGCGTGACCCATGAAAATGTCGGCAATGGCGAAGCGAATAGCGACTTTTCACTCTCTGCGACCTGCAGTGCATCATGGAAACAAGCCAATCTGGTCAAAACGGTGGATCTAGGGAATAACTTGGCCATCTGGGAGGCCGACATCGATGTGTCCGATGAATGGTTGTGCCCCGAGATCAGGTTGCGGGGCGACCAGTCGGCAGGAACCTCAGGGATCTGGCATGACTGGTCGGTTCAGGCGGATGCCGGGCTTGCGCGCTGACTGGCCATTTTGTCGGTCGCCTGGGGCTGAACAAGATGAGAGGGGTGACGTTTCGTCGCGCCATTCACCAGAAAGCGGATCCTTCCGTGGCATTGGTGGACCGGCTCGAAGAAACCCCGGAAATCGTCACGGTTGCGCTTAAAAGCGCCGACGCGATTGAAGATGTAATCGGCCGCGAGGCAGGAACCATCCTGACCGACCTCAAGGCGAAAGACATGCCGTTGTGCCAGATCCATCAGGCTGTGGGTGGCGCAATCGGCAGGACTATCTGATTGCGGTCAGATGTGACCGGGGCGGCCGCTTCAAGACACGGAAAATAGATGTCGACACGCGTTCCATCCCCGATCGCGCTATCGATTCGGATCGAGCCGTGATGGCGCGACACGATGCCGTCGACGATCGACATGCCGAGGCCGGTGCCCTTGCCGACCTCCTTGGTTGTGAAGAAGGGGTCGAGGATGTGCTCGAGGGTCTCTTCGCCCATTCCCCGTCCCCTGTCGATGATCGACAGCCGGGCATAGCGGCCGGGCTCGAGTCCGTTCAGCTTGCCGTTGCGGCCGGTTCCCGCCACGTGTGCGGCAACCTCGATCGTAATCACCCCACCCTTGTCTTCATAGGAATCGCGTGCATTGGAGATGAGGTTGATCACCACGGTCTCGATCTGTGTGGCGTCGCCGGAGACCCATCCCGCGTTCTCGTCGATCTGTTCCTCGATGATGATGGACGGCGGCGTAGAGGCGGCGAGGAAAGGCGCGATCCTGCGGATCGCCCCGGCAAGCTCGACCGGTTTCATTTCGCCTCCCGATCGCAGAGAGAAATCGAGAACCTGGGCGACGATCTTTGCGGCTCGCTTGGCCGAGTGAATGACCATTTCGAGTCTGTTCGCGTTGACGTCCTCGGCCGGCAGGGTCTCCATGACCATCTGGGTCATCCCGAGGATCGGCTGCAGGATGTTGTTCAACTCGTGCGCCATTCCGCCGGCGAGATGCCCGAGAGAGCGCATCTTCTGGTCGTGGCGCAATTGCTGTTCGGCGGCGTTCCGTTCCGTCACGTCGCGGATGACGGCGACGGATTGCCATTCACCTTTTCGCTTGAGAGAGGCTAGTGAAAGCTCGACGGGGATTGGCTTGCCGTTCTTGTGACACGCTTCGAATTCCATCGTCTTGCCGAGGAGCTCCCCTCTTCCCGATCGGCGGAAAGCGGAAAAGCTTTGCTCCGCGCGGGCGCGCGTCGCCTCCGGGGCCATGATCTCATGAACGGGCCGCCCGACAACCTCTTCCGACGTGTATCCGAAAATGGCCGTAGCGGCATCGTTCCAGAACGAGATCCTGGCCTGGCCGTCGGCCAGGACGATGGCGTCCTGGGTTGCCGTGGCGATTCCGCGGAACAGGCTTTCGCTTTCGCGAAGCGCGTTCTCCATGGCTTTGCGCTGTGAGATGTCGAGGTAGATTCCGAGCAGGCCGGTGACGTTCCCCCTGGCGTCGACCAAGGGAAGCCTGCTGGTCAGATGGGTCGCGACGGTGCCGTCGGTGCGAACATGCTGGTCTTCCTGGTTGATCGAAGGTTCGCCGCTTCTCAGGACCAGGTCGTCGATCCGGTTGATCTTGCCGGCTTCCGCGGGGGTTCCGGCAAGGTCTTCGATGGTCTTGCCGAGCATCTCGTCGCGATGGCACAGGCCCCAGTTGCGGGCGGCTTCCGTGTTGCCTCCTTCATATTGGCCTTCGGCGTTCTTCCAGAAAATTCCATGAGGAATGGTTTCGATGATGGTGTCGAGAAGGCGCGTCTTCTCGACGAGGCTCTGTTCGGCCTGCTTTCTGGCGGTGATGTCATGGGCGATGATGGCGGTTCCGAAAGAGTCGCCGGTTTCGGTCCGCAGCGAGAACCGTGAGACGACATAGGTGTGCTGATCTCGACCCGTGGTCTCGATCATGATCTCTTCCTGATCGTTTTCCCACCCGGAAAGGTCCTTGTCCTGATCCGGAAAGACCAAGTCCATCGTACGGGTGTCGGCGCCGGAAAAGCGATGCAGGAATTCTTGATTGGCGACGATGATCCGTCCGTCGGGATCGCGGACTGCAATGGCGGCGCCGGAATTTTCGATCACGGCCCGGAATTTCTCTTCGCTTTTCTTCAGGGCTTCCTGCGCCAGTCTGGTTTCGGTGATGTCGGCGATGAAGCCCTCGATCATCAGCCGCCCCGATGTCGGATCGGGAACAGCCTCTCCCTGTTCCCAGACCCATTTGGCCTTTCCGCCGGCGGCCAGGATGCGGTAGGTGATTGAGAACGGCTTCTGGTAGAGAGCCTAGTCTTCGATGGTTTTGGCGACCATTTTGCGGTCATCGGGATGAATGATCTTGGCAAACGGCTTGCCGGCATTTCCGATGAGTTCGTGGGGATGGTACCCGGTGAGCCGGAACGCGCCACCGCTTACAATCTCCATCGTCCAACTGGGATCGTTCCGGCAGCGATAGGCCATGCCCGGAAGATTGTTCATCAGGGTCGAAAGCCGCCTTTCGCTCTCCTGCAGCGCGGCCTGAACGCGTTTTTGCTCGGTGATGTCGGCGAAAACGCCAAGAACGCCGATCACGCGGTTGTCGATATCGCGAAGCGGAACCTTGCTGGTCAGAAGGTCGCATGTCGTGCCGCCGGGGAGGATCGTGCTCTCTTCCATGTTGAGCAGGGAGGCCCCCTCCATGAGAACCCGGCGATCGGCCATGGCCGCTGCATCGGTATCCGGTATGAAGCGCCGGAAATCCTCGAGCGTTTTGCCGACGACGTCGTCCGTCGTCTCGAGGCCGCGATAGACGGCAAAGGTCGGGCTGCAGCCTTGATAGACCCCCTGGGCGTTCTTCCAGAAGATGCCGTGCGGCACGTTTCTAAGGATGGCCTCGAGAAGCTCGTGCTGGCGGTTCAGTTCGAGGTTGCGTTCCTGAACCAGGGTTTCGAGGGTTTCGGCGTGCAGCACGATGCCTTTGGCAAGCGGGCGAAAAAGAAAGGCGATTCCGCTGATGGCAAGAACCGAGACAAGCGCGGCGGCGGCAAGGACGATCTGCAGATCGTGCTCGAAGTCGACGAAGTAGGGAACGCGCGCGGATCGGACGACAACGGTCCAGCCGTTCTTCCCGATCGGCGCATACCCGTAGGCTCCGCTAGCGAGATTCAAGGCTCCCGAGGCGATGATCGGTTTGGCCGTAAAACCAATGACATCCTCGGGAAGGCGCGCGATCCCGTTTTCGCCGATAAATAGGGGGCGTCCGGCCAGGGAGGCCGCGATGTAGGTGTGTGAGCCTGCCTGAAAGGCCTCGCCATGCATGCGAAGCTGGGACAGGAGGCGGTGGCCGTTGAAAAAGACGATGTCGGTCCCAATGCGGTTTCTCGCGACGTCCAGGATCGGCGCGGATACGACGAGGCGCATCTGAAGCGGATTAAGGAAAAGGGGATCGCCGATGCCAGGATTGCGGTTTTCCGGGTCGAGAGAAGGCCAGGTGCTTTTGGGATATCGTGCGCCGGCGGCAGCGATTTCCTTTCCGGCCGCGTCGAGCCGGACGATGCCGACGACCTCCGGATCCAGCGCGATCCTTTCGGTCAATTGTCGCGTGAAGATCTCATTCAGCGAATCACGGTTCAGGCTTCCTTCCCGGAAGAAGAACAGAAGTTCGCGCGCAGCCGGATTCAGGGAATAGCGCCCGGCGATTCTCAGGCTTTCGTCGATCGAATGGGCGATGGCCCTGGCCGTCATCTCACTGGTGTATCTGAGCCGCTGATCCTGGGTATCCTTGGCCCGGTGATAGGAGGACAGGAACCCCGTTCCGGATGCCAGCAGGGATGTCAGAAGGATTCCGGCCAGGGTGATGAGAAGAAGCCGGTTGCGCAGCGATCTGATGATATTGGTCTTTATCAGGGTCATGGGATCGGTATCCGGCAGGAAACAAGACCATTCGGCCAAAGCTGCCGCAGTGGTCGGTTTCTTTTTGTTCCGCTTAACAGGAACGTTGCTTGTTCTCGTTCGGGTTCCTGGTCATGCTTTCGGTTGCGGAACGGCGCCTTGTTCGGTTGCAAATCGAAACGGCCGGCTCCCAGGGAGCCGGCAAACAGGCAGTCTATGGTTCATAAGACTTGGGAATGCAATAAGGATTATCCCGCGCTCGCCTAAGGGAAGAAGCGAGTATGACGCGGAATCAGCCGAATCGATACGCTGGATTTGCCGGTGCGCTGGATGATTAGTCGATCCGCTCTATCCGCCTCGGCCGGACGTTCCCGTCACGGATTCGGTGGATTCGTCTCCGGAAGTCGGAGGCCGACAAATGGCCCAGCAGGTTCGCTTCCTGCTTGTCCTGCTTTCGACAAGCGGGGGATAACGCTCCTGTTCTCCAAAAGTCCCGGGAAGATGGCGAGAGCATCGTCGATCTGCCTGCGGTAGGGCAGGGAGGGCTCGAATTCGGCAATGCCGATAAAAGGGTTGCCGGTTCCCTGCCACCAGGCTTCGACGGCGCCGGGAGCCAGCATCCGGGGCAGGCCGTAGAGAATGTCGTAGCGACCCATTGCCTTGCCGCTTTCCATCAATACGGCATCGAGGCTCAAGGCGATTGCCGCGGCCATGATGTTGGTTTCGCCAAGAAAAGGAATCTGCTTTTTCGTCCGCTTGCGCGGGTTTTTCCGGTTCGTCCAATCGCGTCGGCAGGCGAAAAGCGACACGGAAACGTAGCCGGCGCAGGTCGAGGGACGTGCGCGATAGAGGGAACAGTCACTCGCCTCGAGAAGAGGGCAGGCGATGCTGCGGAAATAGCGCTCCCCTCTGGGAACTCACGCCGCTTTTTTTGCCGTTTCGCGCAACCGCGCGGCGGTTCTCTCGTGGAGATCCCGCGACTCCCGGATCAGTAGCGCCATGAAGGCCAGTTCCGAAGCGGATACCCCGACTTCCTGGTAGCAGCAGAACGAACATCCCTTACGGCAGGCGGCTTTCATGCCCTGTTCGAGAGCGGCATTCTTGAGAGCCCCGATATTGTGCTCGAGGATTTTCGAACGCCTTTCCATGAGGGCCCGGAATCCGTCGATGCCCGGATATTCGGGAAGCATTTCCCGCAATTGCAGAACGCCGTCGCGGAAGACGTCATAAATGATGTCGAAATTGGTCTGGAAATTTCCGAGGGAATTCGAAAATTCCGTGTTCCGTTTTGCGTCCATCAGTAATTCCCATCAGGGATGGCCCGATGAAATTAACATTTCGATTGTTTTTTGGGAATCGATAACCGGATGTCGTTGTTTTCTATCGGGCATCCGTAGATTCCGTGGTGCCGGGGAAATACATATTTCCACAATAATCAAGGCAATCGGAACCGGTAAAATGTCATTCGAAGTTTTTCGCCGTTTTATCGGTTCGGTAAGAGGGGCTGCCGCGACCGAGTACGCGCTTCTGCTGCTTCTGATCGCCGTTGTTTCGATCCCGGTCGTCACCAGTCTCGGGACCGAGGTCGAGACCGTCTACAATTCGGTGACCACCGGAGCGATGACCGAGGCCCGGGCCGAGGCGATTGTCGCTGGCCACGAGGACGAGCTGCACGCCATCGAGTTCCTCGACGTGCACGATGCCGATCTGGTGACGCCCTACGGCTCCAACTACGCCGTTCTCAACGTCGGCCCCCTGCAAATCTCGCTGATCGGCGGCAACGGCACGGCGAGCCTGGTGCGCAAC
>NPIF01002325.1_pt1 | contig 16134 bp, 13 predicted proteins | sample 8637461 | NCBI WGS metagenome assembly NPIF01 (sample SAMN07420641, study PRJNA396082) | bioreactor metagenome | isolation source: sample BR12 brine-fed electro-methanogenic bioreactor BR | place: Japan: Kochi | collected 2016-12-09
TTTGATCACCTTCAAAAAGCGCATATTGACAAGAATAAATGCGTCGAATGTGGACAATGCGCCACGGTCTGCCCTTACAATGCCATCAAGAACAATGAGCGACCTTGTGAGATGGCATGTTCGGTAGATGCCATCAGCATGAATGTGGATAAAGCCGTCTCGATCGATAACAACAAGTGCATTGCTTGCGGTGCTTGTGTCTATCAATGTCCTTTTGGCGCTATCATGGACAAATCCTATATCCTGGATGTTGTGGATCTCATCAAGAACAGCCGCAATAACACCCAATACAAGCTCTACGCGGTCGTAGCACCTTCTATCTCTTCTCAATTCAGTTATGCCAAACTGGGGCAGGTCATCAGTGGCATCAAACAGCTTGGTTTCTACCATGTGGTCGAAGCTGCCCTGGGGGCGGATATGGTGGCAGACGCTGAAGCCCGCGAACTCGCCGAAAAGGGTTTCCTTACCAGCTCATGTTGCCCGGCTTTTGTGGATTATATTCATAAACATTTTCCATCCCTGGTGGAGAAGATATCCCACAACCTCTCTCCAATGGCTACCATCGCGCGCTACATCAAACAGACGACACCGGGAGCGAAAGTGGTTTTCATCGGACCCTGCACAGCCAAAAAGATGGAATTCCAGAAACCCGAAGTGAAACTGTATATCGATAGTGTGCTCACCTTTGAAGAGTTACAGGCATTGATCGATAGCCGCGATATTGACATCACTTCTTTGGAGGAAGATGTACTTGATAATGCATCCTACTACGGGCGCATTTTTGCGCGCAGCGGTGGGCTGGCAGCTGCTGTTAAAGAAAGCCTGGAGGAACAGGGTCTGAAAGATTTTGACTTTGATCCGATCTCCTGTGATGGTATCCAGGAATGCCGGAAAGCGCTGCTGCGTGCGTCCAAAGATGCACTGCCCAACAATTTTGTGGAAGGGATGGCATGTGTGGGTGGCTGTATCGGCGGCGCGGGCTGTCTGACACACGGGAAAAAGGATCGCAGCGAGGTGGACCGTTATGGCATGCAAGCCTATGAGAAGACGATCCATGAAGCCATCAGTGTGCTCAAATAGACACCACCTAGCTTGACAGTGCTTTCGGAAATCGGTACTCTCAGAAAAGGAAGTACAGCGTACTGAGTTGGAGTGCACAAAACACCGCAACCAAAAGCGGACATTGTGTTAAAAATGTGTAAACCTTTACTTCAGCGTTATTGAGTAGAATATACTTTCTGTAGAAAGAATGAGTAGCACATGAAATTCCTTCATCTGAAATATGCGGTTGAGGTCGAAAAGACCGGCTCCATGACCAAAGCTGCTGATAACTTGTTTACCGGGCAGCCAAACCTCAGCCGCGCCATCAAAGAATTGGAAGACAGCCTGGGGATAACCATATTCAAGCGAACCCCATCTGGCATCATCCCCACCCAACGCGGTGAGGAATTTCTGGCGTATGCCAAAAGTATATTGGATCAGTTGGATGAGGTGGAATCGCTCTACAAGCACGATCGCCAGGGGCGGGCAGAATTTAATATCTCCACACCCCGTGCCAGCTATATCACCGATGCCTTCACAAATTTTGTCGCTAATATTGACCTCTCCAGGGAGATCGAATTTAATTACAAAGAAACCAACTCCATGCGAGCCATCAAGAATATTGTGGAGGGGAACTTCAACCTGGGTATTATCCGCTACCAATCCACTTTTGATAAATATTTCGTCAATACGCTCAAAAGCAAAGGCATGCGTTACGAGATCATCTGGGAATTCGAGTACCTGGCACTGATGTCCACATCCCACCCGCTTGCAGAAAAGGAAGAGATCACATTTTCTGACCTGAGCAATTACATCGAGATCGCACATGGGGACCCATACGTTCCCTCTCTGCCATTGACCGAGGTCAAGAAGATGGAACTGTCTGACCTGATCGATAAACGCATTTTTGTCTACGAACGCGGCAGCCAGTTCGATCTATTGAGCGATGTTCCTCTGACATATATTTGGGTTTCTCCCATTCCTCAAAAATTACTGGATCGCTATAACCTTGTCCAGCGGCGCTGTGTTGACGCCAAGCGCAAGTATAAGGACGTGCTCATCTATATGGAGAATTACCGTTTCAACGAATTGGACGTGATCTTCATCGAAGAATTGATGCGATCCAAAGATGAGGTATCCAAACTAAAGATCCAGTGATATGCAATAAATAAAACATTTATCATTTTCCCATATTCGTAGAAGATAATTGCGTTATTATTTAAGGCTGGAAAAAATGGATATTAAGGGTAGCCCATGAAATTGATCCAATGGAACGAGACCGACGCATTTTATAACCTGGCTGTGGAGGAGTATGTCCTGCTGCAGTTGGATATGCAGGAAGAGTTCGTGCTCTTGTGGCAGAACAAGAACGCCATCGTGGTGGGGTGCCACCAGAACACCATCGAGGAGATCAATCAGGATTTCGTGCGCGAGAAGGGTATCCAGGTGGTGCGCCGCCTGACCGGAGGTGGGGCGGTCTATCACGATCTGGGCAATTTGAACTTCTCCTTCGTTCTCAACGCGCGTGATACGCTCTTCAATTTCCGCGACCTCTCCATGCCCATCGTGGAATCCCTGGGAGAGATGGGGGTGAAGGCCGAGTTCACCGGGCGTAATGACCTGGTTCTGGATGACAAGAAGATATCCGGGACTGCGCAGTCCATCAAACGCAAGCGCTTGCTGCATCATGGTACTCTGCTCTTCGATTCAGACCTGGAAGTCATATCGCGGGCGCTCCAGGTGAGCAGCGATAAGATCGAATCCAAGGGCATCAAGTCGGTTCGCAGCCGTGTCACCAATATTTGCGATAAACACCCCGAGGTCAACATTGCATCCTTCAAGGCGCAGTTCGCCGCCGACCTGGTGAAGAAGCACGGGATCGAAGAATACCATTTCACCGAGCAGGATATCGCTGCCATCGAAGCCCTGCGGGATGCGAAATACGCTACCTGGGAATGGAACTTTGGCCGCTCGCCGCAGTATGACATCAAAAAGACGCGCCGCTTTACAGGCGGTACGCTTAACATCTATATGTGCGTGGAAAAAGGCGTCATCAAGACCATCAACATCTACGGCGATTATTTTGGCGATGGCGAGATATCCGAGATCGAGGAAAGCCTGCGCGAGGTGCCCAACCGGGAAGCGGAGGTGAATGCTATCCTGCGCGGCTTCCAGTTGGATGCCTATATCCACGACATTACTCTTGAGGAATTGACAGATTTCATTGTATATTAAATGCTTGATATGTATTGGAATACACAAACTTGACTTCTATATACGCTCGTGGTAAACTTGACACTCACGTTGCGGGGTAGAGCAGTGGCAGCTCGTCAGGCTCATAACCTGGAGGTCGTAGGTTCGAATCCTACCCCCGCTACCTTCTAAAGCGCCCAAGGGCGCTTTTTCTTTTTAAACTAGTGTTAATTACCTGAACTATTCTATCGATGAGTGGTTTTTCTTAAATGTATTTTGCTACTGTAAAATAAAGAGTACATTAGTTTGGAATGTGACAAAGTAGTTCCGTAGAACATCATTTGTTTTATGGATGGTATTTACCAAACTTTACTCAATGAAGAGGGTGGAATGTATATCTATGTGGAAGATGTTGGTATCCCTATTTTTATGGTGGGTGTAGTTGTTCTGATCATCATTCTGCTCGTCCTTCACGGAAAAAAAGTAACTATTTACTACCTTTTCTTTTTTACTCTATTTTGGATCTATGCTATGTGCGGAGTGGACAAGGTTTTCTTTCCGATTGAAATAAGCGGGGATTTTGTAAATTCCATGCGAACAAAGGATATTCTGTCAACTATCAATCTTGTGCCTTTCTATTTTGGGCAGTATGGGTTATCGTTCCAGGCGATCGTTTCCTTTATCTATAACATTTTCCTAACTATCCCGCTTGGATTTGGTATCAACTTTCTTTATACAATGAGGCTGCGCAGTATTTTCAAGATTTCCGTGCTGGTCGGTGTTGGCATTGAATTCACGCAACTGGTGATATCTTTTGTCTTGGCTTATCCATATCGCATTGTAGATATTAATGATGTGATTGCCAATGCACTGGGTGTATGGCTCGGTTATGCTTTGTTCTGTGCTTTTGGTTGGCTCTTTATGCTCTTGACGAGAAAACTAAATATTGACCACAAAGGGCTCTCGCTCTATATTTATAAAGTTGTCCCCCAGCATCGGTCTGACGCAGAATAAGATTTTTATGCATCAATAGTACCCTTTCCTTTATAATCTTTAAAAAGAACGATCGTATGCCTATCCCCAACTCCATCCGCTATTTCAACAAACGCTTCACCAATCGCTTTATGATGCTCTTCGCTGGCAAGCGTTACAGTCCCATCGCGCTCATGCAGCACACCGGACGCAACACTGGGAACATCTACCGTACCCCGGTCCTTGTCCGGCGTGTGGGCGATTCTTTTTTCTTTGCCCTCACCTATGGCAACCAGGTTGACTGGTATCGGAATGTCCTGGTGGCGCAAGAAGCCGTGCTCATCTGGCGAGCGGAACGGTACACACTGGTGCACCCCGAACCGGTCGACAAGATCACTTACTTTGAACATACCAGCCCTATCATTCGGCATCTCTTGAAACGGGCGCAGGTGGAGGATTACTTCCGCATGCATATTCTGGTAGGCTAGTCCGAGTTGAACCTTTGCAGGATGCGATCCATAGAATCCAAAGTAAAATCAAGATATGCCCAAACAAACTTACCAGATCGTTCCATTCACGAATGAACATATCGCTCCCGCTGCGCAGATCCTCGCTGCACAATCTGCATCTCTGCGAAGCGCCTATCCATTGCTCCCCGAACGTGTTGCAGACGAGGGTGTCGCTAGTGAATTCCTTGCAGCCTTGATGCAAAAAGAGACCTGTCAGGGTGTGACACTCTTCAACAATGGAAAGTTGTGCGGGTATATGGTCGGATACAGCGATACGAACCCCTTCTTTGGTGAATATGGATGGGTGCCGTTCGGCGGTATGGCGCTGCTGGATGAGGATATACAGCATGCATTGCCTGCGCTATATGCCGCACTGGGGGAGAAATGGGTGAGTGCGGGTATTATGAACCACTATCTCTTCTGCCCGGCGCTGGAAACCTGGCAGCGTGTGTGTGCATCGCTCAGTTTCGGGCAGCAGCAGGCATACGCCCTTGCCGACCTCACATTGCAGCGTGAAGTGCCACCGCTCCCAACGGGTTTCACCATGCGGGCGGTGCAGCCAACGGACGCTCAACAGTTAAGAGACAATGCCCATTGGATCGCCGCTCGCCTCAACCGCGCGCCAGTCTGGGCGCCGGTGCCGGCGGAACATCTGGCAGACATCCGTGAGGGATACGCTGAATTGGCGGAAGAAGAAGAAACCATCACCTGGCTTGCCTTCCACAAGGACCAGATGACAGCCTTCATGGTGGTCTCTGCTGAGGAGATGGGCGCGGCACACTATCTTGCTTCCCAAGAATCGGCGCATTTTTCTGTGGCGGCAGTTCATCCTGATTTCCGTGGGCGTGGGATCGGCAGGGCGCTTTTCACGCACGTGCTCGAGATAACCCGCCAGCGGGGATTCACGCATATGTATACCGATTGGCGCACCACCAACCTCGAAGCCAATTCCTATTGGCCTTCTTTTGGCTTCACTCCCTTCGCTTTCCGCATGATCCGCAGGGTGAACCCGCGCTACCAGCCATTTCAAACTACTGCTCTACAATGATTTTCTGCTGATTTCCAATGGGATCGTTTTGGTATTACAAAAGTGAATTAGGTGGTTTTAATTAATTAATAGACGTGATCAATGCATAATTTGCCTAATTAAATAGTGGTAGAATAGTCAACCTTTTCTCTGAATGATTACAATAGTAATAAAGGGTTCCAATGAACTATATTTTTTCATGGCGCAACCATCCTACAAAAAATATATATGAAAGTATCTAGAGGCAAAATGTAGTGGAAAAAATATTAATTGTCGAAGATGAAAAACCAATTTCCGATTTGCTCAAAATGGTTCTTACAGATGAGGGCTATGAATGTATCTCTGTTTATGATGGTCAAGAAGCTGTCAATATAATTGAAAAACAGTTTTTTAATTTGATCTTGTTGGATATTATGCTGCCAAAAATAGATGGTTTTGAGCTGATTGAGTATATCAATACCTTCAACATACCTGTCATCTTTATAACTGCAAAATCTAGTGTGAGTGATAGAGTAAAAGGATTAAGATCTGGCGCGGAGGATTATATAACTAAGCCGTTTGAAATGCCCGAGCTTTTGGCAAGGGTAGAAACAGTTCTACGTCGTTATAATAAATCTCAAGAACAACTATCATTCCTTGATATCGTTATTGATATGGAAGCACATACAGTAACAAAAGCAGGACGACCTGTTAACTTAACTGCTAAAGAGTTTGATCTACTGGTTTACTTTGCCACAAATAAGAATAAAGCCTTGCATAGGAGTCAGATCTATACACAGGTCTGGGGCGAACATTATCAAAATACCAGCCGGACTGTGGACTTGCATGTTCAAAGAATTCGAAAAAAACTATCACTTGAACAAAGAATTGTTCCAGTATATAAACTTGGATACCGTTTAGAGGTTTAATAGTGAATTTCTTTTGGAAGATTTTTTTTATGACTATGTTTGTTAGCATTTTCTGCTTGGCTTTTGGCGGGTATTTATTAGTCGATTCAAATTTTCACTCTCTACTGCAGCACGAAATCGAAAGTGCATATGATTTAGGGGATATTGTATATTATGCTCTATCAACAGAACTGCAGGATAGGAATTTTCCACTAAACGAGGATATATCTACTACAACCGTGGCTATTGCAGTTGAGGAAGTTTCTAGAAGTATTAGCATCCAAAGGGCTAACGAGAGAATCCAATTTGCTATATATACGATGGATGGTGAAGTTTTACATTCCTCACTTAATAAAGCCTTTTCGAAGGATTTAAGTATCAATGTTGATGATAATCGCAGAGGGTATGTTCTACGAAAAACTGATGGTGACGAATATCTACAAGCATTCCGCCCGGCTACTTTTGGGGGAGAGATTTACTATATCGAAACACTTCGCGATGTCAGCTTTATTTTTGATCACCAATCCGAACAGTATCGTATGTTGCTTTACATTATGGTGGGTGTTATCTTCTTTGCAGGGTTTCTTACATATCTGATATCCAAGTTGCTTTTACGACGTGTGACTGTACTTACAACTGCGATTGCTGAGATAGCATCAGGAAATCTAGAGCGCAGAGTACCTGTGATGAGAGAGGATGAGTTTGTAGTTTTATCTATGGGCGTGAATCGTATGGCTGATGAATTGCAGGAGAAAATCCAGAATCTTCGACAGGAGATTCAAAAACGCGAGATGTTTGTCGCTGCTTTTTCCCATGAATTGAAAACTCCGTTGACATCTATTATTGGATATTCAGATCTGTTGCGCCGAAAAGCAATGAATTCAGATAGAGTCCGTATTTCAGCTGACTATATTTTTTCTGAAGGAAAACGTCTAGAAACTCTATCCATGCGTCTTCTGGATCTATTGGTTCTGAAAAATCGAGATATCCATCTGGTTCCCACCAATATTGATACTTTATTTCGAGAGATTTCTGCTCTTCTAGGTCCTCAAATTAAAAAAACACAAATAGAACTAACTTGGAATGTGGAGCCTGCTGTTATTGATTTGGAACCTGAATTGATGAAAACTGTCTTTATCAATTTAATTGATAACGCTAGAAAAGCAGTGGATGGACAAGGGAAAATTCGTATAACTGGCAAGCAGATTCAGGATACATACCTTGTGACTATTGAGGATGACGGTTGGGGGATACCACCTGAAAAGTTCTCTAAAATCAGGGAGGCATTTTATCAATTGGATGATTCTCGTGTACAAAAGCGAGGTGGAGCGGGTTTAGGTTTATCGATTTGCGATCAAATTATAAAATTGCATGGTTTTGATATGCAATTCCAGAGCAATGTGAATAAGGGTACGCAGGTGTACATAACAATGAAGGGAATCAAGGCATGAAAAGAGGTAAATCAGTTCTTAATATTATTGTATTTTTTCTGTTTCTATTTCTCATCGCCTTATCCCCCATGTTGCTAACTTCATACCAAAATGAATCGTTGTTGAATACTCCTCACATAACGGTAATGACAGAGATAGATCAGCAACTATCCTCTACAGATGAGAAGTCAAACATCAGTATTCTAGATCGTATTAATGTGATAGTTAACGTAAGTACGCAAAGAGAAGGTGTGATGACAAAGCAAACAATAGAATCTTCTGAAAGAGAGATAGTTGATTATATTGTTGGTATTTACGAAAAGCAGCTTTCAATTCTTCATTACTTTGGGGCTTTACCTACACTGCCGTTTTCTGACGGCTATGAATTAGGTTACGTAGCAAAAATAACTTACCGGGATAATAATCTCCCCAGCATTACTGTGAGTGTATGGGATTTAACAATTTTTTATCCGGATTATTCTGTCTTTGTTACCATTGATACCGAAACACTAACGATCTATTCGCTGGAAATAATTATTGAAAACTCGGATTTTTCCATGGACACATCCAAAATCCGATTTAAAAATTTTTCCAGATATCTTCAAATTCCCGATGAATATGTTCTTTACAATAGAACAGATAGATACAATGTGGAACATTATGTACTCTTATTCGATGATGTAATTATTCCGTATACATTTATCAAGTCCAATAAGTATTTAGACTTTGGTCTTGACATAGAGTAGATTATACAAAACTGATACAACTGTGAATCAATCACGATGCAATCGTTCTGTATCATATGACACAGAACGATTTTGTATCTATGGAGATAAAAAATGAAAAAAAAGATTGTATGTTGTTTTACCATTGTAATGGCAGTTACCCTTGCTGCTTGTGGCGGGCAAGCCCCGGAAGCTTTATCTGATAATGGAAATCAGGAAATTCCGGTAAATCTTGCATTAAAAGTAGAGGATACTGAGGGAAGGACGAAGTTAACCCTAGCTTGCTTTACCCTTGACCCTTTAATCGAAGAACGAATTGTAGATTTTAACAATACCAATACCGAATATTATATTGAGGTGCTTGACTATTCACAATTTAATACTGCGGATGATTTTACTGCAGGAGATATGAAACTCAAAACGGACATCATGGGTGGAAACACCCCTGATCTCATTGAGATTGGGCAAACTCCTATCGAAATATACACAAATAAAGGTTTGTTTGTTGACCTAAATGAGTTTTTGGAAATCGATGAACAATTCAGTCGCTCTACTTTTGTTCCAGGTGCTTTGAGGGCATTGTCTAGCGGTGATAAGCTTTATCGCTTATCGCCATATTTCACAGTTGTTTCTTTATATGGTAAGTCTTCTACTATTGGACAACGTACCTCCTGGACTTTGCCAGAGTTGCAAAACTTTTTAGCGGAACATAGTAGCGTAGAAATGGCTTTTGTGAATATGCCTTATGCACATGTGTTGCACTCTTTGAGTATGTACACTGTAGATCAGTTTGTTGATGGAGAAAATGGTTTAACAAATTTCAAATCTGATGCTTTTATTACGTTGCTTGAAACTGTGAAGGAATATTCCAGAACGGAATCTTTGGAATATAAAGAAGTAAGTGAGGAGTTGTTGGCAGATAGAGGGTTGCTTGCTACTGGGTATATTGGTAATGTGAAAAACTTTGCGAGTATATATGATGAATTGCAGGGTGATCTGAATTTTATTGGTTATCCTACAGAAAAGGGGAGTGGAAATGTTGCTGATTTCTTTTCTACGTTCGCAATGTTTGCGGATTCTGAGCACAAGCAAGGGGCTTGGCAATTCCTGCGCTCGCTACTTGATGAAGAGTTTCAGAACAGAGTAGCTCAAATGGAAATCCCAATATCTTTGGCAGCGTATGAGAAAGTAGTGGATGATGCGGATGTTTCAAGCGAAGTAAAAGAAGCATTTAACTTATTGATTGCATCAATCACAAAGTCCTCATCATTTGATCGCACATTAATGAATATCATTAGTGAAGAATCGGAAGATTATTTTCAGGATCTGCGTACAGTTGAGGAAGTAGCAGATGCTATCCAGAGCAGAGCTAGCATATATATCTATGAGAGCCGTTGATGTAATTTGATGTTTTTCTACTACATCTACTAAACAGAATTGATGTGTCCGTTGTGCCCTAGATTCTGCATAACGGACACTTCATGAATGCTTCCCTAAAAAGACTTTACGAATTGTTATTTTGTATCACAGCAAATAGCACATGAGAATATGAGCGAACAAGTACTCATTTGCGGACGATTCTTCCTGTCGATTAAGCACAAAGTATATAGATGAAAATGACACAATTGAAATCTCGCAGCGAAAATAAAACCAAATTTATAGCGACAAAAGCAACTAAAAAGAAAATAAAAGTGGAAGCATTGTTTTTACTTCCAAGTTTGGTGGGTGTGGTTATTTTCTATATACTTCCATTTATCGTTATTATTTATTATTCGCTAGTAACAAACCCGATACAGAGAGACTTTGTTTTTCTGGACAATTATAAAAAATTGATTTCCAACACTGCCTTTCGATTGGCAGTAAAAAACACGGTTCTTTTTTCTACTAAATCTGTACCTCTCGCTGTTTTTGTATCACTTGTTCTAGCTTTACTACTAGATTGCAATTTGCCATGGAAGAGTAAATTCCGGACTTTCTTCTTGAGTCCGATGGTCGTGCCGGTGGCATCCACGGTGCTAATCTGGCAAGTTTTGTTTCACAGTAGTGGACCACTACAATTTTTTGGAGGACATGTTGAATGGCTTAAGTCTGATTATGCACAACTAGTCATTGTTTTATTGTTCCTCTGGAAAAATCTGGGATGGAACATGATTCTCTTCATGGCAGCATTGAGCAATATCCCCAGAACCTTGATAGAAGTGGCAGCACTCGAGCCGGCAGGTTTTTGGTTTACGTTGACACAGATCAAGCTGAAATACATATCGCCTACAATACTTTTTGTTACCTTACTATCACTGATCAATTCTTTTAAAGTGTTCCGTGAAGTGCAGTTGCTTGCGGGTGATTATCCATATGAAAGTTTGTATATGCTGCAACATTTCATGAATAACTCATTTTACTCTCTTGATTACCAAAAATTAGCTACTGCTGCTGTTCTAATGGCATTAGCTATGCTCGTGATTATCAGTTTGTTGTTTTTCTTTGAAAACAGGTTTGGTAAGGATGTAGAGGAATGATACATAAGAATATGCTTGGGAAAGGTTTTTTATTTGCATTTGCTCTTTTAACAGCAGTTATTTTTGTTTTGCCAACTGTCTTTACAATTACCAATTCCTTTATGACCAAACAAGAACTCTCTATGCATTACGGATCGGTTTTTAAAGAATTAACAGATGAAACTTACTATTCATCTGAATCAGCAGAATTGATATTGATACCAGAGATGGTTACTCTGAAACAATATTATGCAGTTCTATTCCAGCGCCCTGATTATTTATATAAATTTTGGAATTCTTGTTTTTTAGTTATTCCTATAGTAATCGGTCAGGTTGTAATGGCATCAATGGCGGCATATACATTTTGTCGTTGTCGCGGTAAATTTTATAAACTGGTCCTTCTGCTATATATGATTTTAATGCTTATGCCCTACCAGGTAATGTTGGTACCAAATTACTTAGTTGCTGACTGGATGGGTTTACTGAATAATCGTTTGGCTATTATCTTGCCGGGGATTTTTGCACCTCTTTCTGTATTTCTGATCACAAAATTTATGAGACGTATCCCCAATGTATTGATCGAAGCCGCCAAAGTGGATGGAGCAAATGAGTGGGTAATCTTTACACAAATCTGTTTACCGCAGTGTCGTAGCGCAATTTACTCGATAGCAATTTTGGCATTTATCGAGAATTGGAATATGGTTGAACAAGCGATTGTTTTATTGACCGATGTGGAAAAACATCCGCTGTCTGTGTATCTGGCTAGTATTAATTCCGAAGATATTGGACTTGCTTTTGCTATAGCTACTATCTATATGATCCCCCCCCTTCTGCTATTTCTTTATGGGGAGAAGTATTTGATTGAGGGTATTACTCATTCGGGATCGGTTAAAGGATAGATTGATTAAGGAGATAAATCGAATGAAAACTGAAATAAAAATTCAAAGGAAATGGGTAAAAAAAGCTGGCATTGCTTTTGTAGTTATCATGCTATTACTAACCTTTTTTTCCAAGACAATCATGAATGCATCCCTTCCTGAAGTTTCGATTCAGGCAGTAAAGGCGGGGCAAATGAACGTATCCATACATGGATCAGGCACGCCCCGCGCTTTGTTGTTGTATGAAATAATGATCAAACAGACGAAAACGGTGAAGGATGTTTTAGTGCAACCTGGGGATTTTGTGAATGTTGGTGATGTGTTGTTCACACTGGAAGAAGGGGAAAGTATGGAGCTAAAGGCGGCTTTGAACGTACTGGACGATATGAAATTCCAATATCAACGGATGGTATTGCAACGTCCTGATCATGATTATGTGTTGGATGACAGTGAGATAGCTCAGATTCGAGCTTCTTTACAGGATGCAATTGACCGTCGCGATTCTAATAAGGTATCCAATAGTGAGCTCTCTGCTGCAGAATCTTCATATCTTGCATTAAAGAATGAGGTAGAAATGTTGTCAATTGAGATGGATGTGCTTCAAGATGAATTGAACCAATATTCAGGTGCGACTGATGAGATGTTGCTTTCTCTTGAAAGACAGATCGAGGATAAGAAATGGGAAATACAAAATGCTCTCTCAGAAATAGATAGTGATCCTTCCAATACTGATAACTTGCAACAAGAGCTTGCAGTTCTGCATACGCAATATGAAAACCTTTTAGCTGCGAATCCTGAATACTACGAAGGTTTCATGCGACTTGAAGAAATCCAATCTGATTTGCATAGTACAGACTGGGCATTGGGCGCTGCACAATCTGATCTGGGTGAAGATACAGCCCTTATTTCTTCGGTTTCCTCGTTGCAACAGGAATATGATCGCTTACTGAATGAGAATCCTGCTTATATTCAAGTGCTTGCACATTTGGATGAAAAACAAACGGAGCTGCAAAGTATTAAAGCTGAATTAGTTGATGCTCAAACTGATCGGGCTAACGAAGAATATCTTACTGCTCTACAGGATAAAATGCTTCTAGTGGAAGATGAGATAGGTGTTTTGAAGGCTAAATCAGCTGATTTTGTTGAATTAGCGACTGTCTTTCAACAGATTCAAAGCAAGGAATTTGAAATGGCAAGTTTTCCCTCAACATCACAGAATTCATCAGGTGATGTTGAACGGTTGGAAGTAGAACTAGCGCGTCTTGAGGAAGATTATCAAGTTATGCTGGAGAAAAATACTCAGTATCACCGTGTCTCTGATGAACTTGCACAATTGAAAGTTGCTATGAATGAGAAGACAGCAAACATGCAAATGGCGCAGGATAAGTATGAATCTCTTTCTGATAGATATGCCAATTGGGAGCTTGCAAAGGTAGAAGTGAGCAATCTCCAAAATCGTTTGGACGCCTTGCAATATGGTTTGGATGCAAAAAAAAGAAGCGATCGTAAAAGCACTACTATTTCTAATTTGGAATTGGCAAATCTACAAAAAGATATTGAGGAGCAGACGGAAGTAGTGGAAGAACTACGTGACGATGTTAGCAATGAAAGAATCGTTTCTTCGAGAGCAGGTATAGTGCAATCGGTAAACATCGCTGCTGGTGGCATCATATCTCCAAATACAACTTTGGCTGTTATTGAAACGGCTGAGAAGGGTTATATCTTGTCATTCTCCGTTAGCAGAGAACAAAGCGAAAAATTCTCAATTGGTGATAAAGCTAAAGTAGATTCCTCGGATATTTCTGCAGAACTTTACCAAATTAAAACTGATCCCAATGGGCAAGACGATTATAGGATTTTTGTCTTCAAATTGGAGGGCGGGGATATTTCTGACAAAGAATATTCACTCACGCTCACAAAACCGGGGAAATTATATGATTTGATTATTCCGAAGAGTGCATTATATTCTGATAGTAATGGGTATTTCGTGCTGGTAGTGAAATCGAAGGGAACTCCTTTTGGGGCTAGATACATTGCGCAGAGAGTCGCTGTCGAAGTATTAGAGCAACATGATCAAGAAGTTGCAATTTCAGCCAGCCTTAGGGAGGGTGATTATGTTATTTTGACTTCATCCAAACCGCTTAATTCTGGCATGCAGATTCGCATGACCAATGGATAGAAAAGCAGAGGTTATTACTATCCATGAATTCAATTAGCAAAAAGAAAAAGTTAATGAGATTGAAAATACTTTTATTTCTCCTGTTAGTGCTTCTTATCTCAGGCGTTTATTACCATCATTTGGCACAAATATTGCCTTCTCAGATGGCTGCTGAAAGATGGCGGGGCCAAAACAATACAGATTTTTTACAATATAGTGTTTTTTTCCCTGCTGATAAGCGTCTTGAAAAGATGGAAATAGAAGAACAGCGTGAAGCGATCCAGCGATTGTTGTTGGAAACCGTAATGATAGACGATAGAAACAAGCGTCAATGGATTGATGCATATTCATCAGAGAGTAAAGTGATGGCTACTTCTGAGCATGGTTCCGTTTCTTTGCAGGCGTTTGGAATTGGTGGAGATTATTTTTTCTTCCATCCATTATTGCTCGTTGATGGTGTTTTTATTGGAGATGGAGACATTTCAAAGCATCGAGTTGTTCTAGATGATACTGCTGCTTGGGGTTTGTTCGGATCTTCCAATGTGATGGGAATGGAGGTCAAAATTAATGATCAGCTATTTGTTGTAGCGGGTGTAGTACACAATGATTCAAATGTATTTACCAATCGGACCAAATCTGATTCTGGAAGTATTTATCTGCATTATAGTATTTTCAATGCACTTTGCGATGTTGGAATTAATTCCTATGAGGTGATATTGCCCGAACTTGTGTCTGGTTACTCAAATAGCGTACTGGCTCGTGTATTTTCTCCCGAATCTGGAGAGATCGTTCAAAACAGCAATCGTTTCCATCTATCTACTATTTCTAAGCGAGCTTTTACTACCTCTGCTATGATTATTCAGCAAAGAGGTATTGCCTGGCCCTACTTTGAAAACGCTGCGAGGTTAATAGAATACCGCCTTGTTCATATCTTCTGGTTCATGCTCCTCTTGTTATTTATTCTATTCATAATTCTTCTACCATCTGCTAGAAGTGTTTATTTAATTATTAAATGGCGGGTTTTCAGAACAATAAAAAAACTTAATGTATCAAAGTGAGTGATACTTTCGGATGCGTTTGGAAACGCATTAATTTGAAGGATAAAAAAGAATATTTCTACATAAACTGACTTACAAAACGAAGTTTTCAATAACTTCCCTACTCCACATAATCTGTTTAGGAAAGACGCGCGTAGATATTTTTGACGTGTGAGTTGTGACTACCAACAGCGTACTCACTATTTATGAACATAGAGATAGCATTAACGGCGATGGAATGTGTTGGCACTTTACGCTAGTAAACAAATTGAAGTACACAATTACTAGTGTCCAAGATTTGCCATAGGTATGTTAAACTTGGTTCAGATATACATCGTGAGGATACAGTGAAAAGTGCAGCTATTGTTGGTGGGGTGAGTGCAATCATGACCGGTATCGCCATCGGCGTGCAATCCTTCTTGAGCGGCCGTTCCGAGAACATGATCGGTTCCCTCAAAACTGGTTTGTGGACCAATTTTCTGGGTGGTGTTCTGGCAGGCGGTTTGATCCTGATCTTGTTCTATGTCTTTGGCGTCGACACCAAGCAGGTCTCACGGCAGGCTTACACTATCATGCTGGTGTCGGGTGCGCTTGGGATCACCATCATCATGGGCGTTTCCTTCTCCATTGCCAGGGCGGGTGTGACCGCCGGACTGGCAGCCACCATGTTGGGGCAGTTCGCATTTGGATTGGTGGCAGACACCCTCGGATTGGGGGGCGTTGAGCCTATCCCGCTGGACTATCGCCGCGTTATCGGCCTGGTGATCATGGCGGCTTCTATT
>NPIF01001128.1_pt1 | contig 16116 bp, 14 predicted proteins | sample 8637461 | NCBI WGS metagenome assembly NPIF01 (sample SAMN07420641, study PRJNA396082) | bioreactor metagenome | isolation source: sample BR12 brine-fed electro-methanogenic bioreactor BR | place: Japan: Kochi | collected 2016-12-09
AAGTTTCGGGGTTCCGTTGCCCCCCGAGAGGAGAGTAATCATACAGATGATCTCTTCTTCAGAAGTGACGAGCCTTTGCGGGTGATCCAATATAGGCAGGTTTTTCGTATCATATGCCCATTATCGATGATAGGAATCCTGTTGTTATGGAAGGATATCCCGCTCCTTATCTTACGTTCTTTGCCGAAAAAACAGAGGATCTCGTCTATCGGCTCAGGCTCCCGCGCCGGGGAGAGCCGGAGGTACTCTTTATCTCGGGATCTGTTCGCACTATAATCGGCTACACTCCCGAAAATTTCTCCGATGACCCCTCCCTGCTCAGGCACCTCCTGAAAGATGATGATCCCGGCTTCTTCAGCGATTTGTCCCGGAAAGATGGCGAGTGTACATACACCCTTCACCTCAGGGCAAGGGATGGATCTATACGGGTGATCGAGACGAAGAATGCCATGATCACCGATCCGGAGACCGGAGATCTGATCATTGAGGGTATCGGAAGGGATGTAACTGAAAGGATCGGGCGTGAGAAGGAGATTGTATCAAGGGATTGCATCCTTGAAGCGGTTGGGTATGCGGCATCCGGTTTCCTCTCACAAGGAGACTGGGAGAGCCGGATAGATACCGTGATCAGGAGGCTTGGGGAGGCGGCGGATGCCTCGGGCGCCTATCTCTATATGCTTGACCGGAATAGTAAGAATCCGGTTGCCTGCCTGAAAGGTGAATGGGCTGCTGAAGGAGTCCCTTCAAAGAACCCGGATCAGCTTGATGCCTCGATCTATGGGGAAGGTTTCGACCTCCTCCGTGGCGGAGATGTGATCTTAGGATCGGTAGCCGATCTCGGATCCATTGGAGAACTGGTCAGGATCGCATCTCCTGATACACATTCGGTTCTGGTCGTCCCGATCATCGTCCATGGAACCCTCTCCGGATTCATCGGCTTTAATGAATGCCGCCATGCACGGGCCTGGAGCCAGCAGGAGATCCAGGCGCTTGAGACTGCGGGCAGGATAATCGCAGCTGCAATTATTCGTGATGCCGATCACCGGGCACTTGCCGAAAGCGAAGCCCGGTTCCGGGGTATCTTTGAGCACGGCCCTGTGGGCATTGTCCTGGCAGGTCCCGATTATATGATCATCGAAGCAAACCCCGCCTTCTCCCGGATGATCGGGTACTCAAGGGACGAGCTCTTGTTCTTCTCTTTCAGGGATATTACGCATCCTGATGACATTCACGGAAACGAACGCGGGATTATGGATCTGATGCTGGGGAAGCTGCCGATCTACCGGGTGGAGAAGAGGTACATCAGGAAGGGCGGGAGCGCCTTCTGGGCGGATGTGACAGTCGCACCCGTTGCCACACCGGATGGAAGAGGCTATATCGCAATGATCCGGGACATCTCACTCCGGAAGGAAGCAGAGCAGAAGCTTGCCGAGAGCGAGGAGATGCACCGCTCGTTCCTCCAGCATTTTCATGGCATCGTCTACCGGTTTGTTGAAGGAGAACCCGTCTTCCTCCATGGTGCCGTCACCGGGATCACCGGATACCGCCCAGACGAGATCGGCACCGGCAATCCCTCATGGTCATCGCTGATCCATCCTGCCGATGCACCGGATATCATGAGCCGGTACGATCATCTCTATGCCTCCCCAGGCGAACATTTCAGTGCAGATTACCGGATCATTCATCGGGATGGCAGTATCCGATGGGTGCATGAGGTGATCAAACACAGGATCGGAGAGACCGGCTGCTCCATCATCGAGGCATCGATCTTTGATATCACCAGCAGGCGGGAGATGGAAGAGGAGCTCTCCCGTTCAAATGAGAAGCTCAACCTCCTCCAGAGCGTAACACGCCATGATATCTTCAACCAGCTCAACAGCCTCTCCGCATACACGGAACTGATGAAGGATCTGATCACCGACCCACAGGCATCCGAGTATTGTGCAGGCCTTGAGGCAACCATCGAGCGGATCCACAGGATCTCTGCATTCACCCAGGATTACCAGAGGGTCGGGGTTCATGGCCCCATCTGGCAGGATCTCAGGGAGGTTATCAACCGGGGATTTGGTACAAGGAGCCCGGATGGGATCACGCTCGAGAACGAGGTATCGGGATACGAGATCTATTCTGATCCGCTCCTTGAGAAGGTCGTCTATAACCTCCTTGATAACTCCTGCAAGTACGGCGGTGAGCCGGTATCCCGGTTCCGGGCCACATGCCGTGAGGCAGAAGGTGAGCTCTGTATCTGTCTTGAAGATGACGGGGATGGGATCGATTCAACATTACAAGCCCATCTCTTCGAGTATGGGGCGGGGAAGGGTACCGGTCTTGGTCTCTTCCTGATCAGTGAGATCCTCTCGATCACCGGGATCTCGATCAAAGCTGTCTCTGGCACTCTTGGGGGTGCTGCCTTCGAAATCCGGGTTCCGCATGGCAGCTGGCGGGGAGGGGTATATAATACCTCTCGTGCCTCATAGATCTCACTATGCATACACATGGGGCACCGGCTCCAGGGTCCATGCGATCCAAGATGATCAAGGATCCGGTCCATGGGGATATCGAGGTGGATGATCCGATCCGCCTCCTCCTTGATACTCCCGCCCTCCAGCGGCTCAGGATGATCCGGCAGCTCGGCTTCTCATTCCTCGTCTATCCGGGTGCAAACCATACCCGGTTCGAGCATGCACTCGGGACGATGCATCTGGCGACACGCCTCTGTAACCATCTCTCTCTTGATCAGGATGATTCTCTCCTTCTCCGGGCATCCGCCCTCCTGCATGATATCGGCCACGGGCCGTTCTCGCATGCGATCGAACCGTTGATGGAGTCGATCTGCGGCCATGGCCATGATGCTGTCAATGATCTGCTTGAAGAGCCCTCTGCCGCATCAGCACTTGCGGAAACCGGCCTTGATCCCGGCGAGGTTGCCGCCGTGATCGGGGGCAATCACCGGCTATCAGGAGCGATCCACGGGGAACTTGATGTCGACCGGATGGATTACCTGCACCGGGATGCCCACTACACAGGCGTTCCCTATGGTGCGGTTGATTCCCACCGGATCATCAGGAGCACGGTCCTGACGCCATCAGGCCTTATACTGGATGATTCCGGCGTCCAGGCAGCAGAATCGCTCCTGGTTGCACGAACCCTGATGCGGCCTGCCGTCTATTTTCATCATGTATCCCGAATAGCTGAACGGATGTTCCTCATTGCCGCACATGAACATTGCGTACGTGGCGGTGACCCGGACCGTCTGGTGGCAATGGATGATTCCGAATGTATCCAGGCGTTTCGGGAGTCAGAAAGCGGGATTGCACAGGAGATGATCCATCGTCTCCTGACCAGGAATCTCTACAAGCGGGCCGTGTATGTCGGGGTTGGCTCAATCAACCGTGCCCGTATCCCACAGCCGGATCTGAGCGCCTCTTTTACGCTGGCAGAAGAGATCGCTTCACGGGCAGGTGTCGCATCATATGAGGTCTGTGTGGATATACCCGGTTTTCCCACCGAGATGGTGATGGGGGTGCTGGTGCAGAACCGGCATGACGTCGTCTCGCTTGATGAGATATCGCCTCTGATCCGGGGGATGAATGAGATCCGGCGATCACAGTGGCGGCTTGGCATCTACTGCCCACAGGAGCACCGTGAGGCGGTTGCTCTTGCAGCAGCAGAAGTGCTCTCGATCCGTCCGGCAACAAAACAAGATAAGCTTCCAATAGAAACAGAAGATGAGAGGGGAGAGGTACCATGAAGGAACTGGTTGTCGGGGTGACCGGCGCAAGTGGCATGATCTATGCAGAACGGCTTTTGATGGAACTTGAGAAGCAGTGCCGGGTGCACCTGGTGGTGAGCGGAACCGCAGAGACGATTGCAGACCTTGAAGGGATCTCGTTTTCGAATGTCAGGGTTATCGTTGAGGAAAATTCGGATCTGGCAGCGGCGATCGCAAGCGGATCATTCCGGTTCGATGGGATGGTCGTTCTTCCCTGTTCGATGAAATCGCTTGCCGGAATCGCACACGGGATCTCGGATACCCTGATCGGAAGAGCCGCCGATGTCTGCCTGAAGGAACGGCGCCCGCTGATCCTTGTGCCGCGGGAGACGCCGTACTCGCGGGTACATCTCCAGAATATGCTTGCTGCCCATGATGCCGGTGCGACAATCCTCCCTGCATCGCCACCATTCTACCAGAAACCGGAGACGATCGAGGATCTGGCGGATATGATCGTCTCAAGGATCCTCGATCACCTTGGAATCGAGCATTCGATTGGATCCCGATGGGGTGGATTCCATGCGTGAATTTATCGAGAGCCTGCGGGAAGCGGGTCTCCTGAAAGAGATAGATGAGGAGGTGCAGACGACCTTTGAAGCGGCACAGATGGCATATCAGACCGACAAGCCGATCCTCTTCCATCATCTCACCGGAGGGCGCCGGGCAGTGATGAATGTGACTGCAAACCGGGAGACCCTGGCGCTTGCCCTCGAAATGGATCCAAAAGGCATGGTTCCGCGGCTTGCCGGGTGCCGGTATGACGGTGCAGTGATCGATGAAGGTTCCCTTGCGACATCCGCACCCGATCTCGGCGATATCCCCGTGATGACCCATTTCCCAAAGGATGCGGGTGCCTATATCACCGCGGGAATTGTCTTCTCCTCCTTCGGCGGGGTGGAGAATGCCGCCATCCACCGGATGCTCGTTGCCGGAGGGAATCGGCTGGTTGCCAGGATCGTTGAGGGGCGGCATACCTACCAGCTGATGAAAGCCGCCCATGCAGCAGGCGGGAAGCTTCCTATCGGGATTGTAATCGGTGTTCATCCGGCAGTGACATTCGCCTCATGCACCCGTGTTCCTACCGGAAAAGAGCTTGCCTATGCCTCGGAACTGCTTGGCGGTGAGATCGGGGTGAAGACGCTTTCAAACGGTATCCGCGTGCCTGATGCCGAGTATGTTTTGGAAGGATACCTGACAGCAGAAACTGCCGCAGAAGGGCCTTTTGTCGATATCACCGGCACCTATGACCCTATCCGGAACCAGCCGGTGATCGAGATCACCGGGGTTGCAACAAAAAGTGATCCGATCTATCATGGGATTCTCCCGGCAGGTGCCGAACACCGCCTCCTGATGGGCGCCCCCTATGAGCCGCGGATCTACCAGTCGGTTGCAGGGGTGACAAAAGTGAAGGATGTCCTCCTGACACGGGGCGGAGCCGGATACCTCCATGCGGTTGTGCAGATCGAGAAGCAGACGGAAGGAGACGGAAAGAACGCGATCATGGCGGCATTTGCCGCACATACCTCGCTGAAACATGTGGTCATCGTTGATCCCGACATTGCGATCAATGATCCAGAAGATGTCGAGTTTGCCATAGCAACCCGTGTCCGTGGCGATTGCGACATCATGGTGATCTCAGGTGTCCGGGGTTCATCACTTGATCCGTCCCGGATTGCAGACGGCCTGAATGTGAAGGTCGGGGTGGATGCAACAATGCCTGTTGGACAGGAAGATGAGTATATCAGAGCAGGATGGGATGCATAATGGAGCTTGACAGATCAGATGAAGAGATCCTTTCAGGGGAGTTTGGAGAGACACGGAGGGTGATGCTTGAGATCTTAATCGCCCTTGGAAAGATATATGATGCAGAGCGGCTGATCCCGGTATCGAGCGTCCAGGTGAGCGGGGCATCATACAAGACGATCGGTGATGCGGGCCTTGAATGGCTGGAGGGGCTTGATGCCCGTGCGGTTGTTCCGGCATTCCTAAACCCAATCGGGATGCCGAGGGATGACTGGAGGGATATGGGGATCGAGGATCACTTCGCAAAGAAACAGGAGGAGATCCTGAATGCCTATAAACGGCTTGGGATCCGTCTCACCTGCACCTGCACACCTTACTATCACCAGATCGTGCAGTATGGCGACCATCTCGCCTGGTCCGAGTCGTCTGCGGTAGCCTATGCAAACTCGGTGCTTGGTGCCCGGACGAACCGGGAAGGGGGACCCTCGGCTCTTGCGTCCGCATTGATCGGGAAGACCCCCGAATATGGACTGCATATCATGAAGAACCGCCTGCCGGATCTGATCATCACCCTTGATGATCCGGCGGCGGCAAAGGACTGGGGTCCGGCAGAGTACGGGGCGCTTGGGTTTGTTGCAGGAAAGGAAGTGGGAAACCGGGTTCCGTATCTCCGGGGGCTGCGGCCAAACCGCGACCGCTTAAAGGCGCTTGGAGCGGCAATGGCGGCAACAGGGGCAGTCGCCCTCTTCCATGTTGAGGATATCACCCCCGAGGCACGGGTGCCGTTCTTTAAGAAGTCGTTTTCGGTGGATGAGAAGGAGACGATCGAGATCGCCGTCTCAGATGTACTCTCTGTCTTCTCGGATATCGAGGTGAATGCGGTTGCAGTCGGCTGCCCCCATCTCTCAGAGGATGAACTGCGAACTGTCGCAGATCTCCTCGCCGGGAAGAAGGTTAAAAAGCCGTTCTTCGTCTTCGTTTCAGAAGAGATGATGAATGATCACCGGGATCTCGTCACCATAATCGATCGTTCAGGCGCCCATGTCTATGCAGATACCTGCATGGTCGTCTCCCCGGCAACCGATAAGCTCGGCTCTGTGATGACGAATTCAGGGAAAGCCTTCTCCTATCTCCCGGCGATGTGCGGGGTTGTTCCGCGGCTTGGGACGATTCAAGACTGTGTCCGGGTCGCCACTGAATAATCCCTCCAGATACCTATTTTCTCATCTTTTGGGTCACCCTTGAAGGGGGGGGTGGAGCAGGATTCTGTCTGATCTCTCCTTTTAGAACCCGATTGCCTGGAGCAGGTACAGGATTCCCACGATCAACACTGCGACAACCGGAACAATAAACCGTGCCCTGATTCCGAGGAGTTCCGGTATTGTTTCTGCCGGGAAGACTCCTTTGTTTAGGACTGTCCTGTCAAGCCGGGGATAGAGCCTGGCGAAGATACCTGCGCCTATTACTATTCCGATCATCCCGACGAGTGCATCAAATGCACCGGAGCCAACAGCGGCTGCTGCGGTACCGGGGCAGTACCCGAGGATGGCGAAACCGGCACCAAAGATCAGGCCGCCTATGATGGTGGCTCCCACTGACCCCAGTTTTGTGTGGAGATGGACAAGTCCTGCTGCCTTCATCGCGTACACTCCGATCATCCCAACCAGAATCGCGGTCATCATCACCTTCACAACCGTGAAGTCGGTAAGAAGGAGCTGGCCGAGGATCACATCATAGCTGGCAACCCCTCCCTTCTGGAGGAGGAAGCCGAAGATGATCCCGAAGATAAGTCCGAGAAGAATCTGGGCTTTTGTATTGGATCTCAGTTCATCAAATGCCATATCTGCCACCTCAGAGGAATGCGAACCCATAGATCATCCCGGCAACAAGGATGCCGCCGATGAAGAAGAAGATCACCGCCACCCAGCTGGCAAGAGCGAGCTGGAGTGTGCCGGATATGCCGTGCCCCGAGGTGCAGCCGCCTGCCCACCGGGCGCCAAGCCCCATCAGGATGCCACCGAGGAGGGCAACTCCCGCCCTGAGCAGGGCATCTGTTCCGAATGCCCCTGCAAAGAGCGGCGGTACCGTCAGCAGGGAGAAGGTGCCGGAGATGTATGCGGAGATGAATCCCCCGATCACAATCCCGATCACAATAATCCACTGCCAGTCAATGGTTGGAGTGATCTTCTGGTAATATGCCATAGATTCGGCCTTCTCCCGTGAGATTGCCGTCTCCACCATACCGGCGGTCTTTGCATAGGCAGTCGATGCCCCGAGGGGCCGGTCTGAGAGGAGGAAGGTGAGCCATATAAGGATACCAATTCCTGCTCCGACGATATAGGGCGACCATGTCGCCGCTGTAAACCATTCTATCATTTTCATCACCTTTTCATTTCACCTTTAACGGAAACGGTGCAAACCCGGCCCGGCTGTATGCGGTATAGCCTCCGCCGAGGTTCATGACATGGCTGATACCATGCATCTTCAGGATGCTTGCGGCAATGCTCGCCCGCTGCCCGCCCCGGCACATGACGATGTACTGCTGGTCCTCCTTCAGCTCTGTAGAGCGGGTCCTGAGATCATGCCAGGGGATATGAATCGACTTTTCTGCATGTGCGAGATCCCATTCCTCCTGTGACCTTACATCGATTAAGGTCGCCTTGCCGCTTTGTACGAGCATATTCGCCTCTTCAGGCGAAATCACCGGCACCCGTGAGATCGGGAATGCCGCAGTTCCCCAGGCAAGCATCCCGCCTTCAAGGAATCCGCTGATGGTGTCAAACCCGACACGCCTCAGCTGGAGGGCGGCTTCCTCTGCCTGCTGCTTCCCCTCGATGACCAGAACAATCTCCTGATCCGGTGGGAGCACCCAGCCCGCCTGCGTGGCAAAGCTGCCGGAGAGATCGATATGCCAGGCGTTTGGGATATGCATACCAGAGAATGCGGGATAGCTCCGGACATCCAGCAGCAGTGCACCACCTTTGATCTTTTCGGAGAAATCCTTCGGTTCAATGGGGACAGGCTGCCTGAGTTTTCGCATCAATTCCGGCCCCTTCCTGTTGATCGCAGAACAGCGGGCGAAATGGTCCGGTGCTGCGGGCATGTCTGAAGTGAGTGCATTGATAAACTCCTCTTTTGTCTTAATCAGAAGGGCGTAATTGTACTTCTTCTCGTACCCGATCGTGCTCGTCCGCTTTGCCGCCATCGCCCGCCCGCAGAGAGACCCCATGCCGTGTGCGGGATAGACTTCAACCTCACCCGGAAGGGTCATGATCTTGGTATGTAGGTTTTCATAGAGGGAAGATGCGAGTTCCTCTGCCCGACCGGGGAAGAGATCCGGCCTCCCGACATCCCCGACAAAGAGGGTGTCGCCCGGGAAGAGGGCAACCGGTGTCTCGCCACGGGCGAGATCGGTGGCGATATAGGAGATATGCTCAGGGGTGTGGCCTGCGGTATCGATCACCGCAAACCTGATATCTTCAAGATCGATTCTATCGCCTTCGGCAACAGGGGTGTGTGGGAAGGCACAATTCCCTGATTTTGGTGCATAGATTGGAGCACCGGTCAGATCAGCGAGATCGAGATGGCCCGAGACAAAATCCGCATGCAGGTGCGTCTCGAGGATATGGGTGATCTTCAGGTTGTTCCGGGATGCATATTCGATGTAGCGTCCGATATCCCGTGACGGGTCGATGACGGCACATGCCTTGTTCCCGGCAACAATATAGGAGCTGTGGGCGATGCCGGGAGTAAAAAAATGCTGGATGATCATAGACGCTTCAACTCCTCTATGCGACGAAGAGGTAAATGAGTGTTGTGGCGATTACAATGAAGATTACTGTCATCACACTGCCGGCTTTGAGATAGTCCCTTGTATTGTATCCCCCCGGACCCATCAGGAGGGCGTTTACCTGGTGGGTCGGGAGGATGAAGGAGTTTGAGGCACAGACCGCCACGAGGAGTGCAAGGGCGGTCGGCTCGATCCCGGTCCCGGAACCGGTGAGCATCACGAGCGGCACCAGCAGGACGGTTGCGGCGACATTTGAAATGATCAGTGAGAGCACCGTCGCAAGCACAGCAACCGCTGCGAGGATCACAATCGGGTGGGTGCCGATGAGCGCTTCTGTAAGAGATCCGGCGATGAGAGCGGCTGCTCCGGACTTCTCCATCGCGATCCCAAGCGGAATCAGCCCTGCGATCAGAACGACCGTCTTCCATTCGATGGCCCGGTATGCCTCATCGATCGAGAGGACTCCAGTGATCACCATTCCCGCGGCACCGGTGAGGAGTGCGAGCGAGAGGGGGACCCCTGTCATGGTGAGGGCAAGCGCTCCGGCGAAGATAAAAACTGCGAGTGTGCCCTTGCTATGCCGCATCTCCTCGCCTTCGGGATGAGTGAGCAGGATCAGATCGCGGTTTCCGGCAAGAACGCGGAGTGTATCCCATGAGCCGAAGGCAACGATGGTGTCGCCGGCTGCAAACGGGATATCCGAGAAGTCGGCCCGGTTCTCAGTCTCCCCGCAGACATGGAGGATCGGCTCGATCGAGAACTGCTGCCGGAACCTGATCTCACGCGGGGTCTTCCCGATGATGGACGCCTTTGGCCGGACCGTCAGCTCCGCAAATCCATATCCTTCACCATCCAGTATCTCTTTCAGCCTGCTGTCGTCGATGGTGGGGATACAGCCTGAATCCTCGATAAACCTCTGGAAGTTCTCAGCAGATCCGAGGAATGCCAGCTCCTGAGAAGGCTCGAGACGGGTTGAGCGTGACGGGGCGACTGTGATATCCTTGTAGGTTCTGACCGCGAGGAGGTCGAGCCCGTACCTGATCTTGAAGAATGCCTCTTCACGGGTCTTCCCTACAAAGGGGGATTTTGGGGGGAGTGTGCAGGTCAGCACCGGGTGATCGATCCCCCAGATCTCTGCCACAGTCGGGCCGGCCGGACTCTCCTCTTTCTTCGGGAGGAGGGTGTTCCCAAAGAAGGCAAAGACTGCAACCCCGGCGATTAAAAGGGCAAGACCGATCGGGGTGACGGCGAAGAGGCCGAAGGGTTCTGCACCTGACTGCCTGAGAAGGTCGTTTAAGACGATCAGGGGGCCGGAGCCGATCATCGTGATGCTCCCACCGAGGATGGCGGCAAACCCCATCGGCATCATCAGCCGGGATACCGGGATCTTTGTCTGTCTGCTGATCCTTCTCATCGCCGGGAGGAAGAGGGCGGCTGCCCCGATATTCTGCATCACCGAGGAGAGGAGGCCGACTGTGATCCCGATCGTTGAGCTGACACGCCGCTCTTCTGTTCCGGCATACCGGACGATCGAGCGGGCCAGTCTGGAGGTGATACCGGTCCTCTCGATCCCATAGCCGAGGATCATCACCCCTGCCATCGCCAACACCGCATTTGAGGCAAAGCCTGATACCGCCTCCATTGGTGTGATGAGGCCGAGCCACGCAAGGGCAATTGCAGCGCCGATTGCGACGAGATCGATCCTGACACGGTCACTCACAAAGAGGATGATCGTGACAAGAAGGACAATCCCAACAAGCAGGATGCCGGTATCCATTGAGAACAACTGCTGATATGGTGGATAGAATAAAAAAGGTTGCCTCAGGAACGGGAGAGACGGGCTGCGGTCAGGTGGCGTTTTAAGGTTTCTGCTGCTTCTTTATCTGAACCGAAACAGTCGAGGAGGGAACGGATCTGCTGGATCGTCTCGGGATGCAGTTCGTGCTCCATGAAACAGGCATCCTTCTCGGCAACAGATTCCGGCACTTTCAGGAGGAGAAGAAACTCCTTGAGGGTCTCATGGCGGAGATGAACCGATCTCCCGATCGCCTCGCCTTCCGGCAGGAGGACAACCCCTTCGTATCTCCGGTACTCGATTAAGCCGAAGGAGTGGAGTTTCCGGAACATCTCAACAACGGTTGATGGCCTGACTCCGAGTTCATGGGCGACATCTTTTGTCCGGGCATATCCCTTGGTGCTCGTGACCCGATAGATTGCCTCGAGATAGTCTTCTGCCTTTCGTGAGAGGTTCTTCACGTTACATCCTCTGTTTCTGAGAGGTATAGAATGTTCGCCTCCCTGGTGCCGGTGCTGCATATACAATAATCTCCTGAACTGATGATATATCTGGTATTTGGTTGATAAGTATGTCGCCCGAAAAGTATTCGGATTAAGCGTAAGAACCGGGATATAAACTCAAAAGGGAGAACGGAGAAGAGTGCCCGGTGGCTGGTGCATTCAGCATATCATATCGGGGCACCTGGATGAGGTTTTGGTAACCATTGGCTGAAGTGATGGTATTTTCATTTGAATGGCCAGGAAACATCCGGCCTCCGCAAGCCTTCGTCCGGGACGGTGTCTTCTACTTTTTGTTCTTCACCTCCTGTCTGTTCTGTCCTGCGAACCCCCCTCAAATCCCTCCTACTTTACTATATGCCGCGGACTGCGGGTCATTACTCTACTCTCTGCAGTTCAAAAGAGATGAGGTGATCCCAAACATGATTGTGTTTTCCCTAATTCGCCGAATGATCGGCTGGTGAAACGCCTGCTCCCGAACGGGTGACCCATGCTTTCCTGAATCATCGTTTTGTGGCCCTTTCGATGGACATATATCCCACAATGCATGATAGAAAGGTATGGATCAGCCCGGAGACCGGAATCTCCAGATCGCCATTGTCCTCCTTGCCCTCCTCCTTGCCTCAGCAGCAGAGCTGATCTTTCATTCCGGATATGGCATTGTTTCGACCTATACTCATCTCTACTATATCATCATCATCGTATCTGCCTTCTTTTTCAGGTACTATGGGGTTCTCGCCGGGGGGTATCTTGCAGTTGTGCATCTCTACGCGGAGTTTGTGCTTACGGGAACGGTGACGACGGATGCAATTCTCCGTGCAGGTTCGTTCATCACTACCGGGATTCTCTCAGGGTATCTCTTCTCTGCATTTATCAGGGAAGAGCAGGTGAAGGAGGCACTTGAGGAGAGGATGTACCGGGTGCGGGCGATGATGGTGAGCGAGGACGATATCGTGAAGATGAGGAAGAGGGGCGATCTCCCTGCTCTTCTGAATGTCCTTGCACATGGCGAGCTGGATCAGCGCTATCTGGCAATCGATGCCCTCGGCCTCCTCCGCGATCCCCGTGCGATCGAACTCCTTGTTGAATCCCTGCAGAGCGATGCCTATTCGGGGCTTCGGTGGAAGGCGGCAGAAGCGCTTGCCCGGATAGGTACGCCTGCCGTAGGACCCCTGATCACGCTCCTTGATGATCCTGACGATGATGTCCGGTGGAAGGTCGCCATTGCCCTCGGCGAGATCGGGGATCCGCGGGCTGTTGCCCCACTGATCGCACGCCTCTCTGATCCCGATGCCTATGTCCGGAGCCGGGTTGCACTGGCACTCGGATCGATTGGGGATCCGGCGATCACCGGCCTTACCGAGTCTCTTTCATCCCCTGATCCGGCGATCAGGGCTGCTGTTGTTGTCGCTCTTGGGGAGATCGGATCAGATCAGGTGATCCCGCCTCTCATCGATGCTCTCTTTGATCCTGTCGATATGATCAGCCTCGAAGCTGCGATGTCGCTTGCAAAGATTGGATCTCCGGCCATCCCCCCGCTCCTGGAGACCCTCACATCTGCTTCTCCTGAGGATCGGCGTGCTCTTCTGCTTGAGCGGGGCCTTGCTGAAGCCATCACCGGGATCTTTGCGGATGCAGATTCCAACCAGCGTATGCAGCTTGCATCTTCTCTTGAAGAACTCGCAGATCCATCACTTCTTCCCTTCATCGAAGAGTTAGGGATGGTGGAATCGGAATAAATGGATTATACGTCCTTTTTTTGTTAAATATCCCTGATACTGGGTAACCTTTATTGGCTGGGGAATACCAGATCACTCCTGTGTACGGGAAATATGGGTACGAATTTTGCATCGAGAAGGATGACCTGAAAGTCTGTTTTTCAAAAGAGGACGATTTTCTCCGGTATCACCGCAACCTTGGGGGAACGGTTGTGGAGCGGATCATCGCCTCCGAATCCGGAACGGTGATCATAAACCCCGTTGAGCCTTTGAACCTGCCGGATGAGGTGACCCGTTTCCTTGAGATCCGGTTCGAGCCGATCGATATCGAGCCTGAGGCAACACGCAGGATTTATGTCACCTTTCCGATCGAGATCGCGGTCTTCCTCATGAAGAACGATGCGTACCGGTGCATCGATATCTTCTCAAGGATTCCGCAGAAGTACTCTCTCTATGGACCGACCGATTCCGGCGTGATCACCCGGTATCACTGGAGCGAGGTCTTACTCAGGCGCCCTGAACCGGATCCAAGCCTGTATGGAGTTGTTGAGCTGGATCTGATGAATTCGACAAAGAACTGGGTAGAGGTATCCCGGGTCGTCTTTGAGAACTATGGGATGAAGATCTACTATGATAACGATCTCGTCTCGATGAGTGCCGGAATGAAGATTGTCAAGCCGATGCTTGCCTATACCGCATTTGAGGATAAGCCAATCCGGACCGGTATGCAGAAGTCGATCGAGCTCTATTACTCGCGGAAGCTCGCAGGTGTTGATACACTGGCGTACTATGCGATGGATGAGGGGCTGGTATAGATGAGTAATGCCACTGATCTGGTAGAAAGTACCGATATTTCGGCTTTTAATATTCTTTCGAAACCTGTTCTGGGGGAGATCACCCTGTTCGACATCATCTGGGTCGCGATCATCGCCATTGCTGGTGTTATTATTGTGCGGATCGTCAGGATATGGCTGAAACGGAGTTTCGGTGAGAGGGTTTCAAAACCTGATCTCGATCTGATGATCACCCTCGTCTCATACTGTATCTATATTGTGGTGCTCCTCAGTATCCTCCCCTATCTCCACTTTGATCTCTCCGGCCTCTTTGTTGCAGGAGGTATCATCGCAGTCGCTGTTGCGTTTGCCACCCAGAATATCGTTGCAAACCTGGTATCTGGAATTTTCCTCCTCTTTGAGCGGCCGATCAAGATCGGGGACAATATCTCTATCGGATCGCTGACCGCGACAGTCCAGAAGATCCAGATCATGTCGACGATTGTCCGGACATATGATGGTATCTATGTCCGGGTTCCAAACTCCAAGATCTTCACAAGCGATATCACGAATCTGGTGATCCACCCGGCACGCCGGTTTGATTACACAATCGGTATACGGTATCAGGATGATGCAGATAAAGCGATCAGTATCATCAAAGCGATGATCGAGAAAGAGCCGTATGCACTGAAAAGCCCCGGCCCGTCGGTCTATGTGGATAAACTCGATGATTCGAGTGTCAATATCGTGATAAAGATCTGGGCCCCCTCCCTCTACTGGTGGGGGCTCCGGACAGAGCTCCTCTGGAAGATCAAGGTTGAGCTTGAGAAGAACGGGATCCAGATACCCTTCCCGCAGCGGGAGCTCTGGTTCAATAGTATCTTAAAGACCGATATGAAGGCTGTGAAAGCGCCTCCTCCGGTCAAAGAGATTCCTTTCCTGGATGAGAGCGCCCCTGATGCGGAGATTGGGAAATCCAGGCCCGGGGATACCTATGACTGGTAGGATGGCGATCCTTGCCCTGAAGAAGGCGGTCAGCGAGCCCGATCTTGCTGCCCGGCGATCAGCAGAGGAGGCACTTGCCGCTCTTGGCCCTGATGTGGTACCGGAGATCGTCTCTGCACTCGGGGAGGCGCCGCAGACGATGCGGTGGTACCTTGCACGTGCCATTGCCCGGATGGGTCTTCCTGCATTTGAGCCGGTGATCAAAGCGATCAGGAGTTCTGACGATCCCGAGGTACGGCGGTATCTGACCGCATCAATTGCTGCTATGGGTGAAGCGGCAATACCGCTCCTTGTTGGGCTGCTCGTAGATGACGAAGTCACAGTCCGGGGGGCAGCGGCACTGGCACTCTGCCGGATCGGTGAGCCTGCCATGCCTGCACTGAAAGAGGCATCTGAGGGGGATGATCCCTTCCTTCGGAACTCAGCCGGGCTCGTCCTCTTCAGGATGGGTGAAGAAGGGATACTAACACTTCTTTCAGAAGACGAGGAGTAAAAAGAGTTATGGAGCTCCCGGCGATGTCACAAGCGATGGAAGCCTATCTTGCTTCCCTGAACCGTCAGCTTGAGGAGGCCCTCTCGATAGCTAAGGAGGCACGATCACAGGGTGTTGATCCGACAATAACCCCTGAGATCCCAATCGCAAGCGATCTCGCCGATCGGGTTGAAGCGCTCCTTGAGATCCCCGGTGTGGCGGCACGGATCCGTGAACTGGAATCGGGGATGTCCCGTGAGGAAGCAGCGCTTAAGATCGGGGATGATTTTGTTGCCCGGAAGTTTGGGGAGACATCGCGTGAGGAGGTGGTTGATCACGCGATCCGGTGTTCGATGGCTCTTTTAACAGAAGGTGTCGTCTCTGCCCCAAAGGAAGGGATTGCGAAGGTGGGGTTTGGCAAAAACGATGACGGTTCCGAGTACCTCAGGATCTATTATGCCGGACCGATCAGGTCAGCCGGTGGTACCGCACAGGCACTCTCGGTCCTTGTCGGCGATTATGTACGGCAGGCGCTTGGGATCAACCGG
>NPIF01001875.1_pt4 | contig 16115 bp, 15 predicted proteins | sample 8637461 | NCBI WGS metagenome assembly NPIF01 (sample SAMN07420641, study PRJNA396082) | bioreactor metagenome | isolation source: sample BR12 brine-fed electro-methanogenic bioreactor BR | place: Japan: Kochi | collected 2016-12-09
AATTGATCGTAAAGCACGTAGCCGTCTTGAAGATACTCATCCGCCCAGTCACCGGTCACAGGAACATACAGCAATCCGCGTGTGTTGAATTCCCAGCACCCCAGCAGGAAGCGCGTCTTCTCCAGCGACGCACACACGTCATCGAGGAACGCGTGATCCTGAGTCGCACGCCAGTACTGTCCGCAGCAGATGATGAACCACAAGTCCGCATCGACCCGGCCGGTCGTGCCGCCGTAGCTGATGCGCCCCGATGTCGGATCCACGTTGCTGGGAATCTCGCCGTGTGGGCCCTGGTATTCAACCAGTGTTTGAAGCGTCCGCCGACAGCCGTCGATGAGTTGCTGGTCCTCAGTCGCGAGCGCGGCCAGCCCAATCATGCAACTGTCACGTCCCCAGATTCTGCGGTAATTGGCGTTTTCGACGGGCGTTGCGAGGAAGCCCTCCTCCACGAGGCACCGGCGCATCATCTCCACGGCTTTCTCGTAGCCTTCCGCCGGATCCGTGTTTCTGTGAGCCATTGCTGAGTATCCGCCAGGATGTAAGCGCTCGCCGCACTGCAAGTCGTTATTGCCAAGATTGCTTGAGCCGCAGGATTATGATTCTTGTACGCATGTACGCTGAATGGTCCGTAACACATGACTGAAAAGACTGTTATCACGGGCGCGGCCTCGACACATCGTTGGAAAGGCATAGTTCGGCAACAGATCAACGCATAACGGCAGCCCCGCAGTTACGCCTGAATCATCCACCGTCCACAGCGGGCTGCGGTGTGATCCGCATGGGAGGCACGAGGGTGTTCTGCGGCTTTTCCCAAGCCACACCCACGGTTGGTATCCACCTGTAGATAAACCACAGTGCGGGAAGACATGGGTTTGCGTGTCCTTGAGAGCGGATCTCTCATCATGTTCATTACGTCGAATTCAGGTGCGCTTCACTAATGCGTAAGTCGAGATAGCGATAATCATCCGGGGAGACCAGTGAGATGCGATCGTACGCGCCTCACATCGGCCGCTCCAATCCAGGTGACCAAAAACCAAAGTCTGGAAGGAGTCCATATATGTCTGTTGCCAAGAACATCGAACTCAGTTCCTCATCCAGCGAGAGCTTTGGAGACGCGATCCGCCGAGGAATCGCACGGGCTACTGATACCGTCGAAGACGTCCGCGGCGCGTGGATCAAGGAGCAACAGGTCCGCGTGGAGGGCGGAGATATCGTCGAATACCGTGTCAACATGATGGTCACCTTCGTTCTTCGCGAATCGAAATAGACCTCGCGGCAAAGCGAGGCACAGCACGCCGCGCGGGAGAAACGCCCGTGGAGAACGCCGAGATTGCCGCCGCATTGGACGAGATCGCCGACCTTCTGGAAATCCAGAACGGCAGCCGATTCCGCGTTCGCTCTTATCGCAATGCCGCCCGGACGGTCCGCGACGCAAGCCGCCGAATGGCGGATATGGTGGCGGAAGACGAGCGACTGACCGAACTGCCGAACATCGGCAAAAGTACAGCGCAGAACATCCGTGAACTCGTGGAGAAGGGCAAATGCGGCCGACTGGAAAAGCTGCGAAGCAAATCGCCCGCAGAGATCACGGAGCTTCTGCATATCCCGGGGCTGGGACCGGCCAAAGCCCGACTGCTGCACAATGAACTGAACGTCAAGTCGCTCGCCGACCTCAAGCAGGCTGCGGAAGACGAACGCGTACGTGAAGTCGAAGGCATGGGCCCGAAGACCGAAGAGCGCATCCTGCACGGCATCGAGAATATGGAAAAGCGGGCGGGACGTATCCGCCTCTACGAGGCCCGCGAATACGCTCAGACCCTCGGCAAGCATCTCGACAAGATCGACGGCATACGACAATGGGAGATCGCTGGTAGCTTTCGCCGCCGACAGGAGACAATCGGCGATCTCGACGTGCTTGTGCAGGCAGATGATCGCGAAGAGGTCGCGGACAAGCTCACCGATCATGATTCCGTGGCCGACGTGGTCAGCAAGGGTACGGACAAGGTCCGCGTTCGCCTGAGAAACGGCCTTGCGGTCGACTTCCTCTTCTTCAGCGAAAAACAGTTCGGCTCCGCCCTGCTCTACTTCACGGGCTCCAAGGCGCACAACATCGCGCTCCGCAAGCGGGCCCGCAAGCGTAAGTGGAAGCTGAATGAGCGCGGGCTCTTCAGCGGCCGCCGCAAGCTGGCGGGCGAAACGGAGGCGGAAGTATACAAACGCCTCAAACTGCCGATGATTCCGCCTGAGTTGCGTGAGGATCGCGGTGAGATCGAAGCTGCCGAGAAAGACAGGCTGCCCAAGCTCATCGAACTCGACGACATCCGGGGAGATCTCCATGCACACACCACGGCCAGCGACGGCAAAAACTCCATCAACGAAATGGCAAAGGCTGCTAAAGAGCGCGGATATGACTATCTCGCGATCACTGACCACTCAAAGGCCGTTCATGTCGCCAATGGGCTCGATGAAAGGCGCCTGCGCAAACACGCCGACAAGATCCGCGATGTCAAGAGCCGTCTGAAGGGCTTCCATCTGCTGGCGGGCGTCGAAGTCGACATCCTCAAGGACGGCCGGCTCGATCTCGATGAGAAGCTCCTCGACGAGCTCGACTGGGTGAATGCTTCGGTCCATTCGCAATTCGGCATGAGCAAGAAGAAAATGACCGAGCGGCTGCTGAACGCGATCCGCAGCGGCGTTGTCGATTGCATCGCGCATCCGCTCGGCAGGCAGATCGGCTCGCGCGAGCCTGTTCAGCTTGACTTGGACCGTATTCTGGAGGCCTGCAAGGAGAACAGCGTTTGCCTTGAGATCAATGCGTATCCGGATCGTCTGGACCTGCCGGATATCCACTGCAAACGAGCCAGGGACGCGGGCGTTCGCATCGTCATTTCAACGGACGCACACACGGTCGGCGATCTCGATTTCATGCACTATGGCGTGGGCGTGGCGCGGCGCGGCTGGCTGGAGAAGAAAGACGTCGTCAATACCTCCACGGCCCGCGGCGTGACGAAACGCCGGGCATAGGACATGGCCTTCAACGCTGTGGAGCCGCACGACCGACAAGAAGCGCTTACCGCGGTCTCACGCTGTCGGAATGACGGTGCGGCCGCGCCACTTCCAGCTTCTTCGGTAATACCGATTATCTCGTTTTTGGTGAAGATCCTGGAGTAAACAAGTTGAAGGACGCCGATCGGCACAATGTGAAGCAACTCGACGAAAAGAGGTTCTTTGAACTTGTTGGCCGAAGATAACGAGAACGCACGAACCGCCCCTCCCTGAATGCACGCGCCCAAGCCAACAGAGCTCTTGATGCCTCGTTATATTTCAGTCATGTAATTCCTGTTTCAGGGAGGGTTAATCCAGACGCGGCAGAATCCTCCTTAAGCTGCCGCCCCCTTGCGGCGCCGTGCCCATCATCCTCAACGGAAAGGAAGCGTGACATGTCCACTCTTATCCGAAAACCTACACGGTTCATTGGTGGGTTCACCGCTTGTGTGACCACAGCCGTCATCTGTGCGGCTTATGTGTATGCACAGGATCCAATGCCGCAGCAGAAGACAATGCCCGAAGATCCCAAGACCTATATGCCCGTGGTCATCGAGAAGGACTTCAAGGCCATCATGCGCGAGGATCAGAAGGCCAAGCCGAAGATGATGGATCGGCAGAAGAACCTCCTCGAACGTCGCTACGATCTGCGCAATGATCCGACTGACGTCATGATGGCGGGAGGCCGCAGGCAGGTGCAGCAGGGCGTACGCGTCAAGCTGCCGGAGGGGACCACGTGGGAGCAACTGGCCGACATGACGCCCGCGAAAATCAAACAGCAAGACCTGTTCCCGATGGGGTTTCGCCCTCTGCCACACGCCCACCATGCAACGGGAGGCCAGGTTTTCCCTCAGAATCAGATCGACGCGATGATGGAGAAGGAGCATCGCGACCTCGAGCGATTCGACGTTGCGTTTGACCTGCCGGATCATCTGACGCCCGAATTTCCGCCGCCGATCTTCCTGACTACGCGACCCGACCTGGGAGACGTCTCGCAGGGGCAGGTTCTGAGCATCAAGAACTACTACGAGTTGTTCAATGGCATCCTGACGCCGGTACAGATGGAAGGCCTGCGCCTTCTGCTCACGCCGTTCCCGCAGCAGCAGTTCAACCAGACGGAGGATCGCAAAGTCGCCGAGCCCAGTCTCGGCGTGACCTGCCTCGACTGCCATGTCAACTTCCACACCAATGCCGCGTTCCATCTGAATCCCGACACACGCCCGCAATCCAAACGTTTCAGGCTCGACACCGTCAGTCTGCGCGGGATGTACAACCAGCAGATCCACGGATCGAAGCGATCTCTGCGATCAGTGGAGGACTTCACTGAATTCGAGCAGCGCACAGCGTACTTCGACGGCGATCACGTCATCGCCGCCAAGAAAGGGGTCAATCTGCCGGCACGCAGTGATCAGGTCGCGCTTATGGCCCAGATGCAGAACATGATCGACTTCCCGCCCGCACCCAAGCTGGACGAGGTCGGCATGCTGCGGCCGGAGCTGGCGTCTGAGCTCGAGATGCGCGGGCAGGAGATCTTCTTCGGCAAGGGCAAGTGCAGCGTGTGCCATCCGGCGCCGTTTTACCTGGACAATCGCATGCACGACCTGCAACTGGAGCGATTCTACGAGCCGGAGATGATCAACGATCAATACAACATCGCCGACGGCCCAATCAAGAGCTTCACGCTCCGCGGTATCAAGGACTCGCCGCCGTATCATCACGATGGGCGACTCCTCACGCTGGAAGATACGGTCGAGTTCTTCAACCTGGTTCTGGATCTTGACCTCGCGCAGAACGAGAAGGATGCGCTGGTTGCGTTCATGCGATGCCTGTAGCCGCCGGTATGTTCATTGAATTGTGCTCGACTTCGCATCAGCGAGTGCGATGCGCGCTTGCTCCGTCAACGCGGCAGAGGGAGCCATTGCCGGGTGCGGCGGCGGGCCGAAGAGGCGGTCGTTGCACCCGGCCCGCAATGGCCTTTCAACCCCTGCCCGGTCTTCAGGGAGGTTCTCACGTCCGTGCAAAAGCCGCGTTCAGTTAGTGCCGGCAACGGCGCCGCTCATGAACCGGCGTGGCACAGCTTGCCGATCGACGAAACCTGCGCGAGGCTCGACACGCGCGAGGACGGCCTGACCGCTGAAGAAGCCGAAAAACGCCTGCAAGAGCATGGACGCAACGCGCTGCGAGAACAAGGCACGCCGAGCGCCGCGCGAATCCTTCTGCGTCAGTTCAAGAGCGTTGTCATCATCGTCCTTGTCATTGCCGGTGCTGCCGCAATCGCCATGCAGGAGTGGCCCGAGTCCATCGCGATCGGCGCCGTCATTGTCGTCAACGCAGCAATCGGATTTACCAGCGAATGGCGGGCGATCCGATCGATGGAAGCGCTGAGACGTTTGAGCGAGCACGTCGCCCTTGTGCGGCGCGGCGGAGAAGAGCGGGAGCTACCGGCCCAAGAGATCGTGCCGGGCGACATCGTCATTCTTCGAGCTGAGGCATTGGTACCGGCCGACCTGCGGGTATCGGCCTGCGAAAACCTCCAAGTCAATGAATCCGCGCTTACGGGCGAATCGACGCCGGTCGCCAAGCAAACCGCTGCCGTGGACAAGGCGGCGGTTCTGTCTGAGCGGCCTAGTGTCCTGCACAAGGGCACCACTGTGGTGGACGGCCGCGGCGAAGGCATTGTCTTCGCAACAGGTAGCGCGACCGAAGTCGGGCGCGTGTCGGAACTGGCGCAGGAGGCGAACTCCGCGGCAACGCCTTTGCAGACAAAACTGGATCGCCTCGGATGGCGCATGGCAGCCGTCGTGCTGATCACCGCCGCAATCATCGGCGCGGCGGGGCTGCTAGCGGGTCGCAAGCCGACACTGATGATAGAAACCGCCATAGCACTCGGCGTTGCCGCAATCCCGGAGGGCCTGCCGATCGTCGCAACCATAGCGATGGCGGCGGGCATGTGGATGATGGCGAGGCGCGACGCGCTGGTGAATCGATTGCCTGCGGTCGAAACGCTGGGAGCTACAAGGATCATCTGCACCGACAAGACCGGCACCCTGACTCAGAATCAAATGGTCGTCACTGCCGTAGTCACCGCTGCGGGTGAGGTCAATCTGAATAAAGGCGCTCTGCCGACGGAGGATGTCGACGGGCTGTACCAGGCCCGCCGCCTCATCCGGCTGGGCGTTTTGTGCAACGGCACGTCGCTCGGGGCGAAGAACGATCAGAAGGCTCGCGCACCCAGCGGCGACCCGCTCGAAATCGCCTTGCTTGAAGCCGGTGCCCAATCAGGAATCCTGCGTGGGGAACTGCTCGATGACACGCCCGAGGTTCACCGCGTGCCGTTCGATCGCGAAACGATGATGATGGCCACGCTGCACGAAACTGGGGACGGCCTGCTTGATGCGGTCAAGGGCGCCCCGCAGGCTGTGCTCGATGCGTGCGATCGTCTCGCAATCGGCGATGGCAAAGAACTTGAATTGAACGAAGACACCCGGCGCGAATGGAGGGAACGCTCCAGCGACTTCGCCTCGAAGGGGCTCAGGCTGCTGGCGTTTGCTGAGAAACGGGTCGCCGGCAAAGACACCGATCCATACGACAAGCTGTGCCTGGTCGGCCTGGCCGCGCTGCACGATCCACCGCGCGAGGAGGTCCGCGACACGATCAATGCCTGTCAGTCCGCCGGCATTCGCGTCGTCATGGTTACAGGCGACAAACCGGAAACGGCCGAGTCGATCGCCGAGAAGGTCGGCATCATCGGCGACCCGGAGGATGAGCCCGCGCGAGTGATGCACGGCCGCGACATGCGCCCCCCTGAGGAACTCAGCAACGAAGACGAGGCGCATGTGCATCGTGCGAACATTTTCGCCCGCGTCACGCCCGAGCAGAAACTCAACCTCGTGCAGATCTATCAGGATGTCGGCGAGACTGTTGCCATGACGGGCGACGGCATTAATGACGCTCCGGCACTGAAGAAGGCCGACATCGGCGTCGCAATGGGACAAAGAGGCACCGAGGCGGCCAAGCAGGTCGCGGACATGGTCTTGAAGGATGACGCGCTGAAGACCATCGTCGCCGCGGTCGAACAGGGCCGAATCATCTTCGGTAACATCCGCAAGGCGGTTCTGTTCATGCTCTGCACGAACGGAGCAGAAGTCCTCGCCGTCGCGATCGCGGCGCTTCTCGACGCGCCCCTGCCGCTGCGTCCGCTGCAAATCCTCTATCTGAATGTGTTGACCGATGTGTTTCCCGCACTGGCGCTCGCTGTCGGCAAAGGTGAAGCGAACATCATGCGGAAGCCGCCCCGGCCGCCCGATGAATCCGTCCTCACCGCGCGTCACTGGTACGCAATCGGCGTATGGAGCACGATCATCGCCGCCTGCGTGCTCGGCGGCCTGTTCCTCGGCCTGAAGTGGCTGGGGATGGAAGACGCGGCGGCCGTGACCGTCTCATTCCTAACATTGGCCTTTGCCAAACTCTGGTTTGTGTTCAACCTTCGCAGCCGAGGCGGCGGTATTGTGCTTAATGAAGTGACACGCAACCCCTGGATCTGGGGCGCGATCGCACTCTGCACATTGCTGCTCCTGTCTGCTGTGTATCTGCCCGGTTTATCCAGCGTTCTGGAAACCCGGGCAATCGGCTGGCGAGGCTGGGGGCTCGCGCTCGCCGCCAGTCTGATCCCCTTTTTGCTGGGCCAGACATACCTCGCCATCCGCGACCGCAAGGGCAAATCGCCACCAGGACCGACCGCTGCGCGTTGAGCGATCGACGCCGAAGCCAGGTGAATTACGTCGCGTTCAGCCCGATTTCATCTCCTGAACAGCACGCGACATTAACTAGACTTGTTCGTTTCAGATGTCATCGCGAGTGCGTTTCCGGCGCTGCCGGGCAAGGAAGACCAACGATGCAGATCGCAGTTTTTGAGGTCGAACCGTGGGAAAGAAACGCGTTCGAGTCTCTCTCCGAACATCACGACGTCAACTTCATCGAGCGCCCACTGAAGGCCAACGGAGCGGGCGAATTCACCGAGGCAGAAGTACTCTCCCCGTTCATCTACTCCGACCTGAGCACCGCGAGTCTCGAGCGCTTCCCCAATCTGCGCCTGATCACGACACGCTCAACGGGCGTGGATCATGTCGATCGTGACTACTGCGAGGACAAGGGCATTATCGTGTGCAACGTACCATCTTATGGCGAAAGCACGGTCGCCGAGCACGTCTTTGCTCTGCTGCTGTCCATCAGCCACAACACTTTTCACGCAATCGAGCGCACCAGAAAGGGCGACTTCTCCCTGCAGGGACTACGCGGCTTCGACCTGTCAGGCAAGACGATCGGCGTGATCGGCACCGGCAGCATTGGAGAGCACGTGATACGCATCGCCCGGGGATTCGACATGCAAGTCATCGCTTACGACGTCAAACCGCAGGAGGCTCTGGCGGACGAACTCGACTTCATCTACCGCCCGCTCGATCGGCTGTTGCGAGAATCGGACATTATCACGCTGCATGTTCCGGGCACCTCGAAGACTCAGCACATGATCTCGCGGGATGAGTTTGATTTGATGAAGGACGGCGTCGTGCTCATCAACACCGCCCGCGGCAGTATCGTCGACGTGGAGGCGTTGATGCGCGCCCTTGCCGACGGCAAGGTTGCCGCGGCCGGGCTCGATGTGCTGCCCGAGGAACCCACCGTGCGCGAGGAGGCGGAGCTGCTCCGGTCGATTTTCCGCCGGAAGCACAATCTGGAAACGCTGCTCGCCAATCATGTACTCCTGCGGATGCGCAACGTGTACATCACGCCGCACAGCGGCTTCTGCACGCATGAGGCGGTACAGCGCATCCTCGACGTCACCGTCAGGAACATCGAAGCCTACGATCGCGGTAAGCCGGTCAATGTCGCTATCGGCGTGCCGCAGGCTCTGGAATCTGCAAGCCAAAGGAGCGAATAAGCGGACGTGGAAACCAAACTCGATCTGATAAGACAAGTGAAGACGCGGAGCGACTCCAAGATTGTTCTGCTGGTGATGGACGGCCTCGGCGGCCTGCCGATCAAACCCGGCGGTGCGACGGAGCTCGAATCCGCCCGAACGCCGAATCTTGATGAACTGACGTTGCGGGGTATTTGCGGCTTGCACGAACCCGTCGGAACCGGGATCACGCCGGGCAGCGGACCGGGACATCTGGCGCTGTTCGGTTATGACCCATTGCGTTTCCAGATCGGCCGCGGCGTGTTGAGCGCGCTGGGAAGCGGATTCGACCTGAAAACCGGTGACATCGCCGCCCGCGGCAATTTCTGCACCATCGACAACGACGGGCGTGTCACGGATCGACGCGCCGGCCGTATCAGTTCCGTCAAGAATTGCGAACTGTGTGAGCGTCTGCGGAAAATCAAACTGCCCAACGTCAAGCTCTTCGTGGAGACGGTCAAGGAGCATCGCTTCCTGCTTGTTCTGCGCGGCGAGCAACTGAGCGCGGATATCTGCGACACGGACCCCCAACACACCGACGTGGACCCGATCGAAGCCGGGGCGACCTCCGACAGCGAGCAGGCCGGGGCAACGGCCGACCTCGTGCGCCGTTTCGTTCGCGAGGCGAGAGAGCAACTCAAGGACACACATCCGGCGAACATGGTGCTGCTGCGCGGCTTTGCCGCCCTGCCGGACTGGCCGACGTTTCCCGATGTGACCGGCCTGCGGGCCGCGGCGATTGCGGATTATCCGATGTATCGCGGCGTCGCGAAGCTCGTCGGCATGACTGAACTCGAGACCGGCGGCGATATCGATCAGAAGATCAGCGGCATTCAGGAACACTGGTCGGACTTCGATTTCTTCTTCGTTCATCACAAGCAGACGGACAGTTCCGGCGAGGATGGCGACTTCGATCGCAAGGCGAATGAGATCGAGCAGGTCGACGCCGCCCTGCCGCGATTGCTTGACTTGCGGCCCGATGTCCTGATCGTCACTGGCGATCACTCGACACCGTCGGCACTGGGGGCGCATTCATGGCATCCCGTGCCGGCCGTGCTGTGGTCTCGGCATTGTCGCCCCGATCGGGTCGAACGATTCGGCGAGCGCGAATGCCTGCGGGGCGGTCTGGGGCCGCGACTGCCGACGACGGACCTGATACCGCTGGCCCTCGCCCACGCGCAGCGACTGGACAAATTCGGCGCTTAGTCAAGAGAGAGAAGAGCACCACCCCGGCCGATTCAGCATATACCAACAGGAGTGAACCATGACCGTTGAAGTTCATGAGAAAGCCGAAGGCAGAATCCTGGAAGTCCCCGTCACAGGCAAGTTGACGCGCGAGGACTACGAGCATTTCACCCCCAAGATCGAGCAGCGCATCGAACAGCACGGCAAAGTCCGCCTGCTGCTTCACATGCAGGACTTCGAAGGGTGGGATGCCGGTGCCCTGTGGGAGGATATCAAGTTCGACGTCAAACACTTCAATGACGTCGAGCGACTGGCGATGGTCGGGGAGAACAAGTGGCAGAAAGGCATGAGCGCGTTTTCGAAACCGTTTACAACGGCGACGGTTCGCTACTTTGACAAGAGCGAACTGGAAGAGGCGCGCCAGTGGATCAGCGAGCCGTGATAGTCGTGCGTCAAGCGACGGCGTCTTGCCGGCCGCCCGAATCGCTCGGAAAAACCGCACAATCAGAGAGCCTCATTCTCCGGTGAACCGGGAAACCAAGCCTGACGGCGATCCCCTGCTTCTTCAGGGTCGTCGTTCGTGCGTGGTGCGCGCGGGCGGTCGGCCATGCCCGGATCGTGTTCGGCGAGTTCCACGCGAAAACCCGACCGGCGCGCCATTTCCGCCAGAAGAGGCAGCGGACCCGGGTGATCCTCGACGTACAACACCGAACCGGGCGGGAGACCGGCCGGGTCATATACTCGATCCGATCGCTCCTCGACGAGCACAGGCTCCTCGGCGGTCGCGGACTCGTGTTCGTCGGTGAGAACGCCGGTGTGGATCTCCCCCCGCTCGTGTTGCGCCTGATCTTCCGGGTTGAATTCCGGCATACGCCAGTATACATACAATTCGGCCATCAGTGTGCCTCCTTATCGCGTTCGCATGTCCAGCTTGCCGCCTCTTGAGTTTATTGAACACGCAGAGTACGAGCATCCTCTTCGACGATGCCCGCGGCGCTCTGGCGCAGTGAATCCAGGCGATCGACGTCCTCCGGCGCGTGGAGATAACGGCCGTGCAGATCGTCCAATCCTCCGCTCGCGATCTCAACGACAATCTCTGCGGCGTTTTGAGGTGAATTGTCATCACCCGCCTTCAGGCGATCGGATAACTGCGCCATCCACTTGCGACCTGTCTCAGTCTGCGCGAATTGCTCGGTCATGCGCGTTCGCACGAACCCCGGACTGAGCGCGAACACCTTCACGCGAGAGTCGACCTGAGAGAGTTCCTCCGCCATCGTCTCGGTCAATCGAGTCACAGCCGCTTTGCTGCATGCGTAGCCCGAGGCGAACGGAAACGGTCCGCGCGTGCCGCCGCCCACCATGTTGATGATGCGGCCGCGTTTGCGTTCCTGCATAATCGGCATAACCGCGTGAGCCGGATGGAACACGCCGAGAAGATTCACGGTGACATCGCTCCACCAGTTGGCGGGGTCGGCCTCCCACCACGGGCCGATCGCATCGAGCCGGCCTGCAATGTTTGCCAGCACATCCACTCCGCCCAGGTGCTCCTGTGTGATCGACACGAGCCGCTGGATGCTCTCGTAATTCGTAACGTCAGTCGGAACAACGAGGCTCTCGCCACCCTGATCGTGAATCATCTTCGCTGTTTCCTGCAGCGCTCGTTCCGATCGCGCGGCAATTGCCACGCGTGCGCCCTCCGCCGCGCAACGTTGCGCGACGGCACGGCCGATCCCGCGACTGGCGCCGGTTACGATGATGGTCTGGTCTTGCAGTCTCACAATTGCCTCCGTTTACTCATCGGATTCGCGAAGCGTCCGCGCGAAACTGACGTTCCTGAGTTCCTGGTCGGGATTGTGCAGCAACGCCTGCAACGAGGGATCGATCAGATCCTCCAGCCAGTCACCGAAACGCCGGCCACGCGGCCAGTCGTCGAAGCGTTCGAAGGCGTTGAGGAAGACTTCTTCCACGACGTCCGCCAACCGCAGGTCCGCCTGCAACTGTGCCTGTGCCTCCGGAAACCGCTGAATCCAGCGACCCGCGCGCTTGCGGACCGGTTCTTCATACATGAGCGTCGCGCGGCGAAAGGCGGCATAGTCCTGCGCGGCGACGCTGTGGGCCACCTCCTCCTGATCGCATGGCCGATCCGGTACAACCTCGGACACCGTCACCTTCTGCTGCTTCCGGGTGTCGGCCTCGCCCTCCAACTCCGCCTTGTACGACTCGACCTTCCGCACGAGCTTTCTCACGCACCGGCGATACGCCGCAAGCATCTCTACCGCGCGTTCCCCCGTAAACAGCGTCTTGCCCGGCAGTATCAGGCTTGTCTTTACGTGGAAATCCTGACTGCGGGCATGACGAATGATCGTGATGTAGAGATCAGCAACAGGAAATCGATCAATGACCCTGCGCAGGGGCGTCAAGGCGGTATCGACGGCCTCGGCCTGTCCCGAAGACAGACTGCATTCCTGTGTATCGATTTCGATATGGGGTTTGTCTCTCGATTCAGATGGGATGGTACTCACTGTAAACCTCCGCGGGGTCTTTCCGGAAACCGGCTCCGATCCGTTCACCTCGGCGGGTTTGATGCGGAGCGTGAACATGGCCGGAACACGTTGTCGCCCAATCAGCATCAATTCCACATTTCGCGCACTTCGGCCGGCATCATCTGCTTGACGTCCTGCATCTCGCCCTCGCTTATTCGGCGATCGAGCAGTGCGAACGTGGAGAGCGCGGCGCGCTCAGCTCCGATCTCGGTGTTCGTACGCAAGCTCTCGCGAATACTGTTGAGAAACGCCTCCTGCGTTCGTTCCTTGTTCGGCGCCAGCGCAGGCTTCCATCCTTCGTAATAGAATCCGCGGACGAACATCGGGCGCCGAGGTTGGCGGCCTCGTCGACCGTCAGCCGATCGCGTATCGAATGCAGTGCCGCCCTCAGCTCGCTGTATGCCTGCGATTCATCCCGGAATTCCCCAATCTCCGCGAGTTCCTTCAACCACGTGTGCGTCTTGTTCACTGTGGTCTCGATTGCCGCAACTTTGCTCTGAGGCATAATCTCCATCTCCTCTGTCAATGTTCATCGGAGTGTGGTTTGCTCCGCAAAGTAAACTACGACGGCGACCTGAATGTCAGATAAACTGCGACTGAATCCGCTTACGTCGCATTCGGCCCTTCGCCAGAAGCGTCGATTCCGATGCGCCCGACGTCCCCGCCACCAGCGATCTTGAGTTCACAGGTGTCGCGGCCTGTGAACTGACGGTGGATTAACCTGAAAATTAGTCCTGTTTCAGGCGGGCGCGCTCAACTTACTTGTGATTCAATCGGCTCTCGAAACGGAGTCGTCAGAATTCAGCCGGTATCTGACAGAAGGAGTTACAGGAATGCTTCCCGTGAGACGAAGAAGCCATCCTCATGCCGCATACGATCCGTTTGAAATGATGCGAAGAGAACTCAGCCGCATGTTCTACACACCGGAGATTGCAGCCGAGGGCTCTGAAGTCACCGGCGAGTATCCGATGGACATACGCGAGGAAGACGGGAAGATCATCGTCGATCAGGAAATGCCCGGCTTTCGCGGCGAAGAGATCGACGTCAGCGTCGAAGGAGATGTCCTCCAGATTGCCGCGGAAAGACGCATGCCCGAGACCAAAGGCAGGTCGCATCTTCATGAGCGTTGCTACACACGCGTGCAGCGCACCGTCACCCTGCCATGCGCCGTCGATGATTCCAGGGTCGACGCGCGACTCGAAAGCGGGATCCTGCATCTCGAAATGCCGAGGGCCGAAGAGCAACGGCGTCGGCGTATCCAGATCAGGTAGTCCGCCGAACCGCAGCGAGTGGAACAGTGGCGGCAGTCACCCCCATCGCCCTGTCGGCATCATGCCCGCAGGCATGAGGGCGTCTGTCGCTTGTACTCCTGAATCGATCATGCCGTCATGCACCTCTACTCATAAGCCGATCTGTCATCGACAAACATCGAGCGGACATCTGAGCGGCTCTCTCCATTTCACATTTCTCCGCCATGCTGCCGGCGGCGCACGCAAATGCGACGGCGAGGTACTCTGATCGCCATTCCTTACGCATGTTTCAGTGCGGTTTTAGCCTGCTGTCACCCCCGTCTTCTATGGTTCATAAGTTCGTATATGTAGACAGAAACCCGAGCATTGAACGGGAGAATGCCATGAAGAACATCGATACCGGAAAACTGAACGAGATTCAGGAGAAGAAAGACGATCTGGCCGTCATCAACGTATTGTCGCCAGAGCATTTCCGCCAGAAGCACATTCCGGGGTCCGCGAACATCCCTGTATCGGAGCCCGAGTTTATCGACAAGGTTGACAAACTCGCAGGAGGCCGTGATCAACCGGTTGTCGTCTATTGCGCCAGCGAAGAATGCGACGCATCCGAGAAGGCCGCCAGGAAACTCGATGACGCGGGCTTCAAGGAAGTGTACGACTTCACCGGGGGCATGCAGGCATGGCAGGAGGCCGGTCATCCCGTCCAGGCGGGCACCAGTCCGACCGGATAGGGGGTTGCTTCGTTGCTGAACCAGTCCCGGTTGTTACATACACATTAAGAACGATTTAAGGGAAGGATTAACCATGTTCACGCGCAACGCAACCGCACGCTGGAAAGGAAGCCTCAAGGAAGGCTCCGGACAGATCGAAGTCGGCAGCGGCGCTTTCTCGGGGCCCTATTCGTACAACACGCGCTTTGAAAACCGCCAGGGAACCAACCCGGAGGAATTGATCGGCGCCGCGCACGCCGGTTGCTACTCGATGGCGCTGAGCGCTGCCCTTACCAAAGCCGGCTTCGAGCCAAAGAAGATCCACACGACGGCCAAGGTGCAACTGTCGGAGGACAAGGACGACGGCGGCTTCGCCATCGATCTCGTTCACCTCAGTACGAAAGCCGAAGTGCCGGAAATCGACGAGGGCCGATTCAAGCAGATTGTGAGCCAGGCGAAGGAGTCGTGCCCGGTCTCGAAGGCATTGGCTAGCACCAACATCACTCTGGAGTCGACGCTGCAAAGTTAGCATCACCGCAGATAAGCGACCCCCTTGGGCCGAAAGGAGGCCGAGATTATGGCAAACACGCTGAAAGGCAAACAGGTCGCGTTGCTCGTGACCGACGGATTCGAACAGGAAGAGCTCACGTCGCCGCAGGCCGCGCTCCGGAAAGCCGGGGCGAAGACGTTCATCGTGTCGCCCAAGAAAGACACTGTGCGCGGCTGGCAACACACCGACTGGGGCGATTCATTCGACGTGGATCTGCCGATCGAAGTGGCGCGGGCCGAGGATTTCGACGCACTTGTGCTTCCCGGCGGCGTTATGAATCCCGACAAACTCCGCCGCGATGAGCGGGTCCAGGCATTCGTCCGGAACTTCTTCACCAACAGGAAACCGGTGGCGGCGATCTGTCACGGACCCTGGACGCTTATTGAGGCGGGCGCCGCCAAAGGGCGTACGCTGACGTCCTACCACTCCATTCGCACCGATCTCGAAAACGCCGGTGCCAACTGGGTGGACGAGGAAGTCGTGGATGATGACGGCCTCGTGACGAGTCGCAAACCTGACGACCTGGAGGCATTCAACGCCAAAGTGATTGAGAAGGTCGCGGCGATGGATTAGCCCCACCGGCACCCGCCACAGTCCAATGGCAGCGGCGGCCCCGCGCAAGTCTCCTCATCAATGGGGCTGCCGCCTTGCCACCCCCTTTCTCAGATCAGTCACTGAGTTCGTCGGACGCCTGCACCGCCATCGCCGACAATCTGGAAGAAGTTGATGTTGTCGCATCCCCAACACCTGTCGGATAGTTGACACATGATTGCCGCAATCTCGCTCCTTGTCGTGCTGACCTGTTCGATTCTCGTCACTCGAATCGCCACCGTCGCGCTGATCCACACGGGCATATCCCGCCAGTCTGCGCGCTTT
>NPIF01000492.1_pt2 | contig 16110 bp, 16 predicted proteins | sample 8637461 | NCBI WGS metagenome assembly NPIF01 (sample SAMN07420641, study PRJNA396082) | bioreactor metagenome | isolation source: sample BR12 brine-fed electro-methanogenic bioreactor BR | place: Japan: Kochi | collected 2016-12-09
AAAGGGTGAGGTAAGAGCTCACCAGGTCCGGCGGTGACGTCGGATGCTCGGTAAACCCCATCCGGAGCAAGGCCGAATAGAGGAGTGTTTGAGGGCTGCCCGTCCGAGACTCCCGGGTTGGCTGCTTGAGGCCGTCGGCAACGGCGGTCCTAGAGGAATGATCATCGCTTTGACGCGGGCAACGGCGTCGAAGAACAGAACCCGGCTTACGTCCTTGTCCGGCCACTTTTTTTGAAAACGGCACGCCTCGCGTTGCCGTTTTCCATTTATGGAGCTGTATGTCAGCGGATCAGATTTCGCAGAGATGGCAGGCCTGTTTGGATGCAGTAACCGCCGAATACTCTAGACTGGATCCTGCGGAAAAAAACTGGATTTCAGCTGAACTGGCCCGTCTAGCCCTGTTACAAAAGCAGCTCGACGGGTTGTTTTGCAAGGGGGATGGGCCTGCTGTTTGTCGGCGCTGCCAGGGAGCCTGCTGCGATTGCGGAAAAAATCATTTCACCCTGGTGAATCTGCTGGCTTTTCTGTCCGTTAACGAGAGGCCTCCCGCAGCCGATTTCAGCTTGCCCTGCCCCTTCTTAGGGCCCACAGGCTGTCGTCTCGAAGTGGCTTGCCGTCCCTTTAATTGTGTCACTTTTATCTGTGAAGGCATTCTTGATTCGCTGGGAGAGGCAGGATATGATGCGTTTCATGAACTGGAAGATCAACTCCGTCGTTGTTATCTGCAATTCGATCAGCGCTACGCCGGTTCCAGCTTGCGTGGACTGCTGATCCGTGGCGAGAGATTAGCAGGAAGGCCCTTTTTGCAACCCCTTCCAGTCTCCCCGGACAGGTAAAGGAAACCCATGGAAATTCATTATGGCCGAGAAAATGCTCACCTTGATGATCTACTTGACGATCTGCTGCGCCAAACCGAAGTGCATCATCCAGAAATAATCCGGGAAATGATCATCAGTGTGCTTAAAGGCGGACGTGAGACCGATTATCTGGCGGATCTCAAACTGATGCGCACGACCATGAAAGAGATGCGTTACACCAATAAGGTTTTCGGCCCTTACCGTCAGCGCAAGAAGGTGACTATCTTCGGTTCGGCTCGCACCGCTCCCGACAACCCTCTCTATGCCAAGTGTGTCGAATTCAGTCGCCTGCTGGTGGAGCGTGGTTACATGGTGATCACCGGTGGTGGTGGCGGTATCATGCAAGCCGGCAACCAGGGGGCGGGCCCCGAACACTCCTTTGCCGTTAATATTCGCCTGCCCTTCGAGCAGGAAACCAATCCGGTCATGTCGTCCAGTGAGAATGTCATTACCTATAAATATTTTTTTAATCGCAAGGTAGCCTTTCTCAAGGAAGCCGCAGCGGTGGCCCTGTTTCCCGGGGGTTTTGGCACCCTCGACGAGGCCATGGAAACCCTGACTCTGACTCAAACCGGCAAAAACCCACCCATTCCCCTGGTTCTTATCGATGACGAAGAGGGCGGCTACTGGGAAAGACTTCTCCAGTTTATCAAAGATCCCTTGCTGAAACAGGGGCTGATTTCCGGCGAGGATTTCAGCCTGTTTACGATCACGCGCAGCGCTCAGGAAGCCGTAAAGATCATCGATGATTTCTATCGCGTCTATCATTCCATGCGTTTTGTCGGCAACACTTTGGTCATCCGGCTCTGTAAAGAATTGAATGACGAGCAATTGGAATTGCTGGAAACCCAGTTCCCGGAGATTCGGGTTCCGGGAAGTCGACTGCAGATTTCCGGACCCCTGCCGCAGGAGAAAGATCAGCCCGATCTGCTGCCCCTGCCGCGTCTGACCTTTGAATTTAACCGGCGCAGTTATGGCCTGCTGAATGCTTTTATTCGCCAGATAAATAGTTTTTAAATATCTGTCGGGTGCCTGAAAAGGAGTTCGTCCATGACCAAAAACTCCCACTGTTCCTACTGTGGTCACCCCTTCGCCAGTAATCAGCCCTGGCCCCGCACCTGTGCCGCTTGCGGGCGCATGAGCTTTGTCAACCCTCTGCCGGTGGTGGTCATGCTGCTGCCGGTTGACGATGGTCTGCTTTTGATTCGCCGTGGCATCGAACCGGGCCGCGGGAAATGGGCCTTTCCCGGAGGTTTCATCGATCTTGGCGAAACCTGGCAGGAAGCGGGGGCCCGGGAGGTTTTCGAGGAAAGTCATCTTGAGATCGACCCCGCTGAAATTCGGGAGTTTCAAGTTCGCAGCGCTCCCGATGGCACCCTGTTGATTTTCGGTCTGGCGAATCCCCGTACCGCGGCGCAGCTACCGCCTTTTATCCCGACCGCAGAAACCACTGAACGGGTGGTTCGTCGGGAACTGACGGATATGGCCTTTGAACTCCACGCCCAGGCGGGTAGAGCATTTTTTAACGGTGGCTGTATCTGAAATGAACTGGCTTATGGAAGGTCCGCTGGTCTCCTGGTCTGATGATGGTTCATTAAATTGGAGGAATCAATGAAGCTGCTTCTCAGTAGCTGTTCGCAGATCGAAACCATTATTGGCGACATTTATCGTTGTTTTGCGGAAAAGGTTGAGTGTGCAGATGATTTGAAAAATATCTGGACAAAATTGGCAGAGGACGAGGATAGACACGCTCAAGAGATAGAATTTTTTTCCAGGTTGAACTTCGATGAAAAATCTGCAAATGAAAAGCTTCCAAAAGCCAGAGCTGATCGATATCTATCAGGAGTTAAGTCGATTTTAGAGGGGATCAAGATTACAGATATAAAGGAAAACGAGGCCTTACGAATTTCACAAAAATTGGAATCAGACCTTCTTGAAGTCCATGTTACCCTTTCTGTAGATGTTCTGGATAAGAAAACAGCAGAAATGTTTTCATGTATCGTTCAAAACGAAAAAGAACACCTGGCGGAATTTAATAGGTATCTTGAATTAAAAAATAGTTCACATTGAAGATTAAATCGCCATTTTATAAGATATTTATGAAAATAATGCAGCTGTATCTTTTGTTGGTGATGTTGTTTCTGTCTGGTTTTTTTCTGTTTTTTTGGTGGAAATTAAAAAAACGATCGAACCAGATGATGGGTGTGTATAACGATTCGCAATCGTCGGGGAATACTACATGCCCTTCGGGTACGCCACCTCAAATAGTTCTATTTGTTAACACAGCAAAGAGTCAATTTTGCGGTCCCGAGAACTATAACTGTGCTCAAGCCATCCTCGCAGCGTATCAGGATTGCTGTGCTATTCAGGAATCTGAAATACTGGCCGCCGGCTCCAAAGGATTTGGAAAGGCCCGTGACGGGATCTGTGGCGCACTCTATGCCGGGGAGTTATTGCTCAAAGATCCAGCCAAAGCGGAACAATTGGGCCGGGATTTTGAAATGCTGGCAGGGTCTGTTAAATGCAAAAAGATTTTAAAGCTGAGGCGCATCACCTGTGAAGAATGTGTCGGCCATACGGCCCGATTGCTGGCAGAACACCTCCTGCCCGGGAGGGCTGGGTGACGCAGGGATCTTGGCAAGGGGACAGGAGCTGGGTGGCCAGGCTTTATTGGTCTGTCCTGGATGATTTCGCTACGAAGACAATAGCGCCGAACTTCCCCCGCTATGGGTTGAAATCCGGCGCTATTTTATCAACGGTGGAACCTTTAGATAGAAAATATCCAATAGGACGTTTCGGTTATTTGATCAAACGCAACACAAAGGGCGCCTTGAAGTCCTGGCCGTCGGAACACTTGACGGCGCCCAGGATGCAGATGACGAGATTGGCAATCGCCACGGCGAAGATGACCAGAATGCCGATTAAAATGAAGGTTAGAATAAATCCGGCAATGTAGGCGAGCATCACGGTTATGGACAGGTTCAAAGCTTCTTTGGCCTGGTTTACCACATAGGGATTGTCTTTTTTGATGAGGTAAAAGATCAGGCCGGGGATAAATCCGAAGAAGATGGTGCCGATCCAGATAAGCAGTGCCATGTTACGGGATTCTTGATCAATAGTGATTTGACCGGTGTTGAATTCATTGCTGTTTTCCATGTTTTCCCTCCAGGGAGTCAAGGTTGATGTTTGCAGCTTGGTCTGAACGGTTTTAGTCGTTGCTCTGTGGGTTAGCGAAGACTTCGCGATGTGACTAGATTGTTTTATTAGATATATATCAGCACTCCAGGGCGCGCAAGCTCCAAATTCCCCGCGTAGCGGAAACCGTTGTCAGGGAAATCTGATGCTTGGTGTTTTACAGCCGGGTGCAAACNNGGGTATTTTTAAAAGAAAAAGAGCAAAAATGAAACAATCCAAAGTAGTTCTTGGCTTGAGTAATCCCAAAAGTCCTTCGAATGTCGGGGCTGTGATGCGGGCCGCTGGTTGCTTCGGCGTGGACGCCGTTTTGTTTACCGGACAGCGCTACATCCGTTCCGCCCGCTTCAATACCGATACCCAGGATGTGTGTCTGCGGATTCCCCTATCCGGGGTCGAGTCTTTGCCGGCGAGTCTTGAGGAGGATATGCATCTGGTCTGTGTCGAGCTGGCGGAAGGGGCCATTCCTTTACCCGAGTTTCAACACCCGGCCCGAGCCTTGTATATTTTCGGTCCGGAAGACGGTACCCTGAGTCAGCATCTCATTGATCGGGCCGACGCGGTGGTGTATGTGCCCACGGTCGGTTGCATGAACCTGGCGGCCACCGTCAATGTCGTGTTGTACGACCGAATGGCAAAAGCTTCGCAGGTGGGGACCGGCGATGAGCTAATCCGAAAAAGCAGGGACACCAATAATAATTTAAAAGTGAAAAAGGCTGCGGGTAAGGTGGAATAGTATACGAATTAGCCCCGCGAAGCGGTTTTTTGGCGCAGGATCCTTAGGGAACGGCCAACCAACGATGGGTTCTGAAGCCTGTTTTCACCTCAAGGTTGCTCCAGCTTTGCCCCGGCAGGAGTCGCCGATCGGAGTTCCTGTAAAATTTGTGATTTATCGAAACCCCTTAGAATCTTGCCGTTGATGATGAGGAGCGGTACCCCGCGGCCGCCCAGTGCCTTAAATTGCTGGAAGCCCTCGACGGATTTTTCAATATCATATTCTCGATAGGGAATGCCGGCGGATTTCAGCAGGGAACGGGCTTGAGTACAGTAACGACACCAGGCGGTGCTGTACAAAACCACCTGGACCTCTCCGTTGGTTGATACGGACTNNAACTGAGCGGGGACAAACAGGCTGCTGAGGTGCCCCCAGTTTTGAATCAGAGCCAGCAGAACGACACACAGCAGGATTTTTTTCATGATCTGTTCCCTTTCGCTTCGGTTTGGCCCTCTGGTGCAGGATATCATGGTTGCAGGGTAAAAAGTTTACCCTGGGGCGTTCCCGAAGCATTTTCAGGAGCTGGTCAAGCCAGAGGCCGTTCTGTCGTGCTGAAGAGCCTGAGTGCAGAAAAACCAATATCGGTTGACCTGACCTGTCTGCTTGCCCCCGGCAGCCCGATAGGCTATAAAATTTGCTAGCGAACCATAAACCCCACTCTAAGAGGCTGATATGGAAGACAACAATTGGGATGCTGACGAGATCAATGAAAACCCGGACGGGGAAGAAAGTTTCGCCGATCTGCTTGAGGAGAGCCTGATCGGTACCACGGAGTTGAAACCGGGGCAGCATATCGAAGCGACGGTACTGCAAATTGGCAGACAGTGTGTGTTTCTCGATGTCGGTCAGAAGGGCGAGGGGATTCTGGATCTTAAAGAGGTGCAGGACGAAGAAGGTCATCTGTCCGTGACTGTCGGCGATAAAATCAAAGTCTATTTTATCTCTCGCGCTGGAGGTGAATTGCGTTTTACCATCCGGATGGCGGCCGGTGTTGCTGGCGCCGCCCAGATTGAAGAGGCCTGGCGTAGCGGCATTCCGGTGGAAGGCCGTCTTGAAAAAGAAGTCAAAGGGGGCTACGAGGTCAAGCTGGCCGGTGGTGTTCGCGCCTTCTGTCCTGTTTCTCAGCTGGGTCTGCGCCGACAGGAGGAATCCGAGAGCGTAGTGGACAGCAGTCGCCCCTTCAAAATCATAAAATTTGGCGAACAGGGTCGTAATGTGGTGGTCTCTCATCGGGCTCTTCTCGAAGAGGAACGGGCCCGGCAGCGGGAAGTCCTCAAAGAAACCCTGCAAGAAGGTATGGTGGTCAAGGGGGTCGTGACCTCATTAAGGGATTTCGGAGCCTTTGTCGATATCGGTGGTATCGAAGGTTTGTTGCCTATCTCTGAGGTCGGATACGGCCGCGTCGAGGATATCGGCCAGGTCCTGCAGGTGGATCAGGAACTGGAAGTTGCCGTCAAAAAGATTGATTGGGAAGCGAACCGGTTTTCTTTTTCCCTGCGGGACACGCTGGCGGACCCCTGGGCCAAGGTGGGCTCTGTTTATGTCGAGGGAGGCAGCTATACCGGGAGTGTGGCGAGGGTCGCCCAATTCGGCGCTTTTGTCACCCTGGAGGAGGGGATTGACGGTTTGCTGCACATTTCCCGGCTCGGTGGAGGTCGTCGCCTGAAACACGCTCAGGAAGCTGTCAAGGCCGGCCAGGTTCTGGCCGTGACCATTGAAAAAATAGATCTGGAACAGCGTCGTATTTCTCTGTTGCCCGTGGCCGGTGAAGGGCAGGCAGAGCTCGCAAGCGAGGCGACACCCAGCCGCAGCTCCTATGAAGATAAGCCGAGCGGGAGCTCCATGGGAACCTTGGGCGAGATGCTCAAGGCCCAGCAGAAAAAGCAGAAAAAATCGTGACGGGCTGTGTCGCCATAGAGCGGAGTACGTTCTCTTGAAAGGTAAACCGGAGCAGTTTTTCGGCGCGGACAGACGCCGTCGAGAAGCGCAGGAGCCCGGTCGCCGGGGGATGATTGTCGCTCACCTGGGAGTTGCCGTCGAGGTTCTGTTTGAGGATGGCGAGCGGTTGCCGGTACGGGTCAAACGGAACTCGGGGCATGTGGTCGGCGATCAGGTACTGGTCCGCGGCGAAGTTCTGGAACGCCTGCCCCGCAGCAGTGAATTGCGCCGGCGGGATGCTCGCGGCGCCCTGCATCTGGTCGGAGCCAATCTGGATGTACTTGGTGTGGTGGTGGCACCGCGGCCTTTGCCACCACCGGGATTTGTTGATCGGGCCATCGTAGCGGCCCGTTCCGCCGGTCTCCAGCCTTTTATCATTGTCAATAAAGAAGATTTGGACGGTGCGGCTGAGCTGACAGGGGAATTGCAGGCCCTTTATGGTGCGTCGTTGCCGGTTTTTTCCCTCAGCGCCAAGGCAAGTATTGGCCTCGATCGGTTGCGCCGGTTTATGGCTGAAGGCCACCGGGGGGCCTTCGTCGGCACCACCGGGGTCGGCAAAAGTTCTCTGCTCAACGCTCTCTGCCCCGATCTTGGCCTAACCGTCGGCGAACTCTGCGAGGCCCGTGGCGTCGGTCGTCATACCACCACGGTGGCGACCCTGCATGCGCTCGCCGGGGGTGGCGAGTTGATCGACACCCCCGGGTTCCGAGATTTTGGTCTGGTCGATATCGTTGTCGACCAGCTGATCGTGCATTTCCCCGGTTTCGAACAGGCCATGATGGCCCGCTGCCGGTTTCGCGATTGCCGGCATCGGGCCGAGCCCGGCTGTGCCGTGACCGCCCTGGTGAACAACGGAGTCCTGGCCGAAGATCGCTACCGGGCTTACCTCGACCTGCTGGCGGAAGTCGAAACAGCCCACGATGAGGCGCGCCGCAGGGACTGGAAGTCCTGAGGCGGCCCTGCCGTAGGATTTCTGCGCCAATGATTATCCCCGTCTACCCTCTGCAACGACATCAAAATTCCATCCTTTTTATTGCGGTACACCATCCATCAGATCCAGTTCCCATAGATCGACAAATTAGTTTAAGATCCATTCGCATAACTGGTTGAAAGTCTATGGATCCAGCCCTTGCTGGAGCGCCTCCGCCACCAGTTCGGCGACATCGAGCACCTGGACATTCTCGGCTTTTTCATCTTTAAGGCCGTCGACCAGCATGGTCATGCAGTAGGGGCAGCTCACACAGAGGGTGTCGGGGGCGGCGCTCAACGCTTCCTTGACCCGCGCGCGATTGATACGCTCGCCGCTGCGCTCTTCCATCCACATGCGCCCCCCGCCGGCGCCGCAACAGAAGGAGTTTTCCCGGTTGCGCTCGAATTCCATCGGTGGGCCATCGGTAGCCGCTTCGATAAGCCGTCGGGGTGCCTGATAGAGGTCATGGTGCCGTCCCAGATAGCAGGAATCGTGGAAAAGGGTGCGGCCGAAGTCGATCGGTTTGGGCAACTTGAGGTCTCCATCGGCGATGAGCTGGGCGATCAGTTGGCTGTGGTGAAAGACTTCGAGCTCCAGGCCGAACTGGCGATAGTCGTTCTTCAAGGTGCTGAAGCAGTGGGGGCACAGGGTGATAACCTTTTTCACCCCCCGCGCCCGCAGCAACGCGACGTTTTTCAGAGCCATCCCCTCAAACACAAACTCATTGCCGAGGCGGCGGACGCTGTCGCCGCAGCAGAGCTCATCCTGACCGAGAATGCCCCAGGAGACCCCGGCCGCGTTGAGTATGGTCGCCACCGCCACGGTCACCTGTTTGTTCCGACTGTCAAAGGCGCCGGCGCACCCGACATAAAACAGGTACTCGGTCCTGTCCGCTGCGAACTCCCGCGGGCCGAGAAGCGCCGCCCACTGGCTGCGTTCGGCGGGAGCCATCCCCCAGGGATTGCTGCGCTGTTCCATGTTTTCAAAGAGATTAAGGAGTTCGGCGGGGAATTTGGCTTCCATTTGCACCAGATGGCGACGCATCTTCACCAGCTTCCGAGGGTGCTCGATAAATACCGGGCAAGCCTCCAGGCAGGCGCCGCAGGTGGTGCAATCCCAGATCGCCTCCTCGCTGCAACTCCCCTCTCCGGTCTCGCCGATCAGCGGCCGGCGGGGTTCGCCGCCGCTCTTGAGTACCGGGCCGTTCTGCAGCAGGTTGACCTTGAGATCGTGAACGACCTGGCGGGGATTGAGCTTCTTGCCGGTGCTGCGGGCCGGGCAGACATCCTCGCAGCGGCCGCACTCATTGCAGGCGAAACCGTCGAAGAGATCCTTCCAGGTCATCCGCGTAGCCCGATCGGCGCCCAGGTCGACGCCCAGGGCAAAGGTTTCGCGGGATTGGGTGTTGGGTTTTTCCAGGCTGCGGAAGAAACAGTTGCCGATGGCGGTGAGGACGTGAAGATGTTTGCTGTAGGGGATCAGGTAGTTGAACAGGACCAGCAGAGTGAGGGCGTGAACCAGCCAGATAAAGTCGTGGATGCGCTTCAGGCCGTCCTCGCCGAAACCGGAGAACCCCCGGGCCAGCGTCGCTGAAACCGGCATCCAAGTCGCCGCCCGTTCCTGGCCGAGGGCTATTTCGGCGCCGCTGATGCCGAAATAGGCGAGCATGTGCACGGCGATCACGATGACGATGCAATAGCCCTGGAAATTTCGTGCCTCGGGGTAGAGGGGGAAGAAGGTCCGACGAATGAGGGCGGCCAGGACCGCGCACAGAGTCAGCAGGCTGACCAGGTCGGAGAGCAAACGAATGGGAAAATAGAAAAACCCCGTCAGCAACGACAGGCGCACCCCCGGGAAGATGCCGCCGATCACGAACTCGAGGTTGACCGCCACCAGCAGCACGCAGGCCCAGAAGAAGATGGCGTGGTTGACGCCGAAGGGACGGGCCAAAACCCGTTTCTGCCCGAAAACATAGGTCAGAACGCTACGCAGGCGCTCGTCGACGCGATCGAAGCGGTCCTCTTTTCGGCCGAATCGCACCAGTCCGAGGCGCTGATAGAGGCTCCACAGAAAAAAGCCGCCGGAGGCGCTGAACAGCAGAAGCACAATGAATCCACGGAAGGTCATGTGATTTCCTCGCTATGCGGTCCGCTCGGGGCGGCCGACGGCTTTACGCAACTCGCGCAGGCGTCGGGTCAGTGCCGGCACGATCTGGAACAGATCGCCGACAATGCCGTAGGTAGCGATCTGGAAGATCGGCGCGTCCTTGTCGCGATTGATGGCGATAATGATGTCTGCATCCTGCAGGCCGACCATGTGCTGAATCGCGCCACTGATGCCACAGGCGATGTAGAGTTTGGGCCTCACCGTCTTACCGGTCTGACCGACCTGTCGGTCGTGGGGCATCCAGCCGGCATCCACCGCGCTGCGCGAGGCGCCCACCACCGCGCCGATTTCATTGGCGAGCTGCTGCAACAGGATAAAGTTTTCGCGGTTAAGCATCCCTCGGCCACCGGAAACGATGACCTCGGCTCCGGTGATATTGAGGTGATCCTGACCGTTGCGGTTGCGGATGACTTCCAGCACCTTGGTCAGAATATTCTCTTCGGCGGGGGCGAAATCCTCCCGGACAATGGTTCCGGCGCGCCCTTTTACGATCTCGGGCATGGACATGACGTGAGGCCGTACCGTGGCCATCTGCGGTCGGAACTTGTCGCACATGATGGTGGCCATGATGTTGCCGCCGAAGGCCGGGCGGGTCTGCACGAGCTGCCGCTCGTCGTTGATCTCGAGCATGGTGCAGTCGGCGGTCAGGCCGAGCTTGAGCCGGGCGCCGACGCGCGGCGCCAGGTCACGGCCGTTGGGCGTGGCGCCGAGCAGGAAGATGTTAGGCTTCCTGGCGGCGACCATGGCCGAGATGACCGTGGTGTAGGCGTCGGTCGAATAGGGCCAGAGCAGCTTGTTCTCGTGGCGGATGACGCCGTCGGCGCCGTGGGCGAACAGGATGTCGGTGTCGACCGGGCGGCCGTCGGACAGGACCAGGACCTGGATCTCCTCGCCGAGGGTTCCGGCCAGGCCCTTGGCGACGCCGAGCAGTTCCAGCACCACCTTCTTGGGCACCAGATACTCGCCATCGGCGCTTTCGTCGCATTCGGCCCAGATGAACACGCCCTTGTACTTGGCGAGTTCCTCGGGCGAGGCGGCGGCGCGCTCGATGGCGATGGCGTGTTCCGAGCAGACGTTCATGCAGGCGCCACAGAGGGTGCAGTTGTCCTGGACGGCGGCCTTCTCGTCCACGACCAGGATGGCGCCGAAGGGGCAGTTCTTCTCGCACAGGCGGCAACCGGTGCAGGCTTTGTTATCGATGATCAGCATGGCTGCGTTTCCCTCAGACGAAGTGCTTGTCGTGGAGGATGCCGACGACTTCCTTGGCAACCGCCGGGGCGTTCGAGCCGTTGAGCACGCGGCCCGGCTCCTTGACCGTGGGCGGGAAGACCTTGACCACCTGGGTCAGCGAGCCTTGGAGGCCGAGCTCCTTCTCCTCGAGGTCGAGATCGGCGGCGGTCATGGTGGTCAGCGGCTTGGTGCGGGCGTCGAGGATGTCCTGGAAGGAACAGACCTTGCGCGAGGCGGCGCCCTTGGTCACCGAGACCAGGCCGGGCAGGCGCATCTGCACCTTCTCGTAGCCGCCCTCGTTCTCGCGGCGCACCCGGATGCGCTTGCCGCTCTCGTCCATCTCCAGGCCGACGGCGTAGGTGACCTGCGGGATGTTGAGGATCTCGGCCAGCATCGGGCCGACTTGCGCCGTATCGCCGTCGATGGCGTGCTTGCCGACCAGCACAAGATCGACGCCGTCGAGCTTCTCGACGATCTTGGCGATGGTCAGCGCGGTGGCCCAGGTGTCGGCGCCGGCGAACTTGCGGTCGGTGACCAGGATGGCGCTGTCGGCGCCCATTTCCAGGCAGCGCAGCAGGGCCATGCGGGCCTGCGGTGGGCCCATGGTCAGGGTCACGATCTCGATGTCGTCACGGCCTTCCTTCAACTGCAGCGCCAGATCCATGGCGTATTCGCAGAAGGGGTTGAGGATGGAGGCGACACCGTCGCGGTTGAGGGTGCCGGTTTCCGGATTCACCTGGACGTTGGTGACCTCGGGGACCTGTTTGACGCAGACCAGGATTTTCATCGGGCCGCTCCTTCCCGGTTCGTTTCCAGATCCATNNATCTTCATTGGGCCGCTCCTTCGAAATCGAGGATGTCCCCGGGGTTGAACATGGCGTGGGGATCGAGGGCCAGCTTGAGGGCCTTCATCTCCTCCATCTGTTCGGGGGTGTACATGACGGACAGGAACTTCTTTTTCATTTTCCCGATGCCGTGTTCGGCCGAGACCGTGCCGTGCAGGGAGACGGCCTTCTGGGCGAACTCCTTGTAGATGCCGAGCGCCTTGGTCAGGTCGTCCATGTCGCGGGGCAGGATGTTGACGTGGAAATGGTTGTCGGCGATGTGGCCGAAGGCGACCCATTCGAGTCCGGCGGTGTCCAGCTTGGAGCGGTAGAAGTGCCAGATCTCCTTGAGACAGGTGTCGGGGACGGCAAGGTCGGTGCCCAGCTTGTGCAGGCCCGGGTGCTGCTTCTTGCGCTCGCCGATGACGGCGTTGACACTTTCGGGCAGGGCATGGCGGAAGTGGCGGAAGCGGGCGAGATCGCGACGCTCGTAGCCGGCCCAGGTGTGCGACAGGGCGGCGCCGCAGCGCTCGGTGATCTCGCGCAGCCAGGCGTAGTCCGGCTTCTCGTCGCTGCCCGAGAAGGCGATGTCGTAAAAGATGGCGGCGCCGGCGTCCTCGGGGATCGGCGGCATGTCGATGAAGCTGGGAGTCTCGATCTGCCGGGCGCGCAGCAGCTTCAGCGCGTTGGCGTCGTAGAACTCGATGAATTCGGGCCGGATCGCCGCCTCCTCGCGGAGCGCAATGACAAAGTCCAGCGCCGCCTCGTCGCTGGGTAGGAACTGGACGACCGACACGCTCTCGTGCTGCTGGACCAGCGCCACCTCGACCTGGGTAATGATGCCGAACAGGCCTTCCGAGCCGATGAACAGGTCGATCATGTCCATCCCCGGTGCGGCGAACAGTCCGGCGGTGTTCTTGGTCTCCGGCATGACGTAGGTCGGCAGCTTCAGCGTCGTCCGGTTGCCCGCCGTGTCGATCACGGTGAATTTCAGGTAGTCGGTCGCGAAATACCGGCCGCGCGGGATGTCCAGAATTTCACCTGAGGCCAGCATGACGCGGAGGCGCCGCACCCAGTTGCGGGTCGCCTTGTACTTGTAGCTGGCCGCGCCCGAGGCGTTGGTCGCCACGGTGCCGCCCAGCGAGGCGCTCATCTCGGTCGGGTCCGGCGGGTAGAAGTAGCTGCAGGGGGTTTCCTTGAACTTGTCTAAGGCCTCCAGGGTTTCCGGGCCGGCCCGCCCGGTCAGGCCGGGGAAGTTCTTCTTGTTCACCCAGTCGTTGAGGTCGCGCAGGGTCACCGCCGCCTCGGCCAGGACCCGCCATTCCTTGGACTTCTCGTCGTAGCGGATGGCAAGGGTCTTGTCGAAGCGGTCGAGCGCCACCACCGCGCCGCCGGCCGGCACGCAGCCGCCGACCAGACCGGTGCGGGCACCGGCGACGGTGACGGCGAGGCCGCGCCGCCCCATCTCGCGCACGATTGCGGCCAGTTCGGCCTCGTCGTTGGGGAAGAACAGGAAATCGGCGCCCTGGTGCGGCAGACGGGACTCGTCGGCCAGATAGGGGCCGTAGTTGGCGGAAATCTCGTCCAGGCCCTCGACTCGGCGGACCGAATCGAACGGGACCTCGGGGACGGCCTGACAGGTGATTTGGTTCATGGCTCTTTCTTGGCTCATGGTTGGGTTTCCGGTTTGTCGATCAGGCCCAGGCGGCGGGATGCGCTGGTCAGATGCGAGCGCACGGCGTGGCGGGCCGCTTCGGGGTCGCGGGCGGCGATGGCCTCGCAGATGCATTCGTGCTCGCGCTGGGCGGTCGGCGTCCATTGTTCGACCTGGGCCGAGTTCTTGCGCGCCGCGGCGATGGACTGGGTCACGCTGACGGCGAGGAAGATCATGAAATCGCGGTAGTAGGGGTTGTTGCTGGCCTCGGCGATGGCGCGGTGGAAGGCGGCATCGGCGTCGACGCCGTCGGCGCCGGCGGTGATGGCCTCGCCCATCTCCTTCAGCGAACTGCGGATCCGGGTAAGCTGTTCTTCGGTGCGGCGCTCGGCGGCGAGGGCGGCGGCGCCGGTCTCGACCTCGGCGCGCAGTTCGAAGATGTAGCGCAGTTCGTTCTCGCCCGAGAAGTCGGCGGTACCGATGCGCCAGGTCAGGTTGGCCGGCTTTTCGCTGACGAAGGCGCCGAGACCCTGGCGGGTTTCGATCAGCCCGTCGCGCTTGAGGCGCGCCATGGCTTCGCGCAGGACGTTGCGGCTGACCCCGAACTGTTCGGACAGCTCGGCCTCGGTCGGCAGGCGCTGGCCCTTGGCCAGTTCGCCGGTGGCGATGCGGCGCTCGATGATCTGGGCGATCTCGTCGGGCAGGGCTCGGCGCCGCGCAACCGCCGAGAACCGCGAAACCGAATCGCCGTTGACCTCGTTCATGGGAAGATTCCCGCCTGCTCGTCCCCGCTTTCGGGTTTGATTGCTTGACCGGGAATTCCGGGGAGCGGCGGTTGTTGCCGTCTCCCCGGACTTTCCTGGCGTTCCATTGCTTATAACCTAGCAAAAATACGGTTGTCCTACAACCCAACAAACGAGGCGAAAGGGGCGCGCCGCAAGACGTCCATCGGCGGCCGTGGTAAGATTTTCCGATTTCCCTTTTGTCGAACCGACCGGATAGGGAACGATGGTGAAGAAACCCGGCAAGAAGCGAAATCAAGGGGTGCAGCCGGATCAGAAACCGGGCGCGGGACCGCGTCCGGCGCGGGGCGGCGGCAATCCGGAACTGGCCAGCCAGAACCGGCGACTCATGGGCAAGCACTACGCGGCGAAGTACGGTGTGCGGAAAGGACGGGGATGAGAGCGGCACAAATGCCGGTGTGACTTTTGCCCCAGGTCATATAAAAGCTCGGAGATTTTGCCCTTTGGGGGTATAACGCGAGTCCCTACGAGCCAGTGTCTTGGGGGGCACGGTTACGGACAGTGTGAGGGGGGAGAACGGGCAATGGCCGCTGTTGGGCGGGTGCCTTCTCCGGAAGTGTGTCAATCGTTTGGCTGGGACGGCGAGTTCGCCGACCAGGCCCTGGAACGGCGGTACAGGGTGGACCTGTACCACGATGCGGTTCCGCGTATCCGCGGCGTCGCCGCAATGACCGCCGTCGTGTTCCTGCTGGCCGGAATCGGCCCCTATTTCGACGCCAAGTATCTGGATGTCGCCCCGATGCTTGCCCTGATGCGGGCGGTGCCGGCTTTGGGCGGTTTGAGCCTGGCGCTGTGGGGACAGAAGCTGCGGTCCGCCGAGCGGCTTTCCTGGGCGATCGTCGGTTATCTGCTGCTGATCGGCGCCTACGAATCGGCCGAGCTGATCCCTCTCTACGAGCCGGGCATGGAATTCACCGTTCCGTTCACCCTGCTGATCATCTTCGTCGGCTATCTGCTGTTCAACGTCCTGTTGCGGCCGTTGCTGGTCGGGGCCCTGGTCGTTTCGGTCGGCTATATGCTGGTTCTGGCGACGCAGACCGAGGCGCAGATGTCGGGGCTGATCACCCTTACCCTGTTCTTTCTGCTGGCGAATGCCAGCGGTGCCTTCGTGATGATCCGGCTTTCGATGTGGCGGCGGCGGCATTTCGCGGCCCTGCGGGCGATCCGGCAGCTCAACCGGCGGCTGACCGACGAGAATCGGGCCAAGGAACGGTCCAACCAGGTTCTCGCCGATCTTGCCGAAACCGACGCTCTGACCGGCGTGAGCAACCGCCGCGGGCTGATCCGCTGCTACGAATCGGTGACCCGCGACAAACGCCGCGACGGGCGCATGGCGCTGCTGCTGCTCGACCTCGATCACTTCAAGCGGGTCAACGACACCCACGGCCACGACGCCGGCGACTCGGTGCTGATCGCCTTCGCCCGCCGGGTCCAGGGCGCCCTGCGGCGCGAGGACCTGCTGGCCCGCATGGGCGGCGAAGAGTTCGCGGTACTGCTGCCCGAGCGCGAGCCCTCGGCGGCACTGGCCATCGCCGAACGTATCCGCTGGCTGGTCGAGGAGATCCCGGTCTCGGTCGGTGAAAGGGAAATCCGGATCACGGTGAGCATCGGTATCGCGGTGCGCTCGGCCGCCGATCGCGAGGACGTCGATCTGACCTTGCTGCTGCGCCTCGCCGACCGCGCCCTCTATCAGGCCAAGGC
>NPIF01001651.1_pt1 | contig 16092 bp, 15 predicted proteins | sample 8637461 | NCBI WGS metagenome assembly NPIF01 (sample SAMN07420641, study PRJNA396082) | bioreactor metagenome | isolation source: sample BR12 brine-fed electro-methanogenic bioreactor BR | place: Japan: Kochi | collected 2016-12-09
ACTGGGACGATCGACTTCTCGCGGTTCTGCCAGCTCGGGGCCCGGCAGAAGTCGATTGTCCCTCCCGGCTAGATCGCCTTCCGCCCAGATCACGCGCATCAACCCACCGGGACAGTCACCCGCTAGCTCTCTCCCTCGAATCCCTCGCGCAAGGCGGGTAACCGTCCCATCCGACTCGGGCAACCGCCCCACCACGCCCCCCCAACACGCGAACGGCCGCGGCTCCCGCCGCGGCCGTCGTCTCTCACACCGCCACGCGGCTCAGTCCTTCGCGTAGCGCTTCCTGATGTTCGGCAGCAGGTACTCGTCGAAGGCGCGGCGCAGCGTGTGCTGCGGGTCGTAACCCCAATCGTTGCGCGCGGCGTTGTCATCGACGTCGGCGGGCCAGGAGTCGATGATCGCCATGCGCTTGGCGTCGAGATCCCACGTGATCTCGGCTTCTGGGAAGCGCGCGAGGACCAGCTCGCGCACCTCGTCGGCCGACGGGTTGAACGCCGTGATGTTGTAGACCTCGCGAGTCAGCGCCTCACGCGGAGCGTCCATCAGCGCGAAGATCGCGTCGACCGCGTCGGGCATCGTCATGAAGGGGATGCGCGCGTCGGGGCGTACGAAGCAGCCGTAGGGCTTGCCTTCGGCGGCGGCGTGAATCATCTCGGGGACGAAGTCGCTCGTGCCGCCCGAGGGCACCGTCATCGCGGAGATCAGACCCGGGAATCGGATGCCGCGGAAGTCGACCCGCCCCGCCTGGCTCTCGGCGTCGAGCTGCTTGTAGTGGTGGACGTAGTACCGGCCGAGCTGCTCGCAGTAGAGCTTGTTGCAGCCGTACATCGTGATCGGCTGGTTGAAGTCGTCCTCGTGGACCTTGCCGGCCTTGTCCTTCGCCTCGGCGCCCGGGATGCCGAACGCCGCGATCGAGCTCGGGTAGAAGAAGCGGACCGGGCGGCCGTGGCTGACACCCTGCGCCTGGGCGAACTCGAGCAGCGAGAGTGTGCCGTCGACGTTGACCTGGTGTGCGGTCAGGGGCGTGAACTCGCTGCGTGTCGAGAGCAGCGCGGCCAAGTGGTAGATCGCATCGACCTCGTACTCGGCGAGGATGCTGTCGAGCAGGTTCTTGTCGAGGATCGACCCGGTGAACGCGCGCGAGACCCGCTCGGCGATCGGGCCCTCGAGGGGCTTGAGGTCGATCGTGACGATCTGAACGGCGCCGGAATCCGAAAGGCGGTTGATCAGCGTGTGGCCGATCTCGCCGGCGGCACCGGTGATGAGGACGACGGGCTGGCGCATCTTGGGCGTGCTCCGAGGTTGGGGGGGAAGCAGAGAGATTCCGCGAAGCTTTCCAGGCTGTCAAGACGGGCCGATCTTCGCGGAGACGCTATACTCTCCCGTCCGCGGGACTGTCGCAAAAGCGCCGAGTGGCGCGCGGCGTCTCCGCCCCCACCCCCCGGAGCGCGACGATGCGCGCCCGCCGCGGCAGAGACTCCGCCGGGAGCCCCTCCGCTGGACACGCCGCCGCACAAGGCACCGGAAGAAAACCGACGGCTTCGCTCGGTGTAGCGGAGCGTAGGAGACCGGCATGGACCCGAAGGCGAAGATGGGACTCGAGACGAAGGCGATTCACGCGGGACAGGCTCCCGATCCAGTTTTCGGGGCCGTCGCGCCGCCGATCTACCAGACCTCGACCTTCGCGTTCGAGACTCCCGAGCAGGGCCGCCGCCGCTTCGCGGGTGAAGAGGACGGCTACATCTACTCCCGCATCGGCAACCCCACCACGAAGATGTTCGAGGACTGCGTCGCCTCGCTCGAGGGTGGCCACGCGGGCGTCGCGGTCGCGAGCGGCATGGCCGCCGTCTCGACGATCATGCTCGGCCTCCTTTCGAAGGGCGATCACGTCGTCATGACCGACACGGTCTACGGCCCGAGCCGCCTGCTGCTCGAGCACGAGCTCTCCCGTTTTGGCATCGAGGGCGACTGCGTCGACTCCTCGTCGATCGACAACGTGCGCGCGGCGATGAAGCCGAACACGAAGATCGTATACGTCGAGACGCCGACCAACCCGACGCTGCGCGTCACCGACATCGCGGCCTGTGCCGAGATCGCGCACGAGCACGGTGCCGTGCTCGTCATCGACAACACCTTCGCCTCGCCGATCCTCCAGCGTCCGCTCGAGCACGGCGCGGACATCGTGATGCACTCGATCACGAAGTACATCAACGGCCACGGCGACGTCGTCGGGGGCGTGATCGTCTCGAAGACCGAGGAGCTTCACAAGAAGGTGCTGCGGGCGCGCATCTACTTCGGCGGCAACATGGACCCGCACCAGTCCTGGCTGGTGCTGCGCGGAATCAAGACCCTGCCGCTGCGCGTGCGCGCAGCGCAGGAGAACGCCGGCAAGCTCGCCGCGCTGCTCGAGGCGCACCCGGCGGTCGCCAAGGTCGTCTACCCCGGCCTCGACAGCCACCCGCACAAGGCGCTCGCCGAGAAGCAGATGGACGGGCCGGGCAGCATGATCTGCTTCGAGCTCGTCGGCGGTTACGAAGCCGGCAAGACGCTGATGACGAAGGTCCACATCCCGACCCTGGCCGTCTCCCTCGGCGGCGTCGAGTCGCTGATCGAGCACCCGGCGTCGATGACCCACGCGGGCCTGAGCGACGAAGAGCTCGAGGAGACCGGCATCACGGCGGCGCTCTGCCGCCTCGCGGTCGGCTGCGAGAGCTACGAGGACCTCGCGGCGGACATGGAGCAGGCACTCGCCCTGCTCTGATCCGAGCCATCGCTGCGATGGGACCGAACGGGCGCCTTCGTGGCGCCCGTTCGCATTCTATGGAACGAGCACGGCCGCGCCGTCGAGTTTCCCCTCGCGCAGGCGCGTCAGCGCCTCGTTCGCCTGCTCGAGCGGCATCGGTACGGTCGAGCAGGCGACGCCCGCGCTTGGTGCGAGCGCGAGGAACTCCTCGCCGTCGCGGCGGGTGAGATTCGCGACCGAGTGCACGGAGCGCTCGCCCCAGAGCAACTCGTAGGGGAAGGCGGGGATCTCGCTCATGTGGATGCCACCGGAGACGACACGTCCGCCAGGGCGCACGGCACGGAGGGCCTGGGGGACGAGCTCGCCGACCGGCGCGAAGATCAGCGCGGCGTCGAGTGGCTCGGGTGGAAGTTCGGCTGACGAGCCGGCCCACGAGGCCCCGAGCGAGAGGGCGAACCGCTGCGCGGAGCTGTCGCCCGGGCGGGTGAAGGCGTAGAGCTCCCGCCCCTCGTAGCGTGCGATCTGCGCGACGATGTGCGCGGCGCCGCCGAAGCCGTAGATGCCGAGGCGCTGCGCGTCGCCCGCCATGCGGAGCGTGCGGTACCCGATCAGGCCCGCGCAGAGCAGCGGGGCGAGGGCGACGGGCTCTGCGTCCTCGGGGAGTGGAAACGCATAGCGAATGTCCGCGACCGTGCGCTCGGCGTAGCCTCCGGGCAGCGTGTAGCCGGTGAAGCGGGCGCTCTCGCAGAGGTTCTCCCGCCCGGCGCGGCAGTGGCCGCAGTGCCCGCAGGTCCAACCGAGCCAGGGGATGCCAACGCGGCTCCCGACCGGCAGCGCATCGGCCCCGGAGCCTGCCGCGACGACGCGACCGACGATCTCGTGCCCCGGGACGAGCGGGAGCGTGGGGTGTTCGAGCTCGCCGTCGACGATGTGCAGGTCCGTGCGGCAGACCGCGCACGCCTCGACCTCGATGAGGAGCTGCCCCGGGCCCGCGTGTGCGGCGGGGATGTCGCGAAGAACGAGCGGTGTACGGGGTTTCTCGAGGACCATGGCGCGCATGGCTCCATGATATCCCCACCCGGGTAACTGTTTGACGCTAAGATGTTTGTTTGGCGGGTTCCCGTCGGCTATTCTGCCCTATTCCGCACCAGAATCTCGATCGTGGAGGAGGATGAGCGGTGCCTCGTTGGCCCGTAGGACCCGAGCTCTTCGCAGCGCTGGACAAGCTGCTTCCCCGCGTGGAGAAGCCCACGCGTTATCTCGGCGGCGAGTGGAACTCGCGCGTATGTGATCCTGCCACCGTGCGCGTGAAGGTCGCGCTGGCTTTTCCGGATGCGTACGAGATCGGGATGTCCCACCTTGGCTTCCGGATCCTGTACTCGATGCTCGGCAAGCTCGACGGCGTGGCCGCCGAGCGGGTGTTCATGCCCTGGACCGACATGCTCGCGCTCCTTCGCGAGAACGAGCTGCCGCTGACGACGCTCGAGTCCCGCACGCCACTCGTCGACTTCGACATCCTCGGCTTCTCGCTCCAGTACGAGCTGACGATCACGAACATGCTCGCGATGCTCGAGCAGGGCGGGGTCCCGCTCCACGCGCGTGAGCGCGGCGAGGACGACCCGCTCGTGCTCGGCGGCGGGCCGGTGGCGTTCAACCCGGAGCCCTTCGCCGACTTCTTCGACCTGATCCTGATCGGCGACGCCGAGGAAGCGCTGCCCGAGATGATCGCGACCTACGAGCGCCTGCGAGGCGAGGGCGCGAGCCGTCGCGAGATCCTCCGCGCCGTCGTCGCGCTCGGCGGGTGGTACGCCCCCGAGCTCTACGAGCTCGTGCCGGAGCCTCAGCTCGGCATGTTGATCCCGCGGCCGAAGGAGGGCGAGGGCGCGCCGGAGCGCGTCGTCCGCCGTCTCGTGCTCGATCTCAACGAGCACCCGTTCCCCGAAGACATCGTCGTTCCGCACTCCGAAGTGGTGCACGACCGCGTCTCGTGGGAGATCCAGCGCGGCTGCCCGGTCGGATGCCGCTTCTGCCAGGCCGGCTACATCTACCGGCCGACGCGGGAGCGCGACCCGCGCGAAGTCTTCGATGGCGTCCTGCGCAGCGTCGAGTCGACCGGCTATGACGAGTTCTCGCTGACCTCGCTCAACACGGGCCAGTACGGCGCGATCGCCGGCCTGCTCTCCGGGCTGATGGACGAGATGGAGCCGCGCAGCGTCTCCGTCGGTCTGAGCTCCCTGCACGCGTCAACGATGAACGAGCGCATCGTCGAGCAGGTCAAGCGCGTCAAGAAGACGGGATTCACCATCGCGCCCGAGGCCGGCTCCCAGCGGATGCGCGACGTCATCAACAAGAATCTCGACGAGGAGCAGATCCTCCGCGCCACGGGCCTCGCCTTCGAGGCCGGATGGCAGTTGATGAAGCTCTATTTCATGATCGGGCTTCCGACGGAGGAAGAGGAAGACGTCGTCGCCCAGGTCGAGCTCGCCGAGCGCATCCTCAAGCAGGGACGCCAGATCGGCGGCGGCCGCGTGCGCGTGACGCTCTCCGCATCGACTTTCATCCCGAAGGTCTTCACGCCCTTCCAGTGGTTCGGGATGCAGGCCGAGGACGAGTTCCGTGCGAAGCAGGATCTGATTCGCGGGCGTGTGCCGCGCGGGGTCCAGTTCCGCTATCACAACCACAACGAGTCGTGGCTCGAGGGTGTGCTCTCTCGCGCCGATCGCTCGGTCACGCCGGCGATCGTCGAAGCCTATCGAAACGGGGCGATCCTCGACGGCTGGAGCGAGCACTTCAAGCCGGAGATCTGGCGCGCCGCATTCGAGAGGCTCGAGATCCCCGCCGACGAGCTCGCGACGCGTTCGATCCCGCTCGACGCCGAGCTGCCCTGGGAGATCGTCGATCCGCTGATCCGCCGCAAGTGGCTCGTGCACGAGTACAAGAAGTCGATGGCGCTCGCGACCCGTGTCCCGTGCGGCCCGACCGCGTGCTCCGGCTGCGCGCCGTTCGCGCGCGACTGCGTCAAGGGCATCGTCCGCGATCAGCGTTGGACCGAGCTCGGCCCGGCGACTGCGCCCGGGCTGACCTGTCTGCCCGCCGCCCCTGCGGAGGCGGCCGGACCCGCGCCCGAGGCGGCCCCCGAGTCCGCGCCGGAGAGCGCGGAAGAGACCGTCGCTCCCGAGGCGCCGCCACTTCCGATCTACCGCTACCGAGCTCGATTCAACAAGACGGGGCGCGCCCGCTTCCTCGGGCACCTCGACCTCGTGCGCGCGCTGCTGCACACCCTGCGGCGGGCCGGCATCGTCGTGAACTACACCGCGGGCTTCAAGCCGCGCCCGAAGATCTCCCTGTCCCCGGCGCTCGGTCTCGGGATCCCCTCCCGCGCGGAGTACCTCGACTTCGAGACGCACGTGCCGCTCGAGTCCGAGGCCTTCCTCGCGACCGTCAACACCAAGACCTCCGAGGGGCTGAGCTTCACCGCGCTCGTCGCGTCCACGGGCTCGCCCGGCGCGCTGCAGGACGTCATCCGCCAAGCGAGCTACCGCGCGATCGTGCCCGGTGTCACGCGTGACGCGCTGGAGCTCGCGCTGCGCCAGTTCGAGGAGAGCGAGTCCTTCGAGGTCGTGCGCATCAAGAAGCGCAAGGAGAAGCGCCTCGACATCCGCCCGCTCGTCAGCGCGCTGCGTCTCGACGAAGAGGGCGGGATCGCGTTCACCCTGCACTACGGCGACACCGGCTCTCCGAAGCCGATCGAGCTGCTCGGCGCGCTCGTCGGCGCCGACGCGGCGGGGGAAGCGGAGCTCGAACGCACCGAGCTGCTCGCCGAAGTCGGAGGGAAACTCGTCTCGCCGCTCCTCGCGGCCCGCATTCCCCGCGCGAGGAGCGCGTGAGCGAATCGGCCCCAGAGACAGCGGCAGGAGTCGTCCGCCGGGTGATCGTGGCGCAAGACCTCGGCGAGCTGTGGCTCGCGCTCGTCGAGAACAGCACGGTCGTCGAGCTCGTCGTGCGCCCGCTCACCGAGAAGCGTTGGCTCGGCACGATCTTCAAGGGCCGCGTGAGCAGTCTCGTTCCCGGAGTCGCCGCGGCGTTCGTCGCCGCCGGACTCGAGCGCGACCTCTTCGTCGTGCGCGCCGACGGGGACGAGGACACGAGCCCGCTCGCGCCGGGCGACGAAGTCCTCGTGCAGATCGTCCGCGAGGCGGACGGCGACAAGGGGCATCGCGCCACGCCCGAGATCACGCTCCCCGGCTGGGGATTGATCCTCGCCCCCGGCGGGCAGCATCGCGGCGTGAGCAAGAAGATTCGCGAACCCGCGGAGAGGCAGCGTCTGCGCGACCTGATCGAGCGGATCGCCCCCGAGGGCAGCGGCGTGATCGCGCGCACGGCAGCCTGCGGGCGCAGCGAGCAGGATCTCGTCGGCGAGCTCGCGTTGCTCGAGGAGCGGTGGCAGGAGATCCACGCCCGCGCGGAGCGTCTCGTCGCGCCGGCGCTCGTCCATCGCGAAGACGACGCGATCCAACCGTTCTTGCGCGACCACCTCTCGGATGCGCTCGAAGAGATCATCGTCGAAGGCGATGCTCCCGCCCGCGAGGTGAGCCAGGTCCTCGAGCGCGAGCCGTGCTGTGCGGAGCTCTCCGTGCGCGCTCATCCGGGCCCGCTGCCGGCGGTCGAGGCGTGGCGTCTCGACCGGGTGGTGGAGTCGGCCATGCGTCCCTCGGTGAGGCTCTCGGGGGGCGGGCGCATCGTCATTCAGCACACCGAGGCCCTCGTCGCGATCGACGTCAACTCCGGTCGCGACACGAGCGGCTGCGACCTCGAGACGACGGCGCTCCGGACCAATCTCGACGCCGCGAAGGAGATCGCGCGTCAGATTCGGCTGCGTGGCCTGTCGGGATTGATCGTCGTCGACTTCATCGACATGCAGCTCCCGGAGAACCGCCAGCGGGTGAGCAACGCGCTCACGCACTGCTTCGCTTCCGATCGCGCGAAGGTCCGGATGTTGCCGTTGACCGAGTACTGTCTCGCGCAGATCTCGCGACAGCGGCGCCGGCCCGCACTCGAGCGTCTACTCGGTCATCTCTGCCCGAGCTGTGGGGGCGGCTTCGTCCCCGATCCGGGTGTGCGTGCGCGGCGCCTCCTGCGCCGCCTGCGGCAGACGGCCCGCCCTCTCCCGGCGGCGCGCTTCCGCGTGACGGCGCCCGAGCCCGTGCTCACCCACGCGCGGAACATCGCGGCCGAGTGGGGCGCCGAGTCGGGGTTGCCGGATGGCTCGCGGATCCTCTGGGGCGAGGGAGCTCCCTCGGTCGAGATGATCTGAGCCGATCCGGACGGCTCAGAGGTCCTTCTTGCGGTTCTCGAGGCGGTGCCGCCGCCTCTCCGTAGCGCGCTCGAATCGTGCCCTCTCCTCATCGGTCTCGAGGACGAGCTCCGGCACGCTCGCGGGGTGACCGGTGGCGTCGAGTGCGACGAGCGTGATCAACGCGCGCGCCGTCGTGACGCGCAGGCCCGTCACCGGGTCCTCGGCCTCGATCCCGACGACGACCTCCATCGACGAGCGAAACGCAGCGCTGACCTCACCGCGCAGGATGACGATCATCCCCTGCCGCACCGGGCGCAGGAAGTCGACGCGGTCGAAGCTCGCGGTGACGACGGGCAGGCGGCAGTGACGCAGCGCGGCCATCGCCGCGCACTTGTCCGCGAGCGCGAGCAGACGGCCACCGAAGATGTGGCCGTAGTTGTTCGTGTCCTCGGGCAGGACGAGCTCGGTCATCTCCACGCGCGAGGCGCTCGGTGTGCGCTCTTTGGTCTCACTCATCGTTCCTCCCGGCGCGGATCGCGTTCGGCGAGTCGGGATTCGAGTTCTTCGACCCGGCGCTCGAGCTCGGCGAGCGAGCGGCTCACCGGACTCGCGATGCGCTCGTGGTGCAGGGTGATGTGCGACCCCTCGGCTGCGCTGCGCCGGATCACCTCTTGCGCGGGGATCCCGACGACGGTCGCGCCCTCGGGGACGTCGCGGATCGCGACGGAGTTCGCGCCGATGCGCGCGCCGCAGCCGATGCGGATCGGGCCGAGGACGCGGGCGCCGGCGCCGACGACGACGTGGTCGCCGAGTGTCGGGTGCCGCTTCTCCTTCGAGAGGCTGATCCCACCGAGCGTGACGCCTTGGTAGAGGACACAGTCGTCACCGACCTCGGCGGTCTCGCCGATGACGACACCGGCGCCGTGATCGATGAAGACCCGCCGGCCGATCCGCGCTCCGGGGTGGATCTCGACGCCCGTGACGAGTCGTACGACTTGCGAGAGCACGCGGGGGACGAGCACGAGGCGGCGGCTCCACAGGGCGTGGGCGACGCGGTGGCCCCAGAGAGCGTGGAGCCCGGCGTAGGAGAGGCAGACTTCGAGGAGGCCGCGCGCGGCGGGGTCCCGTTCGAAGACGACCGCGATGTCCTCGCGCATGCGGGCGACAAGCCCCATCGAAGCCTCCACGCTCCGCGCGGCGCGCGCGGCTCACCACGGTAGGAGCGGCGTCCCGCGTGGTCAAGCGCGCGCCCTCGCGCCCGGATCGTTCATGAAGCTCCGAGTCGAGAATCCGTGGATTCGGGTTCTCTGCCGAACGGCTCGTGAATAGTCCGGGGCGTATGTCCAGGCTACGATGGGGGCCATGACGATTCGCGAGGAGATCCTGCCCGCCGCTGCGCCGGCCGACGAGCCGCCGCGCGGGCCCCATTTCCGTCTCGTCGAGCCGCGGGGCTCGGCTGGCGACCTCGAGATTGTCATCGCCGTCGTCGGCGGCCTTGCCATCCTCGGAGTCGCGTTCGCGCCGCTCGAGCTTCTTGCTTCTCTGCTTGGGGAGTGCCGCTTCCACGCGCTGTTCGGCATCCCGTGCGGATCCTGCGGCCTGACGCGCGCCGTCGTGCAGCTCGGCCGTGGGGACATCGCCGGCGCGTTGGCGCTCAACCCTCTCTTCGTCTCGGCGGGCCTGCTCTTCGGGCTCTACGTGCCGGTCGCGTGGTGGCTATGGCTCACGCGGCGCCGGCGCCCCCGCTTCGTTCTCGGCTCGCGGCGCGCGCGGTGGTGCGGGGTTGCGATCGCCGTCGTTCTCTTCCTCGTCAACTGGGCCTACTTGATCGCGGCAGGCGTCTGATCGCTCCCCTCGAGGAGGGCGAGCGCGAAGTCGAGGCCGGCACCCGGGCGGACGATCGCCGACGCGATGAAGGGGAGGACCGGCCGCGGCAGCGTGAGCCCCGGCCGCCACACGCCGAGCTCGCGCACCCGCCCGCCGAGAGCAGGGCTCGGCACGCGCTCGCGCAGGACTCCGACCGGAGCCGAGGTGGCCACGTCGGCGAGGAGCGTGAGGTGCGTCTCCGCATCGCGCAGCGCGCGCTTGGAACGCGCCGCCCACACGAGGTGGGCGGAGGCGGCGACGGCGAGCGCGCGCAGCGCGCGCGAGTCATGCGGGGGGACGAGTACGAAAAAGAGCGCGGGCGCGTCGCTCTCGCCGTCTTCGAGCAAGGTCGGGACACCCGCCGCGTCGACGCTGGGGAGGCGCAGGAGTGCCCGGGGTGGTAGCTCCGGCGCCATGCCGAGCGCCGCGCCAAGCGCGACGCCCATCGCCGGGGCGCCGACGGCGCAGAGCGTGATAACGCGGGCGCCCTCGCCGCCGGGCAGCTCGGAGTGCGCTCGTGGCGCCCGCCCGCTGATCAGCAGGCGGGCGACCGCGTCGATCTCGCGCCGTTCCTCGTTCAAGCGTGGGCGTCCTCGCGAGCGTGTCGGGGTTCGGGCCTGCTCACCTGCAGGACCTCGATCACGGAGTTCTCCGTGCCGTGTGGGTTGAACACGTGCCGCGGGTTACTCGGGTCGGTGAGCCACTCGCCCCGTATGACGAACTTGTACTCGAAGCGGCCCGCGGGCGTGGCGAGGAACTTCTCCCATGCGCCCTCGCCGTTCTTGCGGAGCACGACGCCGCGGTCGGGTTGCCAGTCGTTGAACTGCCCGGCGAGTGCGACCTGTTCGGGAGCGAGATCGGGGTGGGTGAAGAACACGCCGCCCGCGGTGGCGCGGAGACCCGCAAAGCGCGGGCGCAGGAGCTCGTGGGCATCTTCCCACTCGACGGCGAGCCTCTCCGCGACCGCGCGATAGTCGCGCCAGGCGGCGGAGCGCGGGGCGAGCTCGCCGAGACCGAGCCCCTCGGAGGCGGCGCGCGCGAACAAGATCGAGCGGCGAATGCCCGGGCCCATCACGCGCCCGGGGCAACGCTCGCGCAGCTCGGCGAGCACACGTTTCGCGTAGGCGTCGCGCGGCGGGACGATCGTGGGGAGGTAGCGAACGGCGACGCTGTGGCCGGTCAGCTCGCGGACGCTCTCGAGGAGTTGCTCGAGGCGCGCGGCGCCGTCGAGAGCGAAAGGCGCCGGCGGAATCGGCACGAGCGCCTCGCGGGCGGCGACGAGCGCGTTGATCGTCAAGAGGCCGAGGCTCGGCGGGCAGTCGATCAAGACGACGTCCCAGCCTCCCGCGATCGCCGCGAGGTGCTCGGCCAGACGCTCCTCGCGGCCCGGGACGGCGGCGAGACGCGGCTCGAGCCCGGCGAGCCCGACGTCACCGGGCACGAGGTCGAGCCCCGTGCGCACGCTGACGAGCGTGTCCTCGAGCCCCGGGCCGACGCCGGTCAGCGGCGTGTGCGCCAGAGCTTCGGAGAGCGAAGGCCGGTCGGCGTCCAGAGGCGCGCCGAGACCCGTGCTCGCGTTGCGCTGCGGATCGAGATCGATGACGAGGACGCGGTAATCGCGGGAAGTCAGAGCCAACGACAGATGAATCGCGGTCGTCGTTTTAGCGCAGCCACCCTTTTGGTTCACAACAGCGACGATCACACCCACGGACCCTCCTCCTGCGGCTCGGGCGCGGCGCGCCAGGCCGCACGGACGGCCAAAGCCGCCGTGCTCGTGCTTTTTCGGAGAACGAGGACGATGTGCGCTGCAGACTTGGATGCAAGCCAGACATCGCGTCGACGGTATCGCGTTCGTGCGCGACACGTCAATCGCTTTCTCCTTGGTTTGCGATATACCAGCGGGAGCCCGCCCGTGCCGGCCGGGCCAAATGGCCGGAGTCGGTGCAGAATGGCGCTCCGACAAGGAGCCCACATGGCCGAGCGAGGGGCCGGGAAGATCCGCCTCGTCGTCTTCGACGTCGACGGCACGCTGATCGAGCACCCGGAAGACAAGACGGTATGGCAGGTGCTCAACGAGCGCTTCCTCGCCACGCGCACGCTCAACGTCGAGCGCTTCGAGGCCTTCCGCGCCGGCCGCTTGAGCTACGCGGACTGGGTGGCGCTCGACGTCGGCGACTGGAAGAAGCGGGGCGTGCGGCGCGAAGAGATCGTCGACGCGATCCGCGCGTGCCTGCGTCCTGTGCCCGGCGCGGCCGAGACGATCGGGGCGCTCCGGGAGCGCGGCTATCGCGTCGCCGTCGTCTCGGGCACGCTCGACATCACCCTCGAGCTGCTGCTCGCCGACATCGACTTCGACCGGGTCTTCACCAACAAGCTCTTCTTCGACGAGAGCGGGTGCCTGTCCGGCTGGCAGGCGACGCCTTACGACGTCGACGGCAAGGCGCACGCGCTCGAAGAGCTCTCCCGCTCGATGGAGCTCGCGCTCGACGAGATCGCGTTCGTTGGCGACCACTGGAACGACCTGTCGGCGCTACGCATCGCCGGTTTCGGTTTCGCCTACAAGCCGAAGGACCTCGAGCTGTGCGAGGTCGCGGACGTCGTCCTGCCGGGCGGCTCGCTGACGCAGATCCTCGAGCATCTCCCAGGAGCGCAGCGTGACTGACGAGCGCATCGAGCCCCTCTCGATCGAGCGTGTCTACGACGGCCGCCTGCTCAAGGTCGACCGCGAGGAGCTCGTGCTCCCGAACGGGAACCGCGCGTCCCTCGAGACGATCAAACACCCCGGCGCGGCCGCGATCGTGCCGTTCGTCGACGCCGAGACGATCGTGCTGCTCCGGCAGTATCGCCACGCGGCGGGCGGGATGATCTACGAGATCCCCGCGGGCAAGCTCGACGTGCCCGGCGAGCCGCCGCGCGAGTGTGCTGCGCGTGAGCTCGAGGAGGAAGCGGGATTCCGCGCCGGGCGGATCGAGCCCCTCGGCTCGATCCTGACGACGCCGGGCTTCACCGACGAGGTGATCTGGCTCTTCGCGGGCTACGAGCTCGTCAAGACCGCGCAGGCGCTCGAGCAGGACGAGTGCATCGACGTCCTCGAGGTGCCGTTCCGCCGCGCCGTCGAGATGGTGCAGCGCGACGAGATCCGCGACGCGAAGACCGTTGCGGCGCTTCTGCGCGCCGCCGTCGCGAGCCAGAGCTCCTAACCCGTCAGTGGCTATCGGCGAGCGGGGGTGAGCCCTCGCTCCGGCCGATGACCGCGCAGCCGATCGAGTCGCTCCACACGTTGGTCATCGTGCGCAGCATGTCGAGCGGGCGGTCGACCGCGAGGACGAGCAGCGCGCCTTCGACGGGCAGATCGAGCGCGGCGAGGATCACCGTCATCATCACGAGCCCCGCCGAGGGGATCCCCGCGGCGCCGATCGAGGCGAGCAGCGCCGTCAACACGACGATGAGTTGCCGCGCGATCGTCAGCTCGTAGCCGGCGGTCGAGGCGTAGAACTGCGCGATGAAGATCGTGGCGACGCACTCGTAGAGCGCGGTGCCATCCATGTTGATCGTCGCGCCGAGCGGCAGGACGAACGAGGAGACCTCGTTCTTGACCTTGCCCTTGGTCTCGACCTCTTCGAGCGTGACCGGCAGGGTCGCACTCGAGGACGAGGTGGAGAAGGCGGTGAACAGCGCCTTCGAGACGGCCCCCGCCCAACGCAGCGGCGAGACCCGTGCGAGAAAGAACGTGATTGCCGGGAGCGTGAAGAACGCGTGGACGAAGAGCGCGAGCACGACCGTCAGCGCGTACCAGAACAGAGGCGCGAATTGCTCGATCCCCGTGCGTGCGACCATGCGAACCAGGAGCGCGAAGACTGCGACCGGGAGGATGAGGAGCACGATCTCTGCGAGCTTGGTCATCAGCTCGAAGAGGCCCGCGACGGTGTCGGTCAGAGGGAGCCGATAGCGTTTGGGGAGCTGAGTCAGCGCGAAGCCGGCGAGCAGGGCGAACACGATGATCTGCAGCATGTCGAGGCGGACGAGGGCATCGAAGATGTTTGCGGGCACGAGGTCGCGCAGGATGTCGAGGACGCTGAGAGACTCGCCCGGGAGTGCGCGCACGTCCGGCAGCTCGAGCTGAGCTCCTTCGCCCGGCTGGATCAGATTGACGAGGATGAGACCGGTCAGAATCGCAAGCAGGCTGGTTCCGAGGTAATAGCCGAAGGTCTTCAGCCCCATCCGGCCCAGGTTCTTCGGGCTACCGACTCCTGCGACGCCCGATACGATCGAGAACAACACGAGCGGGGCGACGAGCATCTTCAGCAGGCGGATGAAGATGTCGGCAACGAGGTCGAACGGAACGAGGAGCGCCTCGAGCATGTCGCTCCCGCCGAGGAAGACCTCCCGGAAGTACCCGCCGTTGCCAACGATCGGCCGCACCAGATCGCGGAACAGATCGACGATGAAGGTCCCGGAGTCTCCCGCATTGACACCGAGTGCGGCGAGTCGGAACACCACGCCGACGAGCGCACCGCTCGCGAGTGCCCAGACGATCATCTTCGGGGAACGCCAGAACGAACGGCCAGAGTCTGATTCTGTTGTCACGGAGTGTCTTCGCTCGCGTCGGACGAGCCGCCGGGCGGCGGTGTCGAAGTGTCCTGGGTCTCCGCCTCACCAGCGGGCGGGAGTGGCTCGGGGAAACCGAGCTGCCGGCCCCAGACGTCGGTAGGGGTCCAGGTCGGGTCGATGATGAAGCTTGGCCAGGTCACGCGGTTCCAGCGGTAGGGCTTTGTGAGATCGCCGGGATCGTACGCGTTGGTCGGTTGCCAATGCGTGTCGAAGGTCGGCGTGCTCCACGTGACGGGCTGCCAAGGGTAGGGGTTGGCGGGGTCGCGGTCGGGGTAGGCGCTCGTCGGTTGCCATCCGCTCAGCGTGCTCAAGGGGGTGCCGCCGGGGAGTGGGAGCTCGCCGAAGACCTGTTGCTGCTCCTCGAGGCTCGGGCCGACGGTCTCGCGAGGCCGCTCCTCGCCGTCCTTCTTGGCCCGCGTACGGCGCCGCGCGACGGCGGTGGCCGGGTCCTCGGTCAGGTCCTGTCCCGGCTGCTCGGCCTGCTCGTCTTCCGTCTCCGCAGTCTTGGGCGGGGGCGGGCCGAGCGGGACGCGGACCCAGACCTTGGGACGTTCGCCCGCAGGCTCCGGGCCGAGTGCCGTGACACCCGGGGGGTAGTCGGCGGCGTTCCGAGGAGGTTGCCAGCCCTCGATCAGGACGGTCACTCCGGGCGCGGCCTTCTTCTTGGGTGTCTTGCTCTTGTCCCCGCTCTCCGGGGTGTCGGTCTTCTTGGGCGGGACGGGTTTCGTCGCGTCGAGGGCTTCGCTCTGGGCCGGCTTCTTCTTGCGGGCCGTGTTCTTGTTCGCGTCGTCCTCCGCGAGGATGGGCGCAGCGAGTGCCCCCGCGATCAGGATCGCGAGCGCGGTGAGGACCCAACGCTGGAAAGAAGCGCGCACGAAACCATTCTAGCGCTCTTGGTACCGCAATGTCTTGGCGACACGATATGGAAGGGGTGCTTCCCGTCCTGCGCGAAGTCCCCTATATTCAACGAGACATGGGAGCTGCGGCGTCCGCTGCGACAGGTGTCGCGTCACGACGGTCCCTCGGCTCGGTCAGGGAACTCCGCTTCCCAAAGTTCAAAGGACGAACACCACCGTGCGGGGCGGCTCCCTCGTCAGGGTGGCACGCTAGGGAGGGGCCGGCTGTGATCATCGATCGCGTGCAGCACCCGGGGTGGCTCGTCAATAGCTGGCTGGTCGCCGGGCGCGAGGACGGTCGCGGCATCCTCGTCGACACGGGGGCCGACGTGGCGAAGACGCTCGAGATGGTGCGGCGTCACGGCGTCCAGATCGTCGCGATCCTCTCGACGCATCGTCACTACGATCACACGGCCGGCAACGAGTTCCTCTCTCGCAACCTCGGCGCGCCGGTCTTGACCCACCCGCTCGAGAAGGCCTTCATCCCGGCAATCACCGACACGGTCGTCGAGGGTCACCGCTTCGAGTTCCGCAACTGGTACGCCGAGGTGATCCACATCCCCGGACACACGGCGGGCCAGATCGGGCTGCACGTACCCGGAGTCGGTCTCTGGACGGCGGACACGCTCTTCAAACACTCGGTGGGCGGCACGCTCTCTCCCGGGCACACCTCCTTCATT
>NPIF01006235.1_pt2 | contig 16090 bp, 18 predicted proteins | sample 8637461 | NCBI WGS metagenome assembly NPIF01 (sample SAMN07420641, study PRJNA396082) | bioreactor metagenome | isolation source: sample BR12 brine-fed electro-methanogenic bioreactor BR | place: Japan: Kochi | collected 2016-12-09
GCCGTAAGCGACATTCGGGCAGGCGGCCATGTAACTCTGCAATTGACCGACGCCATCCTTGCGGTCCGAGGACTTTATCTTCTGCGACTTGCATTCGATAATAACACGGGCACGGTCCTGGTCACGGGGATCACCCTCATCGAAGATCACAAGGTCGGCGCGCGGCTTGCGCGTGCCCAGACGAAGAACGAATTCGACCGCAATTTCGACCTTTTCGTAGCCGTATTCACGAACAAGGGACTTGGCGATCTCCTGGCGGACGTACTCTTCCGGCGTCTCGTTCCGTTGGGTGATGCCGTCGATGTAGTCGAGAATCTTACCCTGCTGTACGATGACAGCCGCCGGTTTCACCACAGCCTGTCGTACCGCCGCCCTTTGCGAAGCCATCCCTATATCCCTTCCTTGGTGANNTTGCTCGACAACACGCGCCACCCAATCCTGAACCGACGTGTCCTCAGCCGCGACGACGATGCGGAGACGACGGTGCAATTCGGGATCGAGCCGCACGTGAACCATGCGCGGTTCATCGGCCCGCTTGGATTTTGCGGCGGAAAGTACCAAGAGAACCCTCCCTTTTTGTGATTCTTGTAACATGGTGATTCCAATAACTAAAGGGCCAAGCGACGGTCTCGCCCGGCAACATTTGCACGTCCGCCGCCGCCGGGGCGTTGGCCTCCTCGTTCAAACCCTTTAGCCGACTAGATGAAGTTGGTATCGGGTAGGCAAGTTACCTGTGACCATGCGTACATGTTCTTGTTTGCTGGTCATGCGGTACGCTTGATCCTCAGAAGAAGGCGGATATCCCGAAGCAACGTCTCACGCTGATCGTTGCACCAGTAAACGCGCCCGTTCCGAAACCAAAAATGTGCCCGACAGCCCTTCACACGGTTGATCGAGGGATGCAGGGTGCTCGTGCCGTCCTCGTGGATTTTCAGCCGCCAGACAGGGCGCTCATCCGGCAGCAGGTTCATGTGAAGCATCTCGCCGCAGCCGCAGGGGCACAGCATGCCTACGCTCCACGGATCGCCATCTTCCGTGACGACATATAGCTTCCTGGCTTTCGGATGCTCCGGCACATCCTCCCTAACAAATTCCGTGTCGAAGCGCGGGCGTAGACGATCACGAAACCACGACTTGAAGCGAGTCCAGATTCCCATCACTCGCCCCCGTCAGATAGTTCCGGCAGGTCGAGCAACGGGCGCACATCGCCTTTGCCGACATCGCCCTTAAAGATCTGGCAGGGATCGGACTTCGAGCTCCGAAACATGTACATGTCGCCCAGACTAACCTCGACATGGCCATAGGTGTGGTTGGCGTCGTCCCGGTAGGGATGCAACCGTGCCAGCAACTCATTCACGCCTAGCGAGGCGAGCAGCATGTTGAGTGTTATGACCGCAGGACGGTGGACCGTCACGCCCGAAATATAACCTTCCTGAAGCTGCTGTGCGTGCGCCTCAGGATCGGTCCGCGCCAACCCAGCCGCGCGCACCTGGTCCATGGTGAACAGCCCTCGACTGATCAGACTGGAGCCGCCCGGCTTAAGGAAATGGACACTACCGCAAACCTCTATAATCTCGCCCTTGCACGGTCCATCCGGAACGGCGGCGATCCGCACGCCGAGGTCGATATAGGGGAGCTGGTAATAGGTCGCGATCGTGTTGAGAAGGAATCGCCCGTCGACCGTGTCCATACATCCGAACACCAAATCGCACTGCGCCACGGCCCTGACCGCCTCCGGTGCCCATAGGTTAGCGGGCAGTGGCACGACGCGGGTTCCCGTCTCCATTCGCCGCACAGCATCGGCCAGTACGTCCACCTTGCGTCGCCCGGCCCGGACGTCAGCCATGGTAGCGTTGAAAATCCGGTTGATGTTGCGCGCTTCAAGCTGGTCGTCATCGACCATGACCAATTCGCCAACACCGAGCCGAGCAAGTTGTTCAATAACTGGGCTCCCCGTGCCCGAGCAACCTATCACGGCCACGGAGAGCCGCCGCAGTCGCTCGAATGTGCCTTCGCCGAAAGCCTGCGCATGGGATGCCGCGAAATCCGGCGTCTCGCCGGTACGCTCATCAGCGTGCCAGAATACCAGATCGTCGCCGGCAATATTTATTTGGGCGAGCGGTTGAAATCTGCCTTCCGCCGTCAGGTGACGTCCGAACATGCGCCCGTCCGGAAGCATCACAGCGCTCGCATGAAACAGGTCGATATCGAACCAGTTGCGTATCGCTGGCATCAGCCTCATATCGCCTGAATCGTCGGTCGCGGAAAAGGTCGCGCAGTCGTTTGGATGGCTATGTACTTTCACCACCGTCAGGCCCCGTGCCTCAGCACGATCGAGCAGCGGCGCAATGGCATCAGTCCTCCAGGTCACGCGTTCTGGCGTCCGCACCGGGCAGTCGTCGTACGGAATTGCATGGATTTCACGGGCGACCAAACGGTGCCGCCTGTCTCCCGCCCTGCGTCCGCACAATATAATCGCCGCCGCCTCGCAGCCGTCGCCAGGAAACAGGTGCGCCCGCAACTTGGCGTGCTGGTTATCATTGAGGCTGAGGGTCACGTCCATGGCCAGCGCTCACTTCTGAAATTCGCGCATCAGCCAGTCCTCAATCGCCAAAATATGGGTTTCGAGGTTGTGCTCGCCGATTATCCAAGGATTTTTCTTGGTGTAGTGCCGCGACCACCTCTGAAAATTTTTACCGTTGATCGCCTGCGTTGCCTGTGTCGCGCGGATCGGTTGGCCGTCCTTGCGGGCAATCGCCGGATGGAAATACACCATGTCGAGCGCGGCCTTCGGGTAGCCAGTTTCGATTCTTATCGCAGCCGTCACGGTCTCATGGTCGTAGCCGTCGCAGATCGTTGAGAAATCGTGCAACAGCAACCAGTGAGAGCCATCAATGACGGTCTCCCACTGGCAACTATACTCGTCGAGAAAGACGCGATCCTCCTCGGGTAACACGAATTGACGCCGCAACTCCATGTCAGCCTTCCGTCTGGTCGCGCGGGATAGCCTTAAACTTTTCGACGCCAGGCCGCGTCAGATCGACCCGTTCGCCCTCCTCGATCAGTTCCGGCTGACCGCCGCGCACCTTAAGCCGCAACGTCCAGTCATTGACCGGCGTGAGGCCGGCCGTCTGAAGGATCGTCTCGCGCGTCGGGTTCGGCTCGTGAATCTCGTAATGATCGCGATTCACCCTAATGCGGTAGCCACGGCACCGCGGCGGGGCCTTCCCCTGTGCAGCGTACTGTTCAAGATCGGCAATCTCGTCGAGAATTTCATTGCCGATGGCTTCACCGATGTTGTTGCCCACCTTATCCGGCGGGTGGGAGGACTGCTTGTCCATTTCCCTTCTCCTATATGTCTGGCCGCACAACGCGGCACGGGTTAGATTGAGGGCCTCGTTAACCAAACCTCAACCACAGAAGTTTACAAAAACGAACATATCATGTATATTTGTAAACTGCAACTATGGAGGCGAGATGCATGATAGGACAAAGACTTAAGCTCGCCCGCGCCGCCGCCGGACTATCTCTCAGAGAATTACAGGACAGAATTGGAAATCGCGTTACGGCGCAGGCGATCGGGAAATATGAGCGCGATGAATCGATGCCCAGTTCGGGCGTTTTGATCACGCTTGCCGATGCTCTGGGCGTCTCGGTGGACTATCTGGTTGGAGACCAAGAGATGGTCCTTGAAGCTGTGGAGTTCAGGAAAAAGAAGATCACGAGCAAACGTGAGGAGGCCCAGGTCGAGGCCAAGGTCCTGCACCTGCTGGAGCGATATTTGATGGTCGAGGAGTTGCTCGGCCTGCGGAGCGTGGAGTGGCACAGACCACGCGAGGCCCCTTACCCGGTCTTTCAAGACGTATCTGAGGCCGACCGCGCAGCCCAGAGCCTGCGTGAGCATTGGGGGCTCGGCACCGATCCGATCCCGAACTTCGTCGAGCTGCTGGAGGAACAGGGAATTAAGGTTCTATCCGTCGATCTAACGAATATCGACGGTTTGACGGCGCGCGTCCGCCGCGTCAATAAGGGCGCGGTCCCCGTCATTGTCGTTAACCGCAAGGACTGGGGCGAGCGGCAACGCTTCACGCTGGCCCATGAACTAGGCCACATGGTCATGGAGGTGTCCGCCAAAGTGGACGACGAGAAAGCCGCGCACCGCTTTGCTGGAGCCTTTCTCATGCCTGCCGAGGCCCTTTGGGCCGAGATTGGCAAGCGTCGCACGTCGATCGGCGGGCGCGAGTTGTTCTACCTAAAGCAGCTCTTTGGAGTTAGCGTTCAGGCGATCACGTATCGCTGCAAGGACCTCGGCATTTTCAGCGAAGCGCTGTTTCGGCAGCTTTTTAATGAGTTCAGCCGCCTCGGCTGGCGCAGCCCGCCTTACAAAGAGCCTTTTGCCCGGCTAGGCGAGGAACCGACGCGCTTCAAACGCTTGACGCTCCGCACGCTTGCCGAAGGGGCGATTTCCGAACCGAAAGCGGCAGAGTTACTGGGCCTGACGGTGCGCGAGCTGAATCAGAGCATGGAGGTGGAGCCACCCGCTGAACCAGAAGCGGTGGGGGCCTGATCCAATGCGGGTGCTGGTCTCCGATACCTCCGTTTTAGTTGATCTTGAACGCGGGTCACTTTTGGAGGCCAGCTTCCGCCTGCCTTTTCAGCTCGCTGTGCCTGATTTGCTATACGAGCGCGAGTTGAGGGGCTATGGCGGTGACGAGTTGATACGCCTAGGTCTGATCGTCGAGGAACTGGACGGAGAAGGCATCACGCGCGCCCTCGCGTACCGGCGACAGGTCCCAGCCCTTTCCGTCCCCGACAGCTTCGCCTTAGCCCTCGCGCAAAGCCGTGAATGTGTGCTCCTCACCGGCGACGGTGCGCTGCGCCAACTTGCAAACGATGAGGCGGTCGAGTGTCACGGGGTGCTTTGGTTGCTTGATGAGATCCACAACGTGACAGCGGCAACCGTACAGGAGTTGCACGATGGCCTTACGGCCATTTCCCGGCATCCGCGTTGCCGGTTGCCAAAAGCGGAAATCCGCCGGCGGCTGGACTTCTACGCCAACAACCTTCCTTAGGCGCTTACATACCCGACGCGATCCGCTGACAGGATTTGCGGCCCTGGATCAAACCGGTGCGGCTTTTCCCCGCCCAATACAAACCGACGATGAGATTGAAGTGGGCGTGGTACGGCTAGGCATGGCGCGGCGTGACGTGGCAAGGGGTCGTATGACCAGGAAGCCCCCACCTTCGGGCGGGGGCTTCTTTTTTCTGGTGCGTGATTACGGGTTACAAGAACTGGGAACGCGCGGCCGGCCTGCACGGGGTGTACTTAGGTGGGGTGGGCGAGGAGAAGCCCGGGAACGAACCCACGGCACAGGCGCCCGCAGAACCGCCCTGTAGGGCCATTCAGCGTTAGAGCAAGGCCCCCGCAAGCTGGCTTCCGGTTTCAACCCCGAGGTCAAGCCCGTCGCCCTTGGCCTCGCTCTCGACCCGCGTTCCCCTCGGGGCGTTCTCGAACCTAACGTTGACGTTGGCTTGTGCGTCCCGCCCGCGCCCGGCACCAGCAACCGTGGCGGCGCCGCCGGCCGGGGCCGCAGAAGGCCCGCTGGCGGTGAGGTTCAAATCGGCGTCCCCGATGCCCAGGAACTTCCGCAGCCCCTCGGGAATGATGTTGACGGCGCTCCGTATCTTCTCGGAGATGATCGCCCCCAGATCGAAGCCGGTCAGGTACTTGATAAGTCCGTTCATCGCCTCGGCGATCAAGGTCACGGGATTGAACTCTTCGAGGACTTTCAGAATCCCGGAGATGAAACCTTCGTCGAAGGCGGCCTTCACCCCCGCGAACTTGTCCTCGAAGAATGAAACGATGTTGTCCCAGTTCTTGTAGATGACGTAAACGGCCCCGCCGATAAGCGCGATTGCGGCTCCGATGGGGGAGGCCAGGAAGACCTTGCCCAATTTCAAGAACTCGCCACCGACCTTGAGGAAGGAACCAATCAGCGGCCCGTTCATCACCGCGATAATCCCGATGGCGGCATTCCCGACGCCTCCGATGCGGTCAACGAAGGCGGCGATGCCGGAGGTGACGTTCTTAACCGACTCCCAAACCCCGCCCCAATCGACGCTGCGGAGGAACTCGGAGAACTGTTGAACGACGGCGGTGATGTTCGAGGCAATTAGTTCTCGGTTCGCCGTGATCCACTTTGTTAAGCCGTCAAGCAACGGCTGGATTTGGGGCAAGAGCTGACCGCCCAGGACGTTACCCAAACCGTTGGCCGCTGCCTTGAAGTTCGTCATGCTGTCAACAAACGCCTCGGCTTGGCCGGTGGCGTCGGTGCCGATCACCAGCCCGAGGCGGTTGGCCTCGGCCCGCAGTTTCCCGATCTCGGCGTTACCGCCGGCCATGAGGTTGACCATTGCGCCCCCGGATCGGCCGAAGGCAGCGGCGGCCATGGCTGCCCGTTTCGACGGGTCCTCGACCTTGCTCATGGCCTTGGTCAACAACTCGAAGGCTTCCTCCGAGGACTCCGCACCCTGAACCTGTTGAAGCAGGGCCGGGCTGGTCTTTTTCAGGAAGGTAACGAGGCTCCCGGTGCCGGCCTTGGCCTCGCCCAGCCGCCGGGACAACCCGTCCATAGCGGTATCGAAGTCGCTGGCTGAAACGCCCGAGCGGTCGGCCGCGTACTTCAATTCCTGATAGGCCTCGGCCGAGAGTCCGACCTGCCGGGAGAACTTGGCGATGCGGTCGCCGGCCGTGGCGTAGCCGCTCGTCAGCTTGGTGATGCCGGCGATGGTTGCCGCGCCCCCGATCATGCCAAGAGGGCCGGCCACGCTGCTCAGGTGCCGAGATAACCCGCCGACGGAGCGGCCCAGGCCATGGACCGCCCCGGTTACGTTCCGAAACCCGGATACGTCGGCAATGCTGCTGACGGCCCGGCTCACGCGGCGCACCGGGGCCGTCATCGTTTGAACGCTTCGGGTGATGGCCCGGACCGGGGCTGTAACCCGGTCCACGGCCTTGAAGATTGCGGAAATCTGAAATTGGTTGGCCGGCATTGTTTTCCCCTATCCCGCCATCGGCCCCTGGTGCGGCTCTTCCTCGATCGGCTCGCCCTCGGCCATGGCCGGAATAGCGGCCTCGGTATGGCGTATGCTGTGGGTCAGCACCTCGAGCACGATGGCGGCATCGCCCAGGGTTTCCGCCGTGCCGTGAAGGATGGTGCCGGCNNTGCCGGCCGCAATGTAGGCCCGATCATGCAGCAGCTCCAAGGCTTCCTCGGCGTTCCCGTTCCGCAGGGCCTCCAGGGCCGCCGTGCACGCCTTCCAGTTCTCGAAGGCCTCCAGTAGTTCCGGGGACGCGGCCGTTCGTGTCACATCGACGGTATCCGGCAACGAGCGCAAAACCCCGGTGTAGCCGTCAAAATCTTCGTGGCTGGCCATGGTAGAAATCGCGGTGGTGTTCATGGTGTTTCTCCTGCTGATGCTGATTACTGACTTTCGGTGCCGAACTGCTCGGCTGCCCGAGCCGCGAGGCTACCCTTGCGGGGTGCCGGAGCCGCCTTCGGGTCGAACTTCGCGGCCATGCGGGAGGCGAGGCCCCCTCGCTGGCCGGCGGGCTGGGTACACCCCCGGAAACCCGCGCGCGGACCATGCTGGTGGCCGTTGCGCCCGATCAGCCTGTCGGTTTCCCGGGTAACCTCTTCAAGCTCGGTAATGGCCCGCTTCACGTCCTTGCGGCGATCAGCGGTCAAGGCCGCGCTGCTGTCTCCTTTGAGTAAAACTCGATGCATTATCAACCTCAACACTCTGTTTGTGTTCAACATGCTTAAAATATAACGAGATTTATGTTTAGAGAAAACCAGATATTATTTGAAAATAAACGGCAGGAATGCCGCTTAGCGGCATGTTTTATTAATGTTGACTTGATTCGTGCCGCTGGCCGGTATTTCGAGTGCTGGCGTCATGCCAGACGGCAACACGGCCGACCGGGGGGCGGTCGGCCGTGCACCACGCCAGAGAGGTTTTTGGTTTACAGGTGTTTCACCATGTACTGCGCCGACGCCAGCGTATTGCCAGCAATCCGCCAAAATTCGGGAACCGCCTTCGCATCAGGGAGCTTCATGATGGCGTGGTCTTGAGGCGGCACGATGGCTACGTCGTCAAGCACAAGTGTCGCCGGGAAAAACCGCAAGGCTTCCTGGNNAGTTCCCGCGAGGATTTTTGCGGCCCAAGCCAGGATCAACTTGGGTTTCACCTCCCGTTCGAACACCTCCATCGCGGCGGATTCCAGGAGTTCAAATTTGGCCTGAGCGAATTGGCCAAATTCCACCCGTAGCCGGTCGGTGTGTTCGACCAACAAAGCCGCCACGGCCTCCCGCTCGTTGTGGAACGCATCGCGCAAGTCGGCCGCCTCTTCGATGGAGGCATTGGCATCCGCGATCTTCTTGCGAATTGACTCGGTGGTCCTGCCATCCGGCGACTTGTTGCCGCCAACGACGGCCTTGGCCTGCAACTCGGCCAAGCGATGGCTTTCGGTATCGATGAGATCGCGCGCCTGCTGAACCTTTTCGTCCAGGGCGACGATTTCCTGATCGATCCGCTTAATACGCTCGTGCAATCGATGTGTTTCGTTCACGGCGTCTTTAAGATCGTCAGGGAACTCGGTCGTGGTTGAGGTCGTCATGATTCAACTCCAAAAGGGTTGCGTTCAGTTTTTCGAGAGCATGGGCCGCTAGAGGATCAGTGACCGCTTGGGGGCGAACCCAATCGGCCAGGACATCGAGGCGGACCCAAATTTTGCAGCGGTGGATGACGAAGCGCATTCCCTGGTCGACCCATTCGCGTAGGGTCGGCTCCGGAATGCCTGTCAGCGCCGAGAGTTTGTCGATCCGAATATGCGGAATCTTGCACGGGTGAATAGTCGCAGCTTCCTCCAGTGGTAGTGTCATCGGCCGGGCTCCTGGTCAGGAGACGGCAAAACAGCGAGATTTTCGGATGAAAGTTCTGAAAGGGTGTCGATGATGGCGGCTTCTAGTATCTGCAATGTGCCTTCGCGGGTACCTTCGGCGGCCAGCCGGTGAGCCAGCTTCGAAGGCAAGGCCAGGAGGTGGGCCTTCACCGCTGCATATTGCTCAGTCACTTCCGCAACCACGGCGGAAACCTCAACAAGCTCGCCCCGCTTCTCTTCCATCTCCATCACGGCCACGGCCGCGTCGGCGTTCATCTTCTTGGTGCGGGCCACCTCGTAAGGAAGCAAGTTGCCCGGCACTTCACGGGCGGCAGCTTCCGCGATTTGCCATCGGACAAATTCACCTATCGCGATGCGGTGCGGGAGCCCTTTGCCTCCTCGCTCTCGGATAGGTGCACCCCGGACGATGTCGTTTTGTATGCTCGTGTACGAGAGGCCGAGAATCTCGCCGACTTCTGCCGTCGTGCAGATGCGGCCGGGGCCTTGAATTTTGTTCTGTCCACCTGATGCCATTTCATCACCTTCCTAGAAAGCAAAGTTGAGTTTGCGAATAGGGAACAACCGCGCTTGCCGTACGGACCCGCGAGCCCCGGGGGGGCTTGGAAGAACCTATGGGGGGGGAGGGCGCGCCGATCATCGGGCGGCCTCCGGTTCGATCCGCAGACCGAGGCGGATGGCCCCGGCGAAGTCGCAGCGGTCGAGCGCCATGCCGATCTGATCGACCTGGTCCATGTTCGGGGTCGACCCGAGGAACATCTTTACGAAGGCAACGGCATAGGCCTCGGGCGTGCCTTTCTCCATCACCGTAGCTACGGCCTCGTCGAATGGAGTTGGGGTGTCTTCAATAAACACCTGTGCTTCATCAGGTGTTAGTGAGGTGTTAGTGGGTTTTTCCCGGATTTCTTGGCTTTTTTCACCAGATAAACACCTAACACCATTAACACCATTATTATTGTTATATTTATAGCTCTGGCAAATTCCGGGTTTTCCACAATATTTTTCTGTCTCAATACCCCCTGTATAGGGTATACCGCATTCAGGGTGTTTAAGTGTTTGCGCAGCCTCATTATCGTTGTTAATCAACGAATTAGCGGGTGTTAAAACGCCCACATCAGTGGTGTTTGCCACACAGACAGGTGTTTTCTGCATCACGACTCCTCCGGCGGATCGATGACGTACAGGCGGCGGGGTTTTTCGCCGGGAACAACGGTTGTCTTGGAAAATTTGCCGTCGGAGGCCTTTGTCAGTATTCCACGGTCGGCCAGGGCGTTAAGCACGCCGTTTCGGTCAAATCCATTGAGAAGGTCGTTGAGCCCGCTGGAGGTGAAGTAGTACCGCCATGTGTCTCCGGTAGTTTGATCCCGGCGCCGCCATCCAGCCTTGTCGTGGATGTGTTCGCGTTCCGCATCCCAGGATTCGAACCGGCTCGATCCGTTCTTTTCGATAAAGGCCAGCACCGCACGAACACCGCGCTCGATCTCAACCGGGCCGTCGAAGCCACGGTGATCGACCCACAGCTTGAAGCACTCGGCTACGGCGTCCAGCGCCATGCCGCTTTGCCATGACTCCGTAATGGCGAACTTCGTCGCCAGTTCACCTGCGGCAGCAACCAAGCCGAACCGCTCGGCCGCGCGGATCATCTGGCCATCGGCGTCTTTGGGCAGAACACGCGCCTTAAATTCGTCGATGAAATATCTCGCCTCGTGACCCGCCTGGGAAAAGTTCGCGGTCACGACTTCGATGAAGGCCCGGCCGGCGGCGCCGTAATATTGTTGGGAGTCCCGTTTCAGTTGGTCAGCGAATACGGCCGGGCTCTCGGCACCGTGGATATGATGGAAGGCACCCATCCCGGCCCCTGCATCGGCGAGGAACGCGAGGATTCGGACCTCCTGTCCAGCCTTCCCGTCTTCCCCGTTGGATTTAAGGTGGCTGAGGAAATCGGGCTCGCCGGAACTAAGGAAGAGAAGAACCCATTCAAAGGCCTCCCGCGAGCTACCGTCCTTGTTCGCACGAATCTTCCCGATCCCGTTGGCGAGCATGTATGCGGCGTCACCGATGTCTTTTCGGTTCGATTGCCCAATCTCATCGATGACCAGCGAGCAGTGATGGTATCGCGCCGCCGTTCCTTCCAGCCCATTGAGGGTCTGGCGCCACGACCTGACCCCAGAACCCTCGCCGCGAGGTCCGGTAACGGATGACGCGGCGTAAAGAAGTGTCGATTTGCCGGTGCTCGAACTACCGGCAATATGGAACCCGCCGCCTTCCATCCGTGCAGGGGCGAGCAAGTATCCGGCGAAACCGAAAGAGATAGAGAAGATGACGAGCGCATTTCCGGCCGCCTTAGCCGCAATCTTCTCGTTCCACTGCCCGACGGTGCCAGAACAAACCTGCCTGACCTTTCCCGCCGCCTGCGGATTCAAAAGGATGGTCTCGGCGCCGGTATCTCCAATGGTTTCGTCGCTGAGCACGTAGCAGCTGTCTTGGTGGTAGCCGGTCCGACTGACGAAGGTGGCCCGCGAAGGGATTTCGACCCGGTTCAACAGATCGACGAACTTATCTACACCGCTTATCGAGGTAGCGATTCGGAAGCGCAGATCATTCAGCTCGTCGATGACCTCCTGAATCCTTCTGCGGCTGATATTGCGACACGGGATTACGACGCGATGCGGGGATCCGTCTTCATCGCGCACCTCGACGAACAGCGCCCAACCGTCACCGCCTGGGTTTCGCGCCTGTGCCAGGAAGTTCATGGGGCCACAAACAAACGACCCCTGTTTGTCATTGAGGTTGCGGAAGTAGTATCCGTCTTCGCGCCGGGTAAATCCGGCGGGAATGGTCACGCCGTCTTTATCCGTGGTCGGCGTCAAGAACGCGGTCTTGGCCCGTGGCGTTTTGGTCGGCGCCGGGTCATCACACTTCGGTAGCCGATCTACGGGATCGGGCGCGGTGGCGTTGGCGTCGCTGAACCAGGGGGAAACTTCGCTTTCCCTCATGCGCCTAACTCCACGTCAGCGAGGTCCCAGCCGTTCGGCACGCCCGGCGGCGGATCAATGATTGTCAGGTCGCAAATCGGGCCAAGAATATGATAGAGGCCACGTTTGAACTCATTGCTGCCGTCGCGATTCTGCTTCCAGTACCCCCAGGCGCAGTCCTTACCCGGTTGGTCGGCGTCCGGCAGGTAAATGATGCGGCGGCCTTCGAGCGGGGTGAAATCCACCTTCTCTATGGCCTTGCAGCCCCCGGGCCACGCCATCGGGACATGGTCAGGAATAAGGAGGCCCGCAGCGTCGGCGGTTTTTTCACCCTCAACCAAAAGCACTGGGTCATTCGGGCGCGCCGCCAGAAGGTGAAGGTTGTACATCGGCCGGGGTTCTTCCCACCCCTTCCATCGCCAAAGGCGGTCGCCGGCCTGCCAATATTTACCGCATCCCTTGCCGTCGCGAACCGAACTAAAGCCGGGCACAACGCACTCGCAAAAGGTATACGGCAGGGTTTCTTTGCCGCCATCGGGCGTGTCAAATCGGCAGGTAAACCCAAGGAGGCGGGTTTCGGCGCTGTTGTATTGCCAATGCGTCGAAGGTTTGCCTAGGCGGCCATGCCTAAAAGTGGGGCGTGACGCTCCATCCGCTGGCAGTATAGGCTGCCATTGGGCTGTCGGCGGCACGTTGGGGGCCGCTGCCGTGTATTCGCGCTGTTCGTATTCCCTGGGCTGTCCTTCGCTCTCGGTGCCGGAAATAACGCCGACGTGGCGCCCCAGCTCCAACGCGGCGGTTTTGGTGTCCACGCCGAACAGGTATTTATAAAGGTCAATCAGGTCGCCGCCGGAATCGCCGGTTGCGAAATCCGACCATATTCCGGTGTCCATGTTGATCTTGAAGCTGCCGGGCCTCTTGTCGCTCCGAGTTGGGTTTGTGGCGACGTATTCGTTACCATCAATTCGCCCATCCGGGAGCCATCGTCTAAGCAACGTGCGCCTATCGGCCAAGGCCGCCCGGCTGATCTCGCCAAAAGGAATTTCCTGGCCACTCATCGCGCTGGCCAAGTAATGATAGAGTGGAATTCTGTAGAAAATTTGGTCGATATCGAAACGATACTTTTAGACGACCAAATAAAAAAGTTGAAAACTCTTTCGTTATCCAACATACTGAGTCCGTTAAAGGTGTTTCCGCTTGCTGAATAGAAGCCGCCGCCGCTCCACCCCAGGGCGGCGGTTTCTTTATGTTTGGTTGTGACACTGGGAGAGCTCGGCGGTGGAGTTCACCTTCGGGGACGACATTTCATCCACCCAAGCGTCGATCCATTCAGGGCGGTAGTAGACGCGGCCCAACACCTTTTCGAATGCGGGGCCGTCGCCGGTGGAACGCATGTTGGTAAGATATTTTGGAGAGCATTCGATCCCGTGCACCTCATTGAGGCGCTTGCTACTCTCCTTCGTATTGAGCCTGATCGTTCGTGCAATCTCGATCATGAGTCGGTTCCCAATAATGCAGTTTTGTGCCTTGAATGCCCAAGCATACATAAACAAGAAGATAATAAAAGATGCTGCATAGTGGCATGCTTGGCAACTACAGGTAATGAAAAACAAATAAAATTTAGCAGATATAATAAAAATAGGCCGCCAATGGTTGCCTTGCAGACGATTTATTAGTTTTTGTTATGAAAAATTATTTTTTTCACAAAAAAACGGCGTTCGCATAGTTGGGAATGCGAACGCCGTTTGGTGTGTCTGTGTGCGGTCACGCTACATCGGGGCGCGTCCGCAAGTATTCAACGTTGTCCTCTTTGCTTTCTTCCGCTTTTCCGGCAAGGAAGCGCGCAATTCGTTTAGATACCCGGTCTGCAGCGGTCACAAGGGCCTTATCCACGGTGTGCACATATCGCGCCGTGACCGAATGCGAACGATGCCCAAGCATGCCGCCGATGGTGAATTCGGAAAAATCCAACCCATTGGCAACGCTGGCGAACGAATGGCGGAAGGTGTGGATTGTGACGCCTTCAAGTCCGGCGCGCTTCACGGATTCGACAAACGCCTTGGGAGAAACAATCGGTCCTGTGCCCTTCTCGGAAGGAAACACGAACTGCGATCCTTCCTCGCGAGGCATGCTGGTAATTAGGTCCATCGAAGCCCGTCCGATTGGGCGAACTTGGGGACCGCCTGCCTTGGTTTCGGTCAACCTGAGGACGCAGTTTTCGGCGTCCACCTCGGCCCATCGAAGGTTGAACGCTTCTGACCTTCGGAGCCCCGTTAGCGCCAGCACGCGGATAGCGGCGATAACCGTTTCCCAGGGCTTGTATTCTTCTTCAAGGCTAAGAAGTGCTTTCCCAAGCGCACCGTATTCAGCGGGTGAAAGAACTCGGTCGCGACGCCGTGTCGGCGGGCGCTCAAACCGGGCAACGGGATTGTCCGGCCGCAATCCGTTCCGAACGGAATACGAAAAAATGCTGCCCAAGAGGTCGACGGTTCTCGCGGCTGTTGTGGCGCCACCAGTGACGCGCGCCTTGCCCCGTTTTTTGCCTTTGAACTCGCCCGAGATTCCCTTTCCGAGGCGGATGTCGTGGTAGAACGCCGTAACGTCGGCAGGGGTGATGTCTGCAACCAGCTTTGAGCCGAGCAATGGCTTGATGTGCCGTTCGACCCGTCCGGCGTCGATGGCGAGCGTAGATGGCTTCTTTGGGCGACCGCGATAGGTAACGTACCCGGCATTGGCGTCTCGCAAGTAGTCGTCTGCGAGTTCGGACATAGTGCGGCCGGTAACGCGAGCCAGTTCGATTTTCCGCCGTTTTTCTCGCGCTGGGTCTTTGCCATCAGCCACTTCGCCCAACGCCTTTTTGGCACGGGTGCGCGCAGCATCAAGCGTGACGGGACCAAACGCCCCAAGCGTTAATCGTGTCAGCTTACCGGTTTCGGGTGAGCGGTACATGACAACGAACGTGCGTTTCCCGGATGGGCGAATGCGACACCCCAACCCCTTCACGCGGTCATCCCAAAGAGTTATTTCCTTGTCGGGATTAGGCTGAGCCTTTTCGATCATGGTTATGGTTAGCGTCGGCAATTGGATCCTCCTTGTTCGCGGTATTTGTCGCGGTTGCCCGGCCCCCCGGGCTTCGGTTACTCGGCCGCAACGATAATCGAGTAGCGCATCCGCNNACGGGTCTTGCGGGCATTGCCGCCAACGCGGGCCGCGATCTTCACGGCCTCAACCCACCAGCCGCCAAGGTCGCCGGCTCCGTTGATAAGCTCCTTGGAAGTCGCGCCACCGGGGCGCAGCATCAGCTCGGCAACTTTCGCCAGCTTGGTGCCGGGGCGGGCGGCCTTGGCCAAGGCTTCGCGGGCAACGTCGTCGGCCTTCGCGGCGGCAGCGCCCTTGGCGGCCGGGCTCGGCCTCTTCGCGGCCTTGGTGAGCTTGTTGTTGCACCTCTCCGTCGCCTGCTTTGCGTATTCCTCGCCATCTTCCGGGAAATGGGCCAGCCACACGGCAAACCCGCTCATGGTGAAGTCAACAACCGTGTCCCTGTCGTCCCAATCTTGAACCCGAATAAGCCCCTTCTTAACCAAGCTGGCCAACACGCCCTTAACCTGCTGCGCGGTCAACTTGCCGGCACCGAAGTCCTCGGCCCAGCAATAGGTGCAAACGTCGGCGGCGCAAGTCGGCCGGGCACCGTTGCTGGGGTTCATCTCGTGGCGGGCAATGGCGTTAAGAACCAGCGCCTCGTACTCGGTGATGGAAACTGGCTCGGCCTTGGCCGAAACAAAGAACCGTCCGTCGCGCTCGTCAATTTCGAAGTCCTCGCCATAAGCCTTGCGGGCGGCGCGGGTGGCGTTGCTGCGGTTGCTGTAACCTTTGGCATTGATCGTGGTCATCTTGGCAACTCCCTTGTTTTGTGTTCCGACCCTATTGCCTTTGATGACCCGGGGTAACAATGGGGTAACGGAATATAAGGAAAACCCGTGAACCGCACGGAACCTTTGGGGTGGCAATTTGGCCACACGATACGACAGTATGCAAGGTTTTCCGCCGTTTTTAGGGAATTTGGGGAACGTTAGGGAAAAGTTGGGAATAGGACGGAAGTCCCGGAACTTACGTTGACATCGTAGGGGCCATGGTTCAATCCCAGCCGCGCCCA
>NPIF01001938.1_pt1 | contig 16065 bp, 13 predicted proteins | sample 8637461 | NCBI WGS metagenome assembly NPIF01 (sample SAMN07420641, study PRJNA396082) | bioreactor metagenome | isolation source: sample BR12 brine-fed electro-methanogenic bioreactor BR | place: Japan: Kochi | collected 2016-12-09
TCGATACCGGCCTCGATCTCCCCAGGAGCAACCAGCTTCGAACTACCGCTGTCGAGAGCGATTCTACCATGCCCCCCCGGCCGTTGGCCAGAAGCCGTTAACCGGCCCCGGCGATTTGAGAGCGCAGCAACTCTCGGCATCCCAATCGGCAAGCGTGGCCCCGTCGGTCGCCAGGTGCCGTTGGGCGGGAACGTGGCACCACCTTCGGGCCAGTCGCCACAAGGGGTTACGAGCGAAAGTGCCAAAGCCGCCCGTTTTCGAGTTCTGCGCCTCCGCCAGGCTTGTTCCTCCTTCGCGCGGCTTCGGCTGGCCGCCATGATTCCGTTTGCGAAAATCCGCCAGATACGGATAATAACTGGACCCTTTGCCGCGCGTCCAGGTTGGACGCGATTCGCGGCATTGAGCGAACGTTGCGGCTGGTGAGGATTACTGGGCGCGCCCGGAGACGCCAATGGCGGAACCAACTGACAACATCATGACCATCGACGCGCTGGCGGAGTACCTGAAAATCTCCAGGTCCACGCTCTACAAGCTCGTTCAGGACGGCAAGTTGCCCGGCCAGAAGGTGGGCAAGCGGTGGCGCTTCCACAAGGAGGCCATCGATGAGTGGCTCAAGCAGCACCCAGAGAAAGGGGCGAAGCAATGACTACCGACCCCATTCGACCCGAAGGTGAAATCGTCCTATATCAGCCTCCGGAAGGCAGCGGGCAAATCCGCGTCCTGCTCGAAGGCGAGACGGTCTGGCTGCCCCAGGCGATGATTGCGGAGCTGTTCCAGACTTCGGTCCCGAACATAAACATCCACCTCAAGAATATTTACGAAGAAGGCGAACTGGACGGGGCGGCAACTGTTAAGGATTACTTAATAGTTCGCCAGGAGGGCTCCCGCCAAGTCTCGCGCAAGGTTCTGCATTACAACCTCGACGCCATTCTGGCGGTCGGCTACCGCGTTAAATCACCCGTCGCTACGCGATTCCGCCAGTGGGCCACCGCCCGCCTCCGCGAGTACCTCGTCAAGGGCTTCACCCTCAACGACGACCGCCTCAAGGGCACCGACAGCGTCACCGACTACTTCGACGAGCTGCTCGCCCGTATCCGCGAGATTCGCGCCAGCGAAGCCCGCGTGTACCAACGCATCCGCGAAATCTTCGCTCTGGCGGTCGATTACCGCGAAGGCGATCAGGAAACCCAGCGATTCTTCGCCACCATGCAAAACAAGATGCACTACGCGGCCACCGGCCATACCGCCGCCGAGATTATCCGCCGCCGCGCCGACAGCGCCCTGCCCAATATGGGCCTGACCGCCTGGAAAGGCGACCGCGTCATCAAGCGCGACGTGGGCACCGCCAAGAACTACCTCGATGCCCAGGAGATCGACACCCTCAATCGCATCACCGTTATGTTTCTCGACCAGGCTGAGTTTCGCGCCCAACGCCGCCAGGACGTCCACATACATGACTGGCAGGCCTTCTTGGATAAGTTTCTGCGCGATACCGAACTGCCTGTCCTCGCAGACGCCGGTTCGGTCAGTCACGAAGACGCCCTGGAATATGCCCACGAGCAGTATGGTGCCTTCGCCGAGCGCCGCCGCCTCGAAGCCGAAGCCCAAGCCGAATCCCGCTACGTCGAAGATCTGCGTACTTCCGCTAGGGCTCTCGAACATGAGCGGAAGAAGAAAGCACCGAAGAAGAAGACGGCAAAGCCGAAGAAAGGCCGCAAACGCGGTCCGAGCAAAGGGGGCCAATCATGACCAGCCCGGACGACCTGAAACTGACCACCCGGAACCTTGATAATCTGGACAGGGCCAAGCCGCTGATCCAAAAGAGCTTCGAGGAGAGCTGAGCATGGCCAAAACAAAAACCACCACTGCCGCCAACCTCGGCTTCGAGGACAAGCTGTGGGCTGCTGCCGACAAACTGCGCGGCAACATGGATGCCGCCGAATACAAGCACGTCGTCCTCGGCCTGATCTTTTTGAAGTACATCTCCGACGCCTTCATGGAGAAGTTCAACGCCCTGCAGGCCGACGACTTGGCCGACCCGGAGGACAAGGACGAGTACCTCGCCGACAACATCTTCTGGGTGCCGCCCGAGGCCCGCTGGTGGTACCTTCAGAAGAACGCCAAGCGCCCGGAGATCGGCACGCTCGTTGACGACGCCATGGCCGCCATCGAACGCGACAACAAGGTGCTCAAGGGCGTCTTGCCCAAGGACTACGCCCGCCCCGCCCTCGACAAGGCCCGCCTCGGCGAGATCATCGATCTGATCGCGACCATCGGCTTGGGCGACGAAAAGAGCCGTCAGCAGGACATCCTCGGCCGCGTCTACGAGTACTTTCTCGCCAAGTTCGCCGCAGCCGAAGGCAAGCTCGGCGGGCAGTTCTACACCGCTCAGTGTGTCGTTCGTCTTCTGGTCGAGATGCTCGAACCCTACAAGGGCCGTGTTTTCGACCCATGTTGCGGCTCGGGCGGTATGTTCGTCCAGGCCGCCAAGTTCGTGCAGGCGCATGCTTCCAGCAATGGCAACGGCAAGAAGGCCAAGGTCAGCCCGAAGGTTCGGCGAGACATCTCCATATACGGTCAGGAATCCAATTACACGACCTGGCGGCTGGCTCTGATGAACCTCGCCATTCGCGGCATCGACGCCAAGATCGAATGGGCCGACTCATTCCTGGACGACAAGCACAAGGACCTCAAGGCCGACTACATCCTCGCCAATCCACCGTTCAACATGGAGGACTGGGGCTATTCCAAGGTCAAGAGCGATGTCCGCTGGAAGCGATTCGACCAGCCCTCCGGCAACGCGCACTTCTCGCTGCCGTCCGGCGGCGAGCGCAAGCAGAAAGACGGCTCGTTCGTCCACGTTGACGGCGGCAACGCCAACTACGCCTGGATTCTTCACTTCCTCCACCACCTCGCGCCGCACGGCACCGCCGGCTTTGTCCTGGCCAACGGCTCACTCACCAGCAACTCCTCTGGCGAAGGCGACATCCGCAAGGCCATCATCGAAGCCGATATGGTCGATTGCATCATCGCCTTACCCGGCCAGCTCTTCTACACCACGCCGATCCCCGTCTGCCTCTGGTTCCTGACCCGCAACAAGGGCGCGGACAAGGAGCGCGGCTTCCGCGCCCGTCATGGCGAGACCCTCTTCATCGATGCCCGCAAGATGGGCGTTCTTACCGATCGCGTGCATCGAGACCTGACCGGCGATGAAATTGCCGAGATCGCCCGCACGTACCACGCTTGGCGTGGCGAGAAAGACGCGGGCGAGTACGAGGATAACGCCGGATTCTGCAAGGCTGCCAAGCTCAAGGAGATCGAAGCCCACGGCCACGTCCTCACGCCCGGCCGCTACGTCGGTGCCGAAGAAATCGAAGACGACGGCGTACCCTTCGAAGAGAAGATGACCGAACTCTCCGCTGAACTCTATGAGCAGATGACCGAGGCCGAAGAACTCGATGCCGCTATCCGCCAGAACCTGGAGGTGCTCGGTTATGGCGAGTGACGGCTTTCCAAAAGTCGAGCTTGGGCCTCTCTGCCTGAAGATTGGTAGTGGCGCTACTCCTCGTGGGGGAAGCAAGGTCTACTTGGGTAGCAGCGATGTAGCGTTGATTCGTAGCCAGAACGTTTACAACGATGGCTTCACGCATGACGGGTTGGTCTACATCACCGAAGAACATGCAGAACAGCTTTCGAATGTCACGCTAGAGCGGGACGACGTATTACTGAACATCACCGGCGATTCAGTTGCCCGGTGCTGTCAGGTTGACCCCAACGTTCTTCCGGCTCGCGTTAATCAGCACGTGGCAATCATCCGTCCCAATCCGCAAGAACTGCATCCCGGCTTCTTACGGTACTTCCTTGTGTCTCCCGCCATGCAAGGCGAAATGCTGTCGTGGTCTCATGCTGGCGCGACACGCAAGGCGCTGACAAAGGGCATGATCGAGTCGTTCAAAGTGCCAAAGCCGGACCTTCCCGTCCAACAGCGCATCGCCGACGTGCTGGGCAAGTTGGACGACAAGATTGAATTGAACCGGCGGATGGACCGGACGCTGGAGAAGATGGCGGCGGCAATCTTCAAGAGCTGGTTCATCGACTTCGACCCCACGCGCGCCAAAGCCGAAGGGCGCGACTCCAACCTCCCCGCCGAAATCGCCGACCTCTTTCCCGACACCTTCGAAGACTCCGACCTCGGCCAGATTCCGAAGGGTTGGAAGGTCAGGCCGCTCACCGAGGCCGTCACGATCAATCCAAAGCGGACGCTTGCGAAAGGCACGCTCGCTCCGTTCCTGGAGATGTCGAACATGCCAACGCGGGGGCCGTCACCCGATGCGTGGCGCATGCGAGAGATGACTTCGGGCACGAAGTTTATCAATGGCGACACGCTGGTGGCTCGGATCACGCCATGCCTGGAGAATGGCAAGACCGCATTCGTTGACTTCCTTCACGATGGCCAAGTGGGCTGGGGCTCGACTGAGTACATCGTGCTACGCCCTGGTGGCGAGATTCCGCCCGTCTTCGCCTATCTGCTCGCCCGTACTCCTGGTTTCCGTACATTCGCCATTCGCCAGATGACTGGATCGAGCGGTCGCCAACGTGTACCGCCCCAAAGCCTGTCGAAGTTTCAATTGACAGTGCCAGAACTCGACTCGCCCGTGTATCGAGCACTCGGGGATATGACGCTGCCGTTCTTTAATCGCATCAGGCTTGCAATGAAGCAGAACCGCCGTCTCGCCGGTCTGCGCGACACACTATTGCCCAAACTCCTGAGCGGCGAGATCGAACTTCCTGAAGCCGAGGCCATCGCTGAGGAGGTGCCATCATGACCGTCGACACAAAGCATCCATTCCAACCGGAGGTGCGCTAATGGCCAAATCCACTGCCACAACCGAATCGGCCACGACTCCGACGCCTCCGGCGGATGGACTCGCAGCGTTGCGTAAAGACCCCTTCGCGGAGCAGGTCGTACAACTGACGAAGCTGCTCTCGCAAAGCAAGCGGGCCTTCGTGATCGGCGCAGGATGCAGCAAGTGCGCGGGCCTGCCGCTGATGGAGGAGTTGACGCAGAAGGTCCTCGATGCTTTGCCAAACGATGGAACGGCGCATGCGGTTCTCGCGGGCTTGCAACAGCACTTCGACGGCTCCGAGGGCTGCACCATCGAAGACTACATGAGCGAGTTGGTGGACCACATCGCCATCGCGGAGCGACGCAAACTTCGTTCGGCGACTGCGGCCAACGCCTCGATCAACGCCACAGACTACAGCCCTGACGATCTGGCCAAGGCACTGATCGAGATCAAGAACACCATCGCCGACGTGATCGGACAATCAAAGCCAACGATTTCTGTTCATCGCCAGTTCGTGCGTGCCATCCACCAGATACTTCAATCCGGCAAGGCGGGGCCTCCGACACGGGTCGACTACTACACGCTCAACTATGACACGCTGTTCGAAGACGCCCTCTCGCTCGAACGGATACCGGTCGCGGACGGCTTCAACGGTGGCGCAACCGGATGGTGGGACGCTCGGGCATACGAAGATGTCGCGGCGCAGGCTCGAATCCTTAAGGTGCATGGTTCAATCGACTGGTGTCTTTGGGATAGCGACGTGCTTCCACGCCGCGTGCGCCAGGGACTCGCTGTTGATGGCACCCGCGAGCCTGTCTTGATCTGGCCCGCCTCCACGAAGTACCGCGAGGCTCAGCGTGACCCGTTTGCACAGATTATTGAGGCTATGCGCCGAAGCCTCCGGCCATCCTCAGAAACTCAGGTCGTCCTGACCATCTGCGGGTACTCGTTCGGTGATGCCCACGTGAACGTCGAACTGGACCGAGCACTGCGTGAATCGGATGGGCGGCTCACGATCATCGCCTTCACAAATGAGAATGAGCCGAAGGGCCAGCTTAAGGACTGGCGCGATGACATCGACGTTCGAGACCAGGTGCGCATCCATGCCAATCGCGGCTTCTTCCACGGCACCGCAGAGGAACGCTCTGATGTCGATCTGCCGTGGTGGCGCTTCGAGATACTTACCCGCTTGCTACGAGGTGAACGATGAACAAAGAACTACGGAATCCCGGCGATCCCGTCGAGAACCTTGCGATCGGCACCATCGTTGAGGTGGATGGTACGCATCTCGTTGCAGAGCTTGACCCCAGCATCAGTGAGTTGACACGTGTGTATGCAGGTGACATCTACGCCATCGGCCAGTTCGGATCGATCATCCGCATCCATTTCGGACGGCGGATCATATACGGGTACGTGTGCCGTCTGCGGATGAAATCCGAGTACGACCGCGAGCACGGCATCGCATCCAGTGCATCTCCTACGGCTCGGATCATTGAAGCGGACCTGTTCGGCGAGGGAGAATGGGGCTATACGGAACAGACCTCGTCTATCGAATGGAAGCTAAACTTCGAGCGCGGCGTTTCGACCTTTCCGCTCCCGCAGCAAAAGGTCTACCTCACGCCGAAGTCGGAGCTCTCGTACATCTTCGGCCAAGGTGGACCTGCGGCCGTCGAAATCGGTGAGCACGTTGGCGCGGGCGGGACACCGTGCTATGCCGACATGAACGAGCTACTGGGTAAGCACACCGCCGTACTCGGCTCGACAGGCGCAGGCAAGTCGGGCACCGTCGCCGCCATTCTCCACTGCCTTTTGGAACGCGGGGAGAAGCGGGGATACGAGAAGTGGAACCCGCGAATCGTTCTGCTGGACCCGCATGACGAATACGGTGATGCGTTCCCTGGACACCAGCGGCTTTCGACGGACGAGGGAACGTTGTCGCTTCCATATTGGCTGCTGAACTTCCAGGAGCTCATCGCACTGTTGATCGGCAAGACCGAATTCGTCGCGACATCGCAAGCGAACATCGTGAAGACGGCTTTGATGGAGGGCAGGCAGAAGGCGGCTGAAACACTCGGCCTCGACAAGGACGCCATAACCGTAGATTCGCCCGTGCCCTTTTCACTGAAGGCATTTGCTGACCATATCGATGCGTCGAAGCCACCCCAGGCGAGTAAGCAGGATTCGCACAACTCGATTCTTCAGAAACTTGAAGTGCTGCAGAACGATGCCCGCCAGCGATTCATGATGACGCCGTGGGATGAGACGAGTGATCCCTTTGGAGACATTGTCGCGCAGTTCATGGGAGACGGCGATCCCCTCCGAATCGTAGACCTGTCGGGCGTGCCTAACGAAGTCGCCGGTGCTGCTAGCTCTGCTATAGCGAGGACTCTGTTCTCCGTGAAGCTGTGGCAGTCAGCAGATGAGCGTCAGACCAGCCCGATGCTTCTGGTGTGTGAAGAGGCACATCGTTACGTTCCGAATCGAGGGGAAGCTCAGTACGAAGCGGCGCAGGAGGCTATTCGAAGGCTGGCAAAAGAGGGCCGGAAGTACGGTATCGGCCTGATGCTTGTTTCCCAGCGGCCAAGCGAGGTCGAGGCGACTGTCTTGTCGCAATGTAACTCGTGGTTGGTCATGCGTATTACGAACGATGCCGACCGGGACCACGTGCGTTCGATTCTCCCGGATTCCCTATCGGGGCTGACGAAGGTGCTGTCCGGCCTCCGACGGCGTGAAGCGATCTTTGTCGGGCAAGCGGCGATGTTGCCGTCTCGAATCCTCATCAATTGCCTGGATCACGACAAGCTGCCACGTTCGCATGACATCGATTTTGACCAAGGGTGGCAGTGCGACCCCGTCACGCCGGAGAAGCTGCTCGAAATCGGCACCCGGTGGCGTTTGCAGCAGAGATCAGGGGGTACTACCGAGTGAGCAACTACATTGATGAAGCCCAGGTTGAGATCGTGACCGTGGACTACTTCCGCGAGTTGGGATACGAGTACATCCACGGGCCGGTCATCGCGCCCGACGGCGAAGCGCCGGAGCGTCAGGACTACGCGCAAGTGGTGCTCACCCGGCGGCTGCGCGATGCAATGGTGCGGATCAACCCGGACGTGCCGGACGATGCCATCGAAGACACCCTGCGGCAGGTCACGCGGACGGATAGCCCCTCGCTGATCGTCAACAACCGGGCGTTTCACAAGATGCTGACCGACGGCGTAGACGTTTCCTGGCGAGACGACGGGCAGGAACGCCACGGCAAGGTGTGGCTGGTTGAGCGCGACCCGGCGAAGCTGGACGACAACAAGTTCCTGGTGGTCAACCAGTTCACCGTGATCGAGGACAAGCGGAACCGGCGGCCTGACGTGGTGGTGTTCATCAACGGGCTGCCGCTGGGGTTGATCGAACTGAAGAACCCGGCCGAGGAGAAGGCGACGATCCGCCACGCCTTCAGCCAGCTTCAGACCTACAAGGCCGACATCCCGAGCCTGTTTGTGTTCAACGAGGCACTGGTGATTTCCGACGGCTACGCCGCCAAGGCCGGGACGCTCACGTCGGGCTGGGACCGCTTTCAGCCTTGGCGAACCATCGATGGCGATGCGCTGGCCCCCAAGGGATCGGTGCAGCTTGAGGTGCTGGTCAAGGGCATCTTCGAGCGGCAGCGATTTCTGGATTATGTGCTGAACTTCGTGACGTTCGAGGATGACGGCAAGGTCATCGCCAAGAAGGCGGCGGCTTATCACCAGTACTGGGCTGTCAACAAGGCGGTCGGCTGCACAGTCGAGGCCAGTTCCCCCGACGGCGACCAGCGGATCGGTGTCGTCTGGCATACGCAGGGATCGGGCAAGAGCCTGTCCATGGCGTTCTACGCCGGGAAGATCATCAAGCACCAGGCGATGGAGAACCCGACACTGGTTGTCATCACCGACCGGAACGACCTGGACGATCAGCTCTTCGGGACGTTCAGCACAAACAGCGAACTGCTGCGGCAGAAGCCGGTCCAGGCCGAGAGCCGCGAGCATCTGAAGGATGTGCTGCGCGTCGCGTCGGGCGGCGTGGTGTTCACGACGTTGCAGAAGTTCGAGGGCGGTGGCGCCTTGAGCGAACGGCACAACATCGTGGTGATCGCCGACGAGGCCCATCGCAGCCACTACGGATTCGATGCCAAGCTCGACAAGAAGACCGGCGAGATGAAATACGGCATGGCGAAGTACCTGCGGGACGCCTTGCCGAACGCATCGTTCATCGGGTTCACCGGCACGCCGATTGAGCTCGACGACAAGAGCACGCCTGCTGTCTTCGGCAACTACATCGACAAGTACGACATCCTCCGCTCGGTCGAGGACGGCGCGACTGTGCCGATCTACTACGAATCGCGTCTGGCGAAACTGGAGTTGAGCGAGGACGAGAAGCCGACGCTCGACCCGGAGTTCGAGGAGATTACCGAAGGCGAGGAAGAGGAAGACAAACAGAAGCTCAAGACCAAATGGGCTGCGCTGGAGGCCATGGTCGGCACAGAACGGCGACTTGGGCTGGTGGCGCAGGATTTGGTCGACCACTTCGAGAAGCGGCAGATGGTCTTAGACGGCAAGGGCATGATCGTGTGCATGTCCCGCCGTATCTGCGTGGACCTCTACAACGAGATCATCAAGCTGCGCCCGCAGTGGCATAGTGACGATGACGCGAAGGGCCAGATCAAGATCGTGATGAGCGGGTCGGCGTCTGACGTGGCTGAGTGGCAGCCGCATATCCGCACGAAAACGGCGCGTGAGGGACTGGCCAAGCGGTTCAAGGACGCCGGGGACGATCTGAAGCTGGTGATCGTGCGCGACATGTGGCTTACGGGCTTCGACTGCCCGAGCATGCACACGATGTACCTGGACAAGCCGATGGCCGGACACAACCTGATGCAGGCGATTGCCCGCGTGAATCGTGTGTTCAAGGACAAGCCCGGCGGTCTCGTGGTCGATTACCTCGGCATCGCCGACGCGCTGAAGCGGGCGCTGCACACCTACACCGCCAGTGGCGGCAAGGGCCAGGCCACAATCGATCAGGAACAGGCCGTTGCGGTGATGCTGGAGAAGTACGAGGTCGTCCGCGATCTGCTGCATGGCTTTGACTACCAGGCCATCCTGACTGCCGAACCGGCCAAGCGAATGAGCGGCGTCGCCCAGGCGATGGAATTCGTGCTGGGGCTGGAAAGCGGTAAGAAGCGTTACGTGCAGGCGGTGACGGCTCTGTCGAAGGCGTTTGCACTGGCAGTGCCGCACGATCAGGCCATGGCGATCCGGGACGAGGTGGGTTTGTTCCAGGAGATTCGGGCCGCGCTCGTGAAGGCGACGATGTCGGAAAGCGAGCGGACGCCAGATGAGATGGAGTCGGCCATTCGGCAACTCGTCTCACGTGCGGTGTACTCGACCGAGGTCGTGGACATCTTTGCGGCGGCCGGGCTGGAGAAGCCCGACATTTCGATCCTTTCGGACGAGTTTCTCGCGGACGTGCAGAATCTTCCCCAACGCAACCTGGCGTTCGAGCTGCTGAAGAAGCTGATCAATGATGAAATAAAGACTCGCATGAAAAAGAACGTTGTCCAGGCGCGTTCGTTCTCAGAGATGCTCGAGCAGTCCGTGCGGAAGTATCAGAATCGAGCCATTGAGGCTGCTCAGGTCATCGACGAGTTGATCCGCCTGGCCAAGGAGATGCGGGAAGCCCAGTCTCGCGGGCAGGAGTTGGGCTTGAGCGACGATGAGGTCGCGTTTTATGACGCCCTGGCTGACAACGAGAGCGCCAAGGAGGTCTTGGGCGATGATCAACTGCGTTTCCTCGCGCAGGAGCTGGTCGAACGGGTGAAGCAGAACGTGACCATCGATTGGCAGGTCAGGGAGAATGCCCGCGCCCAGATCCGAGTCTTGGTGAAACGCGTGCTGAGGAAGTTTGGCTATCCCCCTGACATGCAGCAGCGGGCGACGGAGCTCGTGCTCGAACAGGCCGAGGTGCTGTGTAAGGACTGGAGCAGTTGACCGGGAAACGAACATGGGCCACATTCGGCTTGGACAACTACCGCGAACAAGGAAATGGCGAGATGTCGTCGAGCTCATCGCGGCCGGTGCGGACGTGCCCCAGGTTGCCAACGCCACCATCAGAGCGGCCGACTCGGCGTTCTCGTTCGTCAACGACGACTCCGGTTACAACCAGGCTGTCTGGCTCATGACCCAACTCGGCCTGGCGGCCGGGCAGGAGAAACCGCTGGAGTACCTTCGGTCGCAGGACATCAATATCCCAGATAATACCTCGTTACCCGGCGTGGCTGCGGCGCTGACCGAGGCCCTGGATAACCATTCATCGGCCAACGGGGGTCATTCAGACCTTGGCGAGTTGGCCCAACGCGCCCTGGTCGACGCCGTGATGCAACGCATGGCGCCCAAGCTTGCCCAGAAATCGCTGTTCAACCTGCAGGCCGATGATACCCAGCAGGCGCTTTCAGAATTTCGCAAACCCAACGAGTTCGGGAAGCTGTCGCGGGAGTTCTACTCGCGTCTGACAAACGAGTGCATGAACTACTTCCTGAGCCAGACCTTGGCGACGAACCTGGGGGCGGGCCAGAGGTTCCCGACTATGAACCAGATGGCGCAGTTCGAGCAGGCGTTATCAACGCACTGCCGCGAGGCGTCAGCAATTGTCGAGCAGTTCTCCGGCGAGTGGTATTCGAAGCATCGATACGAGGAGCAAGGCAACATATCGCGCGATTCCGTAAAAGGCTTCGCCTCCTGGGCACTGAAGAAGATGAAAGATGAATTGAAAGCAGGAGCCAAAGCCGATGGCCAATGAGCGATACATCATTTGTGGCGATGCTCAAGCAAGCGTGCCCGCCGAATCCGAGGCCGATCCAGTACGGCTGCACCTGTACGGCGATCACGACGAGCACAAGATCACGCTTCAGATCGAGGACATCCGGACGCAACTTTACAAGGAGGTCCCCGCCCGGTTTCATGATCTGCTGGACATCGCGACCTACGTCTTTGCGGCAGACCAAGCCATTGAGCGTGGAGCGAAAGATGTCGAGACCTTCGGCGGCAATTGGCGTCGCCGTCTTCACTTCGTTGTGCCGGTGAGCGATGTCGAGTTCTGGCGTTCGGATGAGGTCAAGCAATGCCTCCAAGCAACGCTGGGGTTCCTTTCTGACGACCACTACGAATTCGAGTTCGTGCCGATCACCCACCGGCCGTCATTCCAGGGATTTCTGAACTTCAATGACAAGGGGGCGATGCTCGGATTTCCAGAGCAGGTGATCATGTTCTCCGGCGGGCTGGACTCGCTGGGCGGCGCGGTTGATGAAATTGTCAACCAGAAGCGCCGGGTGGTTCTGGTCAATCATCGTCCCACGCAGAAGCTTGACAAGCGGTATAGAGAAATACGCGAGGGGTTGGATGCGAAGGCTCCGAATAATCCGCCATGCCATATCCGAGTCACGGTCCACAAGCAGAAGTGGATGAACAAGGAATACACCCAGCGGACGCGGTCGTTCCTGTTCGTTTCGCTGGGGGCGACCATTGCCAACATGCTCGGACAGTCGAACGTCCGGTTCTACGAGAATGGTGTGATCAGCATGAACCTGCCGGTGTGCGCCCAAGTGGTCGGCGGCAAGGCCACACGCACGACACACCCGCGTGTGCTGCACGGCTTCCAGCAGTTGCTGTCTATGATCGCAGACCATCCATTCGCAGTTGAGAACCCCTTCCTCTGGAAGACGAAGGGCGAGGTCGTCGACCTGATCGCCAAGTCCGGATGCCCTGAGTTGATCAGCCCGTCGATCAGTTGCACGCATACGTGGGAGATGACCAAGGAGCATTCCCACTGCGGCACTTGTTCACAGTGCGTAGATCGTCGTTTTTCAATTATCGCCGCTGGTGCGGACGAGTACGATCCGCTCGACCATTACGGGGTGGATGTCTTCACGCAGAGCCGCGAGAAGAGGGAGAAGGTCCACGAGGACAAGACTCTGTTCGCGAGTTACCTGGAACGTGCGAACCAGGTGGAGCGATTCAATGGGGCCACGCAGTTCGTAGCCAGATACGGGGAGGTCGCCCGGGCTTTGCCTTACCTCAACGGCGATCCCGGTGCCAGCGCCGAACGGTGCCTCGACCTTTATCGACGGCATTCGGCTGAAGTGAACGCCGTGGTCGATAAGATGTTCACGGTCCATGGGGCAGCGATCCGGCAACGGACGCTGCCAGCAGACGCCATGATGCGGATCGTCTACGAGTCCAACCTGCCGACGAGCGTTCCCGTCGTGCCGGTGTACCAAGAGCAGATTCCCGACAATGTGTTCCGTCGATGCGGCGGCGCATGGCAAGTGCGCTTCAAGGGCCAACGGGCGTTCACGGTCCTCCCGTGGCTCGGGGCCAGTTACATCCATTATCTGTTGGTCGCACCCGGTGAACCCCGCCCGGCAGTTGAGATTGTCTGCAGCACGGCAGTCGATTACTGCGATCAAGCGATCAGCGTCAAGGAAGCCATCGACGAGGGTCTGCAATCGGCATCCAACCCACTGCTTGAGAGCTTGGGCTATGTTTCCGACTGGGACGCGGTCAAGGAGTACCGCGCGAAAGGCCGTGAGCTGCTCATCGACATCGAGAATGCTCGCCGCGACAACAACAACGTCCTCGTCGCACAGTACGAGAACGACCTGGCGATGATCACGGCCAAGATCAACGAGGCCGTTGGGATAGGTGGCAGACTCAAGCAGGCCAAGGACAGGCGAAAGAACATCCGCGACAGCTTTAGGAACAACGTGAAGCGGGTGATCGAACGGCAGATCAAGGAGACCGACCCCGCCTTGGCCGAACACCTGACCAAGGCGATCACGTTCGGAAATACGCCGCGATACACCCCCGAGGATGGGCTGGCATGGGAGACGCGCCTCGTGAAGAACGACTGACGCGAAAAAACTGAAGAAAATCCGAGGCTACGCCAAACGTAGCCTCTGCTACGCCGGATGCCGCCCCTTCAGCCATGAAGGCGCATCCGGCGTTTTTCATGGCCTCATGTAGAGACCACGCCGAGCGCCAAAACCCGCTACCTCCTGATAGGAGAACGAGTTATGGCTGATCGGAAATCGTCTCTCACCCCCTCCCAGCAACAGCTCCTCGCCGAGATGCAGCGGATCAACTTCGGCCGCATCTTCGATCTGGAAGTGCGCGACGGCCAGCCGGTCATGGACCCGCTGCCCCGCGTGGTGCGCGAGATCAAGTTCGGCGGCGACAACGGGCCGCGTCCCGAGGCCGCCAAACCTGAATTCACGCTCAAGGCCCAGGTCCGCGACCTGTTCGCCGAGTTGGAGGCGCTGGGCGACGGCGTGATCCCGTGCATCGAGATTCAGCGCGGTCTGCCGTTCCGGATGACCGTCGAGGAGGTGTGCGCCTGAGTGATGGGGTCGGCTCCCCGCATGTGATCTGAATCAGACAACGAATTGAGTACCTGACAACTAACCGGCCACGAAGTGGAGGCGTTGTGGGTGCCGCAGAAGCGGCAATCCTGCAACGCCTCCACTGCATGTGGTCGCAGCTTCGGTCGGCACCCACACGGCTCCTCCTGGCCCACAGGAGAGTCCAAATGGACACCAACCGAAGCATTCATGATTTCGACGATTTCGCACTGGACATGGTCAACATCAAGGCAGCAGAGCTCGTCGGCAAAGCAGGCTTCACCGCTGACGACTTCGAGGACATCAGACAGGACATGTTGCTGGACCTGCTGGAGCGACTGCCCAAGTACGACTCCAGCAAGTCGAGCTTCAAGCTGTTCGTCACCTGCGTCATCGACCGCAAGGGGCAGAACCTGATCCGCTATCGCGAGTCCGAGATGCGTGACTACCGGCGGGAGGACTGCTCCCTCAACGAAGAGGTAATGGTTGCCGACAGCGACGAGCCTGTGCAGCGCCTGGCCACGATTGACCAGGACGATCAGGACATCCGTACAGGCAAGTATGGCCGACCCGCCGAGGAACGCACCCAGCTTCGACTGGACATCGAAACGGTGCTCGCCAGCCTCCCGCCCGAGCTCCGCAAGGCGGCCGAACTGCTCCAGACGCTGAGCATAACCCAGGTCGCACGTGAGTTGGGCGTGCCGCGAACCACGCTTTATGACAAGCACCTTCCCTTGCTGCGTGATGCCTTCACCGCGAAGGGGCTGGATTTCTACGTTTCGTGACCTTGCCCCGACGGTTCGCCTCTACGCCGGGTAATTGACTAATAGCGGCCAGAGGCGAACTGGTCGGAGAACACGAAGGTGAGTGACGACATGGAAGTCAATATCGACCTGAACATTTTGGAAGTCGAACCGGCGGAGCAGTACCACGCCAAAGCGAGCGAGTATCTGTCATCGCATCAACTTCTAGACTTTGTGAAGTGCCCGCTGCTGTATCGTCGCAAGGCGCTCGGGCTGATTGAAGACAAGGACTCGCCAGCGTACCTGGTCGGGCGCGCTGCGCACGTGCGCATCCTGGAAGGCCGGGATGTGTACGAGAGCGCGTTCGCGCTGGGCGGACCTATCAACGCCCGGACAAACAAGCCGTTCGGAGCCAATACCAAGGCTTTTGCCGAATGGGCCGAGGCCCAGGGCAAGCCCGTGCTCAGCCACGACCAAGTGGACCTGATTGAGATGATGGCCACCGGTGTCGCCAGCAACAACAAGGCTGTGGATTTGCTGCTCTACGGCAGGTCCGAGGGCGTCGTGCGGGCCGAATACTGCGGCACGCCATGTCAGATTCGCATCGACTGGACACACCCGCATCTCGGCATCGTCGACTTCAAGACCTGCGACGACATCATCTGGTTTGAGTCGGACGCCCGCCGCTACTGCTACCACCGGCAGATGGCCTTCTACCGGGCCGTTCTGGCTCAGGTGATCGACCAGTACGTGCCGGTGCATCTGGTCGCCGTCGAGAAGAAGCAACCATTCCGGTGCGGCGTGTGGCGCGTCAGTGATGACACGCTCGCCATCGCTCAGCGCGAAAACGAGTCCGCGATCCGCCAGCTTCAAGTCTGTCAGCGGCGCGACCACTGGCCCACGGGCTACGAGGAGATTCGCGTGCTCGATGTCGCTTGAGCATTTCCCGCGCCCGTGCGGCTTGTGGCGAGTCTACCCACCGCGACGGCCACCCCTCGGGCGCACTTCGGCAGGGCCGGGCTACCGAGGCCTCTTTATCAGAAGAGCCTCGGGA
>NPIF01002116.1_pt1 | contig 15996 bp, 11 predicted proteins | sample 8637461 | NCBI WGS metagenome assembly NPIF01 (sample SAMN07420641, study PRJNA396082) | bioreactor metagenome | isolation source: sample BR12 brine-fed electro-methanogenic bioreactor BR | place: Japan: Kochi | collected 2016-12-09
CTCGCCCGTGCCGATCGTCTCGGCGCCGCGCGGCGCCTCGTTCGGATCGTCGAGGCGTCGCATTCACGAGGGCGGCTGCTGGAGACGCTCGCTGCTCTCGGAGCACGGGTTCCCAGGCCCAACGCGCGAGGCCGCGTTCTCGAGGCGTGGCTCGAGGCGGAGGCCCTCGAAACGCTCGCGAGGGAGGACGCGGTGCTCTGGCTCGAGTCCTGGCGCCCCGCGGAGCTCGATGTCGATATCGTCCGCGAGGACGCCGGCGTGGCGAGCGTGCTCGACGAGGCGGAGTGGTGTGGCCAGGGCGTGCGCGGCGAGATCCTCGATGCGGGACTCGACGACTCCCACCCCGATCTCGACGGCGTGCTCTATCACGGCCCCTACGACTTGCACGGCCACGGCACCAGCGTCTACGGAATCGTCTTCGGCAACGGCGCGACCGATGGCGACGGTGAAGCGCGCGCCCGCGGCCTGCTCTCGTGTGCCGAGCAGGGCATCTTCGCCGACAAGGACGAGCTCACCGACCGCATGGCCCACAGCGCGGAGCTGCTCGAGCCGCCCTACCACGCGTTCTTCCAGAGCAACTCATGGGGGCACGCGCGCACGACGAGCTACGACAGCTACAGCTTCGAGCTCGACGAGATCGCTTGGCGCGTCGACCTGCCGATCCTCCAGTCGCAGTCCAACAGCGGCGACCAGCGCAGTCGGCCGGAGGCGTGGGCGAAGAACGTCGTGTCCGTCGGGGGGATCCAGCACGGAAACAGCCTCGCCCTCGGTGACGACGCGTGGGGCGGAGCCTCCACGGGCCCAGCGGAGGACGGGCGTGTCAAACCGGATCTCGTCTACTGGTCCGACCACATCTATGCCGCGACGCTCGGCGGCTACCGCCCCGACTTCTCCGGAACCTCGGCGTCGACACCCCAAGTCGCGGGCGTGCTCGGTCTGATTCTCCAGCTCTGGGAGGAGGGGGCCTACGGCGCGGGCGGCGAGGGGTCGTCGCCCTGGGAGCGGCGCCCGGCTTCGGCGACCGCTCGCGCCCTGCTCATCGACGCGGCCGAGGACTACCCCTTCGAGGGTCCGGATCACAACCTCGCGCGGGCCCGACAAGGGTGGGGCCGACCGGTGGCGGCGGCGGCGCGCGCGCGTGCGGCGCGCAGCTTCGTCGTCGATCGCCCGGAAGCTCTCCAAGCGGGGCAGGTCGCGCGTTACGAACTCGATGTCGCGCCGGGAGAAGGCGAACTCGCCGTCACGCTCGTATACCCCGATCCTCCCGGCGCCCCGATCGCAACCCGCCACCTCGTTAACGACGTCGATCTTCGCGTGATCACACCCTCGGGGGCCATCTATCACGGCAACCACGGACTCCTCGAGGGCTCGCAGTCTCTCGAGGGAGGCGAGCCCGACCGCACGAACCCGGTTGAGCTCGTGCGCCTCGTCGATCCGGCGCCAGGCGAGTGGCTCGTCGAAGTGGAGCTCGTCGAGCTCGCGGAGGATGGCGTTCCCGAGACTCCGGAGCCCGACGTGTCCTTCGCGCTCGTCGTCACGGGCGCAGCGGGGCGCGCGGTGTGCGAGGGCGGCGACCCGCCGCCAGCGCCGGAGGCCACGACTCCGGAGGATCACCGCGTCTCCTTGAGCTGGGATGCCGAGCCCGAGGCGACGCGCTACCGCATCTACCGCTCGAGCGAGAGTTGCGAGACCGGTTGGATGCGGCACGCCGAGACGGCGGCGACGAGCTGGGACGACGAGGCGGTTTCCGGCGGCGCCGCGCTGCACTACCGCGTCCGCGCCATCAACGCCTGCGGTGGCATCTCCCCGCTCTCCGAGTGCTCCAGTGCGACACCGGCCGGGCCTTGTCTGCCGGGGCCGAGCTTCGTGGGAATCGAGAGCGCCGTGGATCTCGGAGAGGAGGAGTGCGGGGTTGCGCTCACGTGGCAGCCAGCCGGCGCCGCGTGCGGCGGCTCACTCGTCTACGACGTCTACCGTTCGACGACGCCGGGCTTCGAGCCAGGGCCGGAGACCTTGCTCGAAGCGTGTCTGCCGGGGCCGAGCTACGTCGATCGCACGGCCGAGGACGGTCGCCGCGTGTACTACGTCGTGCGCGCCGAAGAGCTCGGTGGGAGCGGGTCCGGGCCGTGCGGCGGGGCGCAGGAGACGAACAGGCGCGAACGCGGCGCTACCCCAAGTGGCTCCGAGCGGCAGGTCTATGCCGAGAGCTTCGACGACGCGAGCGGCGGTTGGCAGCTCGAAGGGGAGTGGGAGATCGGCGCTCCGGGCGGGCTCGGCGCCTCCCTCGTTGGAGGTCCCGACCCCGGGGCGGCGTTCGAGGGCGTAGGAGTGCTCGGGCTCGATCTCACCGGGCTCGGGGACTACTCGGGGAGCTACGAAGCGAACGTCCGGGAGATGGCGCTCTCGCCTTCGATCGCGCTCGGTACTCACAGCGCTCTCCACCTGCGATACCGGCGCTGGCTCGGCGTCGACGAACGCTCCGAGGATCAAGCCTGGCTCGAGATCGAGACCGACGCGGGCTGGGAGATGCTCTGGCAGAACCCGATCGTGCCGCTCTCCGACAAGAGCTGGGCGCTCGAGGTTCACGACCTCAGCGCGCACCTTGCCGGACGTTCGGAGACGCGGCTGCGCTTCGGCGTCGAGACCGGGCCGTTCCGCCATCACTCCGGATGGAACATCGACGCACTCGAGCTCTACGAGCCCCGCCGCTGCCAGAACCACGGCGGCGTGCTCCCGGCCGTGCCGGACGGAGCGCGCGTGCCCGGCGCTCCCATGCGCGCCGCGCGCGCCGAGGGCGAAGACGTCGACGTGAGCTGGGATGTCCAGCGCTGCGGGGCGCCGGCCTATCACCTGCTCTACGGCGACGCCGCCAGTCTGCCGAGCTTGGACTTCACCGGGGCGCGCTGCGCGCTCCCGGCAAGCGGCGAGGCGCACGTCGAACTCCCGGCGCCGGCGCCCGGAGAGCTCGTCTGGTGGCTGATCATGGCGGCAGACGGCACCCGAGCAGGTGCCCCCGGCTACGACGGGAGCGGACGCCTCCGAGACGCGAGCGGCCTCGGCTACTGCTCCATCGACGAACGAGCCCCGCAGGGCTGCCCGACACCATGAGACCGGGGACAGTCAACCGCTGAGACCATCCCATCACGACTCTTGCAAGGCGGTTGACAGTCCTCTCACGGGTCCGCGGTGGCCGGTTCAACCGAGGGGGACAATCGACTTCTGCCGGGTCCCAAGCCACCAGAACTGCGAGAAGTCGATCGTCCCTGGCCGAGGGGAGGACGTCACACCTCGAGCGAACCGAGCAGGGCTTCCGAGCAGGCCTCTCAGCTCCTACCCGAAGTTCCCGGAGTTCCCCCCAACCAATCCGTTACTGCGCAGCCTTCTCGAGATCGGCGCGCATCTTCGGGTTGACCGGAAAACCGAGTTTCTCGGCAACCTCGAGCTCCTCGAGTCCGCGCTTCGGGTTGCCCTTCTTCCAGTACGCGAGTGCGAGGTTGTTGTGCACCATCGCGAACTTCGGGCTGCGCTCCACGCAGGTCTCCCACGCTTCGAGCGCCTCTTCGAGGTGCCCCAGGCGCCAGTGCGCGTTGCCGATGTAGAAGAAGATCTCGCCCGGCGCCTCGGTCAGCGGCTCGGAGCTTGGCGCCTCGATGGCCTGCAAGCGTGCGATCTGGTTCTCGATGCGGGACCTGTCGAGATTGTCGAAACCGGCGGTTGCCTGACTCCCCTGGACCAGAGAGTCCTGGAGAGCTTCGATCTGCTTGCGGGCGGACGCGTAGCGCTCGGACTCGATCGCCTTGAGCGCGTCGCCGAGAGCGGCGTAGCCGTCGCGTGCACGTTCGAAGTGCTGGAGGGCCCGCGGGAAGTCCTGCGCGGCCATCGCGAGCTGCCCGAGGCCGATGTGCGCCGCCGGGAACTCGGGCGCGATCTTGACGGCGCGGTCGTACTGCTTCGCCGCGGCGTCGAGACGGCCAGCCTTCATCATGCGCTCGCCCTTCTGGCAGTACTGCATCGCCTTCTTGGCGGACTTGGCGTCGATGCTGCCGGCGAAGGCGATTGGGGCGGCGAATACGAGAGTCAAGACAACGAGTGCTGCGACGAATCGGCGGATCATCGGAGTGTCCTCCCAGCCTGCGTCGTACGAGCGTCCCCGCTAACAGAGAATGTGTGCATCTTCAATCTCCGCTCGTGTCCGCGTCAAGCTCCGCCTGGATCTTGGCTTCGAGCTCGGTCTCGATCGGCACGCCCCGCTCTCGGGCGGCCCGGAGGCTCTCGAGGGCGCGCTCGGGCTGGCCGCACTTCCAGTAGCCGAGTGCAAGATTCTTGTGCATCGCGCCGAGCTCGGGTTGCAGGTTGCGACAGTGCTCCCACTCGGCGAGCGCGTCTTCGTGGCGGCCCAGGCCCCACAGCGCGTTGCCGACGAAGAAGTGGAGGATCGGCGGCGCTTCGAGCGGCTTCTCTTCCGTCGGCGGCTCGACCGCGAGGAGTCGCAGCATCTCGTTCTCAATCTCCGCGCGCACGAGCGAGTTCAGGACGATCCCGCGTTGGTTCAGGCGATCCTGCAGGATCTCGATGCGTTGTTGCGCGTGGGCGTAGCGCAGTTTGGCGACGTCCTGCTGCAGGCCGTCGAGCGTCTTGTAGCCCTCGCGCGCTGCCTCGTAGTGATGGAGGGCGCGCGCGTAGTCCTGGGCCCGCATGGCGACGTGTCCCATACCGATATGCGCGGGCGGAAAGTCTGGGAGGAGCTCGAGCGCACGCTTGAGATCGCGCTGCGCCGCGCGGTAGCGCTCGTCGTCGATGCGCTCTTCGGCGCGCTGGACGAAGATCAGGGCGCGTCTCGCCGCGTCGACGCGCTCCTCGGCGAAGGCGGCGCTCGGGGCCAGCAAACTCAGAAGCACGATGAAGCGCCAGGCGGTCATCATCCCCTCCGCCCGCGCACCGCCGCCTTCCTACCTGGGCAGCGAATCAGCCCGTGAACTTGTAGCCGACGCGGTGCACGGTGATGATGTGACGCGGCTCCGAGGGACACTCCTCGATCTTCTTGCGCAGCTTCGCGATGTGCATGTCCACGGTGCGCGTCATCGAATCGCTCCCGTAGCCCCAAACGGCCTCGAGGAGCTGATCGCGGCTGACTACCTCGCCGCGGTGTGATGCGAAGAACTTGAGCAAATCGAACTCGCGGGGTGAAAGGCTGATCTCGGCGCCCGCCTTGCGCGCCTCGTGTCGACGAAAGTCGATCTCGATGTCGGCGAAGTTGAAGCTCTCGAGCTGGTCGGGGAAGCCCCCTGCCCTTCGCATCAGCGCCTCGACCCGCGCCATCAGCTCGAGGAACGAGAACGGCTTCGTGATGTAGTCGTCGGCGCCGAGTTTGAGGCCGAGCACCTTGTCGACCTCCTGTCCCCGGGCCGTCAACATGATGATCGGGACGCGGTCGCCGCGTTCGCGAATCTTCCGGCAGACGTCGAGCCCGCTCATCTTCGGGAGCATCACGTCGAGGATGATGACGTCGGGCGACTTGTCGAGCGCGAAGCGCAGGCCGATGGCCCCGTCGCGTGCGAGCTCGACGTGGAAGCCCTCGTATTCGAATCCGTCCTTGAGTGCGACGGCCATCGAGTCGTCGTCTTCGACGATCAAGACCTTGGGCATCAGACCTCCTGCCCCGTGACTTCACGGCGCGCGGACTCGCTCGAGACCGAGGCGTCTTCGGGCGACGCGTCGCTGAGTGGCAGCCGGATCGTGAAGCGGCTGCCCTTCCCGAGCTCGCTCTCGACATCGATGCCGCCGCCGTGCGCCTGCACGACGTGGCTGACGATCGAGAGCCCGAGTCCAAATCCCTTCACGTCGTGCACGAGCGACGAGCCGACGCGGTGGAAACGTTCGAAGATGTGCTGCTGCTCCTCGCGAGAGATCCCAATGCCGTGGTCGGCGACCCAGAGCCGGGCGTGCCCGTTCTCCTGCTCGAGACCGACCTTGATCTCGCGGGACTCTCCCGAGTATTTGACCGCGTTCTCGACGAGGTTACTCAACGCTTGACCGAGCGCGTCGCGATCGGCACGCACGGACGGGACGAGCTCACCGGGTGCCTCGAACTCGATCGTGAAACCGCTCTGCGCGAGGCGCACCTCGAAGCACTCGAGCGTCTCGTGGACCACCTCTTCGAGGTCGAGCTGGTCGAAGTTGTAGGTCTTGCGACCGGACTCGATGCGGGAGAAGTCGAGCACGTTGTTGATGAGCTGCGTCAGCCGCCGGCTCTCGACCTCGATGTACTGGCCGTACTCGCGAGTTTTCTCGGCGGTTCGAGTTCGCCCCAATCGGAGGAACTCGCCGAACACGCGGATCGACGCGAGTGGTGTGCGCAGCTCGTGAGAGACGTTCGAGACGAAGTCGGCCTTCATCTGCGACAGGCGCATCTCACGGGATGCCGTCCTCAACGCGAGGATGACTCCTCCGAGGAGGACGATCGCCGTGAGCACCGACAGCGAGACGTTGATCAGGAAGTAAGTGCTCGCGAGCTGCTCCGGGGTGCGGCCCATGTAGTAGAGGGCCATCGACCAGTCCGCGAACGCGAAGGTGAACCGGCGGCGGCGGGGCTTGCCCGGATGATCCGGGACCTCGCCGACCATCGCCTCGCCCTGAGCGTTGCGGACGACGACGTGGACGCGCGAGGCGTGGTTCTTGCCGAAGTACTTCGGCAGGAACTTCTCGATGACCTTCGGCACCACCTCCTCACGGAACACGCGCTCGTCGAGAATCATCCCCGCGACGCCGACCACGCGGTTCTTCGTGCTCGTGATCGGATTGAGAACCATGCGGTAGCGCGGGTCGCGTTCGTCGACGGCGAGCGTGACGGAGTCGAGCTTGCCCTTGCGGTTCTTGGCGAGGGCGGCGTACGGCGAGCAGGCGATGTAGACCGCGTGCCGGGCGGACNNACGCGCTCGGTGACGGTCTGGGTGTCGGAAGAGAAGAAGATCAGTTTCCGCTCTTTCCCGTAGAGGTCGTACACGAAGAGCCAGCGCGCTCCCTGCGGACGCTTCTTCCAGAAGTAGTGCCCGGCCTTCTCGAGCTTCCCCTTCGTGAAGATCTCCGGCTGGAGATTGAGCACGCGCTCCGCGTCGTAGCGGTACTGCCCTTCGGTCTTCTCGGCGATGGACTCGAGCAGACCGTTCGCGCGCCCTTCGTCCGCCTTCTTCGACGACTCCTTGAGATCGCTGAGCCAGACGATCTGCAGCCCCATCAACACGACGAGAGGGACGAACGCGGCCATGAAGCCAACCCACAGGCTGTTGCGCGCGAGAATGTGTCCGAGTCGGCTCAAGAGTGCTCCCGTCGAATGGAGGTGTCCCTATCGAATCTACCGCACCGTCGCCCGGAAGCCTGGTGTGACGGTGCACTGTTTACCCGGGCGGGACAGCTTTTACTTCATTTTACGGCCCGTGCGGCCCGCGCGGGGGAAGGCGACCTCGCAAGTCCTCAAATCACATCTTTTTACGGCGTGTTGAGGACCTTTACACGCACCAGGTCTAGCCTTCTATTCGACGCTCGAGGTGAGCGCGGAGGACGTGCGATGAACAGCAGCTTCTCAGTCGTGTTCGCTGCCACGGCCCTCGCATTCGTCGTCGCCGCCATCGCGGGGGGGCACGAGTGCGCGACACGTACCGGGACGGAGATCGCTCCGGAGAGCGTCACGCCGTTTCTCGGGGAGCTCGAGCGGCGTGGATACCTCGGCGTCGTCGCCGAGGAGCTCGGCCCGACGGGTCGCCCGCTGATCACCGAAGTGGCGGAAGACTCGCCGGCGGACGACGCAGGCTTCGAGGTTGGCGACGAGTTGCTCTCCATCGAAGGATACGAGCTCGATGCGCGCACCCTCGATGACACGGCCCGCGACGACGTGCGCGACCGCGTTCTTCCCGGCGCGCTGATCAGCTACGGCATCGTACGCGAGGGCAGGCCAGTCGAGCTCCGGGCCCTTCTCGCGCAGCCGCCGGACGCCGTGATCGCGCAGTGGGCCGGCGAGGCGGCGCTCAGCGCGGCCGAGCGGGTCGTCCAGTAGTCAAAGCGAGCTATAGTCTGGGCTCCCCATCCGCGGAGAGCCCACCCAGTGAAGAGATTGCTGATTCTGATCGCGCTCGTCGGCCTCGCCGTCGGGTGCGCATGCGACGAGAGCGCGGAGCCGTGCGCGGCGGAGTGCGGGGCGAAGAGCGCGTCCGAGCTCGGCCTCGCTGAGCTGACGCAGTTGATGACGGGCGCCTTCAGCAGCGCGGCGCAGGCGGCCGAGGACGAAGAGTTCTACGAGATCCATCTCAAGATGGCCCGGATCTGGAAGGACCGTGAAGACGGCGTTTGGCTCTACGTCGAGCAGGCAGCGAAGGACAGCCTCGACAAGCCCTACCGGCAGCGCGTCTACAGGGTGCGTGCTCTCGACGCGGACTACTACGAGAGCCTGATCTACGCGCTGGACGATCCGGAGGCGTTCATCGGTGCGTGGGGAGAGCCGGCCCGTTTCGACACGTTGACCGATGCGAATCTTGCCGAGCGTAACGGCTGTGGCGTGATTCTGCGTCGCGTGGCGTCTGGGAACTTCGTCGGCGGGACGCTCGCGCGTCAGTGCGAGAGCAAGCTGCGCGGCGCGAGCTTCGCGACGACCGAGATCGAGATGGACGCGAAGCGGCTCATCAGTTGGGACCGCGGCTTCGACGACGCGGGGAAGCAGGTCTGGGGCGCAGAGAAGTCCGGTTACGTGTTCGACAAACACGAGGACTGGTCGGCCGAGTAGACCGGCAGCTCCATCGCCTGGCAAAAAGAGAGGCCACGCCCGCAGGCGTGGCCTCGTTGTTTCTTGCTGCGGCTGCGGCTCAGTGGCCGTAGTGGTCGAGCGCGCCCTCACCGTCCGGGCCGGTGCCGCGGACGAGCCAGCACGCGAAGGTGCCGGCCTCGGTGTCGCGGAAGCGGCCGTCCGTGACGTCGTCGTCGAGGTGGGAGACGTCAGAGAAAGCGTCGAAGCTCGTCGGGTCCGCGCTGCGCAGGACGGAGAAGCTCTGGGCAACCGGATCGTCCCACCACGTCAGTACGGTGACCTCGCCGTCGAGCGTGACCGACTCGAGGCGCACCGACTCTGGCACGCCGCAGGGGCTGACGTCACAGCCGACGAACACGGAGCGGAGCTCCACGTCGTCGATCCACCAGCCCGTGCCCGAGCCTCCGACGACGCCGATGCGGAAACGCAGGTGCACCGTCTGTCCGGACCAAGGGTTGAGGTCGACCGTCGACTGGACCCAAGCAGAGCTCGTTCCCGCCCAGACCCTGCGGCGATCGACGCCGAGGCCGGCCTCGTGGTTGTAGACGTGGCCGGAGATGCGTTCGGTCAGGTCGACCCAATTCGCGCCGCCGTCCGCGCTGAGCTGCAGGAAGGCGCCAGAGATGTCGGGCGAGAGGTCGTAGCGATGCCAGAAGGACACGCTCGCCTCACCCTTGGGCTCGAGCGGAGCGCTGACGAGGTGGATGTCCTTCTGCGGCGCGACGCCGCTCGAGTGGTAGGCCCAGGCTCCACCGTGGGCGCTGCTGTCAACGATGGCCCAGTCGTCGCCACCGACGTCGGAGCCGTGGGTCCAACCCGGCGGCTCGGCGCCGCCCGCTTCGAAGCCTTCGAGTTCGACGTCCGTCCGGTGGTCGACCTCGAAGCTCTCGCTGAAGCTGCTGTTCCAGCCGTCGGCGCCCGTACAGGTCGTGTGGACGTCGAAAGTGACGAGCTCTTCGCAGCCGATGCCGGCGCCGATCTTGACCTCGAAGACCGCCGTGCCGAACTCACCGGGCGCGACCGTCCCGAGGGAGATCGGGTTCACGAGGACGGCGATGTCCGCCAGCGACGAGAGCGTCGCCTGGGCGTCGAGCGCTGCCTCGCTGCCGATGTTCTCGAAGCGCACGGAAATCTCGACGAGCTCGCCGACGTCTCCGATGCCATCCGCGTCGCAGCCACCGATCGCATCGCTCAGGGTGTGGTCGACGAAGCGCAGCCACGGGCCGTCGACCGGGATGACTTCCGTGCTCCCCTCGTGGGGGCGGTCGTCGTGCCCCGTGACCGTGACTTCCATCGTGCCGGGGTTCATCGGAGCGGGGTCGAGGGGGAGCACGATCTTTCCGCTCGCGTCGGTGTACCCCGCTGCGCGCAGACCTTCGTCGCTCTTGTGGATCGCGACCAGCGCCCCTTCCACGGGAGCGCCCGCGCGTTCGACCGTCACCTCGAACTCTGTCGAGCCCGTCGGCACCTGGCTCGCGTAGCTGACGTCGAGCGTTCTCGGCGCGCGCGTCCAGAGTGAGAGAGTCGGCTCGGAGAGCATGTTGTACATGTCGTAGTAGTAGCGGACGTTGCCGACGTCGCCGTAGTGGTTGTAGAGATCGAGCTTCGCCCGGTTGTTGATCAGGGAGATCGCCGGGGTCGTGTCCATCGGGAAGATGTGGTCGTGGAGCTGCCTCTGGTAGAGGTCGTCCTCGTCCCAGTAGGAGTTGTTCGACGCACCGAGGAAGGCGATCGCGCCCTTGTTCGGCGCCTTCTGCCAGGTCTCGCCGAAGCACTCCTGGCGGTCGAGCTTGCCGGTGATGCAGGCGTTCGAGATGACGAAGGGATACATCCCGTCGTTGGTGTTGGCCCGGACGTCGCTCTGCTCGTAGGCGCCGTTGCTCGTCGGGCCTTCCCACGAGTAGTTCCCGCCGTGCCCGGAGTAGTTGAAGATCGTCCGGCCGGCGTTGACCGCCGAGGAGATGTCCGCGGTCGTCGCATTTGTCGTGTTGTAGTGGCGGTCACAGCTCGCGTGGCCGTGGCTCCAGGGCGTCGCGCGGTATCCGTTCGGAGTGAAGTAGTTGTCGATGCACCAGTCGTGCGTCTCTTCGATCAGCGTGATGTGCCCGGAGTCCTTCGTGCCGATGAAGCCGCTGTCCTTGATCCAGGCGGTGCTCGAGAAGGTCGCCTTCTCGTACGTCATCAGCTTGTCGACGACGTCGGTCGTCTCCTGGGCGCTCCGCGTCGAGATGCGGGCGATCGCGACATCGGGCAGGTAGTCGCTGCCGTCGAGGCAAGCGAACCAGTTGTCGGTCACTTGGCTCTTGCCGCCGCCGCTACCGTTGTGGATCGGCGTGAAGTCCGTGTCTCCGATCAGCAGCACGAAACCGAGCGAAGGCTGGGACCACGAGTCGTAGCGCGTCTGGAGCGCCGCCTTGAGGTCGGTGTCGGTCGGGCTCGCACCGAGCGAGCTCGTCTTGATCACCTCGACCTTGTAGCCGCTCTTGCGCTTCCAGTCGATCAGCGGCTGCGCTGCGGCTTCGAAGGCGTCGTGGACGACGACGACCAGGCCCTCGGCGCCTTCCGCGGCACCTCCGGCGTCGGCGCGCCCGCCGTAGCTCGGCGCGGCCGCGGGGACGAGCGACCCGGCGATCGCCTGCTCGGCGAGCGGCGCGAGCGCGACGGAGTCGAGGCGCGCGTGATTGCGGCGCGCGCTCTCGGGGCTGCCGCCGCGCGCGCTGACGCGCACGCTGGCGCCCTGGAGCACGAGCACCATGCCCTCGGCCGGGTTGTAGCGCACGAGGGGGATCTCGACGAGCGCGATGTGGCGTCCACGAACTACCGCGCGGTCGACGATGTAGAGCTCGGCCGCGGGGACGAACGAGTCCTGGCTGTAGGCCTTGACGTTCTCGATGAAGGGGATGCCCTCTTCCGCCCCGGGCAGCTTCGGCACGGGGGACTGGCGCGGCATCAGGCGGTCCGCGAGCCCCTGGTCGAGGAGCCTGAGCGTCGTGTAGCCGCTCGGGACGAGCTCGAGCCCGAGCTCGGCGCCCGGCGGGATCTCGATCATCGTGCGGAGGACCGGCAGCGCTGGATCACCGACCGCGCCGGCGACGCCGGCGCCGGGCACGCGGAGCAGCGCCCGCGGCCCACCCTTCGAGGCGCGGGTGTCGACGAAGAGGCCCGGCACCCGAACCTGAAGCTCGAGGGCGCTGCCACGAGCCCCCGCGGTGGTGACGACGGCGCTCGCCTCGGCACCTTCCGGCCCGCCAGCAGCGCTCAGCCAGCGCTCGGCGGCCGGCGTGGCGAGGAACGAACACAAGATAATCAGGACGAGGGCGACGAGCCTCAAACGACGGGACACGGGGACTCTCCTTCGAACGGGACAAGGGGGGCGCTGATGCCCCGAAAGATTCGCCTAACCCCGGCGTAAGGCGGCTTTCTTTCGACTTTCACCGTCTCATTGCCAGCAAGAGGAGGAAACCGTTCGAAAGCGCGGCCCCGACCGCTCGCGGGGCGCGGGAGGCGCGGCGCCGACAAGCTGCGAGAATGTGCATCCGTCCCCACGGAGTGCCGATGCCCAGCGACTCTTCCCGGCCCGCCCCACCCACGTCTCGCCCCGTGCGCGCGCTCAGCGCCCTGCTCCGCGTCGAGCCTGGTGAGCTTCGTCCCGTCGGCTGGGCCTGTCTGTTCTTCTTCTGCATCCTCTGCGCCTACTACGCGCTGCGCCCCGTGCGGGACGCGATGGGCATCGCGAGCGGACTCGCCAAACTGCAGTGGCTCTACACGGCGACCTTCTTCGGCATGCTGCTCGCGCAGCCGGTCTTCGCCCACCTGGTCTCGCGCTGGACGCGCGCCCGCTTCATCCCCGTCGTCTACCGCTTCGGCATCGCCTGCCTGCTCGGCTTCTTCGCCCTGCTCGTCGCGCTGCCCGAGGACGGCGTCGGCACCCGGTGGGTCGCGCGCGCCTTCTTCGTCTGGCTCAGCGTGATCAACCTCTTCCTCGTCTCGATCTTCTGGGGCTACATGGCGGACCTGTTCCGCTCCCACCGGGCCAAGCGCCTGTTCGGACTGATCGCCATCGGAGGAAGCGTCGGCGCGCTCTCCGGCAGCGGCCTCGCGACGCTCCTCGCGGGAAACGCGCAGGTCGAGGCGCTGCTGCTCGTCGCGGCGGTGCTGCTCGAGCTCGGCGTCTTCGCCGCCCGGCGCGTCCCGGGCGCCGTCGCGGCGCTCCGCGCAACCGAAGAGGACCCCTCGCCCACCCCCGTCGAGCCGCCCCGCGTCGGTGGGCGCTTCTACGACGGCTTCCTCGAGGTCGTGCGCTCGCCCTACCTCATCGGCATCTGCGGCTACCTGCTGCTCTACACGACGACATCGACCTTCCTGTACTTCTCGAAGATGCACGTCGTCGAAGCCCGCTTTGGTAGTGACCGCGCGGCCTCGACGGAGCTCTTCGCGCAGATCGACCTCGCGGTCAACGCGCTGACCCTGCTGATCCAGACACTCCTGACGGGCCGGATCGTCGCCGCGATCGGCATTGGCCTGACGATGACCCTGCTGCCCCTCGCCACGGCGGCGGGCTTCGCCGCGCTCGGCGTCGCGCCGATACTCGTCGTGATCGTCGTGTTCGAGGTCACGCGGCGCACGACGCAGTTCGCGATCGGCAAGCCGACGCGCGAGATCCTCTACACGCCGCTCGAGCGCTCGCAGAAGTACAAGGCGAAGAGCTTCATCGACACCTTCCTCTACCGCGGAGGCGACGCGGTCAGCGGCTGGGCGTTCAGCGGCCTGAGCGCGCTCGGGGCGGGCCTGGCGACGATCGCGTGGATCGCCGTCCCGCTCTCGCTCGCGTGGGCCGCGCTCGGCTTCGGACTCGGGCGGCGCCACGAGCGCATGGCGGGCAGAAGCTGAGCGCAGCGCGCGTGCGACAATGGGTCGATCGCGGGAGACCGCCGATGAGATCCGCCGACGAACGAAGCCCGCTCGAGACCACGCTGCGACAGCTCAGCGTCCCGCGCACCGAATGCGCGGCCGCCGCACCCGAAGAAGGCAGCGTTCGCTGCGTCGCCTGCGCCCACCGCTGCCTGATCCGCCCCGGCCGAGCCGGCATCTGCAAGGTGCGCTTCAACGAGTCGGGCGAGCTCCTCGTCCCCTGGGGCTACGCGGCGGGACTCGCCGTCGACCCCATCGAGAAGAAGCCGTTCTTCCACGTCCACCCCGGCGAGGGTGCGCTGAGCTTCGGGATGCTCGGCTGCGACATGCACTGCGCCTACTGCCAGAACTGGCTCTCCTCGCAGGTCCTGCGCGACGCGGGCGCGACGAGCCGCATTCTCGAGACCAGCCCGGACGAGCTCGTCGACGCCGCGGTGCACCACGGCGCCCCCGTCGTCGTCAGCACCTACAACGAGCCGCTGATCACGGCGGAGTGGTCCGCCGACGTCTTCGACCGCGCGAAGGAGCGCGGCCTCGTGACCGGCTTCGTCAGCAACGGTAACGCGACGGAGGAGGTCCTCGACTTCCTCGCCCCGCGCCTCGATCTCTACAAGGTCGACCTCAAGGGCTTCGACGACCGCGAGTACCGCCGCCTCGGCGCCGTGCTCGACAACGTGCTCGCCGGTATCGAGGGCGCGCTCGCCCGCGGTTTGTGGGTCGAGGTGGTCACCCTCGTCGTCCCCGGACTCAACGACAGCGACGCCGAGCTCTCCGCGATCGCGCGCTTCCTCGCCGGGCTCTCCCGGGACATCCCGTGGCACGTCACGGCCTTCCACCCGGACTACAAGATGAAGGACCGCGCACGCACGCCGGCAGCGAGTCTCCGCCGGGCTCTCCACGCGGGGCGGGAGGCAGGCCTGCGCTACGTCTACCCCGGCAACAGCCCGGACGTGCGCGGCGAGGAAGACACGCGCTGCCCCGCCTGCGGCACGGTCGTCATCGAGAGACGCGGGTGGACCGTGCGCCGCTTGCAGCTCGACGCCGGAGCGTGCCGAGATTGCGGGACGCCGATCCCCGGCCGGTGGCCGGACGCGGCCGTGCCCATCGGCGCCTGATCACTCCCGCGTCAAGCCGCGGCTCACCTCACGGAGCAACACGGGCAGCGCCCCGAGGATCTCGGTCGGCGTGTGCGCCGGGTGCGAGACGCGGCGATGCGTCTTCACCTGCCCCGTCCGGCCGTCGACGACGATCAAGTCGAGATCGACTCCGCCGGCGACGGCGACCGAGCCCGCCTGCGGCACGACGTAGTCAGCCCGCTCGTCGGGGAGCTCGATCATCTCGTCCGGCGCGATCGGCTGGTAACCACCGGACCCGCGCAGCGCTCCGACCCGGGCGAGCACGACGAAGACGAGCGGCCGCCCCGCGACGGCAGGCGCGCCGGCCAGTTCCTTCTCCAGACCGAGGAGCTCGCCGTCCTTGAACAGGCGCGAGCTCGAGGAGCGACGCCGCGCCCAGGCCTGCCGGATCCCCTTGTGCACCGCCTCGATCTCGTCGCCGCTCTGGCGGTCGAGAACCATCCCCCGCGCGGCGAGGAGCTGGCCGAGCTCCGAGGACACGGCCCCGGTCAGCATCTGACGGTCGCGAGCCTTGTCGATATCCCGCGCACGGAGCTGGGGCTCGAGCAGGACGAGATCCCCCCCGATCGCCTGGGGCCCGGAGATGACGGGCAGTTTCCCGGCCGAGCAGCCGAGGAGCGGCGCGATCAGGAGCGCGACGAGAAGGAGCGGGATACGGGAAGGCGACGGCTGGCTGTGTCTGGCTGGCATGGGTCCCTCGCACTGCGAAATGGGGCGTGGGCTCGCCCCGGGCGCAAACCCGGCGAGCGCCGCGCGACCGTTCCCGGTCACGCTGATGGCGGCTCCGCCCAAGGAGTATAGAATCCGGAATCCACCCATGGAGGATCTGACATGGACCCCCAGACCATTCTTGACCAACTGGGTCNNTCAGGAGGAGCAGGCGGCCGGTGACATCCTCGAATCCCTCAACCCCGCCACCGGCGAGGTCATCGCCAAGGTGCAGATGGCCACGGCCGAGCAGACCGACGCGGTCATCGAGCGGGCCCACCAGGCCTTCCTGAAGTGGCGTGCGATCCCCGCTCCGCAGCGCGGTGAGCTCGTCCGCGATCTCGGCGAAGCGCTCCGCGCGAAGAAGGAGCCGCTCGGCGCTCTCGTCTCCCTCGAGATGGGCAAGATCCACGCCGAGGGCCTCGGCGAAGTGCAGGAGATGATCGA
>NPIF01003624.1_pt2 | contig 15935 bp, 12 predicted proteins | sample 8637461 | NCBI WGS metagenome assembly NPIF01 (sample SAMN07420641, study PRJNA396082) | bioreactor metagenome | isolation source: sample BR12 brine-fed electro-methanogenic bioreactor BR | place: Japan: Kochi | collected 2016-12-09
GGTTGCGTGAACTGCTCTGGCCGGTCACGCCGGTGCTCGGCGCTGCGGAAACCCCGGCTGAAATTGCAGATTCATGGAACTACATCTCCGATGGAGATACATACAGGCAGGCGGACTAAAACCCTGCTGGCGGGCGGAAACGCTCGGCAGATACTGCCGAAAGGACGACAAGGGTCGTCCGGCGGGAACGAGACCATGCAACACCACCTTGACGAATTCTCCGTGACTGACATCCGGCACACGCTGCACGAGGTGTGGCGCGTGATCAGCGGTCGTCGCTGGTTCTTCGTCTTTCCCTGTTGCATCGTGGCGACGATCGCGTTCCTGGGGTCGCTCTGGATGCCGCGCACTTACACCGGCCGCACCGTCATCAAGCGTGAGAACGACCCTGTTTTCGTCAGCATGATGGGCAAGGCGTGGACGCATCCCTACAACGAGATGCGGGATCAGACAGCGCAGAATCTGCGCGACGTTGAGCTGATCGAGCAGGTGCTCAGCGATCTCGAGTTACCCGAGTCGACTGAGACGTTCGAAAACGGCGAACTGACGCCTGAGAGCCGGCGGGCCCGCCAATCCATGGCCCGAATGATCGCCGGCGGCATATCAAGCCGCGTTCTGGAGAACACTGCACATCGCGACGTAATCGAGGTTTCGCTTCAGCTTCAGGACCGGACGAAGATTCCGGCATTGCTGGCAGGGATTCGGGACGCTTATCTGGAACGGGCCGACAAGCAGACCGTCGGGATTCTCCAGGATGTGAAGGCCTTCTTCATGCAGGAGTCCGAACGCACCCGGGCGGAGCTCGAAGACGTTCAAAAGCGAATGCTGGCGTACGAACTCAAGTACCCCGGCATCGATCCCAATCAACCGGATCGTACCAGAACGGAGCAGGCGGAGCTTGTTATCGAGAAGGTGGAGTCCGAGCGCAAGCTTGAGATGCTGGAGCGGAATGTGGCCCGTCTTCGCGGCAAGCTGGCGCAGGTCGGCGACTCGGCGGTCGTGGTCAACGGTTCAGCCGGCGAAGTGCTCGCAATGGAGCCTAACCCCCGCTGGGAGGAAATTCGCACAGAGCTCGATCGCCTCCGGCGCGAGATTCACGAGAACAAGACGGTTCGATTCATGACCGACGCCCATCCGGTGATCGTCAGGCTGAACAACCAGCTCGCAAGTCTCGAGGCCGAGCTTGCGATGACGCCCCAGGAACGGATGGTTACCCAGGGCGTCGAATCCATGCAGCAGAAGGCACAACTGGCGGCACTGGAGCAAGAGAGGGCGATCGAGGGTCAGATTGCCGATCTAATGGTGGAGATTGACGCGAGGCGTGCTCGCTGCGAGGAGATTGCCGACAGGACGCAGTTCCTCGAACGCCAGCGGGCGCTGGCCGTGGAACACCGCCAGGACTACATGCGGCTGAAGTCGGACGCCGAGCGAATCGAAGGAGAGATGACCGCCTGGGCGCGCAACATCGCGCCGATCCAGCATGTGCTGACCGTCGAGGATCGCGGTCGGACGATTCATCTGGGAGTGGTGCAGGACGTTGCAGCCGTCACACGGCCCGATTCTCCGAACGCCCGAATGGTCGTCCTGATCTGCCTCGGCATTGGTGTCGCGGCGGGAGCGCTGGCGGTATTGCTGGCGGAGTTGATGGATCGGTCCTTCAGGACGGTCAAGCAGTTGCAGTCGTCTCTCGGTGTTCCCGTCATTGAGGGCATCGACGAGATCCTGACGGAGACGTCGCGCAAACGGCGTATGATCCGGAGTATGGTGGTGATGCCGGCGGCGGCCGTCTTGATNNGGAACGCTGCTGTTCAGCGGAACGGTCGCCTACATGAGCATCGAGGATCAGGCACGTTACGAATCGCTGATCGCCTCGCCCGCGAGCGCGGTCAAGTCGCTTATCGGTAGCGGTTAGAAGCAGAACGAGGTCCGATTTAAGGACTTGAGTCGATGGGACGTATTGCGGAAGCACTGAAGAAGGCTCAGCGGGAACGCGAGGAGCAGATCCGGCTTGGACTGGGTGAAAGCCCGGCGGGGGGGCGCACGCTTCTCGATGTCACCGAGCCTGACGCAAACTCGCACTGCGAGGGCGCAGAAATTGCTGATCGCCTTCGGTCCACGCCCAATGTGTCCGCCACGCCCAACGATGTTCCGTTGCGGGGGCTTCGCTCGGGCGGCCGCTCGCGTCGCGGTGCAGCGCCGCTCACGCCGCTTCCGTCGTGGGACGTGCATCACTCCATTGTGGCGTTGAACGATCGCTCGTCATCCACCGCTGAGCAGTATCGCGCGGTCCGCACGTGGCTGCTGCGGCGGAACAGTGCGGGCGAGCGTGTCTGTTACGCCCTGACCAGCAGCGTCCCGCGGGAAGGCAAGAGCGTGACGACGGCCAATCTCGCCGTCACGATGGCCGAAGTTCGTCATTTGAATGTGCTCGTGGTCGATTCCGACTTCCGCCAGGGCTCGATTTCGCGCCTGTACAAACTGCCCAACGAGCCGGGCCTGGCCGACGTGCTGGCCGGCAGAGCTACGCTGGACGATACCGTCATCAAGACCCCGATCCCCAATCTGTCGGTTCTCACGGCGGGCGACTGCCGCGAACTGAACTCGACGGAGTTGCTCAATTCGTCGACCGCATCGCGTCTCTTCGACGAAATCCGCGAGAGGTACAACTTCATCTTTGTCGATACACCTCCCGTGCAGAAGTTGTCGGATGTGGGCGTGGTCGGCGCGTTGTGTACGGGCATCCTCATGGTGGTCCGGATGCACAAGACGCCCTCCAACCTCGTGCGTCAGTCGATTCACTGGCTGCAATCCAACAATCTCGACGTGATCGGATGCATCGCGGCGGGGTGCAGCCTTCAGGATTCGCGGCATATGTACCGCGAGGCCTACGCCGAATCGCATTGACGCCGTCTCCATCCGCCTGATCCTGAATCGCTGAGCTGGTGAGACGTGTGAGCGCGCTTCGCGACGGATTGACTATCCATTCATTGACGCCGGACACATTCGGCGAGTGGGGAGGTTATTGCGCGGCACACGCTGACGCGACACTTTTTCATGAGTTGGGGTGGAAGCGTGCCGTTGAACGGGCGTTCGGCCATCGCTCGATCTATCTCCTCGCGCGTCGGGCTGATCGCGTAGTGGGCATCCTTCCGTTGTTTGAGATCCGCAGCGTGATCGGCGGCCGTTTCCTGCTCAGCGTGCCCTATGCCACGTACGGCGGCATTGTGGCGGATGATGCGAGCGCCGCGGGCGGCTTGTTCGAAGAGGCGAAGCGAATCGCCGCAGAGCGAAATGCCAACACGATCGAGATGCGCTCAATTCGTGCCGCGCTGCCGTCATTGGGAGTCGAGCGGACACATGCGATGTTTCGCAAGGCACTACCGGCCGAGGCTGATGCGGTGCTCGCGACCTTTCCACGCAAGGCGCGAGCCGCCGCTCGCCGCGCGTCCGAGCGGTACGATCTGACCGTCGAGTTTGACCACGAGGCACTGCCGATCGTGTGGCGGCTGTATGTGCGCTCGATGCGGCGGCTGGGGTCGGTCAATTACCCCTATGCGTTTTTCGAGGCGCTGGTTTCATCGCATGGCGAACGAAGTATCGTTCAACTGGTTCGGTATGAGGGACGTCCCGTCGCTGGATTGCTGACATTCATCCACCGGAGGACGGTCCTGCCGTACTTTGCCGGGATGGACGAGCGGGCTGACGTGTACGGACTGAACAACTATCTCTACTGGCAGTCGATGCGATGGGGCGTCGAGAGCGGCTATGCGCTATACGACTTCGGCCGCACGCGCGTCGATAATACCGGTTGTTTTGACTTCAAACGCCTTTGCGGCTTTGAACCGACGCTTCTGGAGTTTCAGAATTACGTGATGCCCGGCCGCACGGCACCGGACCTGGCGCCCAGTTCGGCGAAATGGGCGATGGCCCGGCGCGTGTGGCGTTCGCTGCCACTGCCGGTGACGCAATCGCTCGGCGGATGGCTGGCAAAGTCGATCCCCGGTTGACTCTGTTTGGAGTGCTGCAGTGCTGGCTCGCAAGAAGATCCTGTTCGTTGCCAATCGCGTTCCGTTCCCGCCGGACAAGGGCGACAAGATACGCACGTTTCACCAGTTGATGCACTTGGCGGCATCTCATGATGTGTACTGCGCGTGTTTCGTCGAATCGGCGGCCGAGGCCACCGCGGCAAAGGCGCTGCGGCGCTGGTGCCGCGATGTGCTGGCGGTACCGTGGGATCGGAAAAGCGCCTTGTCGCGGGCCGTCAAGGGCTGGTTCCGAGGTCGGCCGCTGTCCGTCGGCGCTTATGTTGACGAGCGCCTGGCGCAGGGCGTCAGGGCATGGTGCGACAACGTCGAGTTTGATGTCGCGGTGGNNATGGCGACATACGCGTTGGAAGCCAACGCTTCACGGCGGGTGCTTGATCTGTGCGATGTCGATAGCGAAAAGTGGCGGGCCTATGCGAACAGGTCCGGCTTTCCGGCGTCGTGGGTCTACGCGTCCGAAGCACGTCGGCTTCGACGATTCGAGCGCACGTGCCTCGAAGGCTTTGATGCGGTCACGCTTATCACCGACAACGAGCGCGGCGTGATTGACCCGGCGCGCGAACTAGCAAACCTGCACGTCGTTTCCAACGGTGTGGTGCTGCCGCAGCGGAGCGTGAACCCGGCCTGGCGCTGCGGTCCGCGGATAGGATTCTGCGGCGCAATGGACTACATCCCGAACGCGGATGGCGTGTGCTGGTTCGTGCGTGAGGTCTGGCCGCTTGTACGGGCGGATCTGCCGACGGCCGAGTTCGTGATTGCCGGTCGAAATCCGACGCAGGAAGTGAAAGAACTGGCCCGCCGCGAAGGTGTCAGCGTGCTTGGCTTTGTACCGGATATACAGCAGGAAATCGAGAACTGGCGTGTCTCTGTCGCACCGCTTCAGATTGCCCGGGGGCTGCAAAACAAGGTGCTCGAGGCGATGGCACTTCACAGGCCGGTCGTCACGACGACCGCGACGGCTGCGGGTCTTCAGATCGTCGATGGCCACAACATCCTCGTTGCGGACGAGCCGCGCGACTTTGCCGACCACGTGGTCCGGCTTTGTGAGTTGGATTCACTGTGCCGCAGGGTCGGCGAGGCTGCGTATCGCTGTGTGGCGTCGTATTACAGTTGGACCGAGGCGCTTAACATGTTCGAGCGAGTCGTCCTCGGCTCGTTGGCCCGCGAGGCACCGGCGGAGGGCCTTGTCGCACTGGAGGATGCCACTGGTTATCGGACGCCGCTGGCCATCAATCACCCTCTGGCCTGAGGCTTCGCGGCCGTTTTTGTAACACACTGCTCAATAGCGGCTTACTTTTCGATGCCGGGGCCGGTCAGCCCCTGAAATCCGTTGAAGCACACCTCCGATATCTCTTCAGTTTGGCCCATAGCCAAACGATACAAATAGGGCGGCCGAGTATCGGACGACGCCCGGGGTGCGCCCATGCGCGACGACTGGGCGGATTCGACGGAGTTGGCTTTGGCTGAGGACGGTAGAGACAGTCTGACGCGCGAACCTTGGGGCAGCGGCGAAATCGCGGCACTGGCCGGCGCGCTGGCGCCGGCGGGGATGGTCTGTCCGCCCTCGGATGCGTCCAAGGCGCCCGTACATGCGGCCGATGACGCTTCAGGAGTCGGATCCGCACGGCGCACGCGCTGCGTCCTCGTCATTGCCAGTCGGTTTCCACCGGTGGCGTCGGTAGGGGCGACCCGGGTCCGCAAGTTTGTCAAGTACCTGGGGCGGCACGGTTGGCATCCGGTCGTCATCACCGGCGCCATGCGTCGCGGGCAGGCAAACGCGCAAGACGCCCGGCGCGCGACGGACATGGACAGTCTGCTCGACCTGCCCGCCGGGATCGAGGTCCATCGCCTCAGCGGGTACGCCGATCACTGGCCGACGTACTTGTCGCGTGACTGCGCGACGATGCTGGCGTCGTATATTCCGTGGCTGGGCCTGGACAGGCGGCGCCTGGAGACCGGACTGAAGTGGCGGCTGACGCGGATTCATGACAGACTCTCGTTTCCTGACCGCGGTATCTGGCGGCTGCCGTTAGCGGTTCGACTGGCAAAGCGCCTGCATAAGCAACATCACTTCGACGCGGTGTTTTCCAGCGGAATGCCGTTCAGCGATCACATGATCGGACTCGCTGTGCAGAACGCACTTCGGCTTCCATGGCTGGCGGATTTTCGCGATCCGTGGGTCGAGTACATCCACTGGCGGCAATGGCAGGGGGCGTGGGGGCAGTTACTGACGCGCTGGGCCGAGCGGGCCGTCTGCCGCAGGGCTTCGTATGTGATCAGCGTCAACGATCACATGACGCGCCGCTTCGCGCAGCGCTATCGCAAACGACCGTCGCGGAAGTTCGTCACGATCGGCAACGGCTTTGATCCGGATGACTTCCACATGGCACCGATCACGACCGAGCGGAAGGAGTTTCGACTGCTGTACGCGGGCTCACTCTACAAGACGCGCAGCCCGGAGCACGTGCTGGAGGCGTTCCGCAAGTTCACGCGGGACGTGCCGGGCAGCCGGGAACATGCGTGGTTTGATTTCGCGGGAAGGTCGGGCCCTCATTTTGAGGAATTGCAGCGGCTGTCGCAGGGTGAAAACGTCCGGTACCTGGGCATGTTGCCGCATGCCGCCGCGCTCGAGGCGATGATGCAGGCCGACGTGAATGTAATCATCCTGCCTAAGCTGCCCGGCAGCGAAAACGACACGACCGCCAAATTGTATGAATGCCTTGGCAGCGGCCGGCCCGTGCTGGCTGCGGTGCCGCTCGATGGTGCGGCCGCGCGCGAACTGCGACAGCATGACGGCGTTGTACTGTGCGATCCCGAGGACGTTGACGGTATCGCCAAGGGCATCGAATCGCTCTATTGCCGATGGCTGTCGGGGGCGCTCGAGCCGCGGCGATCGCCGGAAAGTTTGATGCCGCACACGCGTCAGCATCAGGCGGGGGTTCTGGCAGCCTGCCTTGATACCGCAGTGCGTTCAAGATCAAAGCCGATGGGGGCTCATCATGAGCATCATTATTGAGAAGACGAACTTCGAGACCTGGTCGGGCCGATTCGTTCGACTGCTTCGCCGGCGACATAACGACGCCTGCATCAACATCATCACGTACCACAGCGTGTCGAAGCAGAAGAGTATCTTCACGGCCGGGACCGATTTGCGGCATGATCCGGAAGCGTTCGAGCGTCACGTGGACTACGTCGCCGCGCATTACAAACCGATTTCGCTGACGAGTCTCATCGAGCATCTGGAACGGGGTGAGGTGCCGCCGCGGGCCGTGGTGTTCACGTTCGACGATGGCTACGCAGACACGCTCTCCTGTGCATACCCGATCCTGTTTCGCCGCCGCATCCCCATGACGATCTTCCCGGCGACGGCGGTGATCGGCAATATTGATCTGCTCTGGCAGCACAAGCTTGCGTGGCTGAGTGCGAACGGGCTCCAGACTCGGGCAATCGAAGTGCTTGCTGCGGCAGGCTATCCCCAGCGCGAGCCCGGCGAGAATCTCATGCACTACGGCCGGCGCTGCTATCGTCATGACTTGACAGAGGTGCTCGAAGAGGCACTGAACTCCGTCGGCACCAGCGGATCTGCGCTGGCGAATGAATTCCGCCCGTACATTGAGTCAGATTCGGTGGCCGAGGCCGATCCTGAATTCGTCGAGTTCGGCAATCATACGCACACGCACGCGGTTCTTTCAGCTCTGACGGAAGCAGCACAGCGCGAAGAGATCACGCTGGCACGCGATATCCTGAATTCGCTCACGGGGCGGCCGCCGGTGGCCATGGCATATCCCTTCGGGCTCAAGAGCCACTACGACGAGGTAACGCGGCGGATCGTCAAGGAAACCGGTCATCGGGCGGCGCTCGACCTGCGCCGCCGGATGAATCTCGGCCACGTCGATCCCTACGAATTGAGCCGCAAGCCGGCGACGTGCGGAGAGCAGGCCGAGTTCGAACGCATGATTGAGGACTGGCCGGTGAATGCGTCAGTCTTTCGCGATGGAGGCAGCCGTTAATGCCGACACGCTCGACATTGGTCGTCGCGCCCTACATCGGCGAATTCGGCTGGGAGCTGATGAACTGGCAGGGACGCGTGCGCCGTGTGATCGCCGAGTCGAGGCACGAGCGGGTTGTAATCTGTGCGGAACCGGATCGGCGCCCGATCTATGTGCAAAGCCCGCGGGACGACCGGGTCGTCTTCTGTCCTGTTCACAAGCTCGATATGCCGGGGCATCGCAATGAGGATCATCGCGTTCACGACGACGGTACGCCTGTTGATGCGGAGATGCTGCGTCGCGCGGTCGAATCGAGTGTGTGGCAGGCGCTGCGCGGCACGGGCGTCTCGGCGGCAAATGCCGATCTGATGCTGCCGTCGATGGACGGCACGTTGTGGACGACGGGCAACGGGCAGCAGGAGTTTGTTGATCTTCGCGTCGCGTGTCCGATCGAACACGATATCGTGCTGGTTCCGCGCATTCGTTCGTTGGCCGAAGAGCGCAATCGACCGACGGCATGGTGGGAGGAAATCGCACAACGGCTTGAGGCTCGCGGGGCTCGCGTGGCGATCTATCAGCCGCGAATGGATGCGGCGATTCGGCAACTCTCCGGTGCGCGGCTGGCGATCGGAGCGTCTACGGGCGGCCTGCATCTCGCGGCGCTGTGTCGATGTCCGCATTACGTCTGGGGCTGCGGGAATGAAGACCGCTGGACGAGCATCGGCATGAGCAATCGCCAGCGGTATGAGACGATGTGGAATCCGTTCGGTACGCCGTGCCGCTATGACGAATGCGGATGGCAGCCGAGCATGACGCACGTTGTCGATAACGCGATGCTCGCACTGGAGAGTATCGGGATCCAGGCAGGGCGAAGCGCACCGAGTTGGTCGTTGCGGCCGATGTGGCGGGTGCGCCGGACGCTTGCGCGGATGATCACGCCGGGCAGAGGGTTCAACTGCGTGCCGTGGCGCGTGAGGACATTCGTGCGAGAACACCTGGTTTGAGTAGGGCGTTGTCGGTTCACGGAAGATCGGGTTGATCATGGAAGGTCGCAGCGTGTTGCTGGTTTCATATCACTTCCCGCCGATGGGCGGGAGCGGCGTACAGCGCGCGCTCAAACTGGCGAAGTACCTTCCGTCATATGGGCTTAAAGTCAGGGTCTTGTGTGCCGGGCATACACATTACCCGCTGATCGATGAAACGCTGTGTGATGAACTGGATCCATCGACGATCGTCGATCGCGTAACCGGGTGGGAGCCCGGCGGGCTGGCGGCGCGGCTTGCGAAGATGGCGTCGCCTTTTGTGCGAACTGCTCACCGTTTGAAGGCCATGGAAGACCGCGTCTATTGGCGACTGGCGTCAGCGGCGTCGGTGCTCGATCTGCCGGAGCCGGAACAACTGTGGAAACCGGCCGCGTTGAAACAGGCTTGCCGGGTGGTGAAACGGGACGGGATCGCCGCAGTCATCACGACGTCGCCCCCGGTGACGACGCACCTCATTGGTCAGGCGTTGAAACGCAAGTTCGGCGTCCCGTGGATTGCCGATCTGCGAGACCCGATTACAGACAATTTCGCTTACGCGCCGAAAGATGATCGCGAGGACGCATTCTTTCGCAGAGTGGAGCGGCTCGCCGTCGAAGAGTCCGATGCCTGTGTGGTGACCTGTCCCGAACTGGCGGTGCGGTTGTGTGAAAGATTCGGTTCGGTGGATCCGAATCGCGTGCATGTGATCACGAACGGCTGTGATGAGGAGGATGCGCCGGCGGAAGAACCGCCGTCCGAGCCCGCGGTGCAACGTCGAGGCGATCGTTTCGAGATGCTCTATGTCGGCGCGTTCTATCGGCAGCAGACGATCAAGCCGATGCTCGAAGCGCTGCGGTTACTCCTCGATCGTCGGCCCGATCTGCGAGGCATGCTTCGTTTCCGGATCGTCGGCAGCCTATCTGCGACGGAACGAGAACTGCTGCGGACGTCGGATGGGGAGTTTCTTGCTATCGACGGTTATATGCCGCATGCAGATGCGCTCAGGGCGATGCGGCAGGCGGATATGGTCGTGCTGATGACGCCCGGCAACGAAGGCGGGCGGCTGTGTATTCCCGCTAAGGTCTACGAGTACCTCGCCTTTGGACCGCACATTCTCGCGATTATCCATCAGGAGACGGAATTGGAGCGATGGCTTGCTGACGCGGGCAATGTGACGCTGGTTCGACATCCCGTTCGTGTGGAGGCGCTGGCGGACACGATCAGAGCTTGCTTCGATCGATATCGCGGGGAGAAACTGCAGGATCGCCGCGACGGTCGAGTTGCGAGGGCTTTCACGCGAAGGAGAATCGCGGGGCGTTATGCAAGCCTGCTGCGTGATGTTGTGTGTCCGAATTGGAGGAGTCATCCGCGTCTTCTGGAAACGGAGGCGGCGCCGGTATGAAGATCGCATGGCACATGCCGACGCTGCATTCGCACACGTGCGGGCTATCCATCCGCGCTATCGAATTCGCCGTTCGCCTTGAAGCGCAGGGTCACGGGGTGACGTTCTTTGTTGATGCGGCGAAGACGGATTTCGCGGGCGACAACATCCGCGGGATGCGACTGATCAGGCTCGACATCCCATTCAGGCAGCCTCTGCATTGGTCGTTGCAGGCAGTTACGCGTCGCCGGCGGGCGGCGAGTGCGGCCGCATTGGTCGGCGACGCTTGGGATCTCGTGATCTCGTGCCAGCCGGAGTTTGTCGTTCAGTTCGCGCGGCGGAAAAACCGCCCGCCGCTGTTGTACGTATGCGGCTCGACGACGCTCCACCACGACGCGGCAAACTCGTCGACACAGTCGGCGATGAGCCTGCTGAGGCGACTGCCATACAGGATTGATCGAGCATTGAAGCGATTGAATGAGCGACACGCATTTCACGCGGCCGATGCGGCCGTATTCGACAGTGATCAGTCGCGTGAACTGGTAGTCAGCAAGTACGGCGTGCAGCCGGCCGCCTGTCATACGATTCGCGGCGGCGTTGACACGTATCGGTTTGCGCTGGCTGACGAGGAGCAGAAGGGGTCGGCGCGACAGACATTCAACATCGAAGATCGCGGTTGCGTTGTGGCGTGGACCGGCCGCATGTCGCCGGAAAAGAATCTGCCGTTGTTGCTTGAAGCCGCCGCACGGATGCGCGGCGAGGACATCGTGTTCCTGCTGGTCGGTGACGGGCCTGAACGGCCAAGGCTTGAGCGGCAGGCGGAAACGCTCGGTCTTCAACGTACCGTTCGGTTCGCCGGATCTCGCTGCGATGTTCGCCCCTGTCTGCGGGCGGCGGATGTCTTCGCGTTCCCTTCTCGCAGCGAGTCTTTCGGATGTTCGCTTGCAGAGGCGCTTTCATGCGGACTGCCCGTCGTCGCACTGCGGCCGAACGGCGAGACGGTTTGCAACACGAGTATCGAGGTTGTGGAAGCCGGGGGCTGCGGCCTGCTGGTTGATGATCCATCGGCGACAGCATACGCGGACGCGCTGACGCGTCTCTGCCGCGATGCGGAATTGCGGCAGCGTCTCGGCGGTGCGGCACGCACGTGGGCGCAACAGTACGACTGGGACGCAGGTGCAACTCGCCTGTCCTCGTTGCTCGACGCCCTTGCTCAAGACCGAAGCGGTGCTGCCACGCTCCGGTTTGAAACAACACGATCGGCGGATTCCGCTTCGCCGGTTGTCGGCTGATAGAGGTGATCGATGCGTTTTCTGTTGTATGCGTCAATCCTGTTCGCGATCTTGCCCATCGTGTTCATGCGGCCGTTCTTCGGACTGTGCATTTACTACATCGTATCATTGCTTCAGCCAAAGCTGCTGTGCTGGCGGGGCGACTTCCAGGACGCCATGCTCGTCGGTGTGCCGCTGGTGGTCGGAGCGATCGCGTTCGGCATTCGGCGTGTCACGCACAAGCCGCAACTGGACACACGCGGCCGAGTCGTCGGCATACGTGAACAATTCACGCGGTCGCCGCTTTTCGAGCCTTCATGGCAAATCCTCGTCATGGGGCTCATGGTGGCATACATCGCCGTTACGCGGCTTATGGTGCCGTATCCCACGGCCTACACCTCGTACGAGTTTCGCGCACTTGTGAAGGTGCTTCTCGTCGTCGCGTTGCTGACAGGGCTTGCGGCCGACCTTCGCCGATATCGCATCCTCTACATCGTCGTGGCGCTGGCGACTGCGTTCTGGGCGATCAAGGGCGGTTTGAAGATCATCCTGCTGGGACCGCACCAGGTTTACGGCCAGACGTACGACAACAACCTCTTTGCGCTGGTCAGCGTCATGGCCCTGCCGATGGTCTTCTATTTCGCTCTGTCGCTCAAGCATGCGCGCTGGCGAACCATCCTGCTCGTCTGCGCCGCCTTGATGTGCCTGGGCATCATCGGATCGCGATCGCGCGCCGGCTTCGTCGCATTTGCGGTGTTGCTGCTGTGCATGGCCTGGAGCAGCCGCTATCGTCTGCGGGCATTCCTGGCGGTTTCGATGGTTGCCGCGGTGGCCTTGACGCTGGCCGGGAGCGAGATCAAGGAACGTGTCGTGTCGATCATGGAGTTTCGGCAGGATAAATCGGCGCGTTCGCGTTTCTTTACGTGGGACGTCGCGCAGACACTGCTTGTCGACAGTCCGCTGATCGGCGTAGGGTTCAACAACTTCGAGTTGGCGAAAGACAGACTGGTTGGCGGTCGCAAGGCCGCACACAACATTTTCTTACAGAACGCTGCAGAATTGGGCATCCTGGGGCATCCGCTCTGGCTGCTGGTCATCATCGGGACCATGGTCAGCATGTACAGGCTCATGCGTCATTCGCGGTCTTTGCCGCCGGAAATGAGGTGGGTCTATTACTGGTCCAGGGGTCTGCTATTGGGCTTACTCGCGTACTGCATCCACGGCACGTTTCATAACGAGGAGTATCTCGAATTGATGTACGTGCTTGTCGGGTTGGCGGCTGCGCTGAAGGTGACGGTGCGGCGCGAATTGCAGGCCCGGCGGCTGTATCAACTCGCCAAGGAGAACTCGAAACCGGTCGCCGCCGCAGCGACTCCCCGCAAGCAGCGCAAGCCACGCAAGAGTACCAGGAAACGCCCCGCCTACACGCCGGTGCGGAAACTGCGAGAGGAGTTCATGCCGGTGGGCGCCGGGTAGCCCGCCGCGACGACGTGTTACACACCAATCGCCCGCTGAATGTCGTGGTAGTACATCATCGCGGCAACGATCGTACCGATCAGCCCCAGCGTCAGCAGTGTCGCCTTGATTCGCCAGACAGACCGATCAAACCGTGAGACGGCCTGAGGATCGTTCGCCAGCTTCGCGATCAGTCGGCATCGCGAGTCGATCGTGCCATGACGCCAGCTCGGGGCGTCGCGCGGGATGCCGTTAAGGTCGCCGATGCGCATCAGCGTTCTGCCGAATATGCGGGCGGCGCTCAGGCACAATCCGCTCGCACGCTGCTCGCCATGCACGGGACAGGCGGCTTCGCATTCGCGGATGTCGGGCGTGATGCAGCGGATTCCATGCAGATCGGCCTGCCGCTCGAACCGCCGCGATATCCAGCCGAAGCCGAACAGCCAGCAGGCCAGCAGCACCGCCAGCGCGATCAACTGAAGCACCGCGATATCGGTCAGTATGCCGTTAATCCACAGCAGTTCCAGCACGCCTCCCGCGATGTACATCGAGACGAGCGCGAAGAGCACGAAGAATTGCAGATGCCAGTGCATGACATGGCCTGCCTCGTGGCCGAACACGGCTTCGATTTCCTCGTCGCTCATCGTCTCCAGGAGCGCATCTGACACGAGCACGTAGCGAAGTGGCGAAACGAATCCCATGACCGCGGCGTTGATCGCCATGCCGTGCGTGTGCCAAAGGAGGATTTCGCGATACTTGAGCCCGATGCGCCGGCAGGTCTGCTCGAAACGATCGCGAAGCGGTCCGGCGGGCAGCGGCTCCGTCGCCCAGATGTAACGCAGCATGAGCGGCGCGCAGGCGAGGATGATCACCGAGATCGTCCCCAGAATGGAATCCGACAGCCATTCGATCCCCGTGGCTTCGTACAGGTCATCGTGGAGCAGATCTGTGAAGTACTTGGCGAAGACGATGCACGTCATCGGTACGGCGATGATCAGAACCTGGTGGCGGAACTTGTCGAGGAGATACGTGGCGATGGAGTTCTCGATCGCGGGCAATTTTGCTTTCGCGCCGGCGAGCGTGCGGCCGGCTTCGGAAGAATCTGCCGCGGGATGCTCCGACTCCTCATCACCGTCCGGCGGCAGTGTGCGGCGAATCCGCAGTTCGGCGGGATAGAGAATGCCCCACATCAGGAGCAGGTCCACAACAAACGGGGAGAGCAGCAGCATGTCCACGAGGAGCGGTATCCGGCTGATTCGAAACCCGCCGATCGTCCATTCTCTCAGCAGGGGAATCCACGGCAGGCAGAGCATCAGGCCCGCCGTTGCCACCGCAACGACGATGATCCCGGTACGCTGGCCCGACGAGAATGTCTCGGCGGCATCGTCATGGGCTTGGGGGCCGCCTTCATCCAACCGGCGAAAGGCAAGGCGGCGCGTCACTATCGCGATGATCGTAACGACGAGCGCCTGAACCAGGATGAAACCCCGGGTGCCGCCCAGTGCGGCCCATACCCCCCAGGACTCCAGAGGAAACAGGCACAATTGCTTCGGCGGCAGGCCGTCGCTGAGGATCAGCGCGAATGCCATGATGACGACGAGATACATGCTGAATGCGGCCTTCCGGGCGTTGTGCCTCAAAGACGATCGCAGGATTCTAAGAGGGCATCGGCAAACGACCAAGTATAGGAAGAGTCTGGAAAGGGGGCTGCCCTGCGGAGAAAAATGTCGTTAGGATATCGGGCATGTTGATCGAATACGCAGGACGAGCGTTCATGTTCCCGAGGGCCCCGCGCTTCGCGACAGGAGATTACCGGAGAATCACCATGAGGCTTTCAATGTGGATCGCATTCTGTTTGGTTCTGGGGATCGCCGCCGACGGTTTTGCCCAGGATGCGCAAGACGATGGGGCTGTGCGCCGACCTCCGCGCGATTCCATGAGGCAGGGCCGCGAGTACGGGCTGGCCGGCCCGATGCGGGTGCTCGTGCGCGAAATGCAGCTTGACGACGAGCAGCAGAAGAAAGTCGGCAAGATATGGGATGCCCACGTGGCGGCGGAGCAGGCACTGCGCGAGGAAATGAAGCCGCCGGCCGAACTGTCGGAGCGAATGGGCGAACTGCGGCGAGAGATGCGGGCCGCGCACGATGCGCGCAACAAGGAGCGGGTCGTCGAACTGCGGAAGGAGCTGGAGGCTATCCAGCAGGAGCGGACGAAGAGTATGGGGCCGCTGCGGGAGAAGCTGGACGAGATGCAGGATACGCTGCACGACGATCTGCGAGGCGTGATGCGCGAGGATCAGGTGGACCTGTTCGAACGTATCTGGCGCGAGCAGATCGACAAACGCGAAGCTCGCCGGGCGATGCTCCGCAACCCGAGCACCCTCAAGGCTGCGGTTGAGACTCTGGAGGATCTCACACAGGAGCAGAAGGAGGGCGTGCGAGACGCGTTTGAGGCGTACAAGCGTTGGATGCGCGAGGCAAACCTGAAGCCGGGGGCCTACTCCGCGGGCCGCGAGGAGCAGATGAAGAAGCTCTACACGAGCGTCATGGCGCAGTTGACGCCGGAGCAGCAGGAGAAGGTCAACAAGGAACTCGATCCGGAGCAGCGTCGCGCCCGCAAGCGCCGGGCGGCTGCGGCGATCAGAGCCGAAGAGAAGGCGGACGCCGAGGCCAAAAGCGAGGCTGATTCTCAGGATAAGCCGGCGGAATAGAACGCGACCGGATCCCGCGCGGGCGTCGGTGTCGTCCTACGGGCGGCGGACTCCGGGTCCGATG
>NPIF01000190.1_pt3 | contig 15929 bp, 29 predicted proteins | sample 8637461 | NCBI WGS metagenome assembly NPIF01 (sample SAMN07420641, study PRJNA396082) | bioreactor metagenome | isolation source: sample BR12 brine-fed electro-methanogenic bioreactor BR | place: Japan: Kochi | collected 2016-12-09
GTAATACATGGTCATCAATTTGATGCGGTTACCTTATATCATACTTGGATAGCTAAATTTGGTGATGTTGCATATGATATATTACTTGACATTAATACAATATATAATAAAATAAGAAATGTTCTTGGATTAAAATATTGGTCGTTATCTGCATATATTAAACATCAAGTTAAACATGCAGTGACATTTATTAATAAATATGAAGAAATGGTATCTAAAGAATGTAAAGAACGTGGTCTTGATGGTGTGGTGTGTGGTCACATTCACCATGCTGAAATTAAAGAAATAGATGGAATTACATATTATAACGATGGAGATTTTGTAGAAAGTTGCACTGCTTTGGTAGAGCATTTTGACGGTAAAATGGAATTGGTTTATTGGCATAATATAAACCATGAAGATAATTTAAATAATGAAGACTGAATATAACAGAGGTGGATATATATGGCAAGAGTAGCAAGAAAAAATGAATATGAATCAATTGATTCTTTATTAAGACGTTTTAAAAAAGCGGTTGATAAAGATAATGTATTAGATGATTATAAAAAACATGAATTTTATGAAAAACCAAGTGTCGCAAGGAAAAAAAATAAAGCAGCGGCAGTTAAAAGATGGAAACGTAAGCAAATTGAAATGGATAAAATGCCGTTTGAGCTTGATGTTAAACCTTAATAATTAGTTATGTGTGGAGGTAGTAAATTGAAAATATTAATGCTAATATTAGTTAGTTTTATATCAGGATGTTCTACATATGGATCATGGAGACCTGTTGTGGATCATACATATAGCAATAATGCACAATTCTTACAACGTGATTTGATGGAATGTGAAATGTTAGCTAAAGAAGCATCTTCTACATTTACAGAAACCTTAAAAGGTGGTGCTGTAGGAGGCGCAGTTGGTGCGGCTGGTGGTGCAGCCATTGGTGCTATTGTTGGTGACCCATTAAAAGGTGCTGCTTTAGGTAGTGTATTGGGAATAGGTAGTGGTGCATATAGCGGTATGAATGCTGATAGTAGGTATCGATTAGCTTATATTAACTGCATGCGTAATCGTGGACATAATGTGGTTAATTAGATGAATAATAGAATAGCTAAAAAAATATTATGTTGTAAGTCTACATTACATACAAATGAAACAAAAGTATTAAAAGCTCGTGAACAAGTAAAACATAATGAAGCTTATTTTAAAAGAAAATGTATATTTTTATTGCCAATAGGTATTGATCCTGTTGGCACCATTTAAATAAGTATTTAGATATAAAACTATAATAGGAGAACTATATGAATTTAAACGAATTTAAAGAAAATGCATTAAAGACTGAAGCTATTCCAGATAGTATTAATGTTAATGAAAAATTATTGCTTAATGTTATGGGTGCGTCTATATGTATTGGTGAAATATTAGATCAAATTAAGAAAAATGCTATGTATGGTAAAGATTATAATCAAGATGACTTTAATAATCTTTTGCATAATGCATTAGAGTTACTGAATGATATTCGTAATGTAGATTTAAATGATAAACATGCTATTGATGTAAATGTTAGGATATTTCATGCTATTGTTGGTATTGCAACTGAATCTTCTGAATTATTATATGCATTATTAAATGATATAAATGGTGAAGATATTGATTATATTAATGTTAGTGAAGAATTCTCTGATATTTCTTGGTATCAGGCTATTGGATTTGATGAAATTGGTATTGATTGGGGACAATCTTTAGAGAGTGTAATAAATAAGTTAAAAGTTCGATATCCTAATAAGTTTACTAGCCATGATGCTATTAATAGGAATTTGGATAAAGAGCGAGTTGAATTAGAAAAAGTATAAATTGTAACTTATTAAAATATATAGTATAATTTTTAAAAAAGTAACATTAATTTTTTATACTCTAAATAGTTATGTAATATGTAAAAAATGCATATTGCATAATTATAAGGAGATTAATGTTTATTATGACATATAACCAATATAGTTACAAAAATTACCAACATAAAAAGAAAAAAACAAAAGCAAAAAATAAAAATAAGGAGAATATTGATTTTTTAACAAATATCATACAGAATAATACATATAGTAAAATTGAAGGACCAAATAAAAAAAGTTGGTCTATACACGATTTAAAATCAGTTAAACCATTAACTAAAACACAGGAAGATATGTTTCATGGTTGGTTTAATGATTCGCACATAATAGCATCAGGTTCAGCAGGAACGGGAAAAACATTTTTAGCTTGTTTTTTAGCTTTAAATGATATTTTAAATAATAGACAAAACAAATTAATTATTGTTAGATCAATAGTACCAACAAGGGATATTGGTTTTTTGCCAGGAACAATAGAAGAAAAGATATCCGTATACGAACAGCCATATATTAACATTTTTTGGGAGTTAATTGGTAGAAGTTCTACGTATGAAGATATGAAGAAACAAAAATTGATTGAATTTATGCCAACATCCTTTATTAGGGGTTTAACTTGGGATAATGCAATAGTTATAATAGATGAATGTGAAAACTTGACATTTCATGAAATTAACAGTATTATGACAAGGTTAGGTAATAATACAAGAATAATTGTTTGTGGTGACATATTACAAACTGATTTGGATAATTCAAGGAATAAAGGTTCTCAGGGAATGGGGGATTTGTTAAATGTTTCAGAATTTATGAATGAGTTTGAGGCGGTTCATTTTACTACCCATGATATTGTTCGTAGTGGATTTGTTAAGTCTTGGATAACAGCGGTTGAACAAACCACAATAGGTTAAAATGTATTGAGTATATGTTAATTTTTAAAATAAAGGAGGTGATTTCTATCATTACAACATATACTCTCTACACCTTTTATATAAGGATAAGGAGATTATAAATTTATGAGTTTACATAATAAAGAAGAGAATTTAAATAAAGTATCTGATTTACTAACATTTATTGATATTTCTTTTGAAAATATTGATGATATTGCCGATAAATTTTTAAAACATAAAATAGAAAATTTATTATATTTTGCAAAAGAGGCTAAATTGAGTATTAATGAATTAAATTATGAATTATAGTAGTATAAAACATAAAATAAATTTGATAGTTGCTGTTAATAAATATGGTGGTTATGCTAAGGAAAATAAAATCCCATGGCATATTCCAGAAGATTTAAAACATTTTAAGCAGTTAACAGAAAATAACATATGTATAATGGGTAGAAATACATATGAAGATTTATTGGAATATCGAACAATAAAAGAAGGTGAAGATATTTTACCTAACAGGGAAACATACGTTATAACATCAAAAAAGGATTATAAAGCTAATGGTGTTGCTGGCATATGTACAAGTTTACGAAATGCGTTAGATCGATGCAATGCTTCAAATACAAATAAAAAAATTTTTATTTGTGGTGGGAATAGGTTATTTGTTGAATCATTATCTATATGTGATATAGTAAACATGACAATTGTTAAAGGAGAATATAAATGCGATAAATTTTTCAATGTTAATTATATTAACAACAATTTTAAAATTGTTGAAGGTAAAGATACAGAATTTGCGTTCTATGTTACTTATAAAAGGAAATAAATATATGGCATTAGTGTGTTCTAGTGGAAAAATAAAGGATACTATTTTTATTATATTAAAAGATGATAGTGATAATCATATACATACAACTATAGTTAATGATAATACAACTAAAACGTTATTAACTACAGATTTTAAACAAGCTAAACGTTACATTGAGGGGTTAACAAAACAAACATATGAATAAAGCATATAAGATAAAAAATAACATGAACGATATTTCTGAATTAGAATTTCCTATTGATTTTAAACAAGAACAACCATTTGATATATTTGTTGAAGAAAAGGTAGAAGTTGATAATACTGGGTGCATTATACCACATAAAGAATACAGTATATATTTAAATTCAGTACTAGAGAGGCCAAATAAGTACAATGAATTATTTAATCTTATTCGTACAGCAGTACCTAATGATACTATAAATTTATATTTAAATGGTGTTGGTGGTGATTTATTTACCGCAATGCAATTAATAAATGCACTATCTGTATCAGATGCAGACGTATATGCAATAGCTGATGGGCAATTAATATCTGCTCATACACTAATATTTTTATCGTGTAGGAAATTTATAATTCATGACAGTTGTTTATTTATGTTTCATAATTTCACTAGTGGTACATATGGTAAAGGAAATGAGCAAAAAGCAGAAATTTTTGCTATTACTGAATGGTTTGAAAAAGTAGTTAAGCAAATTTATGTTCCATTTTTATCCGAGGATGAATTCATTAGAATTGTTCGAGGTGAAGATATTTGGATGTTATCCGATGAAATTAACGAAAGGTTGTTGAATATTAAAAAATTGTAATTTTTAAATGGATAAGTTAGAAGATATTATACGACAATATGTTCATTTAGAATATACAACCAACCAACAAGGATGGTTGCCTGTATTGTGTAAAGTATGTAACGATCACGGCAAAAAGGGGCCAAGGGCGGCATTTAAGTTAGATGGTGATACAATGGGGTATAATTGTTTTAATTGCAAGCATACTGCCCTTGTTGACCCATCTAAACATAAAGTATTTACTAATGATGCATTAACAGTATTTAAAGCTTTTGGTATACCGGATGATATAATAAACAAAAAACAATTTGAATTATTTTCACATTTAAAAATTAAAAAAACTAATTTAAAAGATGCTGTTGATATTGAGCCAAAAGTTATAGAAATTCCAGATACATTTTATTATTTAAAAGATTCTAAGAAGAATGATAAATGGGCAGAAGTTGCCAGATATTATTTAAAAGAAGAAAGAAAAATAGATCCCGATTCGTATCCATTTATGTTATCTTATAAAACTGATGATATTAAATTAAAAAAATGGTTTAAGCGTATAATAATTCCAGCGTTTAAAAATGATAACATAATTTATTATAGTGGTAGATCATTTGCTGATGCTAAGAAAAAATATGAAAATGCATCTATTCCTTCAAATAAAGTATTGTATGGTTTCGATAAATTATTTGTAAATAATACCAGTCCATTGTTTATAACTGAAGGTTTTTTTGATTCTTATTGGGTTAATGGGGTTGCAATTTTAGGTAATGAGATATCAGAGGCACAGAAAATATGGTTTAATAAATCAAGTAGATTAAAGGTTTATATACCAGATAAGTTAGGTGATGGGAATATCGCAGCAAAACAGGCGTTAGAATTTGGGTGGAGTATTTCTACTCCTGATATTCCAGGATGTAAAGATATAGATAGTGCTATAAAAAAATATGGTAAGTTGTATGTGTTAAAAACTATAAATGATAATATACATTCTGGTTTTGCTGCTAGAGCTAGATTGGGATTATATTGTAAATAACAGGTAAAATAATATATGAAAAAAAATGATTATAACTCAAAAGATATTGTTGTATTAACAGATAGGGAACATGTAAGATTAAGAACTCAAATATATTTAGGTAATATGTCTAAGGTGTCATATGACGTTCCTATTTTTATAGGCAATAAATTTAAAATTAAAAGCCTTGCATTTTGCCCATCAACATTAAAAGCATGTAATGAAATATTAGACAATAGTGTTGATGAATTAATACAACATAGTTCTAAAACAATAAAAAGAATATCTATACAAGCTACCCCGTTATTAGGAATATACACGATTTCAGATAATGGTAGAGGTATACCTATAGGCTTACATGAAACAGGCCGGTATACCCCTGAAGTTGCACTAGGATCGTTACGTGCTGGTAGGAACTTTGGTGATGATAAACAAAATGGGGTTATTGGTCAAAATGGTGTTGGTAGTGCATGTACTAACTATTGTAGCGCAGAATTTAATATTGACATTTATCGTGATGGAAAACATTATAGTCAAAAATTTTCAGACGGTGCATTACATGTATCAACACCTACAATAGAAGATGAAAAATATTTAGAAACTGGAACAACGGTATCGTTTCAATTAGATTCGCAAATATTTGAAGATGTATCATTGCCAAATGAGTTAATTGAAAATAGAGCCATGGAAATATCATTGACCAATCCTGGTATGATAACGGAATACAATGGGAAAAAATATAGATATAAAAATGGGTTTGATGATATAATAAAACAAATATCAAAAAATTATTTTAAATTTGAAACCGATAATATAGAATTTTTTGTTATTTTTGACGTACATGAAGGTATAGATGAAAAGGTATTTTCATGGGTTAATAGTTCATTATTATTTGATGGTGGTATATGTAATGTTCAATTCTTAAATTCTTTTTATGATAAGGTTACTGCACAGCTTTTGAAGGAAAGCAAAAAACATAAATGTGAATTAACAAAAAATGATATTAGAATGAATTTGTTAATATTGGGCAATCTAAAAATATCAAATCCTCAGTATGATGCACAATCTAAAACTAGGTTAACAGGACCAAATCTTAAAAAACCTATAGTTGATATGATTGATGAACAATGGGCAGTATTCGTTAAAAAGAACAAAGAATGGTTGCAAGAAATATTAGATAGGGCCATGCTTAGACATCATGTAGATGCGGAAAAAAAGGCACTAAAAGATCATAAAAAACAATCACATAAAAAGATTGCCGGTTTAATTGACGCAACATCTAAAAATAGATTAGATTGTCAATTATTAATATGTGAGGGAGATAGTGCTGCTTCTAGTATAACAAATGCTCGTAACCCATCAACAACTGCATCAATACCATTACGTGGGAAGATTAATAATGTTTATGGTGCAACACCAGCACAATTATTACAAATGGGAAAGGTAACTGATTTAATAACGGCAATAGGATTAATACCAGGTAGAAAAGCTATTAGAAGTAATTTGCGATATGGTAAAATAATTATAACATCAGATAGTGATTACGATGGTGGTGATATATTTGCGTTACTTATTAATTTATTTTACCAGCAATGGCCCGAATTATTTGATAGTAATTATGAACCAGTAATATATAGGTTGATTGCCCCTAATGTAGTTGCTTATAATAAAAAAACTAGAATACATTTTACTACTCGTGATGATTATGAAAAAGAGAAAAATAAATATAAAAATTATAACATAACATATATGAAAGGATTAGGTTCTATGATTAATAAAGATTGGGAAATGATATTAGGTGGTGATAGTACTGCTAATTTGTTGCCTATTGTAGATGATGGTAGATTAAAAGATACGTTATCTATGTTATTTGGTAATGATACAACTGCAAGAAAAGAGTGGCTACAATACAATGGATAATTCTGATTACATTTTATATGAAAGAAAACAATACGCACTATATACTTTATCTAATAGGGCAATACCACATATAACAGATGGGCTTAAAAATGGTGCTAGACGCATATTATGGGTTGCAAAAGATGGTAAAAAACATAAAAGTGCTACCTTGGCTGGTGCTACAATGCCATATCATCCTCACGGTGACCAATCTATTTGTGGTACAATAAATACATTGGCATCACCATATGGTAATAATATACCACTATTAACAGGTGAAGGTGCCTTTGGTACTATTTTAAAACCTACTGCTTATGGTGCGTCTAGATATACCTCAGTGTATATATCAGAATTTACTAAAGATGTAATTTTACCTGATATTGAAATTCTTCCAATGGTAGAAAATTATGATAGTACACTTGATGAACCAAAACACTTTTTACCGTTGTTACCCGTAGTATTACTAAATCCACAAGAGGGTATTGCAGTTGGATTTGCAACTTCTATATTACCGCGTTCATTGGATGATATAATTAATGCACAACTAGATTATTTAAACAATAAAGAAATTATAGAACCTAAACCATCGTTGAAACCAATTAATCAGAATGCAATTAGTATCGATGAAGGTAAATGGCAGTTTAATGGTTCATTTAAAAGAAAAAATGCGTATACTATAACTATTACTAATTTACCATACGGTTTATTACATGAAAAATATATAGATAAATTAAATAAGTTAAGCGATAACGATAAGATTGTAGATTACATAGATAATTCTAAAAACTACTATGAAATAGATGTTATGTTTAAACGTGGTACTTTAAATGGGAAAAGTGATAGTGAAATTTTAAAAACATTACATTTAACCAGTACTGCAACAGAAAATCTTAATGTTATTGATTTTAATGGTGATAGTATTATAAATATGACATTCGAGGAAATAATAAAAACGTTTACTGAATGGCGGCTTAGTTGGTTTGTAAAACGTTATCAGCGATTGGTAGATTTATTAAATATAGATATACAACGTTATAAAGATATTTTAACTGCAATAGATAATAATTTGGGTTCTAAAGCTAGAAGTATAAAATCTCGTGAAGAAATGATTACTTATTGTAAAAGTATAAATATAATATATACTGATTATATTTGTGATCTACCAGTATATAGATTTACTGAAAATGAAAAGTCTAAAATAGAAGATAAACTAAAAAATGCGTTAATATTATTAGATGATTATATGAATATAATTAATTCTGATAAATTACAAAGAAAAATATACAAACAAGAATTAATGCAAATAATTAATAATTATACAAAGGGAAAATATGAAACACTTTATTAAAAAACACACTATAACATTGATATTTGTTACAATATTATTTTTAAGTTCAGTTGGTTTAATGTCATGTTCTACTTTGCCACCTGATTATGATAATACAGAATTTGATTTAATGGCAAATATAAAAACAAAATTAATAACATTAAATGAAAATTGTGATAAGGAACATTATATAACAGATAATATTGATAAACTACGTAAAGAGGTTTTGATTTGGCGAGTGTATACAGAAACATTACCAAATCACGAACAATTAAATGAAATATCAATTATTTTATTTAATGATATAGATGATGTAATTTATAATTATGGGAATGGGTATGGTTCTACTGAATACTGTAATATAAAATTTGAACTAATGAGAGAGAAAATGAAACGTGCTTTAATAGCATATGGCAAATTAAAATGGACTTCATAATGAATGAAATAAACACAAAAGAAGTAATACAAGAGTTAATGGGACATAAAATACCAGAAATATCAAATTCTTGTAAAAGAGTTAAAGAAATAAGTGAACTTTACAATAATGGTAAAATAACTGAAAGTCAATACAAAGAACTTGTAAATGACGTATTGGATTTAAATAAAGTTGATAAAAGTTCGAATACGTTAGAAAATAAAATATTGATAAAACAAGCGTTTACAATAATTCTTGAAATTTTATCAAAAACACCATTTTTATAATAAGGAGAATAAATGAAAATATATAGTGATAATATACCAAAAGTTCCAACTGAAGAAGAATTAAAAAAACAAAAAAGATTGAGAATTGAATATGATATTTTAATGTCATTGCAAGTTATAATTTTATTGATGATATTATTTAAATAATTATAAATATAATTATAAATTATTTATAAGGAGATTATTATAATGTTAATGGATGGGATAGAATTAGTTGAAGGAAGTGATGCTAAGAATTTAGTTATAGAGAAAGGTAATACATTACCAATTAATATAACAGAAGGACGGTTATTTTATTTAAGTGGGCATGCATCATTAAAAGATGGGCTTTATCAGTATGCAGATGAGTGGAAAGATATAGGTTCAGGTGGAGGGGCTGTTGGTAGCATAACATATTTCCCCGCAAATGCTGCACCTGATACACATTTAAAATTAAATGGTGCTTTACTTCTACGGTCTGAATATCCTGATTTATGGGAGTTTGCTCAGAACTCAGGAAATATAACAATAGATGATGCAAGTTGGGGGGGTATAGGTCATTTCTCACCTGGAGATGGATCAACAACATTTAGACTACCAGATTTTCGTGGGTATTTCGTACGGAATTGGGATGACGGTAGAGGGGTTGATCCTGGTAGAGGTATTGGTACGTGGCAAGCTGATGAGCTAAAAAGTCATAATCATGATGCCGCAATGCGTTATTCTGGGTATGCCGTGCTCGGTGGGTCGTGGCCCAACGGTGCAAGCGATTTCAGAGCTACGGTATCGGGCAACACAGGCGGCACTGAGACAAGACCGAAAAATATTCCAATGTTGGCTTGTATAAAATATTAAAGGAAGAAAGAAATGAAAATATATAATTATGATAGTGTGAACAAAACATTTATAAGCGAGAGTCAAGCAGATTATAATCCTAAAACTAAAGAATATTCCTTAGTTCCTGCATTTGCAACTACAATAGAGCCACCAAATACTGTGGATAATGAAATTGCAGTATTTAATGGGGTAGAATGGGATATTGTTAATGATGTTAGGGGTTATGTTTGGGTTAAAGAAACAGGTGAACAAATTGAATATACAGAATTAGGTGAATTACCAGAAACGTTAACTAACATTCCTAAACCAGAAGGTTTATATGTTTGGGATAATGGCACATGGATAATTGATAATGATGCTGTGTTAGAAGAAGCTAAACAAGTTCTTAATAACCAATTATCTATAGACCGGTATCTACCTATTTCATATGATGGCAAAGTATTAGATGCAGATAAAATCGCAATAGAAAATATTAATGGGAAAATAGTTGAAATAGAAGGTAGATTAAAATTAAATATCACTATGGATGCAAACCAAATGTTTTGGCGTGACGCTAATAATAATGTTCATACCTTCAATGATATAAATGTATATTTAGATTGGTTGCGTGGGTTAGCTGTTGCAATTTCAGAAAGAACTACTCAATTATATATGAGTAAATGGGAGTCTGAAGTACAGTTATAAATATATGTATGGGAATACATGTAACACAAAAACAAGTTAAGTCTATCTACAATCAGTTAAAGAACAGCGCGAAGAAAAGAAACATACCATTTAATTTAACATTAATGGATTTACATGATTTATCGTTTCCTATTACTTGTCCTGTTCTTAATATACCATTATGTTATAATATTGGAAAAAGTCAGGATAATAGTTTTAGTATAGATAGGATTGAATCTACCAAAGGGTATGAAGCTGATAATATTGTTGTAGTTAGTAATAGGGTAAATACATTAAAATCTAATGCAACATTAGAAGAATTGAAATTAATTTATGAATTTTATAATAGTTTATTGTAGTATTTTATGTAACAACAATCTTTCTTTTGATTCTGCTTCATGTTCCCATGGTGTATTTGGTGAATATTTTAGAATTCCTAGATGTTCACCTTCCCATGTAACGTCATAACCTTTATTTGTTAATGTCATTTTAAGTTTACCTGTTACCATTTGATGAACGTGGTATAATTCGTGTATAAGCGTTGTTACTAAATCCACTTGTGATAGGTTAGGTTTTATAAAAAGATAGAATGTAGAAGGATTTTGTGGGCTTTGTACTGCCATACCGGACTGTCTTGGATCTAATTCTATGTTAGGTTTAAAAGATATAAAAATATTTACGTTATTTGGTATTTTTAATTCTTTGATAATATTACCAACAATTTTTTCAATGAATTGTTCTTCCCCTTCGGGAATATTATATAATTTGTAGCTTTCTAAAATATTTTGTAATTTCATAAATTTCCACTATCAAGTAACGTTTGCATTCCAGGATGTAATGGAGTAGGCCAATTACCATAATTGACCCATTCAAATCCTTGGTTTTCCCAGTCTAATTTAGGTTGAAATTCATCAGGAACGATTGCTAAGAAATTGTGATATTTAAAACCTGATTCGTGTTCAAAAAAAGTCCATAAAAATTTTAAAGTCAGTTGTCCGGTATATCCGGTTTCCTCTTTTATTTCTCTTGTTAAGCCTACTTTTGGTGATTCATTGGAATCTAATGCTCCGCCCCATGTCCCCCAAGTATTTGGTTCTTGTACATATTGTGATCTATGTGCTATTAAATATCTTTCTGTGTTTGTTGAATAAAAAAGACAGCCAGCTCCTTGTTTACCCCAAAACCCTGTTTTTTCTAATGTATCCCAATGTTCTTCATTTTCTTTGAATATTTGATATAATTTCATAAATAGCTAAGTTCTTTTTTTAATTAGTTGGAATCCAACAATTGATATAATTTCATATTATTGATATTATATTTTAATTATTTATGATCTTAACAAATTAATTAATTGTCTTTCTGCATCCCTAATTGCCGCTCTGATTTTATTCATATTGCTAAGAACTTTGCTTGCATGTTTTCTTTTATCTGGGCCTGTTAATTTATTAGCTATACCTAAACCCCTTTTAGCTGCATTAAATTGTTTCATTGTATTATCTAATAAATCGATAACAGCAGTCATATCATCTTGTCCTACACCTACTGGTGGTTCCCAGTCTTCGTTTAATTGCAATGATTTGTTAATTAATGTTTTTAATTGTGCATGCATTATGTCTAATTCTTCGTGCAATTTTGTTAAATCTATGTCATTAGGGTTTTTAATATCATTTAGTTTCATTTTAATTCCTTGAATATATTGTACTTTTATATTTATAAAAAATTTTAATTTTTAATCCATAATGGTTTAGAAAACCTATCAGTATAAGTAATTTTAGTTAATTTTTTAGTATATGACTTATCTATTACAGCATAAGGCCAAAAACTATATATATTTTCATTTTCTTTTAATATAACAACTATACTAAAACCACCATTTTTATACCTTTTAGTAATCCAATACGGAAAATTATTATTAAAATTTATTGGGTGATGTCCATTTTTAATAAAAAATCTGTATTTAATATACATTATTATTTCTTCTTGTTAAAAATTTTATCCCAATTTTCATCAAATTTTTTCTTATCCACTGAAAAAGGTCTTGGTTTTGAACCCTTTCCATTTTGAGCTGTTGGTTTTTTCATGTTTAGAGTCTCCTTATTATAAATTAAATAATCTAGAAAAAAACCCTTTGCTGGATTTATGTGGTATTTTATCTTCAGGATTATTATCACCACGTTTAATTGCGTTTTCTAATTCAAAACCTGTAAATAAAGCAAACACCATTTCTCCATCTTGTTTTTTTATATAAGTTGGGTAATAATTTAATGCCGCCCCAAATTTAGGAATTTTATTGTTTATTTGTTCAGATTTATCAATAATTGATTCTATATATTTAGTCATGTATTATGTCTCCTAATTTTTATTAAACTATTTTTATAAATTTTTTATTATTTGTTAAAATGTGTGTGGCTCTTGGTTGTTCAAATGTAATTCCTTTATTTTTACTTGAATACCAAACCCCAAATGTAATAGTATTAGAATCATTATTTGCATATATATTTTTATCACCGTCCATGACTAAATTGGCTTTAGGATTTAAATAATTTCTAATATCTATGTACCATGATTGTTTATCTGTAAACCATAACGTTCCTTTTGGTCGTTTTTTTGGTTTAATAACACTGGTATGTTTTTGTTTCTCAAATAAATCTAATAGTTTCATCTATTTACTCTACATCTTTATCAGTTATAAAATTTTTCCAAGTTTTTGATTTGTGATTAAAATATATTTTATTAGAACCGTTAAAAGCTATTGGTTTATGAGGTATAACATCATATATACCATGTAGAAAATTTAATAATGGTTGATTTAATTTAAGGTTCAATTTAAATATTTCAGTAATGTTATTTACACCAATGTATTTATTACCAAAATGATTAAATCCTTCTAAAAATTTAAACAAATTGTCTTGTGTAAATTGAATTGAAGAATTTGGTACGTTGTTGTCTTGTATTGCTGTTGCAAATATCACATTGTTTTTTACGGAAAAATAAATTATATCAGTTAATTGAATATTTAGTTCATTTATTAAATTTTCTATTGTATCACATTTATGTTGATCTATTAAAACATCAATTTCTTTATTATTTATTTTAACTTTAAACCAATACGACATGTTAGTTAATTCAGGTTCAATAATTGTAAATTCGTCTACATCGTCAATGTTTGCAAATAAAGTATCAGTTATTATTATAGGTTCTAATGAAGTTGGTTCAATGATTATTTTATTGTTATTAAATGAAACAACCGCATCTAATTTATTTAGATCAGTCATTAACATATCATACGTATAGTTATCAATTGCAGGGATTACCGTTATATTGTTGTTATTAATTGTTAAATTATATGTACCATAATCGGTGCCAGTTACCGATTCGTGTAATACACATGCATCACCTAACGATTTAAATAAATCCGCTACAGGCAATGATTTTAGTCCGTATTTTGTATTGTTTGTGTTTGATTCTATATTATCTGATTCTACTACGGATATCGTTGAGGTTAAACCTGTTGTGTTGCTTTTAATTAATAACTTACCTTCGTAAATATTAAATGTTGCGTTATTTAATTTAGTGTTTATTACATTAATTACAGTTTTAAATGTATTATCTGATAGTTCATTACTTTTAATTCTTACATCAGTAAGTGTACCATTTATATATAGATTTGCAGAATATTCTATTATGTCAGTGTTAACACCATTTACACTTTTTATAGTAATTGATGCATCATTATTGTTTACTGCTTGTATTAATCCTTTAGAAAATAATGGGATATCTTTAAGTTTGGTTTCTTTAATTTCAATTTTATTATTGCCAATTTTATTGTATAATAAGGTAATTGTATCTAATTTTTTATTTATTTTAAAAATTATATCGTATTTTGAAAATATAGAAACTAGTTCCTTTTGTAAAGTTTCCCATGTTTCTTGTTCTTTAATTGTATATTTAATTATTTCGGATACATCTTCATCAGTACCGTGTGTTTTATCTTTAATTATATTTAATTTAAAGGATAAAATACTACCCACCTCTATACCTTTATCTTCTTCTATATCGTTGGAAATAGGGGTAGAATTTGTTAAGTTTAGTTTATTTAATTGAATAGTTATAAATGCTTGTGATGCTTCAGTTTTTCCTAATTCTAAATTAGTACTTGTGTTATTAGTTAATGGTGTTTGAAAACTTATTTCTTGATAGCCATTTTTTGGTTTAATAACTGGTAACCCAATAGCATCAGTTAATTCTTTAGTTTCTTTTAAACTAACAATTATTTTTCCATTTTTATTTTTTATGAAATTTGTTTTATTTGATACATCAATATTTTCATTAAAAACAATTTCTTGCCATCCTTCGGTTTTAGGGATGGTTAAAGCATTCTCTTCATCGATGTTATTTTTATTGGCGTATTCCATTATGTAGCCATGTATTAATGGTTTTGTTATAGTATCGGTATAACGCCATTTAAACAATTCTGTTGATGCTTCATTTTTATTTAGCACAATTGCCGGCTCAGTGCTTCCATTCCAATTGATGTGTTCTTCTGTGATATATTTAGGTTGTATCATAAATAATTCCTTTAAATTTTATTCATATAATCTTTTAATGATTTTGACTTACCACCTTTAGCTATAAAAGTAATAACATCATCGGGTATCTTATGAAGCATTGGTCCCATTAAAGAAGACATAAATATTTGTGCATTTTTAATACCATTAACTGTTCCTTCGTTTAAATAATTTAATAATTGTTCAAACGCATTTTGTAGATCTTTATAAAATTGAGTTGCTTCTTTATTGGTAACGCTAATAGTTTTTAAGTCCCTTTCAATTATTTTAATCTGTTCTTTTAATTGATTTTTAATAGAAGCCGGTACTTTAATTTTATTTTCAAAGTCTCCCATTGAAGCATCACCTAATTTTTTTAATTGTGTTGGGGTTTCACCTTTTGCTGTTTTTGGTTCAACAACATCATCCCAATAGGTTTTGTCTTTACTTACGACATTCATTGGTTTATTTGTAGTAAACGCATGTGATACTGTAGTATCTGAATATGAAGAAGTACTTTCACTAAAACTAAATTTGCTTTTTAATTTATCATCAAAATTTTCATTATCGTGATCATATTCATCTTCTGGATTAAATCCATTT
>NPIF01000539.1_pt1 | contig 15925 bp, 11 predicted proteins | sample 8637461 | NCBI WGS metagenome assembly NPIF01 (sample SAMN07420641, study PRJNA396082) | bioreactor metagenome | isolation source: sample BR12 brine-fed electro-methanogenic bioreactor BR | place: Japan: Kochi | collected 2016-12-09
CCGAACATGGAGTAGAAGATGTAGAACGGCACCGTCGCCGTGCCGGTGGCGCTGTAGCTGGTCCCCGACGCGTTGGTCGACGCCATCGCGCCGGCCTCGGTGATCCCCTCCTCGAGGATCTGGCCATCGACGGCCTCTTTGTACGAGATGAGGAACTCGGCGTCGACGGGCGTGTACTTCTGGCCGTGAGGCGAGTAGATCTTGAACTCGGTGAAGAGCGGGTCCATCCCGAAGGTGCGCGCTTCGTCCGGCACGATCGGGACGACGCGGGGCCCGAAGCCCTTGTCCTTGAGCATGCCGCGCAGCATCCGCGCGAAGGCCATCGTCGTCGAGGCCTCGATCTTGTCGCCCGTCCCCTTCATGAAGTCGCCGAACACCTTCGGCTTGGGCAGGTCGATCTCGACCGGGACGCTCTGGCGCTTGGGCATGACGCCACCGAGCTTCTCGCGGCGCTCGAGCATGTACTGCACCTCCGGGCTGTCCGGGCCGGGGTGATAGAACGGCGCCTCCTCGAGCTTCTCGTCGGGGATCGGGAGCTCGAGCCGGTCGCGGAAGGCCCGCAGCTCCTCCGTCTCGAGCTTCTTGATCTGATGGGTGACGTTGCGGCCCTCGGCGACGTCTCCGAGGGTCCAACCCTTGACGGTCTTGACGAGGATCGCGGTCGGGCGCCCCTCCGTCTCGGTCGCCACCTTGTAGGCCGCGTAGAGCTTGCGGTAGTCGTGCCCGCCGCGGCGGAGACGCACGAGCTGCTCGTCGCTGAGGTGGGCGACCAACTCGCGGAGCTCGGGATCCGGGCCGAAGAAGTGTTCGCGGATGTAGGCGCCCGACTCGACGGTGTAGCGCTGCCAGTCGCCGTCGAGCGTCTCCTGCATCTTGCGGACCAGAAGCCCGCCGACGTCCTTGGCGAGCAGCTCGTCCCACTCGCGGCCCCAGAGCACCTTGATGACGTTCCAACCGGCACCGCGGAAGCGCGACTCGAGCTCCTGCACGATCTTGCCGTTGCCGCGCACCGGCCCATCGAGTCGTTGCAGATTGCAGTTGACGACGAAGATCAGGTTGTCGAGGCCTTCGCGGCCCGCGAGCGAGAGGGCGCCAAGCGCCTCCGGTTCGTCGGTCTCGCCGTCGCCGAGGAACGCCCAGACCCGCTGTTCGCTCGTGTCGGCGAGGCCGCGGGCTGCGAGGTAGCGCAGGAAGCGCGCCTGGTACAGCGCGTTCAGAGGCCCGAGTCCCATCGAGACCGTCGGGTTCTCCCAGAACTCGGGCATCAAGCGCGGATGGGGGTAGCTCGAGAGGCCACCGCCACCAACTTCGCGCCGGAATCGCTCGAGGTGGGAGTCGTCCAGCCGGCCCTCGAGGAAGGCGCGGGCGTACATGCCGGGCGCGGCGTGGCCCTGGAAGTAGATCAGGTCGCCGCGGCCGCCGTCGTCCTTCCCGCGGAAGAAGTGGTTGAAGCCAACCTCATAGAGGCTGGCGGCGGAGGCGTAACTGGACAGGTGGCCGCCGAGACCCGGGAAGTTCTTGTTCGCGCGGGTGACCATCGCGGCCGCGTTCCAGCGGATCAGACGCCGGATGCGGCGCTCCATACCCTCGTCGCCAGGGAAGGTGGGCTCCTGCTCCGGACTGATCGTGTTGATGTAGCGCGTCTGGGTCGTCGGCGGGAGCCCGACGTTCCGAAGCCGTGCCCGCTTGAGGATCTTGTAGAGCAGGTACTGGGCGCGCAGGTTCCCGGAGCGTTCGATCACCTCGTCGAGGGAGTCGAGCCATTCCTGGGTTTCCTGTGAGTCGCTGTCGGGGAGTTGCTGCTTGAATTGCTCGAAAATCATCCCAATTCCTCGGCGCGCGAGAGCTCGCCGCATCAGCTAACTGTTCAGTAAAAAGGCCCTTCCGCAGTGTCGGCTGATTCTGGTCTCCGCCACGGCGGGGGGCAAGCCGCTCCACCTCGGGTTCGGGGCTCCGCTATGCTGACGGAGAGTCAGAATTCCGCCGTGCGGCCCAGAGCTCGCAGGATACATATTAGGAAGCGAGGAGAGACCATGAGGTTACAGGCAGTCTCACGCATGCTGCTTTGGGTCTTGCTTCCCGCGCTCGTGGGCTCGACGGCGCTCCCCGCGCTGGCAGGGACACCTTCGGCCATCGACCGTGAGCTTGCCGAGCGGATCCGCATGAAGCTCGAGGGTGATCCGCGTCTCGGATTCACCGAGGTGCGCATCGATGTCACCGAGCGGCGCGTCGTCCTGCGGGGTCAGGTGCGCACGCTCGCTGCCCGCAAGCGTGCGGGCGAGCTCGCCTCGCGGGTCGTCGGCGTGCTCGATGTCGAGAACAAGATCCGCCTCGACGTGCGCCGGCGTAGCGTGCAGCAGCTCGAGAGCCGAGTGAGGAGCGCGTTTTCGAACAGCACGGCGCTCAACTGGTCGGCGATCGAGCCGCGGGTGCGCGGTGGCGGCAAGGTCGTCCTCGAAGGCAGCGCGGGGGATGCACGGCTGCGTTTCGTCGCGTGGCGTACGGCGGCCGAGATCGAAGGGGTGACGGCGATCATCGACAAGATCGAGACGCCGGATGCGCCGGATGACCAGATCCTCGACGCGATCGAAGCCCAGCTACAGCGCGAGCGGCTCGCTCGACTGCGCGGCCGGATTCAGGCCCGCGTCAAAGGGGGCGCGGTCGTGCTGACCGGGCGCGTGCCGCGACCCTACGATCGTGATCGTGCGACCGAGCTCGCCTTGAGTATCAACGGTGTCCGAGAAGTCGAGAATCGCATCGTCGTCGATCCGCCGCCCGAGGAGGCCAAGGTGATTCGGCCCTGACGCCCTTGGTCGTCCGGGATAGGCGGGGAAGGGGGCCTCATGAAACGCTTCTTCGTTCGTGGCGCCGGACTTCGGGTCTTGCTACTCGTTGCCGCCGTTGGTCTCGCGGCGTGCGCCGTTGCGCCGGGTGAACTGTCCGAAACCGAGCGCGCACTCGCAGCCGAGGTAGGGATGAGCGAGTCGGAGTTGCTCGTGGTCCGATCTGCGGGTGATGGGTTGCGCCGTCTCGAGGGTTATGGAGACGAGGGCACGCCCTATCCCGCGGCGGGCGTCAGCATCGGCGTCGCCGAGGACGCGGCTCTCCCCACCGTGAAGAGACTTCGGGACAGCCTCGGCTCCGGGTATCAGGTATTCGTCTCCGAGCGACACTACGGAATCGACGGCGACCTCGACGTCGTCTCCGTGCTCGTCGCCGAAGAGCCGTTCGCGATGCTGCGCACGATGGGAACGAACGGCTGGAACTACGATCTCGGCACCGACGCGATCGTCGCCCGGCTCGAACTGTGGGACGAGCGTTATGGGCTCGACATCTACGGCGTCGGCTACGACTTCGTCGAGGCGCGTCTCGAGAGCCTCCCCTCGGACACGGCCGCATTCGCCGAGGAGGTCTATGCGTTCTGCCCGGATGTCGTCGACCAGGGACTCGGCTCCGTCGAGGCGCTACGTGACGACCTCGAGACGCACCGGGTCGTATCCTTGTGGTGGGATTGACGAGGACAGCCGGATGGGAGGAGTTGCGATGACAAGCCGCGCAGCGGGGCTGGTGCTGACCCTGACGATCGCCGTTCTGCTCTCGCTCGCGACGGGGTGCTCGACCGTCGCGCTCGACGAAGCGCTCCCCGCCTCACCCGATCTCTGCAAGAAGCTCGGCCTGGACGGGACCTGGGCCAACGACGAGCTCGGGGCGATGACCCTCGCCTGTGACGGCAAAGGTGTGCTTCACGCGGCCGGACTCGAGTGGGAGGACGGGGCCTTCGAGGTCAACGAGATCGAGCTCGTGCTGACCGACGGTGAGCGCGTCGACTACTTCTCGGGGCGCGGCTTCGAGGATCCACCGCCCGGGGGTGAGGACGAGGTCGAGCCCTTCCTGCTGCTCGCGTTCGCGGTCGATGACGGCGAGCGTCTCTTCATCTGGGCGCCGAACGTGGAGCGCTTCGAGTCGGCAGTCGCCGCGGGGCGTCTCGTCGGTACGGTCGAGAGCGGGGAGTACAGCACGAGCGTACGGCTCACCGGACCCTCGAAGCCCGTGCTCGCGTTCCTCGAGGCTTCAGACAACGCGCCTCTCTTCGAAATGCACAAGCCGCAGGTGTTCAGGAAGCTCGCGCGCTGATACCCTCCCAGCTTCGTGAGGAGAAGAGACGATGGCACACCGTGAATTCGACGTCGTGGGGATTGGCAACGCGATCGTCGATGTGCTCGCGCACGTCGACGAGGAGTTCCTGGCTCGGGAAGAGGTCGTCAAGGGTTCGATGACCTTGATCGACGACACCCGCGCGGAGCGCCTGACCACCGCGCTCGGCGACACGACGCAGTGTTCCGGTGGGTCGGCGGCCAACACGATGGCCGGCCTCGCCTCCTTCGGGAGCAGCGCGGCCTACATCGGCAAGGTCGCGAACGACACGCTCGGTGAGAGCTTCCGCCGCGGGATGGCGGATGCCGGCGTGCTCTTCAAGGCTCCGTCTCTCGTCGGCGGGCCAGGCTCGGGCCGTTGCCTCGTGCTCGTCACGGACGACGCGCAGCGCACGATGCTGACCTACCTCGGCGCGAGCGCGCTCGTCGGCCCCGACGACGTCGACAAGGAGCTCATCGAGTCCGGGTATGTGACCTACCTCGAGGGCTACCTCTTCGACTCGCCCGAGGCGAAACGCGCCTTCGTGCGTGCCGCGGAGATCGCGCACGCCGCGGGGCGGCGCACCGCGCTCACGCTCTCCGACTCCTTCTGTGTGCATCGCCACCGCGAGTCTTTCCGCGAGCTCGTGCGAGGCCACATCGACATCCTCTTCGCGAACGAGGACGAGATCGTCGCGCTCTACGAGGCGAACGACTTCGACGAGGCCGCGCGTACCGTGCGCGACGAGTGCGGGATCGCCGCGCTGACGAAGGGGGCGGAGGGCGCCGTCGTCGTCGCTGGCGATCAGCACCTCGAGGTCCCGGCAGCGCCGGTCGCGCGGGTCATCGACACGACGGGCGCGGGCGATCTCTTCGCAGCCGGCTTCCTCCACGGCCTGTGCCGGGGCGACGAGCTCGAGCGCGCGACGCGCTACGGAGCCGTCGCGGCAGCCGAGGTGATCAGCCACTACGGCGCGCGCCCCGAACATTCTCTCTCCGAACTCGCCAAGGAGATCTAGCGCTGACGATTCACGCGTCCTTCTGCGGCGTCCCGTAGCGCGCCACGATCAGGGTCTGATCGTCCTGCTGGAGCGTGCCGCCTGAGAAGGCCGCGACCGTCGAGAGGACCGCGTCGCGGATCGTCTCGACGGGTTCGTCGTGGAGCGTGCCGAGGAGCTCGATCAGGCGAGCCTCGTCGAAGGGTTCGCCATCCGACATCGCTTCGGTGATGCCGTCCGAGTAGATGACGAGAAGGTCTCCGGGGCTCAGACCGAAGTGGGCGGCTCCGTAGTTGCGATCCGCGAAGAGCCCGATCGCCATGCCCTGCCGCTCCAGGCGATGAATGGTGGGCTTCTGGCCGTCGCGCGGCCTGAGCACGAGCGGCGGATTGTGCCCCGCGTTGACGTAAGTGAGGAAGCCGCTGCGCGCGTCGTAGAGCGCGTAGAAGAAGGTGGCGAAGCGCCGGCCCGAGGTCGTGTCCTCGAGCAAGCGGTTGATCTCGGTGACGAGCTCGCCCACCGCGCCCATGAAGTGGGGTGCCTGGCTACGCAGCGTGGCCTGAAGGCTGGCCATCAGGAGCGCGGCCGAGATCCCCTTGCCCGAGATGTCCCCGAGCGCCAGCCCGAGGTGGTGCGGCGAGAGCCTCAGGAAGTCGTAGTAGTCGCCGCCCACGCCCTGGGCGGGGAGGCAGATGCCCGTGTAGTCGAGACGGGGGACATCGGGAAAGCGCTGTGGGAAGAGGCGGGCCTGGACGTCCTTGGCGATCTCGAGCTGCTGCTGAACGCGCTCGCGCTCGGCGATCTCGCCGATCATCCGCGCGTTGTCGAGCGCCGATGCGAGCTGTTGTGCCGTCGTCGCGAGCAACTCCCGGTCGCGGCTCGAGTACGGCTCGCCCGAGAGGCGCTCACCGAGCACGAGGACGCCGGCGGGGTCGCCGTACGCGCTCAGCGGGATCAAGAGACCTTCTCCCGAGGGGAAGAGCCGGGTCCGGCACGGCTCGGAGCTGAGCTTTGCCGGGGGGAAGGTGCCGCGCTTGGCCTGTCGTTCCGGCAGGCAGTCCTCGATCGACTCGGGGAGCACCAGCGTGCCCTGCTGGATCATGTGGGCCGCGAGGACGAGCTCATCGTCCCTCGTGCTCGAAGGCCCCTCCTTGAGGATCGACGCCATCAACTCGGGGCGCAGGTAGATCGCGAGATGAGCGGGATGCACGGTGCTCGCGATGCGCTCGAGGACGTGAGTGAGCAGGCGGTGCGGCTCCGCGGCGAGCTCGCGGATCGACTGGTGCAGACCGAGCAGGAGCTTCTCCGCGTCGTAGGCCTCGCGGAAGAAGCTGCGGTCGATGATCGGCATGACGCGTGCGTGGAGACTTCGTAGCCCGTACGCGACGACGAGGGTCAGCGTCGCGGTGACGAGCGCGGCGGTCTCGGGACCGGCGGCCGGTACGAGCCTCTTCATCACCGGCAGCCCGCCGAAGAAGAGCGCCATGAAGACGATCAGCGCGAGCAGGGCGAGAAAGCCGCGGGAGATCAGCGCGTACTGCAGGCCGCGCCGGAGAATGAGCTGAATCCCGAAGATGCGGTGCCGGACGACGACGTAGATGAAGCTCAGGGGGAACAGGCTCGTCGCGAGGAGCAACAAGAAGACGAGCGGGAGGGGCAGCGTGATGCCCGCGATCTGCGCCGACGCGATCAGGAAGAGAGCGAGCAGCGAGCTCGCGCCGAGCGCGAGAAGCTGCAGGCGTGTGCGGGCTGCCGGGTCGTCGATCTCACGTCGCTTGAGGACGAGGAAGTACGCGCCTCCGGCGAAGAGGATCGCGTTGCCGAGAACGATGGCCCAGTCGGGATAGGGCAACCCGGGCAAACGAGCGAGCTGGCCACATGCGCTGTAGCTGGCAAGCCCGGTCAGGCCGAACGCGCTGCGCTCGAGAACGAGGAGAAGAGCGACGGCGAACGCGAAGCGCTCGAAAGCCACACGTCGGCTTCCCGGTACCGGATCGTTCGGGTAGCGGAGGAAGAAGCTGCAGAAGAAGAACCCGGCGAGTCCGGCGCCGAGTCCCGAGTAAAGGTGCGCGGCGATGGCCAGAGGGTACGCGGCGATCGCCGGAGTGCCCGCGAAGAGCGCGGGGAAGAACGCGAAGAGTAGCGCGGCGCGTAGGGCGTGCGGGTTGTCGGGACGCACCAGGCCGATCATGGCCGCAGCGAGCAGCGAGATCAGCGGGATCCATAGGTTGAAGGTCAGCCGGAGGACGGGGTTCCTCTGCCACCAAGAGGCGGCCTCGAATGCGGGCAAGGTGACGTGGAACAGGGTGTCCGCTCCGCCATTCCCGCGCGTCACGGTCAAGCGGAGTGCGTCGCCTCCGTGGACCTCGGCCAAGGCACGGGCGAGGTCCCGCTCCCGGCGCAGGGGATGGAGCCGGCCCTCGCTGGTGCGGATCGCGAGGATGGTGTCGGCCGGATAGAGCCCCGGGACGAGGCTCTCGACGACTTCGAGCCCTCCGAGGCCGGGCTCCGTGACGACGCCCCGCACATAGAGGTTCGGACCGCCGGAGAACATGTCGTCGAGGATGCCGAACCAGCCGAGCAGACCGAGGGCGAGCGCGACAACGACAACGCTCAGTCCGAAGGTCTTGGACACGATGGGCTCCCCGAACGCGCTCACGGCGGGGAGGAATACGCACGCGGCACGCGCGGATCCCTCACCCGAGTATTCAACGAAAGGCCCGCACTATTCCAGTGCCTTCGCGGGTGCGCGCTCGTGCGCCCGCTCCATGTGAGCCAGGCGCGCACCGCGTGTCCTCGCGAGCGCAGAGAGCGGCCCACGCACGCTGCACTCGAAAGGCTCGTCGGGTGGAGTCAGAACAGGGCGCGCGAGCGCGCACCCTCGTGTTCGAGCAGCCACTGTTTGACCTCGAGTCCCCCACCGTACCCGACGAGCCTGCCGTCCGAGCCGACGACCCGGTGGCACGGCAGGATGATCGAGATCGGGTTGGCGCCGTTGGCAGCACCGACCGCGCGGGTCGCGCGAGGGGCGCCGAGGCGCAGGGCGAGCTCGGCGTAGCTGATCGTCGTCGCGTAGGGGATGTCTCTGAGGGCGAGCCAGACCCGGCGCTGGAAGGCCGTCCCCTCCGGGTCGACGGGGAGCTCGAAGTTCTGGAGCCGTCCTTCGAAGTAACGCTCGAGCTGGCGGCAGCTCTCGTCGAGGATCGCGGCGGCGCCGGCGCTCTCAGCCGGGCCGTCTCCCTCGGGTGTGCCGAAGAGCAGGAAGCGCAAGGCCTCGTCGTCGGCGCCGAGGCGGAGCGGGCCGAACGGGGCGTCGAACGCACGCTGCGCGGGATCACCCATGCGCCCATGCTAACCCGGAACGCATGCGATTCCCGTGGCGGACAGCCGGTCGGGGCCATCGCGGTGCGATCTCAGCGAGAGGCTCCCGGGGCCGCGCACGGTGCTCGCTTCCCACAGTAAGATCGCCGCTCGCGTCGCGGCGCACGAGAATGCAGTCCGCGAGGAGGAGGGAGTCGTGGAAGGGTATTACCTGTTTCTCAAGACCCTGCACATCATCGCGGCGATCCTCTTCGTCGGGAACATCTTCGTGACCGCGCTCTGGAAGCTCCTCGCCGACCGCACCCGCAACCCGCTCATCGTGGCGTTCGCCCAGCGTCTCGTGCTCGTCACGGACCTCGTGTTCACGCTCCCGGGGGCGCTCCTGCTCCTTCTGAGCGGCCTGATGGCGGGGATGACGATCGGGCCCGAGTTCCTCTCGCTGCCGTGGATCCACATCCCTCTTTCGCTCTTCGTCGTCGGGGCAATCTTGTGGGCTGCCGTGCTCGTACCGATCCAACTCAAGCAGAGCCGGCTCGCGCGAGACTTCGCGAGCGGTGGCGCGATCCCCGAGCGCTACTTCAAGCTCGGGCGGACTTGGCTGCTCGTCGGCGGCGTGGTGAATCTCCTCACCATCGCCGCCGCCGTGGTCATGGTCCTGAAGCCGGCGTGAACGCGGCTCAGCCGTCCTTGTTGCAGTGCTTCATCCACTCCTCGGCGCCCTTGGCGATCTCCTCCGGGGTGAGATCGGCGACGTGGGTCGCGAGGCTCCACTCGTGGCCGAACGGGTCGCGTAGGCGGCCATAGCGGTCGCCCCAGAACGCGTCCATCGGTTCCATGACCACGGTGGCGCCAGCGTCGATCGCGCGCTTGTACGCGGCGTCGACATCCGCGCAGTAGATGTGGAGACTGCACGCGGTGCCCTTGATGCTCGTCGGCGCGAGGAAGTACTCCATCCCGGGCCACTCGTCGGCGATGTAGACCAGCGAGTCGCCGATGCGGATCTCGCCGTGCATGACGCTGCCGTTCGGCCCGTCCATGCAGTAGTGCGCCTCGGCGCCGAACGCCTTCTCGTAGAACGCGATCGCCTCGCGCGCGCCCTTGACGACGAGGTGAGGGGTGACGGTGTGGTGTCCTTCGGGGATCGGCTTGACGTCGGACATGGGCATCTCCTTCCGGGGGGTGATCTCCCTAGAATAACCCAGTAGCTCCGCGAAGTTAGCCATCTCTCTTGGCCGGGCGCACGGCCGCGCGCTCAGCGTGGCACCTGACTCCCGGCGAGCCAGCGGGAAGGAGGCGTGCCTTGGGCGTGGCGGAGGCGCAGCCAGGCGCGCATCGCGTCGATGTCCGCCGTGTCGCGGGCGCTGCGGCGTTCGAACAGGCGGGCTTCGGCCTCGAGCAGGTCGTTGGTCGTCGCGCGCCCAGCGCGGTGTCGTGCGGTCTCCACCCGCAGCGTCTCTGCTGCTGCCTCGGTCGCGCGTTCGCCCAACGCGCGCTCGCCGCGAGCCGTGTGGAGCGCGGCGAGCGCGGCCGCGAGCTCCTCCCGCACGGCGCGCCGTGCCTCGGTGAGCTCCGCGCGCGCGGCACGCGCCCTCCGTGTCAGCGCCGCCCGGCGCGGCGCCCGGGTGCCCTGGTCGAAGGGGCGCCAGGCGAGCACGAGCGCTGCTTCCCCGATGCTCTCCTGGGCGTACTGCCCATCGTCTGCCCACCGCCAGCGAAGCTGAGCGTCGAGGCGTGGGTAGAGCTCGGCGCGTACCTCGCGTTCACGGCTCTCGAGCGCACGAACGCCAGCGTCGAGTGCGGCGAGGTCGGGGCGCGTCGCGTGGGCCTCGGCGAGCAGCGTCGCGAGCGGAGGCGTGGTGCTCGGCGGGGCGAGCGTCAGGTCCGCGGCGCGCGCCGGTCCGTCTCGCCCGATGGCCCGTCCGAGCGCCTCGCGGAGTGCGCCGAGGGACTCTTCGAGGGCGAGGACTTCCTGGCGCGCGGTCAGCCACGCCACTTCGACCTTCAATCGGTCGGACTCGAGCGCGGCTCCTGCGGCGACCGCCGTGCCGAGTTCGTCGCGGCGTGCGGCGAGGCTCGTCGCGAGCGCCACGGCGGCGTCACGCCGGGCCTCGAACGCCTGCTGGTCGAGGTGCAGCTCGGCGGCGAGCAGCGCGAGATCGAGCTCCGTGGCTTCGGCGCGAAGCGACGCGGCCCTAGCCTCTGCCTCGGCAGCGCGCCGGGCCCATCGCTGGCGAGCCAGGTCGAGGAGAGGTTGGTCGAGTGCCGCTTCGAGAACGCGGTAATCCCGGGTCCCCGCCGCGAGGAGGCCCATGGGCGTTTCGAGCGCGGGGGCGGTGTCGCGGCGGTGGGCTGACGCGGCGATGTCGAGGCGCGGGAGCCGGCCTCGGCGGCGCACGTGGCGCGCCTCGCTCTCGGCGGCTCCCGCGCGCGCACGGAGCGCGCCGGCGGCCGGACGCGTCGCACCCTTCGCGATGGCGTCGGCGAGCGTGATCTCCGGGGCCTCGGCGCGGGTGACGGTCACGAGGGCGCCGACGAGGAGAAGGCCGGCTACGGCAGCGCGCCGCACCGGGAGACGCCACTTGAGACGGCGCAGCGCGCCGCGGATGCCTCCTTCCGGGAAGAGGAGCGCGTAGAGCGCCGGGACGACGGCGACAGTGAGCATCGTGGAAGCGAGGAGCCCCGAGATCATCGCCCACGCGAGCGGTGGCCAGAGCGAGCTCTCGGTCAGAGCGAGCGGCAGGAGCCCGGCCACGGTCGTCAACGTCGTCAGGAGGATGGGCCGGAGGCGGGTGCTCACGGCCGCGGCGAGAGCCTCGGTGAGTGTGCGGCCCTCGCCACGCCGCCTCTCGACGACATCGAGGAGGACGATCGCGTTGTTGACGACGACGCCGACGAGCGCGATGACGCCGAGCAGGGACATGAAGCCGAAGGGTTGACCGGCGAGGAGTAGCCCCGGGATCACACCGATCGCAGCGAGGGGGATCGTGCTCAAGACGATGGCGAGGCGGCGGAAGGAGTTGAACTCCGCGAGGAGGAAGCCAAAGAGCAGGACGCCAGCGAGCGGGAGGTTGCGGAGGATCGCGGCGTTGGCCTCCGCGGATTCGGAGGCCTGCCCTCCGCGCTCGATCGTGACTCCCGAAGGCAGCTCGAGCTGGGCGATCCTGGGATTCAGCGCGCCCAAGACGGAACTGAAGGTCGCGCCGGGCTCGAGCTCGGCGAGCACGGAGACGACCCGCGCGCGGTCCCGCCGCGTCAGCGAGGCCGGACGCCACGCGATCTCGCCGCGAGCGAGTTGGGCGAGCGGGACCGGGGCGCTGCCTCCTTCGGCCACGTCGATCGAAGCGAGGGCGTCGATCGGGAGCTCTTCACCCGCGGAGGAGCGGATGAGGATCGGGGCCGGGTCTTCGCCCGCCCGGTACTGCCCCGCGGGCAGGCCGCGCGTTCTCCCGGCGATCGTGCGCGCGACGCTCGCGCGGCTCAGCCCGTGGCGCGCCGCCTCCGTGTCGTCGATGGCGAGCTCGAGATGCGGGACACCCCCGTCGAGGTCATGGCGTACATCGACGGCGCCGGGGGTCTCCCGGAGGATCGCGGTCACGCGCTCCGCGGTGCGCGCGAGCGCGGGGAGGGCTTCACCGCGAATGCGGAGCTCGATCGGCGCGGCAACCGGCGGGCCCTGCTCGAGACCACGCGCGACAGTCTCCGCCTCCGGCAGGGTGCGATGTGCGAACGCGCGGGCCCGCTCGACGACCGCGTCGACGCGGCTCGCCGAGCGCGTCTTGGCGACGAGCTGGGCCAGTTGGGGGCTGTCGGGCCGGGTCGGGACGTTGTAGTAGAAGCGCGGAGCTCCCCGGCCGACGAAGGTGGACACCGCGACCACTTCCGGGTCGCCGAGTAGATGCCGTTCCATCGCGCGTGCGAGCTCGTCGGTGCGTTCGATCGGCGTGCCTTCGGGCAGCTCGAGATCGACGACGGCGAGGTTGCGATCGGAGCCTGGGAAGAAGCGGCTCTCGAGAGAGCCTGCTGCGACGAGGGCGCCGGCGAGCAGCAGGCCCGCGGCCAGCGCCACGCGAACGGGGTGGCGCGCTGCGCCGCGCCCGATGCGGGCGCCGATCTCGGCGATTCTCGCTCCGCTCGCGGCGCCGCTGCCGCCGGGGCGCAGCACGAGGGCGCCGAGCGTGGGTGTGACCGCGACGGCGAACACGTAGCTGACCGCGAGCGTCAGCATGATGACGATCGGGATCGCGCGCGTGAAATCGGCCGTGCCGCCCGTCGCGATCAACATCGGGATGAAGGCCGCAAGCGTCGTGCCGGTCGCGGTGCCGAGCGGCAGCGCGAGTTCACGCACGGCAGATGCGGCGGCCTCCTTGGGCGGCGCCCCTTCGTCGATCCGGGCCTTGATGTTCTCCGCGACGACGATCGCGTTGTCGACGAGCATGCCGAGGGCGAGCACGAGGGCGGCAATCGAGATCTGCTGCAGGATGCCGCCCCCCGCGGAGTAGATCGCGAGCGCGCTGAACGCGACGAGCGGGATGACCGACGCGACGACGACGCCGAGCCGCGGCCCCATCACGAGGATGAGCAGGCCCGCGACGATCAACATGCCGACGAGGAGAGAGCGCCCGAGCTCGCTCAAGCGGTGGCGGACGCGCTCCGGTTGAAAGAAGAGCTCCTCGAGCTCGAGCGGAGCGATCTCCTCGGCGAAGGCGTGGGCGACTTCCCGGACCCGCTCTCCGTAGCGCACGATGTCGATGCCGTCCTTCGCGATGACCGCGACCCCCACCGCGCGTTCTCCTCCGACGCGCATGAGCTCGCGCGTGGGTTCGCTCGGGCCGCGCCGCACGCGGGCGATCGTCTCGAGCGGAACGGCGCTTCCTGACGGCAGAAGGATCGGCGTGGCCCGGAGCTCCTCGATCGAGCCCAACTCGGTGTCCGGTTCGAGGATCGTGCGGCGCGCTCCGAGGCGGAGGGCGCCGCCGGAGAGGATGGCGTTGCGCCGATCGAGCATCGCAGCGAGGCGCGCCGCGTCCCAGCCGAGCCGGCGGGCGACCGCGTCTTCGAGTTCGATCGTCACCTGTTCNNTCGCCGGGGTCGCCCACGCGCCGGACCCGGCTGGTTCCGGCAACCGCGAGCAGGCGCTTTTCGAGGCGCTCGGCGGCGGCGCGCAGAGCGAGGGGGTCGCTCGCGCCGGTCAGCGCGAAGACCGCCGCGTCGTTGTCGTAGATCCGGTCGTCGAGCCGCGGTGCTTCGGCTCCATCGGGGAGCTCCGTTGCTTTCTCCGCGAGACGGCGGCGGACTTCGTCCCAGGCGTCGTCGGTGTCGTAGACGGACTCGTAGAGTGTCAGCTCGATGAGGGCGATCCCGGGGCGGATCGTCGCCTCGATCGTCTCGAGCTCGTCGACCTCGGCGAGTGCCTCCTCGAGCGGCAGCACGACGAGGCGCTCGAGGGTCTCGACGCTCGCGCCCGGAAAGCGCGCGTGGACGATTCCGCCGCGCTTCGGGAAGAACGGGTCCTCCTGCCGGGGCATGGAGAACCACGCCGCGACGCCGGTCGCGGCGAGGAGCAAGGCGATCGCGAGAACCAGTCGCCCTCGGGACACGTGCAAGCCGCTCATGGCAGCACCTCGACCCGGTCACCGTCGGCAAGGGTGCCGTGGCCCGCGATGACGACGCGCTCCCCGGCTGAGAGCGCACCCCGCACGCTGACGCTGCCCTCGCCGAGTGCGAGCGGTGTGACCGGGACGCGGCGCACGTGTTCGCCCTCCAAGCGGAAGACGACGGCGTTCTGGCCACCGGGGTTCAGCACGGCGCTGGNNACGAGCTCGGCGAGCTGTCCGGCTCGAACGGGGGCTTCCGCATCGAGGCTCACCCGGACGGGGAAGAGCCTGCCCGTCTCGCGCGCCGTGCTTCCGAGGTTGACGATGTGGCCGCGCACGGTTCTTCCGGCGAGCGGGAGCTGGACATCCACCGCGTCTCCTACCCGGAGCTGCGCGGAGATCGTCTCGGGGAGCTCGACTTCGAGCTCGCGCCCCCCGCTCCCATCGATCGTGACGATGGGCGTTCCCGGCCCGACGTGCTCCTCCGGCTCCGCATGGACCGCGCGGATCGTGCCCGCGAAGGGCGCGTCCAGGCGCGTCTCTTCGAGGCGGCGGCGCGCCTCGTCGAGTCGTGCGGCGGCGGCATCCCGCGCGGCGCGGGACGCGCTGGCCGCCGACCCGGCTTGCTCACGCTCCTCGCGCGTGGCGGCTCGCTCCGCGGCCAGGCGTTCGACGCGCCGGAGGTCGCGCTCCTTCTGAGCGAGGCGTGCCTCCGCTTCGGCGAGCGCGGCCTCGGCGTCGCGCACGGCGTTCTCGTACTCGCGGGCGTCGAGGCGCGCGAGGGGCTGCCCCGCGGCGACCCCGTCTCCCACCTCCACCTCGCGGCTCGCGAGGCGGCCGGCGACCAGGAGGCTCAGACGCGCCCGGCGGACTGCGCGTACGGTCCCGGGGAAGCGGTGGGTTCTCGCGAGCGAGCCCTCGACGATGGGCGCGACCCGCACCCGCCGTGCTCGGGGTGTGTGGCTCGCCTGTTCCTCCGAGTCGCCCGCGGCGAGCAGGGCGACGGCGCTACCCGCCAGAAGGATGCCGAAGGCAATCGAGACGATCCGGGAGCTTCTCACGAGGTGTCCTCCACGGCGTGTTGATGGATCGATCGGTCAATTTTGGAGGGCGTGTGCCTCTCTTTCGCTGACTGATGGATCGATCAGGAGCTACTCCAAAAAAAAGGCGCTCCTAACGCGGGAGCAAGCCTTCGAGGATGATCTTCTGCAGGCTGTCGATGAAAGCGTCGTCGTCGAGCTCGCCCTGGTACTCGAGGCCCGACTTCGCGATGAACTCGTGGCAGTGGACGAACCAGTGCTCACAAGCACCGATGAACGCCGCGATGATGTGCTGGGGGGGGATGTCGCCGCGGAGCTGTCCCGCCTCTTGCGCCTCCCGCAGTTTCTCGGCGCCGATCCGGACGACCTCGCCGCCCTGCTCGACCTGGCAGGGGAGCTCCCCTGTCCCGGAGTCGAGCGCGTTCCACTGGGTGAGCCGGATGAAGGACGGGTGCTCCTTGAGGAAAGCGAAATAGCCGACGATCGACTCGCGCAGAAGATCGGGGCTGGGCTCGCGATCCATCTGAAAACGATCGAGTTGCGTCTGCGCGAAGCGCGCGAACAGATCCGACTTCACCGCGAGCCAGAGCTCCTGTTTCGTGCCGAAGTGGTAGTGGATCAGGCTCTGGGTGACCCCGGCCTCCTTCGCGATCTTGCTCATCGAGGTGCCGGCGAAGCCCTTGTCGACGAAGAGCTTCTCCGCGGCTTCGAGGATGGTCTCGCGGCTAGCTTCGGGGTGGGGTGTCGTCATGGCGGGCTCCGTCGCGGGCTGACTGGTCGGTCAATCTAGGCGAAAAATGCCCGCTTGTCAACCCACGAGGTGACCCCGGAAAGGTGCG
>NPIF01004459.1_pt1 | contig 15911 bp, 13 predicted proteins | sample 8637461 | NCBI WGS metagenome assembly NPIF01 (sample SAMN07420641, study PRJNA396082) | bioreactor metagenome | isolation source: sample BR12 brine-fed electro-methanogenic bioreactor BR | place: Japan: Kochi | collected 2016-12-09
GACAATCGCCGCCTCGCCGCCCGGCTGTTTGATCTCGCAGCACGACAGGCGCCGAAACTCGGCGACTTCCTCCACATCAGCGATTGCGGCATCCATTCGCGCAATTGCCGACGCCGGCTTTTCTTCACGCAACGCGAACGCCCCGGCCTCAAGCGGCTGCTTCAGGGTCGCCAGATCGAACCGTTCGCCGTTCATTGGGATTCCCCAAAGGCCCGTTATCGCTGGGTCGATATCACATACGAGCCGCAACCCGGCGTTCGCGGACTTCGCACAAATGGCCGGCCCAGTGTCCGCGATGAGTACTGGGACTGGCAGGGCGATCCTGCGATCCACAAGCTGCCGCAGCGCATTCTCATTCGGCAGACGGGCGGTCGAATCGTCGCGGCCCGCTGCCTCCAGGGCAGAACGCCTCACTACACCGACAACACGCTCTTCACCGCCCTGCCGAAGCCGGCGGCTCGCGAGGTGGGCATGGACGAGAGTTTCCTCGTTGCATACCTGAACAGCGGCCCGGCGTCCCGTCTCTATCGCTTCCTCTCCGGCGAAACCGGCCGGCCGCAGGCGCAGATCAAGATCAGGTTATTGCGGGAACTGCCATTCATCGTGCCGCCTCGTCGCGACGTGGCAACCGTCCAACGACTGGTCGAGCGCATTGAAGCCGCCGCGCGCAACGGCGAATCTGCCGCCTCGCTCCAGAGCCGGCTTGATGCCGTCTTCTGCCGATTGTTCGAGTTCGAGACCGCCGCTATGCTGCCCGGCTGATCGACAGGAACTCGAGAGCAATTGAAGATGCAGACGGACGGGCGGACAATCTCGGCGTATGACAAGGCGCTCATGCCCGAGTCGATTCTGCGCAATCGCAACTTCATCCTGCTCTGGTGCGCCTACACGATCAGCGCCCTGGGCGATCATCTCTCGGAGATGGCCATTCTCAACATGCAGGACGCCGTGCATCGCGACGATTCAACGCGGATCTCGGCGATCATGCTCTTCTGTTTCATGCTGCCGTTTTTTCTGTTCGGCCCGGCGATGGGCTGGCTGGCGGACCGGCTGCCGCGCAAGTGGATCATGATATTGGCCGACTGCGTTCGGGCCCTGCTGATGTTCTCGCTCGTGTGGCTCTTCGCACCCATGCTGCAGTTGTTCGATGGCACCGGCTGGCAGATACAGCCCGCCGCGGAGAATGCAGGCGCGCTGTACAACCCTTGGATCTACTCGATTCCCTTTTTTTACACCGGCGTCTTCGCCGCGATGTTCTCGCCCTCGCGGGCCGCGATGCTGCCCACCTTGATCCGCCCTCGGCAGATCGTGCGCGGCAACGGCCTGATGAACGCCATGGGCCCGATCGCCACCATCGCCTCTTTCATGCTCGGCGGCATCCTCGTGACCGAATTCGGCGAGAAGGTCAACTTCGGCGTCGACGGCGCGACGTTCCTGGCCAGCGCGTGCTTCCTCCTGTTCATCCGGCCGCCGCGACGAACGCGAGCGACCATCGACAAGCCCAACCGCGGCAGCCTGCGTGAGGGCCTGCGTTACGGCCTGACCCATCGCCGCGTCATGGAACTCATTTTCTTCGCGGTGCTCTTCTGGGCCGCGGCCAGCGTGGTTCGCAGTGTCATACCGGCCGTCGTCAGCCATGTCTTCGGCGGCGACGTGCGCGATATCGGCTACTATCAGGGAACGCTCGGCATCGGCATGCTCTTCGGCGCGATGATGCTCGCTCTGTTTGCCGATTCGCTCCGCAGCGAAATCGCCGTCTCGTGGTCGCTGATCGGGGCGGGCATCGGCGCCGCATGGCTGGCCGCCGTGGCGACCTGGAAGATCGGCATGGTCGCCGGATACATCGGGCTCTTTGTCACCGGCATGTTCGGCTCCGGCATCCTCGTGTCCATCAACGCGCTCCTGCAGCGCGTTGTGCCGGACTGCTTTCGCGGCCGTGTATTCGGCGTCAAGGACGTGGTCACGATGGCGGGGCTTCTGCTGGCAACCGGCCTGCTGGCGATCCCGAACTGGCCCGGCATCGACGAGTTTGTTCCCTGGTTGCTGCTGTTTGTCGGCGCCGCGTTGTTCGTATGCGGTGTCGTGTCCGCCTCGGTCCGCCTTCGCCGCGGGCGATTCGGCACGGCGATCACGTTCTGGCGAAACCTGGCCGAGTTTCACGCACGGCTCATCGCCGGGGTCCGACGCGAGGGCATCTGCACCGTTCCGATCGAGGGGCCGGTGATCGTCGCGGCCAACCACACCAGCAGCATTGATCCGTTTCTGCTGATCGCGACGTCGCCGAATCGATACCCCAGCTTCATGATCNNATACGCGGAATGGCCCATCTTCGGGCGGCTGGTCCGCATGATCGACTGCATTCCGGTCAACCGCACCGGCACCGACACGGCGTCCATCAAGGCTGCATTGCGGCATCTGGCGGGCGGGCGGGTGCTCGGCATCTTTCCGCAGGGGCGCATTCAGGCGCCTGACGAGCCGTTGAAGATCCAGCAGGGTGTCGGCATGCTGGCACTCCGCAGCGACGCGACGATCATCCCGGCGCACATATCGGGCACGCATTACAGCCAAGGTGTTCTCGCACCGTTTCTGCGAAGACAGAAGACCGTCGTCCGCTACGGAGAGCCGATCGATCTGTCGCAATGGAAAAACGCCGACAAGAACCGCGAGGTCTACCGCGAAGCCGCCGAGCACATCATGACGGCCATTGAAGCGCTGGCTCCCGAGAAGAAGCTCGCTGATCGCGATTGACAGAATCGCGGTGGCTGCTGCTATCGCCCGCCGGTTGCCGCGAGGATCGCCCCCAGAATAACGAGCAGCACCGAGACGGCCGTCGCGAAGTGTCGCTCCGACAGTCGTCGATGCACGATCATCCCGAGCATCGTGCCGGCCATCGCCGCGGGCAGCAGCCACAACGCCGCTTTCAACTCAATCCACGTCAGCACGCCCGCACGCAGGTATGTCGTTCCGCGAACGAGGCTCATCAGCATGAAAAACCAGAGGATCGTCGCGCGGAACGCGCCTTTGTTGAGACGATACGCCCGCAGGTAAACAATGACCGGCGGCCCGCCCGTCCCGAAGAGTCCCGCCAGCACGCCCGAAGCCAGTCCGATCGGCAGCGCCGCCAGCAACGCGATCCGCCTGCGTCTCGTTCCGCTTCCGGCACCCGCATGGTCGCCCTCAGCCATTGAAGCGGCGGCGATTCGCACCGGGGCGCGTCGCTGTCGCTCATCCCAGAGAAACCACACGCCGGCGCAGATCACGAACACGCCGAGTCCGCGCTTGAGATCCGTGACATCGCCCGCGACCAGCAGTTGTGTCCCGAGCCACATGCCCAGCACGGCGGTCGGCAGCAGACCCGCGAGCAGCCACAGCCGCGCGTCGCGCCACGCATGAACCAGCACCCACACCTCGGTCACGAACGTAAGTACCAGCAGCATCGCCACCGCCGCCTGCAAGTCGGGCAGCAGCAGCGCCAGCAGCGCGACCGAGAACATGCCCGCGCCGAAACCGACCGTCGCGTAAATCAGCTGCGCGGCCGCCACCACAAGGCAACACGCGACAAAGACGCCAACACTGGTGAAACACTCGGGCAAGTCAATCCTCGGCAAGGCGAGACGATCCGCCGACATAGGCTCGGCGATTCGCGACCGCCACGCAACCTGACGCCGGCCGGCCGCGTGCTGGACATTCGGCGGGGATCGGTTTACGTTCCTCGCGGCGGATGGAAGCCCCGTGGCGAGGTGAGACCATGAAACTCATCGTGCAGATTCCCTGTCTCAACGAGGAAGAGACGCTCCCGGCCACCTTGCGCGACATTCCGCGCGAGATCGCGGGCATCGACAAGGTCGAGATCCTCGTCATCGACGACGGCTGCACCGATCGGACCGTCGAGATCGCCCGCGAGATGGGCGTCGATCATATCCTCAAGTTCCCCGGCAACCGCGGCCTGGGCCACGCGTTCGCGGCCGGCATCGACTACTGCCTGCGGCACGGGGCCGACATTATCGTCAACACCGACGGCGACAATCAGTACTACGGCGGCGACATCCCCAAGCTGGTCAAACCGATCGTCGAGGGTCGCGCCCATCTGGTCATCGGCGATCGCGAGCCGGAGAAGATCCCTCACTTCTCGTTCATCAAGAAGAAAATGCAGACGCTGGGCAGCAGGGTGGTCAGCAAGCTGGCGAACATGCATGTGCCGGATGTCGCGAGCGGGTTCAAGGCATACACCCGCGAAGCCGCCACGCGGCTCTCCTGCTCGACGGACTTCGACCATACCGTCGATCACGTGATTCAGGCGGGTCGCAAGAAGATCATCACCGTCTGCGTGCCCATCCGCACCAATGAGAAGCTGCGCGAATCGCGGCTCTTCACAAGCATCTGGGTCTTCATCAGCCACTCGATCGGCATCATGGTACGCGTGTATTCCTCTTATCGCGCGATGAAGATCTTCGCGATCGCCGGCATGATCTCGTTTGCGTTCGGCTTCGCGCTCGGCCTGCGGTTCGTCTACATCTTCCTCTTCGAGCAGGCGACGCGCGATCAACACGTGCAGTCGCTGATCCTCGCGGCGATTCTCATGCTCGCGGGCTTCCAGATGATACTCACCGGCATCGTGGCCGACCTGATTAATTCCAGTCGCGGCGTGATGGAGGATGTCTCATACCGGCTGCGCAGGATGGAACTTGAAGGCCGGGATAATCCGCCCGAAGGTGATTGATTCGATTCGGGAAGTGGAAGGCGGCGAACCGCGCGGCCGCGGTCAACCGCCGAGGGACTTGCCCGACTTGGCCTGCATCCAGCGCCGCCGCGTCTCGAAGGCCGCGATATCTGCAATCGTCGTCTTCTTGAGAAACGCCGTCTGCCGCTCGCGGTGCTCCTTCCAGAAGCAATGAGCGGGGCACCCGCGATCGTCCGTGCATTCGGCGGTGCCGAGCATGCAGCGGTTCTGCACCGCCGGGTCGTCGAACAGTTCGCACAACTCATACATCGTCAGCGATTGCGGATCTCGGGCCAGACTGACGCCGCCGCCCACGCCGCGCTGCGTCGCGACGATGCCGCGCCGTGCGAGCGTATTGACGATCTTGGCCAGATAGGCCGACGGGATGTCGCACGCTTCGGCGATCTCGCGCACGAGGACGGGCTTGCCCCCCATGCTGGCAATGCAGCCCAGGGCGGCCCCCGCATATCCGACAGCCTGACTCAACATACGCACGACTCCGAGTTTGACGTCGAGCACATATACTGATTGTCGACACGCTTGTCAAGAATTGACTGCCAGATTGTGCCTTCAGGCCCCGGGCCAGATCATGCTCCTTTGACTCGAAAACGCCATTTCAGCCTATTGACACTGGTGTCCGCCCTCCAGACAATCGACCCAGTGGATGCGGGATTCATGACCTGATGGTCACGAACTCTCCAATAGACAACGCGCGCGCGATGGAAGATGCCCTTCAGCGTTCCCATGGCTGCCGCCGACGTCTGAAAAGCGATCTTGAGAGTTGATCATCAGACCGGATGATGGGCCGGTTCATGGACATTCAGCCGGTGACTTCGGATTGTTAACAGGAGTTCACGTGCATGACGACCGTTGATGTCGGCGCCCATGCGTCCAACCCGGAAGACGATCGCAACGGCACAGCGACGTCGGGCCGGATGGAGGAATTCGTTTACGACGATCGCACGCCGCGCGCGTTCATGATCGCGACCGTGGCATGGGGCTTCGTCGGGATGCTGGTCGGCCTGCTGGCGGCCGTCGAGTTGTCGATCCCCGAGGTCAACGGCGGCATACCGTTCATCACATTCGGGCGCCTGCGGCCGCTGCACACCAACGCCGTCATCTTCGCCTTTGCGGGTAATGCGATCTTCGCCGCCGTCTACTATTCGACGCAGCGGCTGTGCAAGGCGCGGATGTTCAGCGATGTCCTCAGCCGGCTGAACTTCTGGGGCTGGCAACTCATCATCGTCGCGGCCGCGATCACCCTGCCGCTCGGTCTCTCACAGAGCAAGGAATACGCCGAACTGGAATGGCCCATCGACATTGCCGTCGCCGTGGTCTGGGTCATCTTCGCGATCAACTTCTTCGGCACGCTGGCCCGCCGTCGCGAGCGCCACATGTACGTCGCGTTGTGGTTCTACATCGCCACGATCATCGCCATCGCCGTCCTGCATATATTCAACAATCTCTCGGTCCCCGGAGGACCGTTCAAGAGCTACCCGATCTACGCCGGCGTGCAGGACGCGTTCATGCAATGGTGGTACGGGCACAACGCCGTCGGCTTCCTGCTCACCACGCCGATCCTCGGCATGATGTACTACTTCCTGCCCAAGGCAGCCGAACGCCCGATCTTCTCGTACCGCCTGAGCATCGTGCACTCCTGGTCGCTGGTGTTCATCTACATCTGGGCCGGGCCGCACCACCTGCACTACACCGCCCTGCCGGAGTGGGCCTCGACGCTCGGCATGCTCTTCAGCGTCATGCTGTGGATGCCGTCGTGGGGCGGCATGATCAACGGCCTGATGACGCTTCGCGGCGCGTGGCACAAGGTCGCCGCCGAGCCGGTGCTGAAGTTCTTCGTCGTCAGCGTCACCTTCTACGGCATGTCCACGTTTGAAGGACCGCTGCTCAGCGTCAAGAGCGTCAACGCACTCTCGCACTATACCGATTGGACCATCGCTCACGTCCACGCGGGCGCTCTGGGCTGGGTCGGCTTCATGACATTCGGCGTGATCTACTGGATGGCCCCGCGCGTATTCCAAGCACCGCTCTACAGCAAGAAGCTGGCGTCGATGCACTTCTGGATCGGCACGCTGGGCATCCTGCTCTACATCATCCCGATCTACGTCGCCGGCCTGACGCAGGGCCTCATGTGGCGGGCGCTCGACGAATCCGGCCGCCTCAGCTATCCCGACTTCATCGAAACCGTCGTCGCGCTGGTGCCCATGTACTGGGTCCGCTCCATCGGCGGGTTGCTCTACCTGGGGGGCACCGTCACCTGCGGGTACAACCTCTACAAGACATGGAAGAAGCGACCCGCGAAGTACGAAGAGCCGGTTCATCGTGCCCCGGCGCTGGCGAGTCACTACGTCGATTCCGGCCGGCCCCAGTCGCGCCTGCAGCAGGCGCACGTCCTCAAAATCGCCCACAAGATCGACGTCTGGCAGCAGGGTGCGTGGCATCGCCGCTGGGAGCGGCTCCCGCTGCGATTCACGGTCTGGGTCACGATCTCGATCATCGTCGCGTCGCTCTTCGAGATCATACCGACGTTCCTGATCCGCTCGAACGTTCCGACGATCGCATCGGTCACGCCCTACACGCCGCTCGAAGTGGCCGGCCGCGACATCTACGTCGCCGAAGGCTGCTACAACTGCCATTCGCAAATGATCCGGCCCATCCTCTCCGAGACCAAGCGCTACGGCGATTACAGCCTCGCGGGCGAATTCGTCTATGACCATCCGTTCCAGTGGGGATCGCGGCGGATCGGTCCCGACCTCGCGCGCGAGGGCGGCAAGCAGTCGTCGCTCTGGCATCTCGAGCACTTCAAGAATCCGACGCAGTTCACCACCGGCTCGCTGATGCCGCCGTATCCGTGGCTGGTTGAGGAAGACCTCGACTTCGACGTGATCCCGCAACGCATGAGGGCGCTGGCGAAAGTCGGCGTGCCATACAGCGACGCGCAGATCGAAACCGCCGTCCAGGAAGCCAAGACCCAGGCCGCCGAAATCGAGCAGCAGATCGTCGATCAGGGCGGTGAGATCGGCCAGCCGACGAAAAAGGCAATCGCGTTGATTGCCTATCTCCAGCGGCTCGGCATCGACCGCTACGCCGAACCGCCCGCCGGTAGCGCAACTTCGGATGAGGACACGGAAGCACAGGCCGTTGCTGTCAACGAATGATGCTGCTCATTGGCCGCGCGTGCAAAGGATGAACGACCGATGAATCTGACGGATGTGATGAGCGGCGCCAACCTCGCCTTCTTCGCCGAAATCGCGTTGGTGCTCTTCTTCCTCGTCTTCGCGGTCATCGTTATCCGCACGTGGAGGCGGCCCCGTGACGAAATGGACGCCTGCGCCAACCTGCCGATGGACGAACAGGAAGAGCACCGCTGAGGCATTATTGAGAAGCGACAAACCGGAGTCGAGCCATGGCCGACAAATACCGCGACGAACTCCTGGACCACGAATACGACGGCATACGTGAGTATGACAACCCCACGCCCGGCTGGTGGCACCTGATCTTCTGGGGAACCTTCATCTTCAGCATCGGGTACTTCTTTTTCTTTCAGATCAGCTCGACGTCGTGGACGGTGGTGCAGGCGTACGAAGAAGACGTCGCCGATGATCTCAAGCTGCAGTTCGCGGAGATCGGCGAACTGGAGGGGAACGAGGCGACCATCCTCAAGTACATGCAGGAACCCAAGTGGCTCAACGTCGGCGCGAGCGTCTTCAAGACACATTGTATTTCATGCCACGCCGCCAACGGCGAAGGCCAGATCGGCCCCAACCTCACAGACGACCACTACAAAAACATAAAAGACCTGACGGGCCTCGTTCGCGTCATCAATGAAGGCGCCGCCAACGGAGCGATGCCCGCGTGGAAGACACGGTTGCATCCGAACGAAGTGGTCCTCACGGCCGCTTACGTGGCAACGATGCGCGGCAAGAACCTGCCCGGCCCGCGCGGCGAGGAAGGCGAAGTGATTCCGCCGTGGCCTGACGCACCGGCGGAATCAACGGACTCATCGACAACAACTGCGCCCGCGGCAAGCGGCGGATAGGAGTGATATTTAAACTCCCCTCCCTGGCAGGGAGGGGCAGGGGGAGCGTCGAATCGTCGGGAATCTTCTCCCCTCACCCGACCTCTCCCCTGAGGGGAGAGGGGTGCGGGATAAGCGACCCGTGCGGGGTAAGCGACCTGCATGTAACCAAGAAACGCGAGCATCGGCATCGCAATGAGCGAAGTCTATTCACCACCCAAGTCGGACGAACTGGTTCTGTCCACGTTGAACCCGGACGGTTCGCGTCGATGGCTGCGGCCGCGGGTCTCGCCGGGCCGCTTCCTCTCCGCACGCCGCATCGTCGGCTACGTCCTGATCGCGATCTTCGCCCTGCTGCCGTACATCCGAATCAACGGCAAGCCCGCGATCCTGCTCGATATTGTGCATCGCGAGTTCACGTTCTTCGGCAAGACCTTCCTGCCGACCGACACCGTGCTGCTGGCAATATTCATGGTCGGCGTGTTCATCACGATCTTTTTCCTGACTGCTGTGCTTGGCCGCGTCTGGTGTGGCTGGGCGTGTCCGCAGACCGTGTACATGGAATTCGTCTATCGCCCCATCGAGCGGTTCTTTGACGGGCCGCCGAGGTTCGACGGTTCGCCCGGAAGGAAACGATCAGACGTTCGCACCGTTCTCAAGTACCTCTCGTTTCTCATCGTGTCGATGTTTCTCGCCCACGTGTTTCTCGCGTACTTCGTCGGGATCGACGCGCTCGTTCAGTGGGTGCAGCAATCGCCGCTTGAACACCCGATCTCGTTCCTCGTCATGGCGGCGACGACGGGCGCGATGATGTTCGATTTCTGCTACTTTCGCGAGCAGTTGTGCATCGTGGCCTGCCCCTACGGCCGCTTTCAGTCGGTCATGCTGGATCGCGACTCGCTCATCATCAGTTATGACACCGCCCGCGGCGAACCGCGCGGCAAGCCGAACAAGGCCGCCGGCTCAGACGAACGCGGCGACTGCATCGACTGCAATCTCTGTGTCGTCACCTGCCCGACCGGCATCGATATCCGCGAAGGGCTGAAGATGGAGTGCGTTGCATGCGCTCAGTGCATCGACGCCTGCGACAATGTGATGGACAAGCTCAAGAAGCCGCGCGGGCTTATCCGGTACGGTTCGCAGGCCCGCATCGAAGGCGAAAGGGGACGGCTCATCCGGCCGCGCGTCATCGTCTATCCCGCAATACTTCTCATCCTCGCGACGATCTTCTCGTTTCTCGTCGTGACGAAATCCGCCGCCGATGTGACGGTGCTTCGCGGCCGAGGCAACCCGTTTGTCCTTATGGAGAATGGCGAGATCTCGAACACCGCCCGCGTCAAGATCGTCAACCGCAGCGACGAGACGGCGACCTATACCATCGAAGTCGCCGACGACACGCCAGCACGGCTGGTGTTTGACGAGCACCCCATCACGATCGAATCAGGCGAAGCGCGAACCGAGGGCGTGCTGATCATCGTGCCTCGCAACATCTTCAGATCGGGCACGTATGACATTCAGCTCCGTGTCAGCGACGGCGCAGAATACCAAGAGGTCATCACACACAGGCTGATCGGACCGAAGAACACAGGCAATCCCACAGGTGAAAGCGAGGCGAACGATGGCTGATCGCCCCGCCGAACAGAACGCAACGCCTGAATCCGGCGGCATCCTCCGCAGCGGCCGGCAATGGCCGCTCATCATCGCCGCCTTGCTCGCCGCCCATGTGCTCTTCTGGCTGGGCATGGTCTATATCGCCAACTCCGATCCGTCCTTCGCGGTCGAGCCCGACTACTACGCGAAGTCGATGAAGTGGGACGCAACCGCGGCACAGCTTCGGAAGAACGAAGCATTGGGGTGGTCCCTCGCCACTGAAATCGGAGAGGATGCCGGGTTACGATATGAAAGAACGCTGACCTGCCGCCTTGCGGACATCAATGGTCGGCCGATCGCGGGAGCGACGGTTTCGCTGGAGGCGTTTCATCATGCCCGCGGCAATCAGCGCTTCAAAGTAGCGTTTGCCGATTGCGGCGAGGGCGTCTACGGCGGCACGCTGCCGATGCGCAAGGCCGGGCAGTGGGAGTTTCGATACGTCGTCAACCATGGCGACGAGATCTTCACATACAAGGAAGTCCGCGGCGTGAGACCCGGCATTCGACAGAAATGACGACGACAACGCTCATCCTGACCGTTTTCATCGCGAGCCTCGCAGGCAGCCTGCACTGCGCGGGGATGTGCGGCGCATTCGCCGTCTTCGCGGTCGGCATCGACGACAAAAAGCAAGGCAACCGCGTCTTCCAGCATATCGCCTACAATGGCGGCAGACTGATCACCTACACCCTGCTCGGCGTCGCGTGCGGATCGATCGGCGCGATGCTCGATCTGGGCGGATCGGTCATGGGCGTGCAGCGATTCGCCGCGATCCTGGCGGGCGGGATGATGATCTTCTTCGGCGGCGCGGCGATTCTTCGCGCGTTCGGCATGCGTCTGCCGGACGTTCCCTCACCCNNAACGACTGATTCAACGCGGGCACGCCTCGGCGATGCGCATGCCGAACGGCGTGCGGGCGGGCGTCGTCGGACTGCTCACGACCTTTCTGCCCTGCGGCTGGTTGTATGCGTTCGCGATCACCGCGGCGGGCACGGCCGATCCGATAAAGGGCGGGCTTGTCATGGCAGCGTTCTGGGCGGGCACGACGCCGATCCTCGTGTTCGTCGGTGTCGGCGTGCAGAAACTCCTGCGCGTCTTCGGCAGGCGGGCAACGTTCGTCGCGCCGATCGCCGTCGTGATCGTCGGCCTCGTGATGATCGTGCAACGTATCACGATTCCATCGGAGGCGTTCGCCGCCCCTGTCGACGCCCCGGCAAGCGTCGAGGAAGCCGTCGAACAGGTTGAGAATCTCGACTCTACAAAGATGCCCTGCTGCCGACATGGCTCCTGATACCTCCTCGACAAACAAACCGACCGACGCGGCCGCATCCTGCAAGATGCCCGTCGCGTGCTCGCATTGCGGTCTGCCAGTCCCGGCAGGGCTCATTGAGGAAGGTTCGCAGCACCAGTTCTGCTGCAACGGCTGCAAGACCGTCTGGGAGGTCATTCACGGCACCGGCCTTGAACAGTTCTATCGAATGAAGGCCGAGACGGGCGAGCCGGGGCGCAAGGCGGGCACGACCGGCCGCGGCTATGAAGACTTCGACGATCCGGCCTACAACGAAGCGCACGTCGTCGCGATCGACGAGCATCTCAACTCGACGGAATTCTACCTCGAAGGCGTCCACTGTGCGGCGTGTGTCTGGCTGGTGGAAAAGCTGCCGAACATTCTCGACGGCGTGCTCGAAGCCCGGCTCGACATGCGCAAGTCGCTCGTGCGAGTGACGTGGGAACCGCAGCAGGTACGCCTCTCTCGGATCGCCCGCACGCTCGACTCGCTCGGCTATGCGCCGCATCCCGCCCGCGATGCTCACACGAGGCAAACACGCACGCATGAGGACCGGCGGTTTATCATCCGGCTGGCCGTCGCCGGTGCGGCGGCGGGCAACGTCATGCTGCTGGCGTTCGCGCTCTACGGCGGCATGCTCAGCGGCATCGAGCGCGAATACAACACGCTCTTCCGCTGGTTCAGCATGGTGATCGGGCTCGTCGCGTTGTTCTGGCCCGGCTGGCTGTTCTTCCGCGGCGCGATCGCCGCGATCCGCACGCGCACCGCCCATCTCGATCTGCCGATCGCACTGGGGCTTGTGGCCGGCGCGTCTGCGGGCGTCGTCAACACGATCCTCGGCCGCGGCGAGATCTACTTCGACTCGCTGACGGTGCTGATCTTCCTGCTGCTCGTCGGGCGATGGATACAGCACCGCCAGCAACGCTGGGCCTCCGATTCGCTCGAACTGCTTTTCTCGCTCGCGCCCGATCGCGTGCGGCTTGTCGACGGCGACACCACACGCGACGCGCCCATAGAGGCGGTCAAAGTCGGCGACACGGCCGAAGTCATCGCGGGCGAGTCGATCCCGGTCGACGGCGTCGTGGTCGAAGGCGAATCCACGATCGACCAGTCGCTGCTTACCGGCGAGTCGCGGCCCATCGCCGTGCGTGAGGGCGACGGTGTTTGTGCAGGCGCGGTCAATCTATCCTCGCAGATTCGTGTGCGGGTTCAGTCGACCGGCGAAAACACGCGCGTCGGGAAGCTGATGCGGCTGGTGGAGGAATTTACACGTCGCAAGGCGCCCATCGTGCAGCTTGCGGATCGTGTCGCGGGCTGGTTCGTCGCGGCCGTCATCACGCTGGCCGTCGTCACGTTCGTTGTCTGGTTGCGACTCGATCCCGTTCATGCCGTCGATCATGCCACGGCGCTGCTTATCGTGACATGCCCCTGCGCGTTGGGTCTCGCAACACCAATGGCCGTCGCCGTCGCCATCGGCAGAGCGGCCAAACGCGGCATCCTCATCAAGGGCGGCGACGCCCTCGAAACACTCGCGGGCAAGGGCCGCATCATGCTCGACAAGACCGGCACCATCACGACCGGCAGCATGGCCGTCGTGCAGTGGCACGGTGATACGTCAATCCGAGACGCTGTCGCCGCGCTGGAGGCGCGTTCGTCGCATCCGATCGCCCGGGCCTTCACGGCGGAGATAGGCAACATGGCATTTGCACCGACGCCCGAGACTTTCTCGCAAACGAGCGGCGCAGGCGTCGAGGGTATCGTCGATGGAAGGCGGTTCGTCATCGGTTCACCGCAATGGGTGCGCGGCAAGGCCGAGTCGCATGACGCGCGCATCGAAGCGGCGGAGGCGAAAATCATTGCCGCCGCACTGACGCCGATCCTCATCGCGGTTGATGAGCATATCTGCGCCGCCGTCGGCGTCGGTGATCCGATCCGCGACGACAGCCACGCGGCCGTTGATCGTCTCAAATCGCTCGACTGGCGGGTCGGGATTCTGTCCGGCGATCATGCCGAGGTAGTCGCCGCTGTTGCCCGACAACTCGGCATCACCGAGAAAGAGGCACTGGGAGGCGTCACGCCGGAAGGCAAACTCAAGTACATCAACACCCACCACACGGCTGACTCGATCGTCATGGTCGGCGACGGTGTGAATGACTCGGCAGCCATGTCCGCCGCCCACGTCGGCATAGCGGTGCACGGCGGTGCGGAGGCGAGCCTGGCGGCGTCCGACATCTACCTGAACAGCCCCGGCCTCGCACCGATTGTCGATCTCGTGTTCGGCGCAAGGCGAACCATGCGTGTGATTCGCAGATGCCTCATCATCTCGCTGCTGTACAATGGCATCGCGGCCGCACTCGCGATGACCGGCATCATCAATCCGCTCATCGCGGCGATCCTGATGCCGATCAGCTCGTTCACGGTGCTGACGATCGCTTTGACCTCGAACACCTTCGGAGACGAGACGTGTCAGTAATCTACGTCCTGCTGCCGCTCGCTTCGCTGCTCGCCGCCGGGGCCGTGATCGCCTTTGTCATCGCGGTGCGTCGCGGGCAGTTGGACGATCTGGACACGCCGCCCTATCGCATGCTTCACGACGACGACGAAACCCCAAAGAGCGATAAGTAGCGGACGCGCGTCCCCGGCTTGCGGCTGTGCGCACCTCTCGCCAGAAATGCGGTGCGGCCCGAAAGTCCACAGCATTCCCGGCCCTTGTCGGCCGTCGGCTTCCATCGGCTCGCTCGAAAGAAAGTCCGATCACGAATTATCCACATTCGCGATTGCGCGCTGTGAAGAATGCGGCGCGGCGAGTACGGTGAACGCCCCACCAATTCAGGTTTTCACCTTACGTCGCACGCGCCGCGCATAGTCCGCGCGCACTCCAACCCAGCCGGAATAACGATGCATCGCGCGGGAGTTCACGCGCGCAAAATGAAAATCCACTCGCGCGAATTGAGCAGGCATTCCGCGCGACGAATCCATCTCCCCATGCGAGCAACCGACTCGACAAAGCGCCTATGAAATCAGGGCTTTTTGTTCCACCCTCCCGCTAGTTGTGGTAACATGAATGGACCCCACCAAGGACCGCGCCCACTGCGGCGCAACGAACATCGGCCCGCGAAAGCGGCCGACAACCCGAGACGCCCCACCAGAAGGCTCCCCGAATGCTCGAACGGTTTCGGTCCCTTGCCTGTTGCGCATTGATGTCGTCCGTCATCATCGCGCTTGCGCCGATTGCGGCCGCCGACGGCAGCGACGTTTCCGGTGATCTCAATTGCGATGGTGTTGTCACGATCGACGATGTCGCGCCGTTCGTACTCAGGCTGCTCGACGAACAGGCGTACGCGACAACCTGGAACTGCGAGGCCAACGCCGACCTCAACCTCGACCTTGTCGCCGACGGTCGCGACATCGACGGATTCATTGAAGCCCTCACGCACACGCAGCCGCCGACCGCCGCGCAGCTCGCGGGCAACGAGCTGTACCTGTTCCCCTCCTTCGAATACGTCCGATCATTCAATCGCGACAATGTTGTGCAGGTTTCGATCGAGCCGAGCCGATTCCCGCAGGTCTTCGGCCGCACCTGCGACGTGTACGTGGTTCGCGCGAGGAACAAATCGCAGTGGTCCGCCGATCCGCAGCTCGTCGATGTTCGCACAGCCGGTCCGCAAACCGTGACGCTTGACGGCAGTTCCATTGCGCACAATGTCCATACCATCGCGCAGCCAAACGAGCTCGACGGCCCTAGGGGCACCGATCTGGCGGCGGGCTATGACGTCGTCTTCGATTTCAATCGCGACGGCGTCCTCAACGCCGGTGACTTCATCGACGGCTACGGAGACGTGGCCGGCTTCTACATCGTGCGCGACACCACCGCCCCCGGGCCGCTGCCGGTCTCAGAAACGCTCCACAGCGGCGGGGCCTGGCTGGGGCAGGACATCTACTACCCCACGAATATCGAACGACTTGGGCGACTGCCGCTCGTCGTCGTCAGCCACGGCAACGGTCACGACTACACCTGGTATGATCACATCGGCTATCACCTGGCATCGCACGGCTGCATCGTGATGAGCCACACGAACATGACGGGCCCTGGCACCATCGCCGCCGCGGAAACGACCCTGTCGAACACAGACCATTTCCTCGGCAATCTCGCGACGATCGCCGGCGGCGTGCTCGCCGGTCACGTCGACAATCATCGCATCGTCTGGATCGGACACAGC
>NPIF01002121.1_pt1 | contig 15888 bp, 18 predicted proteins | sample 8637461 | NCBI WGS metagenome assembly NPIF01 (sample SAMN07420641, study PRJNA396082) | bioreactor metagenome | isolation source: sample BR12 brine-fed electro-methanogenic bioreactor BR | place: Japan: Kochi | collected 2016-12-09
CTTTTTGATCTCCGAATCCTTCTTATCACCAGCAGACGACTAGTACAACTATAAGGTGGAATGGGCGTTGCAGATCTCGATGAAGCTTGAGTTGAAGGATACTCCGGGCCAGCTGCTCGGAGCATTGAAACCGATCTCGGATATCGGCGGGAATATTATTACGATCATCCATCAGCGCGATCAGACGACTGCCGAGAACACCCTGACGGTGGATATCGTCCTTGAACTCGCTGAAAAGAAGCTTGATGCCCTGATCGAAGCCCTCCGCGAACGGGGGTGCGGGGTTGTCAGGATCGGCAAGGAGCGCCTTCTCCAGAAACAGTCGCTGATTATGATCGGACATCTGATGCATACCGATCTCACCGATACCGTTGACCGGATCGATCAGACGGGTTTTGCCGAGGTCTCTGAGCTGCATATGGTGATGCCCGCAATCGACGAGCCGTCAACCGCCAAGATTACGCTCCGGGCGGTCTCTCCTGAAGATATGCTCCATGCTCTGCGGATCCTCCGCGAGGTTGCAGCACAGAAGGATATTCTCATCCTCGAACCGCTGGAGGGTGTCGAATGAGAGTTGCGATCATCGGGTTCGGGGCGGTCGGGCAGGGGCTTGCACGGGCGCTTGCTGATACGGGCTTTACCATCACCGCTGTTGCAGATTCCCGCTCTGCCGCCATTGATGCAGACGGTCTTAATATCCCGGAGATTCTTGCCCGGAAAGAGGAGACGGGGCTCTGCGGGGATTTGGGGATCGGGAGTGCTGATATCCTCTCTTCAGGCGCATTTGATATCCTTGTCGAGGTTTCGCCCACGAACGCAGATACCGGGGAGCCTGCCCTCTCGACGATCAGATCAGCCCTTGCGATGGGAAAACATGTCGTCACCTCGAATAAGGGACCGATCGCCTGTGCCTACCATGAGCTGAAGGAACTGGCTGACCAGAAAGGGGTGAAGCTTGGGTACGAGGCGACGGTTGCCGGTGCAGTGCCGATCGTCTCCGGGCTCAGGCATGGGCTTGCCGGTAATACGATCAGCTCGCTCCATGGCATCTTAAACGGAACCTGCAACTATATCCTCACCCGGATGCGGGACGAGGGGCTCACCTATCCGCAGGCGCTTCAGGAAGCCCGTGATCTCGGGTATGCCGAGGCGGATCCGACCTATGATGTGAAGGGGATCGATACTGCGATCAAGCTCGTGATCCTGGCAAATACGCTTCTTGGAATGGATGTCAGGTTGTCTGATGTCGCCATCACCGGAATCGATTCGATTACACTCGAAGCCCTCAGCCTTGCCGAGGCTGAAGGTGCGACGATCCGACTTATTGGCGAGATCCTGCCCGGGAAGAACCAGATCCGGGTCTCACCCCGTGTGATCTCACTTGACCACCCGCTTGTTGTGGACGGGACGCTGAATGCAATCTCCGTCTGCTGCGATCTGGCCGGTCCGGTGACCTTCATCGGAAAAGGTGCCGGCCCCTATCCGACCGCCAGTGCGATACTCGCCGATCTCAACTTCATCAGGGATGCATATGGCCGGGGTGCTTGAGAAGAGGAATAAAATCCTCTCCCTGATGCGTCGAATAACGCAGGATGAAGGCTTTTTTACTGTTGCAGAGATCGCCCGCCGGATCGGTATCCCGAGGACGACTGCACAGGACTGGACAAACCGGCTTGTTCTGGAAGAATGTATTCTTCTTGATGCTCCGGGAAGGGGAAGAGAGCCTGCACGCTATATTGCCCGGACCGCCCTCCCCCGGACGCTCTGTAAACGGATCTTCACAACCTGTGATGATGATCTCGTCGAGATCTACCATGAGTGCATGAGTACAGGCTGCGCCGACTTCTGCCGCCACCATCACGGGCGTGCCGGCGGCGCCCTCTCCTCTGTCCGGAGGGATGGCACCCTCCTCCGTGAAAGGGGCCGTTTTGGGGATGTTTCTGCGGATGTCGGCCTCTCCCCCCTCCCGGCTGTCAGTGTTGTTGCGATCCGGAAGGAGGGGGATCAGATCATCCAGACGATCCGGTCGTTTGGGGGCCCTTCATACTCCCTTACCGAGATGATGTCACGTGCGCGTGGTGTGCAGGCGGTGCATACCCGCAGGAACGGCAATATCGTCGAGGGGGATGTCTATACAAAGGCGCTCAGGCTGGTTGCGATTGGGATCGATGATACCGATTCGGAAGGGAGCGGTGCGACATTTGCACTTGCCTATGCCCTTCTCCAGCATATCGGCAGGATGGATGGCGTGATGCCGATTGCCCATCATGTTGCGATGCTCTCGCCTGTGATTGCCGAGAAGACGGCGGGCAACTCATGCAGCCTGATCGAGTTTGCAGCAGAAGAGCACCAGATTCCGGGGATCATCGATCAGGCAATCTCGTTTATTGCCGGAGAGTCGTCATCCCCGCACTGGGGGATTGCGGTGAAGGTCGGCCTCTCCCACTCCGAGGGGCTTCTTGCCTATGGGGTAAAAGCGAGATCTGATCGTATTGATATTGCCGAGGCGAAGTCACTGGCAGCAGAGTCGGGGATCAGGATCGCCGGCGGTCGCGGTGTGATCGGTGCGCTGGCTGCCGTCTCGCTTCACGGGTGCGGGGATGAGGTGCTTCTGAACCCCAGGATCCCGATCTGATCTCAGGGTTTGTATCCGTACCTCCAGCCTGTTGTATTGAGTTCTTTCAGCATCAGGACGATCGCATCAACAAGCGCCTTCTTCATAACAAGCCCCTTTTCACTGCTTCCTTTCGTCGGGTCGCCGGTTGCGCCGCAATCGGTTATCTCCGAAAAGAGCCATTTGATCTCGCCAAACTCCGGGAGATCCGGCACCCGTCCTGCTGCATGCTCCATCTGGCAGAGTTCTTCGAAGAGTGCGAGGCTGATGGATGTTTCTCCTTCGCCTCCATGCCCAAGTCCCTCCCAGACTTCGAAGAATCCCTCAGGGAGGAGGGGGGCGATCGATTCCCACCATGCACCGAGCGTGGCGATCTTCATCTCCGGGTGGGCGACTTTCACCTTTCTCGATGCGATCTCGATCGGTGCGATGTTGCCGTCATGGCCGTTTAGGATGAAGACGTGCCTGATTCCTTCCCTGTGGAGGGATTCAAGGATATCCTCTATGATTGCTATCTCTGTCCCGAACCTGAGCGAGACGGTGAAGGGGAAGTCCCGGTAGTGTTCTGATACGCCGTAGGGGACAACCGGGAGGACGGCCGCTCCCGGTATCTGTTTTGCTACTTCTTCTGCCAGGATGGCGGCAGTATAGGCGTCGGTTGCGAAGGGGAGGTGACTGCCATGGCTCTCAAGCGATCCGAGCGGGAGTATTGCAAGGTCAAAGGGGTTCTCCTGGTAGTCATGGGCGGTTGTATGCTGCACCAGCAGGGGATTCTTCTCTATACTGAGAGAATTGCACTCATTGATTATGTATTCTCTCTTTCAGGGAGCGTTGGGAAGACCGATTCTTACTTATAATATCGACCCACACGCCTTCAGGTATGACAGCAGCAGCAATTGGTGACGTAGTTTCAGTCCACTACACCGGCACGCTCGAAGATGGCGAGGTCTTTGACTCGTCACTTGAACGTGAACCGCTGGAGTTTGAAGTTGGCGCAGGACAGGTAATCCCCGGTTTTGACCTGGGTGTTGAGGGAATGGTTGCCGGCGAGTCCCGGCGGATTGAGATCCCGGCAGCAGAGGCCTATGGCGAGCGGAACGAAGAGATGGTCTTCCCGGTGCCAAAGGATCAGTTCCCGCCGGATATCACTCCGGGTGTCGGAGACCGTTTCCAGGTGCAGGTCGGCGAAGACCAGATCATCGAGGTGGAGATTACCGAGATCACCGATGATGCGGTGATGCTTGATGCAAACCACCCGCTTGCCGGAAAGACGCTCGTCTTTGAAATAACGCTCGTTGAGATTAAAGAGTGAAGTGAGGAGCTATCCTCATTTTTAGGGAATATATTTCCTGCTATTTTTTTACTCATTTGTTTATTATCCAAAACTCTTTACGCCTCACGTTTAAGGCGCTAATTCTTGAAAAAAAGGATATTTTGGGAAATGGAAAAAAAGAGATTTAGAAGTCCGTCATGATACGGAACTGGTCGATCTCTTCTGAATTAATCTCTTCGAGGAACTCTTCTGCCGCATGCTGGATGTTCTTGCTTGCGGTGATGGCACGGCCGACGACGAGGATGTCCGCTCCGGAGGCGAGTGCCTTCTTTGCCACATTCACCCGGATGCCGCCTGCGGTTGCCACAAGGACCTTTCCGCCTGCTGCCTTCTTGATGGCGGGGATGTCGCCCCAGGCATAGTCGCTTCCTTCTGCATCGATTGCACGGTGCATCTCAACGACATGCGGGAGTGCATTGATCTTGGCAAGCGCCTTTACAAGGTTTAACGGTGATTCGACATTCAGCATATCGACGACTGCATAGATGCCGGTCTTCCGTGCTTCGAGGACTGCCTTCTCGATGGTCGAGATCGGGGCAAGGCCGGAGATGACGACTGCATCAGCAGATGCATTTGCGCACATCCGGGTCTCGAGGTTGCCGGTGTCGAGTGTCTTTAAGTCCGCGATGATGAAGGCGTTTGGCCTCATCTTCCTGATCTCGCCGATGACCGAGAGGCCGAACTGCTTGATCAGCGGGGTGCCCGCCTCGATGATGAGGTGGTCGTTCTGCGGAAGTTCTGTTAAGACACGTTCGACCTGCTTCATGTCAACGAGATCCATGGCAACCTGGAGGTATGGGGGGTTCCAGAGCCGCTGGACCTTGAAGCCCATGACGCCGTGTGCTGCACGGTCCTTCTCGTGGAGGATCGTCTTCTCGTCAGGGAAGGATTCGAATGCCCGTGAGAGTGAGAGTTTCATGGCCCCGTAATTGTACCGGTAGATCCGGTTGTAGTCTTCTGCATCCGGTGCGAGGTAGACACTGGCAATGATGACGATGTCATCAATATTGATACCATTAAAGACCCCTTCTTCGAGGCAGTCTGCAACGGCCTTTGCCACTGCTGCCTGAACAGGCCCAAACATCTCTTTTACCTGCTCGCCCTTCTTCAGGGTCACCTTCGGGATGATGACGGTTGCTGGTTTTGTCAGGAGGTTTGGCCTGATCACTGCAAGCAGCGGGGTGTGTCCGGCCGAGAGCTGTGAGAGTGCATTTGCAAATGCGGATCCCACCGGCCCGTTCTTGTCTCCTACTAACAGGTCGATGTGCGCGAGTTCCGGCCCATCGCCAACTAAAGCTTCACCTATTGAATACATACAAAAGTTCCTGCCTTGCTCATAACTATGGATCGAAGATCTATAAAATAAAGAGCGTTTTCAGAAGAATGAAAGGTGGGGTCGGTGAGATTTGAACTCACGATCGACGGGTCTCTCCGACAAGCGTATGAGCGGATACATCAGCATCAGCGCTCCAACGGGTCATCATCTCAATCAATCAGCAGACCCGATTGTTCATCATACGCCAAGACCGCTGGAGCCCGTCGCCATACCGGACTAGGCCACGACCCCGATCCTGTCTTGTAATAATGGCTGTATCGTAATTTATATGTTACGAACTCATATTTCGATATCTTTTTTCCTCTTGAGCCGGTACGTCTTAAGGAATGGTGGAAGGCAGCTATACATGCGGGGTCTCTAAGATACCCCTGCGAGGAGAGACGATTGGCGCAATGCTCAATCAGATTGCGGCAAAATACCCGGATACCGAAGCTCTCGTCTCGGTTCATCAGGGGATCAGGTACACATACAGGGAATTCCTCGAAGAGGTTGAGGTTGTTGCCCGCGGCCTGATGGCCCTTGGGGTGGAGCGCGGGAACCGCGTTGCGATCTGGTCGCTCAATTATGCGGAATGGGTGGTTGTCCAGTTCGCAACCGCCAAGATCGGCGCAATCATGGTGAACATCAACCCGGCATACCGGACCTATGAGCTTGAGTATGCCCTGAAACAGTCCGAGGTGCAGACCCTGATCATCCAGGGGCAGTTCAAGACCTCAGATTACATCGGGATGTTCTATGAGGCATGCCCTGAGGCGGCATCGTCGCGGCCGGGCCGGATCAATTCAGATACCTTCCCGTATCTGAAGAATGTGATCTTCCTCGGAGATGAGCCAAAGGATGGTATGTTCCTCTGGAAGGAGATTCATGAGATGGCAGAGGGTATCTCGCCCGGAGAGCTGAAGGAGCGGGAAGAGGTGCTTGAGTTTGATGATCCGATCAATATCCAGTACACTTCAGGGACAACCGGGTACCCGAAAGGTGTCGTCCTCTCCCATCACAGCATCTTAAATAACGGGTTTGTGATCGGGGAGGGGATGCGGTTTTCCGAGAAGGACCGGCTCTGTATCCCGGTGCCGTTCTACCACTGTTTTGGGATGGTGCTCTCAAATCTCGCCTGTGTCACCCATGGCTCGACGATGGTGCTCCCGGCCCCGGTCTTCAATGCCGAGGCGGTGCTGAAGGCTGTCCAGGATGAGCGGTGCACCGCTCTCCACGGTGTTCCGACGATGTTCATCGCGGAACTCTCGCTCCCTGACTTTGATTCATACAAGCTCGATTCCCTCCGTACCGGGATCATGGCCGGCTCACCCTGCCCGATCGAGGTGATGAAGGAGGTGAATACCCGGATGCATATGTCCGAGATCGTCATCGTCTATGGTCAGACCGAGACCTCGCCCGGTGTGACGATGTCCACCGTTGAGGATCCCCTGGAACGGAGGGTCTCGACGGTCGGCCGGGTGATGCCCCATACCGAGCTGAAGATTGTCGATCCGCAGACCCGGCGGCTTGTTCCCCGCGGTGAGCCGGGGGAGATCTGTGCACGCGGCTATATGGTGATGAAGTGCTATTATAATAATCCAAGCGCTACCCACTCCACGATCGATCCGAATGGCTGGAATCATACCGGGGATCTCGGCGTGATGGATGAGGAGGGTTATATCCGGATCGTCGGCCGCCTGAAGGAGATGGTGATCCGGGGCGGCGAGAATATCTATCCCCGAGAGATTGAGGAGTTCCTCCACCACCACCCAAAGATTGCCGATGCCTACATCATCGGTGTTCCTGATATCAAATACGGTGAGGAATTGATGGCATGGGTGAAGGTCGAGAATGGCGAAACCCTCACAGAAGAGGATATCCGTGCCTTCTGCAAGGGAAAGATTGCCCATTACAAGGTGCCGAAGTACTACAAGTTCGTCGACAGCTTCCCGATGACGATCTCAGGCAAGATCCAGAAGTTCAAGATGCGGCAGCAGGCCGTTGAGGAACTCGGCCTCCAGGATGCCGAGAAGGTTGAGACGGCCTGAGGCTGATCTCTTCATCTCTCCTCCCACCTCTCTTCAGATTGTATATTCCCTAAAAGATTCTGTTCTTAATGGCCTTTTCATGCTTTTCTGCCTTTAATGTATGCTAATATTCCGGGTAGGGTGTATCCTCTCCTGCTCTCTCACTCCTGGTATTCCTGAGTGTCTCCCCTACATTCTGCATCTTGTTTTTTAGGGGATGAATGACTGGGAATCTTAGTGAATAGTTTCTGTTCCCTTGCCGTGGGGGAGATTCATATCAATTGAGGGCTCAACTACCTCATCATGGGGTATGATATTGTTCTGATTGATTCGGCTGAGAAGGATTCTTTGTTAGCTGCTGTGAACCATTCAAAGCTCTATGAAGTCCGGTCTGAGATCTATGGCTGCTGTATCAAGCTGCTCACCGATTCCAATCTCGTGCGGCTTCGGTTTTCAGAGAACTTCTTCTTTGCATCGCAGTCGATCCGATCGCACGGGCGGCTCTTTGTCCTGCATAATGCGGCATTTCCCGAAAATGCGGTGCGGTACGATCCCGCCTCAAAGACTGCATTCCTCTTCAATATGACCTATTACGGGTGGATCAAGTCAATAGCTCTTGCACTGGCAGGGGATATCCTTGAGGACGGCCATGGGATCGCCTCCTGCCATGGCGCCTGCCTTGATCGCAGGGGAGAAGGGTTTGCAATTGTGGGAACCTCCGGTGCCGGGAAGACGACCCAGACGTACGGTCTCCTCCTCGACCCGGCGGTCCGGGCGATTGCAGATGACTGGTTCTTCTTTCGGATCTTCGGTGATGAGGCGCTTGCGTACTCGAGTGAGAAGAACTTCTATATCCGATCTGATCTCGCCGCTGCCTGGCCCGAGTTTGCCCCGCTCCTGGAACGGTCCGACTATGATTCTGAGGGCCGGGCGGTTGTGGATCTCCGGTGGGCGATTGGAAAAGGTCGGATCTTTCCACTGACTACACTCAGGCGTATCCTTGTGCTGACACCAGATGCCGAGGGTGTCAGGCGGCTCTCTACCGAAGAGGCACTGAACCTGCTTGAGACGAACTCCTATTTCAATCCCCACCTGCTGGTAAAGAGCGGGTACAAGGCAGAGCTCAGGCAGCAGTATTACCGACAGCTCCTCGAACGGGTGGAGGTGCTGCTTGTCGGGAGGAAGGGAACGCCTGCTGAGACGCTGGCGGTGCTGGAGGAGATTATCGAAGGGAAATATACTGTTTGATAATTGGGACAGAACGTATAATAGAGATCAAATCAAGGCTTTAGTATATGATCTCTACGAGGGATGCAGATGCCTGATTCCAATCAGGTTGCTCCCGTTGATGGAAGAGGAGAAACACAGGATCCGGAAAGGAGGGTTGCTCTCCTTTATGGAGGTTTCCTCGTTGGATTTCTGGTGCTGGTTCTGATCCTCTTCAATACGATCTTTACTTTTCATGGTCCTTACGCGGTAATCTCGCCCGGATCGTTTGTCCAATGGCTTTTATTAGGTACTATTCCGTTTATTGTCGGATTCTTCGGCATTCTAAACATGAGGCGGGAGGATATCTTTGGCCGCCCGGTCTATAATGAAACACTCCTGAAGAGCAGTTTTTACGGCTATCTCATCTGGTCTGTCTTCCTGGCAGGAACGTTTCTTCTCCAGCTGGATTTTGGCTGGTTGATGGAGGGCGTAATCCCAAACATTCTCGGTTTTATCCTGATCTTCTGTATTTACGGACTCTGGAGATTAAAGGATTCACAGGGGAGGAAAGAATAATGGAGATCTTTCGCATGCAGGCAGGTATATCCGGGGTGTTCCATGGATCGTAAGCGTCTGATCATGTTTCTCAAAATCCTGGCATTTTTGTTGATCCTGGGAGTGATTTATATTCTCATTGGGATTTGGGAGGAAGGTGCAAAGCGGGGATTTGCGGGGATGTTTTTTTATGTGGGTGTCCTGTTTGGCATGGCTGGCATGTACATGGCAATGAAGCTTGAATCAAACCTGAAGTCCTGAGCATATTTTTGGAGAACTCTATGTCATCAAAAACCATATTCAACACTATTATCCGCTCTTTTGAGCAGATTGAACAGAAACCGCTCCGGGATGATCTCCTCCTGTACTTCGGGATTGTGATCCTTGTCTACTGCGCATCATTTCTTTTGATGCTTCATGAAGGAGGTGCCGGTGGCTTCCTCTTTCTTCTTCCATTCATTATTGTCCTTGCTAGCGGGCTTCTCACCGGGGCAGTTCTCCTGCTTGGAACGAGCCTTATCGAGCACTTCTTCCTGCTCTTTGTTGATGTCAGAAAAAGCTTTGAGATGACGATGAAAACCGCCGTCTATGCTCTTGCGGTTGTTTTCCCATTGGCCTGGGCAGCTCTTCTCATTCCAAATCTCCTCCTTGCCGTTCTTCTGATTGTCATATTTGTCCTGCTGACATTCTGTGGCATCCGGGTCTTCCATTCCCTCTCAATCGACCGGTCGGCCTTTGTCTCGCTTGCAACAGGGGCAGTCCTCCTCTTCTTCTCATACCGTTGGCTGATCGGACAGGGGTGATCGGGATGGCCTATCGCATTCTTTTTGCACTCGCCGCGATTCTCCTCTCTCCGTTTCTGCTCTATCGACTCTTCGGTATGGTTGTGCAGGTTCGTTCCCGGCAGATTGTGTATGTAGCTGTTCTTCTTCTGGCATTCCTTGGAACAATTGGCGGTAGTCTTCTGGCAGATATCCAGTATCCACAGGGCCCGGCTGATATGGGGCTGACACTTGCCATCCTCGGATCATATGGACTGATCTCCGTAACGGCACTTCTTCTTCCCTATCTTCTCTTTTGGGAGCAGCTTTCCCGTAAGATCCGGTTGACTGCACTCTCCATCGGATCCGTTCTTCAGATTCCGCTCTTCTTTGCCTTCTTTGTCAATCCAGAAATCCGTGACGGGGGTCCCCTCCCGCTCTTTGCAGACCGGCTGCCGCTTCCGGGGATGCTCTTTGATGCCATTGCCGGGCTCCTTGGAACTGCCGGGGAAACCGGATATGGTATCTGGTTCACAATTGCCCTTTCAATTGGCCTTTTTATCCAGATGGCTCTCATATCGCTCTTTCTCTACTGGGGTGGGACGATTCTCATGGGGGAGAAGAGCCAGGATTGAGCGTGTCCAAAAAACCGGGTTCCCGGCTGGATCTCTCTGCCGTGTTCATCTACCTCTCTTAAGAGAATGGTTTTGATTTTTTATCTTACAATCAGGCTCTTTTTGTTCACGAAGGGGTTAATTTCCCTTTCTCGCTGTCTGCCGTAACCAAAGAATATATTAGGTTGATTAACTTAACTCCCAAACGACGGTGCCCACGGGGTATCCGGAGGGTGGGCATACAAACCGAGTCAACATTCCCATCCTTTATACAGGAGGTATTTGTTATGACACAAAACGACGGTTATGCAGGAAAAATTGCCTGGGTCGATCTGACGAAAGGGACGATCGATATACGGGAGACGCCCACAGATCTCAAGAGAGATTATCTTGGCGGACGTGGATTTGGAACAAAGATCATCTCAGATGCAATGGATCCACTTGTTGATCCGCTCTCGCCTGAGAATATGTTCGTCCTGGCGGCCGGTCCGACGACCGGGATCAGTATCCCGTTATCAAGCAGGTATGAGGTCAGCACGAAATCTCCACTCAATAATACCCTGATGTCCGCAAACAGTGGCGGAACATTTGGCTGGAAGCTGATGAAGGCTGGCTTCGATGCTGTTGTTTTTGTTGGGCGATCACCAAAGCCGGTATATCTCTACTTAAACGAAGGGTCTGCAGAACTCAGGGATGCCTCCTCCTACTGGGGGAAGGATGTCGATGAGACGACAGATGCACTCCTATCGGATCTCGGCGATAAGATGGCCCGGGTTGCCTGTATCGGTCCGGCAGGGGAGAACCAGAGTCTTCTTGCCTGTCTGATGAATGATAAGAATCGTGCAGCCGGCAGGGGAGGGGCCGGAGCAGTACTTGGCTCCAAGAATCTCAAAGCCATTGTTGCCACCGGAAATATCAAGCTGAAAGCAGCAGATGAAGTCAGGTTAAAAGCTGTGAAGGAGCGGGTACAGGCAAAACTTGATGAAAATGGCATCTGCCAGGCACTCACTGCCTATGGAACTGCCGTCCTCGTCAACATCGTCAACGAGAACTATATCCTCCCGACGAAAAACTTCCAGAGCGCTCATTTCGAAAAAGCAGAGAATATCTCGGGTGAGCGGATGGCAGAGACCATCCTGAAGAAGAATGCCGGGTGTTTCACATGCACGGTGAAGTGCGCCCGTGTCTGTGAAGTAGATGGGGTTTACGGCGAAGGGCCTGAGTATGAGCCGCTATGGGCGTTTGGAGCGAACCTGGGTATTGATGATCTCAAGGTTATTGCAAAGGCATCCTATGAATGCAACAAGCTCGGCCTTGATGCGATCGGTACCCCGACTTCAATTGCCTGTGCCATGGAGATGCGGGAGAAGGGCTATATCAAAGAGGGGCCGAAATTTGGAGAGGCTGATGGTATTGTCGACCTGGTCAGGCAGATTGGTCTCCGGGAAGGCTTTGGAGCTGAACTGACTGATGGCTCATACCGGTTTGCCGAACGGCATGGCCATCCCGAGCTCTCAATGAGTGTCAAGAAACAGGATCTTCCGGCATATGATCCCCGTGGGCTGCAGGGGCATGGCCTCTCCTATGCGACATCAAACCGTGGAGGAGATCATGTCTATGGATATATGATCGCTCCCGAGGTGCTTGGCTCGCCGGAAAAACTCGATCCTTATGTCAATGAAGGCAAGGCCGCCTGGGTCAGGACTTTCCAGGATTTCACTGCTGCAATTGATGCATCGGGGATGTGCCTCTTCAGCTCCTTTGCACTTGATGCCACCGACTATGCCGAGCTGACTGCCGCCACAATGGGAATTGATCTCGATGCCGCCGGGTTCCTGAAGATCGGAGAGCGGATCTGGAATCTCCAGAAGCTCTTTAATATCAAAGTAGGCTACACAAAAGCAGATGATACCCTCCCCAAACGGCTGCTCACCGAACCGCTCCGGGAAGGCGGTCCGAAGGGCCGGGTATGGGAGCGTGAACCCCTCCTCAGCGAGTACTACAGTGTCCGGGGCTGGGATGCAGACGGTGTACCAACAGAGGAGAAGCTGCGTGAACTTGGCCTTGCATAATAATCCGGTATCTGCCCGGTTCCCTGTCTGGAGCTGAACCGGGGCAAACCCCCTCTGATGCATCGCCGGGTTTTGGGAAAGAGGAATATACAGAATATACAGGGAGATGGATTCAGCATGCAGATAACTGTCAAGGCATTTGCCACGCTCAGGAATATCATGGATTCAAAGTGTACAGAGGAGATACAGGAGAATTCAACCATCTCCGATCTCCTTACTATTCTTATGGAGAAGTACCCCGGTCTGTCTGATGAGATCTTTCATGATGATACGCGTGAGCTGAAAGATTTTGTGAATATACTGATCAATGGCCGGAATATCAGTTTTCTTGATGGCCTTGATACCAGACTCAAAAACGGCGATCTCGTCGTCCTCTTCCCCCCGGCTGGCGGAGGATAAGGGAGTTAAAAAAAGTGGTTTTTCAGGACTGATTCTTCAGCTCTTCTTCTCTTCGTGCCACCAGTGCGGCAGCTGCTGCTTCTGCACCGGCGAGGATTGCGTCTTCTCCCGGGATCTCGCGGTCATGCATCAGGATGGCACCGTCGCAGATGACTGTTCGAACGGCATTGCCGCCGCAGGCATAGACGATATTTGAGATTGGATTATGGAAGGGGGTATTGCAGATTGCGTTCCTGTCCACCAGGATGATGTCGGCGGCATATCCGGGTGCGATGATACCGCCGCCCGTTCTGAGTGCCTCTGCACCTGCATGGGATGCGATCTGAATCGCTTCTTCTGCTGGGAGGATCGTCGGATCGCCTGTTGCGAACTTCTGGAGGAGGCCTGCGATCTTCATCTCCTCAAAGAGATCGAGGTTGTTGTTCGAGGCGCAGCCGTCGGTTCCAAGCGTCACCCGGGCGCCAGCACCTTTCAGTGCCTGGTAGGGGATTGCTCTTCCGCCTGCGAGCTTCATGTTGCTTGCGGGATTGTGGGATGCTGCGGTCTGTCTCTTCCCAAGCAGTTCGCATTCAGCCTCATCGAGGTAGCAGCAGTGGGCGGCGACGGTTCTCTCTGTCAGGATTCCGTATTTGTCGAGGTGGGCGGCTGGAGAGACGCCGTTGTTTTTGATGCAGTCATCTACCTCCTGTTTTGTCTCTGAGAGGTGGATGTGGATTCCGGCATCATGCTCCTTTGCGTACTCGGCACACCAGGTGAGCCCCTCAGGCGAGACGGTATAGAGGGCATGGGGGCCGGTGGCAAAGGTGATCTTTGGGTTGTTCCTGGATTTGATGTGGTTGTGGAGATTGATGGTTGCCTTGATCTCTGCTTCACGCTTCTCTTCGGTGAAGAGGTCGATGAATCCGTGCGAGAGGCAGGCCCGCATCCCGGATTCTTCAACGGCATCAGCTGCCCGGTCCATGAAGAAGTACATGTCATTGAAGGCGATGGTTCCGGTTTTGATCATCTCAAGGCAGGCGAGTCGTGTTCCCCAGTAGACATCGTCTCCGGTGAGGTGTGCCTCAAGCGGCCAGATCTTCTGTGAGAGCCATTCGAAGAGGACCATGTCATCTGCATATCCCCGGATCAGGCTCATTGCGGCATGGGTGTGGGTGTTCACAAGCCCCGGCAGGAGGACGTCGCCTCCCGCATCGATCTCAAATGCGGCTGTGCCTTTGTACTCTGATCGGATCCCCTCTCCAACTGCCTGGATCTTCCCCTGGTCGATGAAGATATCGGTCTTTCTGCAGTTGTGGGTGGCGCCTTTGATCAGAATCGATGTCTGCTTGTTAAATGGTATCATGCTTATCCAAACTCCTTAACAATCCTCTCAAGGATAATGCTTGTTCTCCTGCCCCCTTCTTTTGCCGCAGCGACGATGGTCTCATAGCTGATTGCTTCGTCGCCGATCCCGTTTCCATAATTGTCAACGGTGCAGACAGCGGCAATCGGCAAACTCATCTCTGCTGCGAGGGTGGCTTCGCTTGCAACCGTCATCCCGACGATATCCGCGATCTTTGCGAGTGCCCGAACCTCTGCCTCTGTCTCAAACCTGGGCCCGATCGTCTGGATATAGGTGCCGCCGATTTTTATATCCGGGTGTAAGGTGCTGAGGCCGACGATCAGGTCATGATCGAAACCGGGCATCACGTGGGTGATGGTGGTGTCATGGAATGTCGGGATGCCGCCCCAGCTGATGAAGTCTTTTGGGATGACGATTGTGCCGGGGGGATACTCCAGTTTCAGGGATCCGACTGAACCGAATGCCACGATCCGGTCGACCCCCATGATCTTCAGTGCCGCCAGATGTGCCCGGTGATTGATCTTGTGGGGCGGAAGGGTGTTCTGGTGGCGTGGCACCATGCAGATCTCCCCGCAATGGACGGTTGCTTTCCCATACGGTGTTGCAATCACCTTCTCTTCAAGCGGGGGGAGATCCGCAAAGAGGAGGCTTGTCCCACCGATTATTCCGAGCATGGTCTCTGCTCCTTCCACAGGTATCCTGCCATCTGAACTAGTGTTTCACTTCAGGATTATTGAATGAGATGGTTTTTGGTATTCTCCGTGGTGGTAATGTCAGATCCGGAGTATCTTGATCTGATGCCTGAGGGGGGATTTTGGTATGCCTTTTGGGAATGCACCAGCCCGGCATCCCGGATGTTGCATGAGAAAGCCGGATTTCACTCTCCGGAGGCTATTAGTGCCTGAAGATCCTGATCATCGGTGGAATTGCTGCCAGAACGAAGATGATTCCATATCAGTACCACTCAAGACTCAGGATCGGCTCCCAGAGTTTTGCCACCCTGAGCGCAAAGGCAAAGATACTTGAGTTTCACCAGCCCCATGTCGATCCAGCCGAGCTTCTGAACCCGGTCATCCATCCAATCTGTAAAACCTGCCATTATGCTCTTTCCTCTCGCCTCTCAGTTAAGGCAGATGGATCTCTTGTCTTCCAGATGTTAAGGTTTTCTGACTCTCAGGAAAGTGGATCTCGACCTGCTTTTCCCAACAGTCAGGAAGCCCTATCGTGTGGTATTCATCTATCAAACTGTTTTATGCTCTTCTTTTCGTATTGATGAAGCTGATGCATAGCCTCTTATACCGGGAAAGATAATTACCATTTCAGGGGGGACCTTTTGCTCCAATGCCCTGTGCAGCCGATGGTTTTGGTCACCTTCACCATCTGGCGGGGCAGGTCTTTTCCCCTGTTTTTGAATGGGCTGTTTTTTGTGATTTTTTATCAGTCCTGAGGTTCTTCCGTATTTTTCCGGTAATGGATATTGCCAACTACTAATATGGTAGTAATTAGTAGTGGTTAGTAGCTGGGTGGTGATGATCTAATAGTAATCCCCTCCTCTCCCTCTCTTCTCCCATCTCCCCGGTACCCTTCGCAATCTTTCTATCCGATTGCGTTCATCTGTACGTTCATGAGCCGGTTTGGGAGTCTTGA